>JAABUJ010000569.1_pt1 | contig 69842 bp, 56 predicted proteins | sample 5559131 | NCBI WGS metagenome assembly JAABUJ01 (sample SAMN10711875, study PRJNA513366) | rock metagenome | isolation source: Antarctica rocks | place: Antarctica: Victoria Land, Mt New Zealand nord | collected 2016-01-07 | reverse complement strand
TAGACATTACATCTTTAAAAAATTTTACATAGCAGAATATATTAGTTTTTATTATATATTCAAAACTTAGATAATTTCAATCTCATGTTGTGATGTTATTGAAAATTGAAATGTTGTGATTTATATGGGTTTTTGAGGTGGTCTGAATAAGTGGGTTGCTCGAGTAGCAGGGAAATGCGTTACTGTATGAACACCCCGTATGCTGTCGATATAACTTATGCCATGTGGAATGTGGAAATAATCTGTTGTGAAGGAGAGGATTGAAGAACAATCAATTTGTCAAAAGTTAGTTATATAATATTATTATTAAAATAACAATAATATTAATACGTTATTAACGAGCTCTCAATGAGGCTCGAAATGCCCAGCTTCTACCTAATTGGTTTAAAGAGCTTTGAAATTACATGTAATTTAACTACCAATCAAATGGCTAGCTTACGGTGAGGTAACTTAACTTGCCCTGCCGACTCAGTCTAGCTCGGCCTAAGGTACTCTAGAAGCGGCTCCAGCGACTGAGAAGAGAGAGGGACAGCAGGAGAGAGACAGAGCATCCTGACCGACCTCTACTGTACCGCAACCCGCAACCCGCAATCCGCAACCCGTAACCCGCATGGCGACCTCATTTTCACTTTTGTACCTCTGTCTCTGCCTCTGCCCTTTCTCACGCCAATCTCGCGTCCGACCTCACCCGCACGTGGTCTGTGGATCCGACATCTGATCTGATCAGGTCGCACATGGTCAAGGTATCGACACCAAAGAATCTAAGAATCTGCTCTTCCCAATCTCGTCGCGGGCCTAAGGTACCCATCTCCATCGGTCGCAACCGCATCACGCGCATTCAATCCTTGCCCTTGTGCAATCTTGCAAAAGGTCACCGCCGTCATTGATCCTGACTCAATCACTTTGAGCGCACCACCACGATCTACACCAGGTCACATCGCCTGAGATCTGCTGGATTCGCACATAGTCGACGAAGCGCCTCCCATCCCCGCGACCGGCAACATCCAAGGTCAACTGTTGCTTACTAGGGGCGTCCCAACATTATACCGCTCTTGATAGCTCGTGGTAAGTTTTCGATAGCCTAGGAGGGGCCTCACCTCGCCCCAGATGAGCGAAGGGATTCCGTTGTCGCAAGAGAAGGATTTCGTGCAATTACCCATCAACGAAAATGAGAGGCCATATCGTCCATCTGACTCGATAGGGCCAGCCCCACATACGATATCCGGTAAGCCCATTCACACACCCCGGGAAGGAAGTCTTAAGGATGTAGAATGTTCTGCTGGTGCGACTAGCACGGTACCGACAATAAAAGTGCTGATGAGTTTCGCAGAGGGAGCTCAGTCTCTGCGATCGGAGAATCCAGCTGCTGGTTTGGTTGCTCGACCTCCAACGCCCCCAATAAGAACTTCATCGGCCCTCGTAGGGGACGGCGGAAATACCGTAAGAACTGCGCCAAGTTTGCAAGCGGAAGGGCAAGCTTCCTCATCGACCTTGGCTGCACCTGGGCAATTGACAAACAAACGATCCCTACTCAAAGTCCCATCGCGGTCATCATCACAACTACAATCCTCTCCCACCTCAACCGCACTGACTGGAGTGACGGCAAGCGATCCGGCAGGAAGCATCGATCGAAGCTCCAAGGGAAGCATGATTGAAGGACGACGGGCGGGCAGCATCGCGAGCAGCCACCGATCGAAGCATGGTGAAGGGCGGGGTGCCGAAGCCGTCGGTCAGGTGCAGTCTGGTCCGCAGTCACAACCCGCTTCTCCACCGAAGCAAAGACGGAGAGGGCTTTCGCGCCTTCTCCTCATGTTGAACTGTTGCCGAATGCCAGAGAAAGGGACGCCCGTGGACGCCGAAGACCCTTCCAGGCCTGTTAAGCCCGCTCCGTCGAGTCAACCGAATCAAGGCAGACAGGCCATACCCGAGGCAATTCAGGTCGCCAGTGCAGCGGAGTCAAGCACCGCGGAGTCAAAAGAGCCGATCGAGGAGAACATGGGCGGTTCTCCGCATACCGAAGCATTGACGCCTGCAGTGGCGACTCAGCCTGTAGACAACCCTGATCTCGACACTACTAGGACCGAAAAGCCAAGAGTTGACGCCGAGCCGAGAGTTGACGCCGAGCCGAGAGTCATTATGATTAGCAGTCAAGAGAACGTCGACGAGGTCACTGTTCATCGAGAATCGCCCTTGCCGCCGTTACCCGCTAATACAAATCCTGTGCTCACGAACAACCCTGCCAACGACGGATCCTCAAAAGTGTCAGATATTCAAGTCCTAGTACAGGCACCAACACCAGTAATAAATCAGTACGAACAGGAGGCAATAGAGGACAGGACGCCTCAGCAAGCGAGAAGGGATAGCGATATCGAAATGACCGACGCGCCTCAACCGGTACCTACGGTTGACGAACCAGCAGTTTCACCCCACAATGTTCACGACGAATCCAAAGTAGACCTACCTCCACCACCCCCACTCGCGGAGGCTGGCACTAGTGTTGCTCCGCCTCAAGGAACCACCGCAGTTGCAACACCCAGCGAAAGGCAACAGTGGTTATTGCCACCCATACAACCTCGATTTCATGGCAAAAAGTGTCTCGTGTTAGATCTAGACGAAACATTGGTTCACAGTAGCTTCAAGGTACGAGTCTGATCCTAGTTATTGTTATAATTACTTGGACCCTAATACCTTATAGATTCTCCACCAAGCCGACTTCACAATACCGGTGGAAATAGAGGGTCAGTTTCATAATGTATATGTGATCAAACGACCCGGCGTCGACCAGTTCATGAAACGCGTGGGCGAATTGTACGAAGTTGTAGTCTTTACTGCGTCTGTCTCGAAAGTAAAATTTATTGACCCGAAGATTGTGTGCACATCGCTTGCTAACTGGCATCATAGTACGGTGATCCGCTGCTAGATCAGCTGGATATACATCATGTTGTCCACCATCGCCTGTTTCGAGAGAGTTGCTATAACCATCAAGGGAACTACGTCAAGGTTCGCACATGCCCATACCCAACATGGATTACGGTTTGGACTGACTGGTAAGCAGGATCTCTCCCAAGTCGGTCGAGACCTTCGGGAAACTATCATCATCGACAATTCCCCGACGTCTTATATCTTCCATCCTCAACATGCCGTCCCAATCAGCAGCTGGTTCTCTGACGCTCACGACAATGAGCTCCTCGACCTAATACCTGTCCTTGAAGATCTTGCCGGGTCAGAAGTCCGGGATGTTAGCTTAGTCCTCGATGTCGCCTTATAATCCCTCGAGAGCCAGCATCACATAGCATTATCAGCGAGCGGCGTTGTCGATACTCTTCGGATTAGATTGTACTGTTGTCCATCCTAATATGCATGGCGGCCTCCTTGATCGTGTGATACGTCAAGAGGCCGCCTCTGTTGCGACGCATTGGCACCACCAGCGGGGCAATGGTGGTGAGCATCTTGCGACTTGTCCGTGGGTACAGGTAGTTAGAGCGGATCGAGCAAGGATTAGAAGGTTGCATCTCGTTTGGCATCCTTCAAATTTGGTTACAATTGACCAGCGTTTTCAGCTGTCGAGAATACCCCCTTTGATCGTCGGTTATCTTCCTTTTCTTGGGCAGTCCAAGCCTATCAACAGCTCCCGAGCGAGCCCTTTTTCTTTTGTTGCATCCTCCCAGGCGTTTCCCTTCGTGCACATTTGGCTAAGACCTGGGGCTGGCTCTCACACCTCGATTCCCTGGTGGTTATTGCATAGGACAGTATGCGTGGGAGGAAGCCACATAGCAGCCTGCAAGAGTCGGTCCGAGTAGCCTCCCCTATTGGTACCATTCGACTCTTGATAGCTTAATCATCTATAATATACTGAAACTTCCTGACTGACCAGCTGCTTGATGATGGATGTAATAGAGCGCAACAGCGAATAGCGTTTTCCGTGATACAGCATGTGGATGAGGTGCGTTTCTCATTGCGAGGCTATCCTCGCACATGAGGAGTCTTTTTCTGGGTGAGAGTAATTCGTGCATGCTTGTAGTGACTCAAGTTTCTGGTGATACCTAGCCTTGTGGTTGTAACGTACGACGTACCTTACACCCAAACCCTGACTCGCCTAAAAGGGGGCCAAAACCTACCTGATATTTCAAAGCTCTTCACCTCTCAACGATACACGTTGACGATGCTGTGACTCGCTTCCCAAACAGCTGCTGCTCTCCACCAACCGTCCGACATGCCCGGACCTGAAGAAATCACGCCAACCACAGCTGCCTCTACCCCGCGAGACCGCAATGGTTGGGATGGCAAGCTACGAGTCGACCGACGGCCAGTCATCACGAATCCAGAAGCTTTGTCAGATCCAGATTATTCGGACGAGGATGCGCCGCCGGTGGAGCAAATAGAAGCGGATGAAGGCATGTGGCAACCGCCCATAATTAGAGTGCGGGGCGCTGACGGGCGTGTCGGGCAGATCTGCTGGAGGAGTATGAGGTGGATACTGATGTACGGCGCACATGCCATGCCTTACGCTGTTTGACACGGGATTACGGGTTTAACGTCACGTACTACGTCGCAGGAGATCGATCTTGTCCACTGCCGAATCTCGTCCATACCGGCTTTACGGCTGGACCGGTTCACCAGAGTGGAGGTACAGACGCGTCCAGCAAGCCCGGACCCTGCGCAAGTACTGACGGGCAATCGCCTTAGAGATTGTGTCTGCGCCAGAACCAGATCTCACATATCGAGTTTCCTTCGACGCTCGGCCCATCCCTTAAAGACCTCGACCTTTACGACAACCTCATTTCGCACATCAAGGGCCTTGACGCACTTACGCACCTCACCAGTCTGGACTTGAGCTTCAACAAGATCAAGCAGATCAAGAACGTCAACCACCTGACGGAGCTGAAGGACGTGTACTTTGTGCAGAACCGGATCCAGAAGATTGAGGGGTTAGAGGGGTTAGGAAAGCTGAGGAACCTAGAGCTGGCTGCGAACAGGATCCGAGTCGGTCCCACCCCCGCGTAGACAGCGCTCTCGACAGGCCCTGAAAGGGCCACCGTGCTGATTGGAAGAGCCAGGAAATCGAAAACCTCGAAACCCTAACCAACCTCGAAGAGCTCTGGCTCGGCAAGAACAAAATCACCCAACTCAAAGTCCGCCCTCCCCCGTCCCATTCCCAAAACCCCAACGAGCATAGCCTCCCCCGACCCCCCCAAGCTAAACCTTACACCGCAGAACATCTCCCCCCTAACGAACCTCAAAATCCTCTCCATCCAATCCAACCGACTCCCCACCATCACCGGCCTCGCCTCCCTCACCAGCCTCGAAGAGCTCTACATCTCGCACAACGCGCTGACCGCCATCTCTGGCCTCGAGCACAACCGCGCCCTGCGCGTCCTCGACGTCTCCAACAACCGCATCCCGCACCTGGCCGGCCTGCAGCACCTCAGTCGCCTCGAGGAGCTGTGGGCGTCGAATAACGAGCTGGAGTCGTTCCGCGAGGTGGAGAGGGAGCTGGCGGGCTTGGAGGAGCTGAGTACGGTGTATTTCGAGGGGAATCCGTTGCAGACGATGAATGTGGTGACGTATCGGAATAAGGTCCGCTTGGCGCTGCCGAGGGTGAGGCAGATTGATGCTAGTAGGTCTTTCTTCGCCCCTTCAACGGCGTGCCACACAGGTGTTCGACGTCGATGCTGACTGTGTGGTGCGTAGCTTATGTTCAGGTCTCGTGACTGGTTCCGACAGCATTGCGCTCGTGAGGGTTCCAGCATGGCGGGCAACGGCGTTTGGGAAGAAGGGTAGCATTTCCAGGTGGTGCCGTGTGTCGTGATGCGGACATTATGTGTATGGTTACAGCGGTGCGGGGAGCCCTACGCCCTGTCTCAATCATCTCACCGCGCGTTCTTCTCATCTCGAGCAGTGGTCATGATCGTCAGGTAAGAGTCTGAATGTGTCCGCCGTTCCCACGTGCAAAATATCTTTGTTGTGGACAGTTGATGCAGGGTAGAGTAACTGTAGATGGATTTTCTATGCGGAGCAAACGGTCTAGAACACTGTAGATAGGAAGGACAAGATGCTCCACCAACAAGCAGAAACAGGCCCTCGTAGACGGTGCTCCAAGCGGGATAAGAAAATGCCAGACAGATCAACAAATGCGACCACATCCACCTCCCTCTCCTCTCCAACCTCCACTTCTCGAATCACCCCTCCAAAGCCACCCTAGCAGTTACACTTCTCAGTCGTCGGATCAATCGTCAAGCTAGCCGCATCCTGGCCCTGCATATTCTTAACCGTAACCCACCCGCCCCGCGTATCAGCATTCTTGCCCTGACAGTCGTGCATCGTCAGCGACTCCGCCATAGCCTGACAGACCTGCTCGTTGAGCGGGTTGAAGTTCCAGTCGAGCCAGTTCTGGAGCTTAACCAGCACGCTCATCTGCGCGCCGCTCTCACTCTGCAGGCCGAGGAAGTGCAGCACCTGCGCGCTGCCGGCGTCCTCGAAGAAGTTGAGCGCGCCGTCGGAGCAGATGCCCGAGATCAGCGGCACCAGGGCCGAGTCGAGCGCCCACGAGCCCGACCCGTAGCACTTGGTGTACATGCTGGACACCGTCTCCACCTGCGACACTTGCCGTGCCGCCAGCTCCAGTGCGTTGGTAGCGGGCGCCGCCGGGGTCACGCCGCGGCGGTGGTTGTGCGCGGCGACGGCCGCTTCGGCGTGCGCCCATTCGCCTTTGCCCAGCTTGAGCACGCGCACCTTGCCGTATTTGCCTTGGTGGTCTACCCACGCGAGCTTGTGCTCGCGCGCGAGTTCTTCGAGGACTTGCACCGTGGAAGGGGCGGTGGAGGGGGCGTTGGCGCGGAGTTCGAGGGGGGAGGCGAGGGCCGTGGAGAAGAGGCCGGTGAGGAGGAGGATGTTGCGGTAGAGCATCGTTGCGGTGGGGTGGGTTGTCGAAAGACTTTAGGCTGGGATGGATGGGCTGGAAAAGCGTCGGTTGAGAGAGGGCGAGGTTTTAGCTGGGTAGATAGGACGATGGATGTGGAAGGATGAGATGAGATGAAGATGATGAGCTGGAGAATGAGAAGTCCATCCAACAGCGAACGAAGCCATCCTTATATATCCCCCACGGGCCCGTCCGTACTGTAGCCCATCCCTATCCCCGTCACCTCAAAGGCCCTCAGACAAGCAAGCCCGCAATCGGACTCCCGCACACAGCAAGACAACTCAACATAGCCACCCTCACCCTCACCCTTCCCTTCCCCCGTCCCCTGACTCCGGAGCACATAGCACCCAGTCGCACTTACTCATCGCCCACGCATTTGGCCGCATAACGCAAATCGCGCAGAGTCGGTTTGAACATGTCTTGCTCGTGTCTGAAGCACTTCGAAGCGCAGCTATTCACGACGCACCGGAAAAATCACAGCGGTGAGGCTGAGATGTCTGCGAGCCTGTTTCACCCCGGCCTTGAAACGAAGAGGCGGCAGCAGCTGTCGGGCGACCGTGGTGGACACGTTCTCGGCACCTGCCGCGGGCCCTGAAGCAGCACGGGGGTCGCGTGGTGGTTTCGCGGGTAATTTTGAGACTCGTGAAAGTCTGGTTCCTGAACGGCGTGTGGCTGTTCCGGGACGGGAAGAGACCCTTAGGGGGGGACATGAATGAGCCCCCGTTAGTCGGTGGGCTTCGAAACGAAACGGGCCACATCTCAGATTTGGGAAAGTCAACTTTCGACATGCGCATAACGGTTAGATGTGGTTTGGAGCTTTGACGTGGCCATTTTGAATGCAAAGGACAAGGCGATTGTTTCGCGAAGTGTGAGCCCAGTAACTCCACTCGTGCGAGTGATTAATTCTACAGCATTGAGTAAGTGCTACTGCTTACGTAATTATATCTAAAGGCCGGCCTACACGGTTTCTTCCAGGATAAACCCCCTTAACGATGCAGAGAGTCCCCTAGCCCCAACCAACGCTATGTATAAGTCTCGCCAGCACCGCCCACGCAGTATGAACCGTGCGAAGAAAAGAAAAAAACTCAAAGGCATAATGATTTCCAACCAAGACGAATTAACAGGCGAGACTGACAGTATTCCGGCATGATGAGTCCCACACTTCATCGAAGGTTCCTGAGCACCCGCAGCGGGGCATTGTCGACGGTAAGATCGACGACGTTTGCGAACCGGCCTCCTCCTTGGCTCACCTTGCTCGACGCCTGTCTCGTCGGCGAGCTCTGCACCTCCCGGGCCTTGGCGCGAACCGCGTTCTCGGGCACGGTCAGGACTCTCTTCCTTTTGCCCTCGCTCGCCGTGGCACGGGTGTCGTTGACCGTTCGCGTGTTCTCCTTCTTGGCTTGGACGCTAGGATCGGTCGAGGTCGCTCGCTGCTTGGCTTCGACGTCGCTGCCTCTACCTTCCTTTTCGCCTCTGATGTTGGCGGCTGGGTTGGTGTCGACTTTGTCGTCGAGCATGTTTTGCGACTCACCCACGTCCTCGGAGAACCGTGACTTCATGCTGACGTCGGGCTTTTTGCGGTTCGTTGATTTGGCCCGTCCCTTGAAGGTTGTTTGGCGGCCGTGTCGTTGACCACGAGAGGCAAGCCTTGCTTCGGCTGCTGCCGAAGGTTTGGTGACCACGGTAGGTGCGTCCGAAGTCACGCTGCTGCTTCTGCGGTCATCTCCTGGTGCGTATGTACCACTCGTGCCATCTTTCCCGACGCATGTAGCAATGCTGACCGTTTCGGACTGCTCATGGCTGATAGGTGCCATCAGAACAAGCGCCTTTCGATTCGGGTTACTCGTGCCTGAGATATTGCGGCCACTAGCTGGCGTTATCGAAAGCGAATAGTCAGGCATTGCATGGTCTTCGGACCCAGAGCGGCCATCAAGGCTCTGATGTATTTGTCCTACGCTGCTATCTACGAAAGGATCTGGTAGGTTCATGGGAGTCGTCCAGTCCGGAGTTGTGGCTAGGCCACGATATGGGACGGCTGGAGGCGGCATTGACCTAACGACATCCGAAGCTACCGGAACAGTTGTAGTACAAGTAGATATCGTACTCCTTCGTGAGACGATACGGTCGCGTGGCGAGTATGCATGAGCCTCGGGGCCCGTACGGCTTCTTTTGCGTAGAGCGAAGGTGGGAGCAGCGTACGAAAGTTGCCGTGGCCGAAACCACATACCTGGATTGGGCCAGGCAACCCCGAACCTTTCCCAGACCACTAGAAACTTAGCACGAACTCCACTGCAGATTCATATGTGCGTTGCAGACATACCTAAAGGTGCATGCTGGAAACTAAAGCAGACTATATTCCTGACCCTTTCGAACACAGGCTCGCTTTGCACTTTGCCGAAACCGTCGGCGATGATCACTTTGATGCGTCCCAGGTTTTCAGACACACTCCACCAGTTCCGAGTCCGGATCAGCTCCGGGTAGAATGGGGGGAACCGTAGACTGTCACGGTTGCCGTTTTGGTCCATGTCTTTGTCACAAAGGACGCGTTAGTAAGTACGCCCAAACAATAATAGAATTTGGAGACATACGATTTGTGGTATCTAGAGTCAACGTATCAGTAATGTTCAAGGATAGTAGGCAACTGGGTTGGTACCTATGACTTGCGGCCAGGTATCTGTTGCTGGATTGAACAAGATAGCACTGTAACAGCCCGGTCAGTCTCAGTTCAGTATGTGCATGACCCCACAAATTAGTTCGGAGGAGTTGTAAGACACACGCGATGCAGCAGCCGTCAACAATGACCCGAGCTTCGAAGAGACTAACAACATCCTGCTGGGCCGTCCGCGGTACTGGTCGAGCGATTCGAGGGGTTTCCCAGCTGTGGATAGAGACTCTGAAGGGGAGGCCCCACGGCAGGCTTGGAATAAATCCGGCCACTATCGGCAGCTGAATGAGTCTTACTCCGTCAAAGGAGTCCCGGCGGTTATCTGGATCCGGCGATTGAAACAGAGCGTATTCTGATCACAGAATGACCGTAAGTCGCCAGTCAATGTGCTCTGAGGGAGATGGGAGAAAGCATACCTGGGTCCTGGGTGCAGAGGCATGAAGTCCTAAACTCCTGAAACGGGATGTTGGAGTCTCCGGGGAACAAAATAACATCCCAATCCTGATACCTCATGGCCGCGCGATAGAAAGCTTATGCCTATACGGCGAAGATATAGCTATGCAAAATGAGTAAGGCAAAGAAGCGATCGAGCCATGTGAGAGTGCAATAGCAAAGAGAGGTTGTTGTTGAAAGGACGTGGGATGCCAAAGATGTGATATGACTTCCAAGACACAATACTGTTTTAGAAGGGGCGACCGTCTGTAAAGGGCATGAGAGGAGGATACCTTCCATGTTCGTTCGTTCGTTCAGTGTAGAGTTTTTTCCTCGAAATTCGGAGAGGAGGGTGCGTATGGCGAAGCTGAGCTTTACAAGGTCAGGTTACGAAGCGTGAGAATATTTGTTTCCGCTTCTGTTGTGGATGTTGGTCAGTTCCTGCTCGAATCCACATCCAGCTGGTACCGTCGATTATCGGAATGCATGCAGCCAGGCAGGAAGGTACGGAGACCAGTAAGACGAGTCAAGACTTCGAACAATGAGAACAGAAGGCAAGGTGGTGGAACAGTATAATAACTTGTAAGCCTTAAAAGGCACCTACCAGTGCTCAAGGTCGGCATGCCCCAGGTAACGTCCCACATTATCTCTCTTACCCCCATGATGTCCGTCAGCGCAGGCTCATACCCAGACCATGCACTTCGTACTTCTTCAAATGATTTATTTGATGCACAGATCACAAGTGCATTGATGAAAGTGTCCGCTGGGGTTGTCCCGTCAGAAGTTTGCAAACCTATATATGATTTAGTAGTTCAGTCCCTGGTAAGACTCACGCCAGGTGATTATGATTTCTAATGACACGCCCTCGTACTGTACGAATACATTGCGACTCGTATTGAAGCAGCGCGGCCCCCGGACGAGAAGGAGTGGTACGATTTTGGTAAACAGCAGCTTGCCAGATCCCGAGCCTCAAGCTGAACGACCAACACCTTCTAAGATGCAACCTTTGCTTCGTGTAGTGAAAACAGAACGAGACAACAAGGAGGGAATCTGAGAACGGGTTCTCCGTGAAACATAGCATGTGCAATGGAGATTTTCCTGCTCGGACATGAAAAAGGGTCAAAGAAATTGGCCATAGCTCTAGGGTGAAAATGACACGGAGGAAGCTTCAAACCGCACTCAAGTAAGTGACCAGGGGTTGTCGCGATCCATAACAAGCTTTGATCATGACAACTACTGTGCGAAGACGCCATCGTAACCTCTACCGTCCGCCTCCAGTCGGTCGTTTACCGACTGCTTCTGCTGCATATACATCTCGTTCATGCGGCTTACGGGTATCGGTTCGGTGGGACCGGGCATGTCGGGGGAGAAGGCGCCGGGGGCCCCATGGGGTAGTCCCTGGCCGGGCATAGGGGGCGGATGCATGTGTGCGGCATGTGGACTATGACAGAGGCTGCGATCAGCTCCAGATTCTTAACAGAAGCCATAAGGATCGCCCAACCGGGCTACAAGGAAAAGCTACGAAACTCGAAAGTACTGGACAGAGGGCCTCTCCGGTGAGCATATTCGGGGCAGAACGGACAAGATCTCGAGGTGAGAGTGAGAGGGCCTATCTCAGACAACGAACTTGATTCATCTGCGAAATCGAAGGAATGGCTGCAGAGCCGTGAGTCCTGCCGCCACAGACCACACCTCCGGAATGCAAACAAGGGACAAAGTAGCTACAGTGAAGCTGAGGACGTGCGTATCATTGACTCTCCACAAAAAGCGACTGTTGTACAGCCAGTCTAAGCCTCTAGGAGAACATGAAGAAAGGACTTTTGCAGATTGCCACCCAGGGAAATGGAGAAACGCTAAGTGGAGAAAGCCCATCAAGGGTTTAAGCAGGTTCAGGAAGCGAAGGCTGACTGAGAGGTTTCACAATCACTGCTTTGACGCGACGCTTCCACTAAAAGTTCACGAAGACAAAAGATCCTTACTATGAACCTGTTAGCGTGTACACGGGGATTACGGTTCCAGTTTCGCTTACCTTCATTGGAGCAAAATTGCCATACGGATGCTGAGGGGGCATACCCATGGATGGGTACACCGGGGGAGGGGGTGCCGGGCGGTATGGTGTACCGGCTGGGCCGGAGTTATTCTGGCTGCGGCCCCAGCTCAAACGGACCCGAGAGTTTCCGATAGGATAGCCCTGCATTTGGTTGATGGCCATTTCTGCTGCATGGCGCTGGACGAATTGAACGAATCCACAACCCTTCCCGGGTGGGATCTTGACGTACGTGATCTCGCCGAAACCTTGGAAGAATGAACGAAGTTCGTCTTCGGTGACGTAGCCCGAAAGTCCACCGACAAAGACAGTGGTGTTGTTCGGATCCGTGAACTGGTTCATCGGTTGAGGGGCGCCATAATAACCGATGGGAGGAGCGCCCATCGAGTACATCCCGACAGGTCCGCCCTGGCCGGGCATCCCCATAGCACCGGGTCCAGCACCGCCAGCCTTGTTTTTCGGAGTTGCGGTGGAAATACGCATCGGTCGATTACCACAATAGACCCCTTGCATCTCCGAAAGAGCGCGCTGCTGATCACTCTCATCCGAGAACCGGACAAAGCCGTATCCACGAGACATGCCGCTGATCGGATCGGTCATGATTTTGGCAGACTTGCAAGTTGGGAAGCGGTTCTGGAAGAGTGAGACCAAAACGTATTCGTTGACCTCGGGACCAAGATCGCCGACAAAGATCGAATACTCTGGCCCACGGTCATCACGACTGCGTTGTGTCAGCAGGAACATGGTCAGGGTATGGTGATGGTCAAGAAAAGAGATACCTTCTGTCGGCCAAACCGCCGCCGGAAGCCCAGTTCAGTTTGAAGGGGCGATTGGAGTTTGGGATGAGCGAGCCATTGAGCCCCAGTGCCTTGGCGGCTGCGGCTGGACTAGTGAAGTCAACGAAACAGTAACCGGCGTTGCTACACCAGATCAGTACACATTGGCAAATAATTCTCCTTCCAAACCTCGTTGGAGACCCACCCTGAGAATTTGTCCCGAATCATCTTCACGTTGACTTGCTCTCCCATGCCGAACCAAACACTTCGAACAAAGTTTTCGTCGATCCATGGCTCAAGCTCACCCATCCTGAGTAAAAAGTTAGCATACGAGGTTCGAGAGTCATTGTCTCAGCCCATCGATTGTTGCCGTTGTTGTATAATGATGATCAGCTGGTGTTAGGCAAACAGTAAGGAATAGGGAAGGGACATTATCCGGTCACGCGACGGAGAATTGCGTACCATAAGGTAGTTTTGGCCTCACCACCTTGCTGTGGACCACCGGCAGCGCCAGGATCTCCCGGATTACCCGGTTGAAATTGACCCTGAGCATTATCCGGATGTTGACCGACCATCGGGGTGTCTTGTTGCTGAGGAGCGCCGGGACCTGCTCCACCAGCATCCTGTTGGCCTTGCTGATTATTAAAAGAGTCGTAATTGGGGAAACTCATGCTGAATGAGGTATCGTGGATGCTTTTGGAAATCGGTTCTTTGATACGAAGCTAGCTGTGAGCGCTTGCGGAAGTGGATCCTCTGGTGCTCAATGATGTGATGGATGAAGTGATGGGTAGTGCAAAGATTAGAAGATTGAGCGCCTGCATTAGTAGTGAATTGTCAGCTTCTCCACTCACATCCGCAGTGGGGGCACAGAGAGGGTCAAGAGTTACGTGACGTACGGTTTATTCACTTTTAAAAGTCCGCTAAGATAAGATGGGTGGAAAGACTCGTCAATATCCGTATAACGTGATGCCTATGGCCGTTGAGAAAGACTGCAGTATGAATACTCGATCTAGGCAACCACGCGCAACAGGAATCTCAAGACCGCTCGTCGTGGAAGGCGTAAGATCCGGCAGTGGCAGAGAAGGAACCGAATGCAGACGTTTGCAATAACACTGCGACTTGACGGACTGCTTGCGTGAGTCGTTAAAGAGAGGCGACGTTCGATTGTAAGGCGGACTTGATCAAGAAGACCTCCAAGTAAGCAGGAACGGTACAATCGCGAGTCTAGATGATCACAGGTAAGCGGAAAGCTTTCACCAAGCTCAGAGTCGAGTTGGTTGCTGGACAGCGTGAAATAATGACACGGATGGACAGCTCAGAGGGCAGGGTTGTTTGATTGACAGGACGGTGTTGTACCAGGTTTCCAGCGTGCTGCAGCCTTTGCGAACAAACGGCGGAAACTCGAGCAAGCGGTGCCGAGTACCTAAACGGATCGCTTAGGTACTTGAATGTAGTTCCGACTGTAGAACAAGAGCCGATGAGAGTGTTGATGATGAGAGTGAATGTTGTGAGGGTCAATGGAACATTCCTGGGAGATTTTGTCGCACAGATTGGCGACAAGTGATAAGGCAAGGAGCGATGTTGGTGACGTGATCGGCCTCGTTTCGAAAAAAAGCGAGGAAAGCGAGGAAAGCGAGGAAACGCACAGAGCCCAAGGGAAAGAAAACTCACCAGGTCGCAAAGCAGTGCACGATACTGAAAAGCAGAGACTGCGATCCGACGATGATGCGGCAGAAAATCAAGAACACCGACGGGCACCAAAGGACACGAAGGACGGGGGGAGAGGGAATTGGGAATAAAGCCGCAAAGAGACGACGAAAGCTGATGATGGCTCGGCGACGAAGTGGTGGTGGTAGTAGCGGTGGTGGGAGAAAAGGAAGAGGTGAGTGAGGGGAAAGGAATTGGAATGGTATTGTACTGTATCGTATTGTACAGTACCCACCGTAAATAATAATAATTGACAGCAGCAAGGTTTTCTACATATAATTATTTTAAGCTACGGGAGTACACGTATGAATTTACGAAATACCTGGTTTTTTCAGGCGATGGACCCGACCGAAAAGAGAGAAGATAGCTTATTTGATATGCGATGTAAGCCTACGAATGAGCGAGATTTTTTTAAGGCCATCAAATTCCTTTTTTCTTGAATCTTGCTTCCTGCAGTGCTTCTTGAGCCCAGTACCTTAGGTAAGGAACCCTATCGACTAGTACTGGACCAAGAATGTATAGGTATGGATTCCCGTGATTACCAATCCCACTGGAAAATACTTACCTTACCTTACCTTGTAAAATAAGGTAGGTCAAGGCAGGTACAAATAAGGTACAAGGTATGTGGCTTCTTCGACTTCTGACCCAATCCCAATACTTTACCATGTCCTTGGCAGTGGGATGTCGTTTAGTCAGAATCTGAAGGATCTTCCACAGAGGGCTGAGAGTCTGGTCGGCCATTGGTGCCGTTCAATTTCATGATCATCTGTTGCTATTATTATTTGTATATTTGTAAGGTAAGTTAAAGTATAGTACTTTAGGTAAATCTTTCAGTACCTTACAGTACATGGCCAGTAACTTACCTGTATTACTTGATGATCCAATGATCGTTAACTTTTGAGCCCTACATACAGGTACAGATCGATCACCAAAGTACTACCTTAGTGAGATTCGCGGTTGCTTTGCCCTGATAACCGAGGATCGGCTCTCCTTGCGCTTTCTCAAATACCAATAACATCAAGTAATCTTATACTACCTTACCTACCTTGCCTTACCTTGCCGTATCAATTTCTTCCAAAGGGAACAATTGCTTCTTGCCTTATTTATGACAGTATTCCGTAAGGTACTGTACCTAGCGAAGTTTATCGCCAACATTAGCTGCTCTGTTCGCTTCGCTTCGGCAGATCGATGGTTTCCATGCTGTGAAGAATGGTCAGATGACTCACATCTCACAGCAATCATGTGCTTCACAGTCTCACCATCTGTGATATCATTGCTTACTCATCTCTTACTAAGCACCCCTATTTATGTCTTAGTCATCATTTCCTATATATACTCTACATAGCATAAACAAATAAAGACAACTTTCTACAGATCAATTCACATCTGATAGCATCAAAGATTTAAAATATACTTTTAAGCAGTTCTAAAGCTTGAACTTCAGTCTGAGCTGATTTAATTTATATTTTAATCATAAAAATTTCAATACAGTAATACATAAATTACATATTTACTCTCTCTTCAATGCTCATCACTACTTCAGTGTTGAGACTACAGAATAAAGAGATAAATTTTTATGCTGTATTATATGTAAAAAAGTTCTATCTTTCTTATATCATAATATGTTCAACAGCAATTCAAATTAAACTGAATGTTAGATATATAACTCACAATAGCTGTGCTATTAGTGTGGTGCCACCTTTTAACAGGTTATGAGCCCAGGTTAGTGCGTGATAACTTGCATAAAGTGGCGCCTAGGCCACCTCTGCTGGTGGTTCAAGTCCATGGTGAGAGAGTAAGTCCAAAAGGTCACAAGTTTGAACCACTGTCTGCGCACACCCTTTACACCTGTGAGTCAGTTGCGGGCCGATTGCGGGTTAGGGAAAGTGTTAGATATATAACTCACGATAGCTGTGCTATTAGTGTGGTGCCACCTTTTAACACTGAAATTAATTTATTAATTAATATCTTCAATCATTTACAATCTCTCAGTATAAAGCTCAACTCTATTTCTATAATGATGAATAAATTTACTATCATTAATTAGTCATCAGTGTCAGAAACAGCTTCTTAAGTTAATTATAAAATAATGATAAGTTAAATTGCATTTCTTCAAACTTAATTAAGAAATATTTATGTTAATTAATTAATTTTTAACTTTATGTCTGAGATCACATCTCTATTTAGTGCAGCTTTAAAAACTTAAAAAATACTTAATATAATAATATCTTTCTCTGCAGCAATGTTCAAGAATTCTCTGAAGATGAAGACATTGTCTGTCTATAAAAGTAGTTAAAAAATGAATGTTGCAGAGATGTAAATTCTTAAAATGAAAGCTTACTTTCAATTTTACAAAATGTTGATGAATTAACTTCTAAATGATGAAATAAAGATTATTGTTATGATTAATTATTTAAAAGATACTATCAAAGTATAATGATTCTGAAAAGAAGAATGACTTTGAGCTGAAGAAAACTTATTAAATATTAAATCTTAAAATATAAACAACTTCTTTTTAGCATTTCTACTGATCTTTGAAAATATTAATGAAATAAAACATCAACATCACTGTTATGAGACACTGAAACAAATAAAATTAATTTAACAATATAAAGTAAAGTTTACAAAAATTGTACAACTTCTTCAGTCTATATCAGTTAAATACAAACAGAAATGACAGTTCATCTAAGATTTAAAGTAGAAGATTTAATTTAAACTTTAAAAGTATTTAAAAGCTGAAGTAACTATTTTTAATGAGCTAATTTAATGAGTTAATTAAATTGAATAAAGTCTTTAAGAAATACATAATAAGAATTATCTTAACATCTTTAATAGCTTAAATTTGAACTGTAATAACTTATTGAATAATTCTTGAGATCAATCTCAAAATTATAAGAGATCAATTACATCTAAATTAAATAAGTTAAATATGAAAGCTTATTGAATCTGATGTAAAAAGAATAAAGTATGCTTTCATTGTAAAAAGTTCTTGCATATAGCTAAAGATTGCTGAAACAACAAGAACACTGATAAGAATAAAGATAAGAATAAAGATAAGAATAAAAATAAAAATAAGAGAAAAAATAAAGATAAGAAGAAGCTGAAGATTGTTGAAGTTGATTTAAATGATTTGAAAAACTAAAGTTGTTCATAAATATAGAAGTGTTTGTGAACAAGTTAACAGAAGCTTTTATTTAACTCAATAATGATCTGAGTGAAGCATCTGCACTGAATGACCTGAAACTCTTATTATTAAGTATGATTTTCAGTTAAATTAATGCTTTTAATTTAAATACATATATTCTTACAGGCTGCATTCAAGACAGACTGAACAAAATAAATGTGAAAGTACTAATTGATTTAAATATAAATTAAATATATATCTTCTTGATAGTTGTCAATCAAATGTTGATTGATAGTCAATATGAAATTGAATTGCTTAAGATATTCTTATTAAATAAATAAATTATTTAATTAACTGCAAAGCTGATCTTTCATCTCAAGATAAATAGCTTTCAGCAATGATTAAAAGCATAAATTGTAAATCTTTAAGAACATAATCTCATTCTGAGATTAATCTGACTGAAAGTCACTAATTTTTGAATTGATTAAGCTATGAACTGTATAACAATTCAGAATTAACAATGAAAACATCATTATCTGTTTCTGAAAAAGCAGCAATGAACTGTAAACAGATCAACATTAAATGTGATTGAAGAGTGTATAGTTATGAAGACATTTCAAAATTACAGAACTGTTAAATACTTATTAATGATTCAACAGAACTCAGAGAACTCAGAAGCTGAACTGTTAGCTGTTATAAATAAATAATTATGAGCTGTTATTGAAGAGTTTCAATCTATATTTAGATCAACTTTATTAGACAAATTATCATCTAAATAAATGTTTAAACATAGCATTGACATTAGTAACATTAAGTTTATCAACATAAATGCTTACTTTCTATCACAGCTACAGCTGAACAAACAGACTAAACAGATAATAGAGCTACTGAATAAAGATTTAATTTGTAAGTCTATAAGTTTATAAGACTTTCTGATTCTGTTCATTAAAAAGAAGAAGAATACATGATGAATATGCATTAATTATAAAGTGTTAAACAATGTTACTGTTAAAAATGAATATTCACTTTCTCAAATTCAGAAATGTCTAGATCAGATCAGCAAAGCCTGATATTTAATTAAGCTTAATCTCACTTTAAGTTATTATTAAGTTTGTATAATCAAAAATGATACAAAAAAGACTGTCTTCAACATTTATTACAGTAAATATGAGTTTACAGCTATGCTCTTTGAGCTATGTAATGTCTTGATGACATTTCAGTTAATGATGAACTCTATATTACAGAACTTACTCAACAAATTCTGTCTAATATATCTTAACAACATACTAATCTTTTCTGACTCAATTTTGAATCATCAGAAACACTTGTGAATCATTCTCAGTATTTTAAAGAAACATAAGCTATATGCTAAATCTAGTAAGTGCACTGTTGAGATGAAAATTCTTAAGTTTTATAAACATATTATGAGACAAAACACATTATGATTAGTCTCTATCAAGATATCAGTCATTAAGAATTGATCTGCCTCAAAGACAGCACATTATGTATGACAGTTTCTTGAACTGACTTTGTATTACTGATGATTTGTACAAGAATTTACATAGATCACAGCATCACTATTGAATTTGCTTAAAAAGAACAACATTAAGTTGTGTACAAAGAAGAATTGATTCATTGTCTGAAATACATTATGTAACAGTGTCTTTCAACAGCTTAAGAATGCACTTACATTTAAATTAATACTTATTTAAGTAGCTATACACAAATCATTTACTATTGAAATGAACACTTCTAAATAAGTAATTAGCTGTGTTCTGATGCAGAATGAAACAAATAAGAAATGTTATTTAGTTATTTATAATGACTGAAAGTTATAAGATGTAGAGCTTAATTATTCTGTTTATAAAAAGAAGTTATTGATCATTAAGCATGCACTTTGAACTTGACAGTACTATATTGAAAATGATTATACTATGATTATCATTATGAATCATGAAGATCTACAATATTTAAAGAATACATCACACTCATTTAAATGACTAACTTAATAAATTAATGAATTTCAGCAATATGATCTTAACATTCAATATTGATCTGAAGCTCAGACTGTTGTATTAGATTTGATTAGTTATTAACTCAATTTTATAGAGAAAGACTCAGCAAATAAAGTATTCTTAGATGCTCTGCAGAGACTAGATAATGTGAAATGAGAAAAAGTAATGATACTGTATCTGAAAGATGATATAAAATCTGAAAAGTCATTGCTTTGCAAGCATGTATGCAAAAACAATGTGACAAATTAATTTCAGCTGCATTATAATTTGAAATTGAACAATCTGTATTTGATTTAAAAGTAAAACAACAGTAAAATATCATTTCTACAGTTTCAGTACTGTGCAGACTTTTTGAAACATATATACACTAAATATGAGCATTTAGAAATATTAAGACTGCTAAAAGTCATTTGACTTTGAGCTTGATGACATAAATTATTATAGAATATCAAATTATTTATAAAGTATTGTTTTAACTGTTAAGTTGCTCAACAATTCTGAAAACATTAAGAGGTTGAAGAACATTTATATTTAACTTATAAGAATTTACTATCATTTAAAAGATGAGAAATCAATATAATAAATATATTATCTTGAATGTCTTAAGAAAACTGCTGAATTATAACAGCAATTAATTATGTTACAGACTAATCTGTGACTAAAGCTGTTCTGAATGCAATAAAAACAATAGTTACAGATTTTTTATGTGATGAAATCTTTACAAATTATGATTTATTGAGAGAGTTACTATCTAATAATAATATGAACTTTCTCAGTTATGTTGTGATCTACTATTTGAAAAAGCTCAGAACTCAGTATAGAACAATGACTTTCTATTATTTCTGCATAAATGAAAAGATAGAAAATCTAAATAAAATGTTGAGCTTCATGTTTACAAAATATTTTATGAATAAATTAACTTAATTATGAAATAAATACTTATCACAAGCACTTTTTGCAGCTTAAATCTGAGCTCATAATACAACTAAACAGAGCTCATTTTATCTACTGTATAAAATAAATTTATAATTATTAAATAACTTAAACAATTTCTGACTGCTGAGAGAAATTGACTTTGAAGATCAGTTAAAATGAGTTAAATAGATACAGACAGTTTAAACAATTATTAATGAAATTCTTTTATAAAAGATTATTGAATCAAAAACAATTCATGATGAAACAGTGCAGTTAAGCACTACAAAGAAAGAAGACTGAGTACTTATATGAAATGAAGAGTCTCAGAAGTTTAAAGCTAAATGATTTGAGTCTTATAAGATATTGAAAACTCATTTATTAGAAACTTATGCATTAAAAATGCTTACAGAGTGTGTTTTATAAAATTTAATTCATAATAATTGATTTGTAAAAGCACATATCTTTAATGTTAATGAATTTTGAGCTAATTCAGAGCTGCAAAGCAGTCTGAAATAAGCTAAACTATCTGTGCAGCAATTAAGTCTTGAAGTTGATAAGATTCTTAAACAGAAAGAGTCATCATTGTCTTTTTATGAAGAACTTTTGATTATATTTTAGATTAAATGAGATTGCAGACAAAAAGAAGAGCTATATAAGCTCTTAGTAAAGAAGAAAGAAGATCTTTCTCAGAAGATAATTTATAAAATATAAAAATGTTATGAATAAATAAATTTATCTATACTCTCATTACAGAACATTTCAAAAGTACATTGAAGTGTTGCTTTTTCTGAACTGATCTTGACTGAAGTGAGTAATGTAATGAATGCATTACAGAAAATTATTAAAAGCTGAAGAAATGTTGATGACTTGATTTTAACATTTATGACAGAAGAGAGACATAACTGAAAGAAAGTGAAAGTCTTGACATTACATAGTATTAAGAAAAAACTGAATGATCAAAAATGATTCAGTAAAGATTTGTGATAATAACATGATGAATTGAAGTTAAAGTAAATAAGAAATAAAGCTGAAAAGAAAGATTAAAAAGTCTTAACTTTAGTAATGATCAACAGTGATTTGATGATGATCTGTAAAAAAAATATGAGCTTGTATAATCTATGTAAAAGATTTAAGAAAAAGATTCTCATAAATTAAAAGATAATAGTATCAGAAGTAAAGCAATTTCATTAACTATTTATCTATTAAAAAAAAAAAAAAGTTATGAATCAAGCACAGATCATATCTAAAGCAAAATTACTGTTCACTGTAATGATACAACAGTGAGCAAGAACACAATTGATGCAGATAGAGCAGCAATACAAGCAGAATAATAAATACATTGATGTTAAGTTTTTCAGCTCAACAATAAAGAATCTTAATAATCATTTTTAATTTATTTACAGCACTCAAAACATTCTCTGTTGACAAGTAATTGTAGTTAGTGAGAAGCATAATGTTGCTGATGATGATGATAAGAGCAGCAGACAGAGCAATAACACAATGATGATAAGAAGTTATTAAATTAATAAATGAAGAGAATTTAAACTCTGCATGATTTAAAACAATAAGTAGTCATCATATTAATATAAATTTATACTTATAAAAGCTGCACTGAATACTCTGTGCATTTTAATGACAGTTTATACATAAACTGCAAAGAAAATAATAATCATTGAATTCAGTCTAAATATACATTGTAAATGACTCATCTTTATGCATATAGTTGTCATAAATGATCAGCTTACATTTCTTATGAATATAAGTGACAACAGCTTCACAATATATTCAGTGAGCACAAAAACAATCTAAATTTATATTGATGTATAGAATTAACTATTAAATTATGAGTAAAAGACTTTGCTGATCTATGTGACTGCATAAAAGACTTGAATGGTAGTTAACTTATAAAAAAGACTCAGATAGACTCAATACTGAGTGCTAACCTGAATAGTCTTTGTGTCTTAGAATGTGTTGACACATCAAAATGTAAATAAACATTAGGATAGTAAACAGACAAATAAACAATAAATATTTACATGTTTAAATTGCTTCTATTTACTAATTATGTGGCCTACAGCATGTAGAGACATTATGCTCTACTTAATGGCATGTGCTGCAGCAATGAACTGCATTTTTCAGTCTTAAACTCTCATCAGCATTCTTTAAATCATTCTGATGCAGCTTACACAGAGCATATGTATTCTCTGTTTAAATCTGCTTCTTCTTAGGTCTCTTACAAGGCACACAAGTGTGTGAAGAGTTGCACTTCATGTTGTTAACAGAACAGAGATTGCTGACATTAATAGCTGTCATCAGCTTAAAATAGATGGCAGTTCAGACTGTCACTGAGAGAATGGTGATGAGGTTGAAATGTGTTGAATGATGAATGTAAACATTAAATGCTTGATGACAGTGATGTATTTACTATAGATAAAGAATTAGTGTTAAAGTAAAGTCTATCTGAGTCTTTTTTTTGAGCTAACTACTATCTGAGTCTTTTATGCAGTCACATAAATCAGCAAAGTCTTTTACTCTTAAATTATTAACAACATCTTAAGCTCAGTCTTAAGTCAATTCTTCAACAGCAAATCAATCAGAACATTAAGTAACAAGAAGCTGAGCTGATTGTTAGTTAATTCATTAAAGAGAGAAAAGAAAGCAATATTAAAAACAGAATATTTAATTAGCTTTATGTATTGTTAATCTTTAAATTAAAATTAAGATGACAATATATTAAGAAGAGAGTTTTGCAAACTTTTTTTAAGATAGAAATAGTCAGTAATTTTATGAATGCAATTAAAAGTAAACTTTTTTCAGTTTAAATTGTTGTCATCTATATCTGACAATGAAGTGACAGCAACATAATGTGAAACATAGATCTTAAAAGATGATCTATGAAACATTAATGATATATTGTGAATATATTATGAAAGCTTACATAATGATAAAGTGAATAAAAAATTGATAAGTTGATGAAGTAGTGATTAAAAGTTGAAGTGTGATTGAAAACTAAAAAAAAAAAAGAGAATTTCTTTTGAAAGATTGTGATTAATGATATAGATAGACAGTGTAGACAGTAAATAATTTATCTTATCATTATGACAACAATGATCTGCATTTCTAGCTGCTTTTGAACAACAATAGTGATGTGAAGCAGAGTAACACAATGTGAATGTGAACTGCAGACAGAAATTTTACAGAATGTCAAGCAAATCTCTGCATTCACATCAGTGGACTGTTGTGACTGTGCAGTAGAGAAGAATGTGATATCATTGCTTACTCATCTCTTACTAAGTGTCTCTATTTATGTCTTAGTCATCATTTTCTATATATACTCTACATAGCGTAAACAAATAGGGACAACTTTCTACGGACCGATTCACACGTCGATACGCTGCCCTTGGAGGGCAGACAAGTCATGTACTACAAGCAGCTTTCAACGGTCATTGCCCTGATGCGTTTTACAGAAAGATTCTTTCGTATTACATGTCGACCGCCCAATAGATACCCTGAACCACCGATGCGATGAGATAGCCCCGTATGTGTGATAAAAATCAAGGTGGTATATTGCAGACTCCCCCTTGCGCTTCAACAATACCATTACATGCACCATCGACGCATATCCAAGTGTTTCACATGTCTCGCTCTGCATCCTCCGACTCCGCCGTCCGCGTGCCCGACATTTGGTCCACATCGAGACTGCTGGTCTGCTTGCGTACCAGGGAGCCGCTCTCGTCGAAGTCGAGTCCCAGGATGTTCAGGCCGGTGTCGTCGCTGGCCGGACCGTCCAGCTGCCTCGGCCGCCCGTCCTCCAGGCCCATCAGCGCCGGAGGACGCTGTCGCATCGCCTTGGCCTTGGCCAGGCTGATCGTCTTCTGTTGGTAGGTGGTCGTGATCGGTTTGCTTTCGTCGCGGTCGATGGTCGCCTTCATCAGAGCGGCCATCCATAGGCGCCCTTGCTGGATGTTGTCGACCGCGAAGTAGTGCACGGTGGGCTTGGTGAAATTGACGGCGCGGGAGAGACCCGTACGCGGCGGGACCAACTTGAAGATGAACATACTGTCATGACTAGGTTTGGGAGGCGTGTTGTCTGACGGAGCTGTCGCGTCGGATGGTGTGACGGTCGCGGTCTGCATGTTTGGGGGAGATGTCGGTGTCGCAGTAGCGCCGGTGATGGTAGCGTGAAGGCCGGTGATGCGATCGGTATCGGCGGGGAGGACACGGTGGGAGGTTATGTCGATCAGCCCTTTCTCTTGGTTGTCGCTTTCGGAATAGTAGTAAGACAGACGGCGACCTCGCAGGATGAACAGACGTGGCTTCCAGGTTGTCATGAGATTGGAAGACTTCTTCTTCATCCAGCCACTATAGTCGCAGCCCACCATTTGCTCCTGCGGCGACTTCATCTCTAGACCCCGGATATACGCACTGGTATTCTTCTTCGACTTTCGACGAGTGGTGCCGCTACCGGAACCCGGAGCGCCAAGGTTTCCGTTCGTGCCCTTCGAAGATGCATCCGTACTTTCGAGCTCGAAACTTTTGGAGGCACCAGATGGTGTACTTGAGCCCGTACGGGTGGGAGATTGTAAGGGCGACTCCTTGATAGGCGACGGCAAGGATGCCGGGGAAGCGACCAGAGCTTTCTCACTGCCAGTAACGGCATCCGAAATAGCTCGGAGACCCATGACACGTGGTTTCTTTGTTGACTTTTGAGCCTGTAGGTTTGCTTCCACGCCGCTTTGTGGTAGGCTCTCCGGTCTTGGGGAAGTACTCGACGTCTTCTTGGCTGGTTTATCATTATACTCCAATTTGGTTACGGCAGGAGAAGTAGAGCCTTCTGACGTGGCAACTGGCGATTCGACGTCGTTGGCACCGGAATGTCGAAATCGATTCCTGATGGAGTTGCTGTAATACATTTTCGCTGGCGACGTAACCGCGGCGACAGTCTCCCGTATAGATTCAGCACTTCCGAACCGAGAATGTCTTCTGTTGCCAGTAATACTCTTCCTTTTCTGTTCTTCAATATAACTTGATTTCCTCGAATGACTAGCTCCCACGTTATCGCGCTTCTTGAGAACATTTCTGGTCCTACGCTCGTCGACTTCACCTCCAGAGAAATAGCCCCGGTCTAAGTCGTGGAAGTTGCTGGAGGTGAAGCTGGAGTCTCGGATAGTGGGCTCAAAGGTAGTCCTGTCAGAGCTGAGCGAAATACTGTGTCCACCCACCTCGACAGATGACGTTGGCCGGCCTTTCGTCGTAGGCATGGCGCTGCCCATCGTCCAATGTCTGTCAAAAGACAGCTGTTTCCTATGTGTCGCACCGGAACCTTTACCAGCCAACCCTGTCACATTTCTCTCTGTGGAGCCGTCTGTCAGTGGTGCAGTGTTGAAGTCCATAGACGAATGCCGCCTGGAATGATTCAGCTCCCGAATTGACGCAGCTGACGGTCGTGACGGGCTGTCGAGTCCGGAGGCAAACGTGAACGTAGTATGAGGTGAGCGATTGTCGGTTCTAGGTGGTGGTGGAGGCGGATGTGATGGTGATTTAGGCTTTTCCGGAGTCTGGCTTCGAGGTCGAAGGGTTGCCTCCCTTGACTGGCGAATGTTTTGCTTTGATCCTTGAGTCTCCATCAAGCTCGGTATTCGGGGCAAAACAGTCCCACCCATGCTATGGCTTCGTTCAAAATCCTCGGATGAGCCGTCACCAGCAGAATAAGTTGGTAGCTGGTTTCGCGACTGCTTCCGAGCCTTTGCTTCCTCTTGTAAAGCCTTGATCTTGTGCCACGTCCGTAGCCTCCGTCCGACTAGACCAAGGTCAAATTCCTTCATGAATATGGAAGTCTGATCCATGCCCAGCAAAACTTCGCCGCTAATCTCCTGCTCTTGGAACACATCGCAGTGACGACTCTCCACCCCCACGTCACGTAGATACTCAGCAACCTGTGCTGGGGTCCATCCCACGACCTCTGCTTCGGTATGGCTGTTTAGCTCTTCCTCATCGGTCTCATTCCCGGTTATATAAGATAATCGGTGGTCTACATGACTGCTGTAGTCGCTTCCAGACTCGGTGGGACCCCTTCTATCGCCAGTGCGGAGGCTCGACCGGGGTGTGTTCATGTCCGTGATGTGTTCGTCTATAACGTCAAGAGTCTCGTTCATCACTGGACTATCTTCTCCGTGGGGACGTTGATTGCTGAAGGTTCTGGTAATACTTCTCTGAGCAGTAAATGGCACTGGAGGTGCTGGATAAGCGGCCATTGAGTGTTCCGCAGGACCTGCTGGATTCAAGGGTGGTGTGGCATTGAGCGGTGGCGGAGTTGCACCATCCGATCCAAAGTATTCGGACGTATCCCCGTTCCATGAAAGCTGAGGGGTAGTACTTTCCCCGGAAACTGGTGATGCAATGCTCTCTGCGCTACCGCTCGGAGCGACTATTTGGGGCCGCGGCTGTGTTTCGAGCGGCGTAAGCCCTCTTGGGCTAGTGGGAGGTCCCGAAGCCGACGTTGTAATGGTCCCTCTGGGCGCTGAAGTGGTATAAACTAATCATCCAACGCGGGTCAGGCTCGAACTCAGTCCGTCAAAGACATTATTGAGATTCTCACCTTCCGGAAAAAGACCTGTCATCGTATTCTGTAGATGTTTTCCAAGAAACCATCCGTCTCCGAAATCATCGTCTCTTTCTATCAATTCAATCCGGTCCCCTTTAGCTAGGCTCAATTCGTCCGGACTCCGAGCTTGGAAATCATCTGGGGCGCCCGTAAGAGTCAGCACATTCATCTTGGGCAGTAGGGACGACAATAGAGCCTGAAAAAACGTTGATGCCCTGTCGTATGACCATACGGAGCGCACAAGAGATGTTTCCAGGCCAGTGAAACGGCACCGCAATTCGGGCTTCAGACCACCAACCGATTACAGGCGTGATATCAGTCTCACTTACGCACGACGAGCAGTATCTCCCCCGGTAGAGCCTTTTTCGGCGACTCTACCTGATATCGAAAAGCCATTGTGAAGGTTCCCCCAACGGGTGCCGGAATTAGCGCACCTTCCACTTCTCTTTGTTGAACCCTCTTTATTAAGCCCCCGTCGAGCCGATTACGGGTAAACTGACAGTAACATCGCCACCTACTCGCGATAAGGCTAGATAACGTTCAGGTCAGCCCTACCATGAGGTATGCCAATTGCTTTGATCTGCCAGTGCCGTACCTCGAGCAAGTTCGGAGGGCGCAAGACTGGTGGTTAAACCATCCGCATTGCTTGACAACGCCGGTGCTGATGATAGCTCTCTGGAGCGTAGGATCGCTCAGTTAAACGGAGGGCGAGCGCCTGTCGTCAGTGTCTACCTAGGTAGGTTACGACCCGCCGTTGTACTAAGGTAAGGTAAGGTACTGTAAGTTAGCAGTGAGAAGTCATCATCCATCGGGGCGGAACTGGTCGAGCTTTCACAAGCGAAGGCAAGCTCCGGCACTAAGACTATTTAGGAAGACTGCCTTGCCTCCTCGATGTTTAAGTTATGTTGACGTTCGTCAAGGTTGTCATGAATCTTTGTATTTCCGAGCACAAGTAGTACCTAAGATAGTTTGACACTTTCTCGATTGATGTTGTTAGAGGTTACTCACATTGATATTGTTGGATTGATCATTTGTTATTTCAACATATACAATACCAGTTTCGTGTCCCGCGGCCCTTGATCGCCCGCTAGCTTTTAGCCCATCTTTGATCTATCAACCAAACCTCATTAACTGAGGACTCGCGCCATCCACAAGATCCCAATGCACCACTGCCGGATTAACCAGCTGGGAACTTAGACCTGAAAGCAATGGATGCTGTGATATCACCCAAGGAAGATGTGATATAGCATTACACTGCTGCAAAAGGCCCCGCACATATACACCAAAACAACATCCAGCCCCTGGCGTCAGTGTTGCAAGTTTACGATACAAGACAAGCAGACTCGGATTCGTCGGGCGCTCATCCGCGCGCTCATAGAGCGGGCCACGTCTGAGAACTCGTTCTGAGAGGGTAACCATGCGCTCGCCTGCAGAACAGCAATCCGTGGACTTTGCTGCGCTGAACTCCACGCTCACGACCTTTCTCGGTGGTACACGGAAGGCATGGATGACTCTCGACCAGCAGAACCCACTTGTCTACGCGACGAACTCTCCTACTACACGACGAGACCTCCAAACCACCAGATCGGCACCGAGACGTTCTGGACCCCCGTTTGGCCCGGTTGCTGGGCCCCGCGTCAGTACTGAAGCAGCTCACCAGCATGCACTACAATGGAATTGGAGGCGGCCTTCCTTAGAACAAAGCCCTTCTAGTTCTAGTTCACCGGTACTAGCCAATATGATAAACCAGCGAAAAGACTCTGCCGGACAGCCGGTGAGTGCTGCGAAGGGCTTTGCGGATACAGTTCTTCCTTCGCCTGCACCGAGCGATGATGTATATCCAGACATCAGCAGTAACGCTGTTTTCGTGGAGACCGAACAAGAGGATCCTGAAGCGAGGAGGCTTATCGACTTAGCGGCGAGGTGCGGCGGCATCGACGAGCTCCAGAGACGCTTGTTCTCTGCTGACAGGTCTGAAAGCTTTCCGCTAGATGGACCTACTGTTACAACTGGTCCCAACAATGCGGTTGTACCACAAAGTGAGGTACTCAATGCTGCACAGCAAGAGGCACCCAGGAAGCCGTCTTTAGAACTTCCTCGGTCGCGAAAGAAGCGGGCAAGGATACAAATACCGATTGGACAGCCACTGAGGCTTGCAGAGTCAAATGGACAGTACGTGTGCCGTCAAGGAGACTCGTCATCGGCAGTATATGGACTTCAGACGCCACCAAATCCATCACTCAAGCAATATTTACCGGTCTTAGACAATTACGCCACAAGGTGCTGCAACCCGAGCGCCAAAGATTCAATCGAGCTTCCTCGAATACGTCTGCTCAAAGATGCGTGCAACACAGAGGACTACTTTTACCTTATACTCCATCAACTATACTGTCTTTACTCGGTCCAACCTGAGGCCGTCATGCAGTTGCCAGGCTTCAGGCAGGAGCATACACAAGCATTCAACGCGCTCGCACAGCTACTTCTGCGGAACAACATGTTGCCCGATTACTCCACGAAATGGTTCTCAACATTCCCTGCACCGATCCACAACCTTCTACTGTTTTCGACCCTTTATAAAACTGCCTACAATGACGCAAAAAACTTCTTATTGAAGTTCATGGGATTTTGGCATATGATTCAGGCTCGTTGCAAGCAGCGAATGTACCCACCGCTCGTCGATGAACTTGTAAATGAGCTTCATCTGGAATCTGATGTCTTTCAGCGTGTTGTCTTCACGGCAGTCCTCCGAGGTCTTTGGGGATCGGGTTCAGGCCATTGGTTTCAAAGAGCAGAAGAATTATTCAAGCAAGACCAAGTAAACAGCGTTCAGAGGCGCTATCGGATCAACACCGCAAATCCTCCGACCGTTGCAGAGATGCAAGCTGCAAACGAGAAAGTAGCCAGGGATTATCACACGCTCCGTTTACAACATCTTCCTGAAACTCGAGAGCCCCCTTCGAATCCAGAAAGCAATCGGATACCGATCAACGAACAATCAGTAGCCAGAGTCCCGACTCAGCAAATGAGCTTGCCATCACCACACGAACCGGGTTTCGTCTTGCATCCCCGAACAACGGCCAATCGACGAGCGCGCCGAAGAGTGAGCCGAGATTACTTAGCCGCGAGTGTGCCGGCATCAAACTCATATGTTCCACAACATAACCTCATATCCGTCAACAATGGCCCGCAGCCAAACCAGCCTCCACATGTGCTGACGCCTTCTTATGGTGTTAACGCACCTGTAGCTTTCACGTCGTATACCAACGCCAGGGCAAGATCATTGCAAATGCAACACGCGCAAGCTGGACCCGTGCGAACTCACCGACAGCAATCTAGTCTGTATCTCAATACACCTTCGCCTGTCTCAGCGATTGAACACAATATCCCGTTCTCTGGTCCTTCCGGTGATCGCTCCTTGTGTGACTCCTTTCAACCGGGCATTGACACACTACCTCCAGGAGCGTCAGGGTTCCAGGGAGTAGTTCACCAGCAAGATCCGGCCATCTCAAGCTATAGAGGTTCTCATGCAACAAACAGTGTGTCCAACACAGCGTCACTAGGAGAGCCATTTCTGATTCCGCCTTCCAACTGGGCCGCAAGGTCCAATCCTCATCCTAATCCTACATCGTCAGCTTTGCACCAGGCACATATCCGTAGTCCCACATTGAAGTCCGTTGATGGCGATGGCGCAACCGATATCAGTACGAAGCTTTACCCGTACGTCGCCAAACTCGCCCTTACTCCGCAAACTATGACTGCTGGATCGAGGAATTTCTTTTGGTCATTTCAGGTACCAAAGGTCGACTTCGAAAAGATCCCTTCAGATGCACCAGCTCCTCACGGTGCTCCACCTATAAGAGAAGTGCAATCTGGTTCGCAGATGTATCGTATTCGATGTGTAAATCTACACTCCTCAAAGGCGCACACAAACGAGAGTGACTGGGCTATTCTCCCGAGTGTCTGGCCACGTCATCTGTTTGTTGAGATTAATGGGGTCCACCTCAATCTGAGAAGGAAGCAACACCACGGCAAAGACCTTCCGATTGACATCACACCGCACGTCAAGGAAGGCCTGAACAAAGTAATAGTCAGCCTTGTGGGACCTTCGAAGCAGGACGATCACACTCAGTATGCTCTTGCAGTCGAAAACATCGACGTCGTCGACCACAGGCGTGCTTTAGAATTAGCTGTCCCAGTGCCAGCCCACGAGATCACAGAACTGATCAAAGCGAGTCTAACATCCAAGCCTGGAGACGACGATGATCTGACAGTCGTCGACGACACCATCACCATCGACCTCATCGACCCTTTTTCTGCTCGCATCTTTGACATGCCCGTGCGTAGTCTCGCATGCCGCCACCGCGAGTGTTTCGACCACGAAATCTACCTACAAACGCGACTTTCGAAATGGCCGTCCATGGTGGACGAGTGGCGGTGTCCGATGTGCGGGGCCGATGCCCGTCCGCAAAATTTGATCGTGGACTGTTTCCTCGCGGAAGTCAGGGAAGAGCTCACGAGACAGAACTGGCTCGATACCAAGACCATCGTCATCGAAGAAAAAGGAACGTGGCGGCCCAAAGCGGAGGTTCGCAGCGACGGACACGGTGGCGAAAGCCACCTCAATTCCACCCAGGCTCCTTCTGCGGCTGCAGCTCCTGGTGGTGGGGTTCTCCTGACACCCCGAAGGGAGAGTATGGTGATTGTTCTGGATGATGATTAATATTCGCATCAACTTACATGTGGCTTTCTCGTGCTGTACGTACGTGTCTTTGCGTTCAGGCGCCGCTTCCCGCTAGATACCCTGGCTTCGGCCGTTGCCTTTCTGAGTCGCTGTTTATTCTCCCTGGAGGACTGTTGACCCATGGACCACGGCTTGGATTTTTAGACACGTCACACTACGAGGCGTACAAGGCATACGCGGGTGTCTGTTAGGATGCACCAGTCGTTGCAGCTCAGACTTGGCGTTCCGTGAATGCTTTACTTTCTTGACCATAGAGCCGGGAACATCAATGCAAACACCTTTGAATTATTGTGCACTCCACGCTTGCAGTAGAGAGAGCTACGGGTCGATATCTACCAAAACTATGGGTAAAGAGCGTGCAAGTACGACCCTCCACTCTCACTCGGCTTATAATATTCCTCGACACTCTATGTAAAGGTCTGGTTGCTAATCCATTCCTGCCAGACCTCATCCGTTACACCTACCGAGTGTTGAGGTGTCAAGATAAACTTATGATCAGCTAATCGCTAGTTGTTCAGACATGAGACATAAGCCCCTCTCGTTTCTATCAAAGCTATCAGCATCAGGTTCATTTTCCAGGGCATTTTGCTGCTTCTGTCGCGCGATTGTGACTTCTGCCACCAAGACCCAATGATGTGATGATGCACATGCACTTGCAGCCGTTCTACCTTATTCAGTGGTTAACATGCATAGCTGGTATGGTGTAGCACCACCATGTTACTGTGCCCTACAGACCGTGGCCTTTCCACCTCACACTCCACATGGTCACCATCGCTGTCATTTCATCACATTGTCCTTTCAAGAGCTACCAGGTAGTTGTACTTTGAGTTTAGGTAGCGCTGCAAGATCCTTTATATTCTGAGCCTCGATTTGCGGTCAATGGAGACTCACTATTAGATCTATTGATTGCTGTAGGCTTGGATATACTGTTTACTTGGTGACCGTGAAATGCTTTTGTTTCACATGGACTTGAAACGCGATCAACTGAGAGCGCTAACTTGACACGTTTTGAATGATACCGGAAGAAGCCGCGCTATCTTGAGCCGCAACACGGTTGCTCTTACTGTGCATGCAGGGGCGCCACAGGATAGAGCGCCACAAGACTTTCCAGGCCAGTAAGGTACTAGGTAAAGCTTTGGACACAACTTGGGAAGTTACACTTGGCATCACCTTTGTTTTTCTGTAATTGATGCATCTTCCACCGGTACTCATGTTCCTTGTTTGCCCCAGATTGCCCCAAACTTTTTGTAAAGTGCTGGACAACGGACTGGCTGGGACAGGCTCCTTGTGATGTCAACATCCTCTTCTCACTCTCGAGGTGTCAATCGTCGTATCGATAGCCTGCAGAGCGATGGGCGACATGGGCGACAGTCCCGGGAAGGATCTCCTCGACCTCGCAAACGCACCGTTAGCCCCGGCGATGCCTACACTTACGCTCTTCGTGTGGCCTACCTTTCATACCTCCTACAGCCACGGGCACGGAGAACTCAGCATGTACCTGCTGCGCGGGCGCAGGTGCAACGGTCGTCGAGCTCGATCAATGACCTGATGAAAGATTTTACCCTCTTGCGGGATTCCAAGAGTACGAGATTCCCACATGGCTTCACCTCAGAGCTAGAGAAACGCCTGACGGGCGTCCTGATGGGCAAGGAGAAGAGACCAGAGTATAATGACGCCACGATCAAGCGGACGTTCGCCGCATTTTTCAATGCCTTTACTGAACAGGGGTTCAAGAAACGGATGGAAAAGGACAGACGGGTGGAAGACCTGGTGCTCATATTCTTCTCCAACGCAACAAAGGAACTACAGAAGGGCAAGGCACCCGGGGACGATACTTGGAAGCTCATGGTGGACCGGCACGTTGCGTTGTTCGTTCGGCTCATTAGTCTTGTTCTTAAGGATCACGACTGGGTACGGGATAGGCCTGAGTTAACGAACCGACTGGCGACGCTGGAGAGCAAGCTGTTAGTGCATGACCAGGACTTGGCGGATGCTCCGCAAAGAAATGGTGGTGGTGGAGGCTCGACCGTTGAAGTTGTAACTCCACTGAGCTATGAAGTCAAGGACATGCCCTTAGTTCATGCTGTAGCACGCATATTTGGTCTCACTAATACCCAAGTGCAATCCGACATCAACAAGAACAAGTCTGCGTGGACGGAGAAGGCGGCTCTCCAGGATTTGAAGATTTACCAGAGTTACCTCAATCTCAACACGCGCAGGACTTTACGCAGTGATGACTTTGACTTGGAAGCGGGCTACGAGGCATGGAAGAAGGCGGAAGGTCCAGACCTATCTCAGATGATGCTTGCAATTGTGCAAGCCAATCCTGACTTGGCCAAAAGTACCCCTGGTGGAACTTTGCCGCAATTCAATCCTTCCACCACTGGATCGGAAACATCAGATTCGAGCTACTCAGATCAGTCGAGAAAGCTCTCAGATCAGTCGGAGGGCTCGTCTTACGTCATCGATCAACCCTTCGATATGAGTAGTCTCAACGTAGTTGATGACTCTACTGACAATGAAGACAGTCCTTATACTTTCATTCCCCCAGAACCTAGGGTATACTATCGTCATGTTCTTTGCCAGGCGTTGACACACGATCTGAAGGACAAGGAGCTTCAACCCTCTGAAGCCACCGCGGACACGCCGGCAGTGAAACTGTTCGCGAAGCAGTCCACGGAGCTTCTCAACGAGATTTCTTTACGATGGCGGATGCCAAAAGCATCCAGAGTCGTGCTGTTCCTGGACATTATACGCGAGAAGTTTCTTGATCATGAAATCGGCCTTGAAGGCCTGGATGCTGCCTTTAATTTCATCAAGGAACCGCTTGCGGACAACAAAAAGAACTCGAGCTTCATGTCATCCATCCTTTTCGATCGAACGAAATGGCCCATCGCGGATTTCGCTCTCAATCAGCAGATCCTCTCCTCACTCCACGACGCCTTGCTACGTGAAGTCTATGATGCCCTCCAGCATTGCTATGAGCAGAAGCCGCCATCTATCGGGCCCGTCGTGTACGTTCTGGAAAATCATATCTACGATGATCCCAGCTTTTCAACGACTCCGGAAGACTTAGACCGCTTCTCGAAACAAGTCGAAGAAGGACTTCGTCAAAAAGCCAAGGACTTCTATCAGCAGTACTTGGATAAGGAACTTCCTGAAGAACCTGATGCCTGGGAATTCTATCATGTCATTCAGCTCGGAAGGGCCGTTGTCAAGTTGGCAGAACGGGTACAGAAACGCTACCGAAAAACTCGTGATATCATGGGTGTCAATCCGTTGACTATACTCGTTGAGAACATACTACCAATGTACGCGGAAGATGCTCGCGACATTGTTGCGAGAATATTAGAGTTTGCAAAAGCAAGGGACGAAGAAGTCGACATAGAAGACGGCTTTGATTTGTATAAAGAATTGGTGGAGATTCGGCGCATACACGCCCAAGCCCTGCCAAACGTCCCGTTTGCTTTTCATATCGAAGATCTATTAGCAGACTTTGTATGGCGGTGGATTCGCATGACCGACGATAACGTTCCGAAATGGGTCGACCAAGCTATCAAGCAGGATCAATTCAAAGTTCGTACTCAACAGGCAGAGCAAACACCAACAGAGGACGAAAGGCACAGCGTCTCCGTTATAGACATCTTTCGATCATTCAATGAGATTATAAACCAAATAGTCCAGCTGAATTGGGACGACGACTTGCAATACGCTAAGTTCATGACAGCGCTTGCTAGATCCGTAGGTTCCGGCCTCGCAAGGTACTGTGAAGTGATAGAACAAAAGTTTAGCAAGGAGATGGATCGTTTGACGCCAGAGCAAGAAGCGACTGCGAACCAGACAAGGCAAGAAAAGTGGATGCAGCTGGCCAAGGATGCTTGGAACAACAGGGAAAAGATCGAACCATTTCAGTTCTTTCCTGAGGTAAGCCAGATTCCAGTCACGAACTCAGTCGCTGAAAGGTGTCTACAGTCATTCGTGAAGCTCAACAACATCGAATTCGCTTCCTATCAGCTTGACAAGCTGGAACACGACGTCAATGTAGATGCCTGCGTGGACGTCATCCAGAGACACACTCCACCGGTCAGTCAGAGGGAACGCAAAGTCACGAATTATGTGTTCTCCATCAAGATTGTTGAAGCAGAAGACTTGAAGGCCTGTGATATTAACGGCCTGAGCGACCCATATGTAGTGCTGGGGGATGAGTATCAGAAGCGTCTAGCCAAGACACGTATCATCTATGCCAACCTGAATCCACGCTGGGAGGAGACCGTCGATATCACAACACAGGGACCACTCAATATAATTGCGACTGTTTGGGATTGGGATACGTTAGGCGATCACGACTGTGTTGGACGGACTTCGATCAAACTCGACCCTTCGCATTTTGGTGACTTCCTACCTCGAGAATACTGGTTGGACCTTGATACCCAAGGCCGCCTTCTGCTTCGGGTCAGTATGGAGGGTGAGAGGGATGATATTCAGTTTTACTTCGGCAAAGCTTTTAGGACGTTGAAGAGGACCGAGCGAGACATGACAAGGATGATCACCGATAAGGTTCGATGACTTGAATCTCGTATACTGCACATGCTAAAAGACCACCTAGCTTTCTGCCTATATCAATCACTGCTTATCTCGGAGAGCCTTGGGGAGTCTACTATCCAAGGGATTGACAATGTCCTCCGTATCGAGCTACTTCAACCGCAATCGACCACAACCGGTAACTCAAGGCCCCACTCAAGTTGAAATTACCAATGCTCTCAATCCGCTCTTCGCATACTTCGATGACAACTTCGCGATAATGAATCAAACCCTAACAAGCACGGCTATGGTGATGGTCATGTCACGTCTTTGGAAGGAGGTTTTGGTCACAATCGAGTCACTACTAGTGCCGCCCTTATCAGATAAACTGTCTCAACAGCGGCCACTCACACAGCAAGAGGTCGACGTTGTTTTCAAATGGTTGCAATTACTTTTCAACTTCTTCCATGCGGTCGACGAGGAGACCGGGGAAGCGAATGGTGTTCCGCTCGACGTACTGAAGTCCCCCAAGTATCACGACATCCAATCCTTAAATTTCTTCTACTTCGAATCATCGGAGAACTTAATACGTACGTCGGAGCGAATGGCCTCTGCCACTGCTGCGCGCCAACAAGCCCAACGTAATCGGCTCTCCGCACCCGCTTCGCTTTCTTCGCCTTCTTTCGGTGGCGCTGCAAGTCTTCTCGGGATGCCTTCCACGAAGAGGTCGAAGAGCATCATGCTTTCGAGGAACTTGGGGACCATGAAGAAAGCCAAGGAGGAAAAACGAAAAGAAGCCCAAGCAGAGCCGAACGATGATATGATCCTCCGGATTCTGCGCATGAGACCGGAGGCGCAGAAGTACCTCAAGGACCGAAGCAGGCAGAAGGAGAGATTGGCCGCGGCCGCGGCGGCAGAAATGATAGTGAGGCAAAGCTTGCTGGCTGGCGGCGGGCGAATGTTAGGCGGTACACCGAGAAGGTGATTGGGGGATATACCATTGACTTGTCAGGCGTTCCTTCAGCGGGAGTCTCACGGTTTGGAGCCAAAGGCGTGTACTTAGGACTGTATATGCAAGCGAGCCTCACTGCTGATCTGGAGGGGGTTGTTCCTGCATGACTTATACCACCTTTAGGCTGAGAATATAGCGGGCTTACCAATTCATCTTGACCACGACTACATAACTTGTTAAGCGTCGCGACTACAATGCACATAAAGTTTAGCCGGGTGCTCCTGCACATCTTCTTGAGTTCATGGGTTCTGCCCCAGAGCTGATTATGGTTGAGATAGAGGGAGTGTCACAGTAATTCTGGCTTATTGACAGTGAAATTGGGCTGAGTATGACGCAGGGCAACGAGCCGACGAATCGGATAGTCGTATATGTAGCAAATTCGCTGTAGAACAGCCTCATCAAGCGGAGCCAGGGAATTGGTGCGAAGTGAGAACGTGCGATGATACTGTCCTATGTTCGCCGTGTTCAATTCTACGGTTCACTCCCAACAAAAGCTCTGATTCGTCAGAACCGTATCATACTGTGATACTGGATATATACAGTAGGAAACGCACACAACACTTCATAGCTCTTCGCCAATCTTACGTGCCTTGCAGGAAAGTCAGCTAAATCTGGTCGAGTAGCAGACAGGAGTATTTCGGGCACCTACCAGCAGAGCCTTTGGTCCTCCCAACTCCCTTTCCAGACCATCCGGAAACTCCCTAGGTGCGCTTGGTTTGTCAGGGTAGAACATGCGCACAACTCCACACAACCCTAGCGTCGTAGCGATGAAGCAACCCAGCAAGAAGAATGCATGTCCGGGTTTAAAGTGCGTGTATTCTTCCGGGGAAAACATGCCCAGAATGTCGTTGTCTTCATGGACTGGTTCACCATAATTGCGTCGCTCTTGTTTATCCCACCAGTCGGCATATGGGTCACGGAATTGGCGCTTTTCGGGGGGTGGATTGATATAGCCGCCATTCTATTGAAATTAATACAGCACGCAGAGCGGTATTTGGGCAATGACTGACCATGTTTGGGTCATCAATGTCCGCTTGCGAGACACATCTGATCTGAGTGAGGTTGACTCGAGGTGTAGTCCCTCCGAGCGCTCGCGCAAGCGGTCGCGCTGCTGGGAATCGTCGTGGAAGCATCTGTAGGCGGATCAAGTCATCTATAGATCGTGATGTCAATGTCGAAGATGGCCAGACCTTCACAGCTCTCAAAGCGTCGTGACGTCCACAGATGACAGGAGAGTTGTAGTGGGTGACTTACTAGCCCGATGAGGTAAGGCTAAATTCTGGGCCCTCGCCAACCTCATTTTGCTTAATTGGCGGCTTGCGGAAAGTGCCTCGCCCTATCATCACTTCAATTTGGACCCTTTCTCGTCCACCCGCGACGCAAATTTACTGATGAGCGATCAAGACTTCGTCACCAAACAAGGCTAATGCCAAGCTTTCTTTTGATGCAACAATCAAAGGATTTGAGCGTGTCCTCGTCGAGATATTGGGGGTCAACTTTGTCGGAGAGATCGACCTCGTCACCCTGACGAGAAATGCAAAACGGTAGCCTGAACGGCTTTTCTGAACATCATCACGACCACGAGACCGCAACAAAAGGTGAGCAATCAACCTCGTCACGATTGAATGAGTTTTCATCTAACCTCACAATCCGGAAAGCTATCACCACGCCTTTGGACATACAGCAAAGTCATTGCAATGATGTCGACAATGATGGACCGCCATCAAAGAAGCGCAAGACCACCGAAGTTAACCCCAGACCTCGCTCTGCGTCACGACATATCTCACCACCATGGAAGACAGTTACCGTGGAGGGCCCTACATCATTCTTGGAGGGAGGGAAAAGAAAGTCGGCCAGGACAAATGTGGTGCCACTGGAATTGCAGCCGCAAGCCGACAAACGTCAGACGCGCGCGTCAATACAGAAGACAACTGTGGGCAGGAGTAAGTACGGAGGTGCAAGAACATATAAACCCTCACCATTAGCGTCGATCGCGAATCAACATCAGAGCTTGGACAAACGACCAGTGTCTGCCGGAAGTAACACTATTCACGTTGCTGGGAAGTCACCCGCAAAAAGCGCTCAACCGAAACCTATCACATCGAAGAAAACCAAGGACACAACTACTCCAACCAAAAATCCTCGGCTCACCAACGATGCTGCCTCGAAGACAACCCCTGTCAAGTCCTCCCAAAAGCCACACTCCTTCAACTCGCACCAAAGGCGCCGATCCGCCCGTACTGCAGAAGTCTCAAAAGCGACCAAAGCCACGCACAACACAGACACGAACGGGTGGCATAACAGTGAAGATGATGAAATAGTCGAGGTTGAACCCAACTTCAAACCACAGAGACTAAAGTTCAAAGTTCGCATGCCAACGGTTACCATCCAACATCCCGGCCATGTTCTTCCGCAAAGACATTTTTCCAACTTCCGAGACTGGGTAGAGCATGGAAATTCACAGGCTGTTGAAGACGGAATAGTATGCACAAAAGACGATGCAAGAAAGGAGGCTGAGGTGCGCCAGCGTATAATCAATGCCGGACGCCCTGGAGGCGTACTAAGTGCGGATAAGTGCTCGATCTATGTGCCAGAGCCACAAGAAGAGCCGCCCCAGCAGTACGCGCATCAAGATCACCTCATAGCGCACGTACTATACTTCCGCAAGCTGCTCAAACAGGAGCAACGGCATCACCTCGCCTCTGCAAAGAAAATTGCACATGCTGCGGCTGCGGAATGGAAGAGGAGACAGCCCAAAACAGATGAAGAGATGCTACAGGAGCAGCGTGATGCAAGCCTAGCAACCTACAAGCAGGTTCGGAGGGACCTTCAACAGAAGTGGGACATGGTTACGGCTGAAGTCAACAAGAGGCGGCTGGTGAGATGGGAGGAGGAGCAGCAACTTCTTGGGAAGCAGGCGCTGAATCGGGTCCTGGAGCAGTCGACGCAGCTACTCGATCAGAGACGGCCGAGACGTTCATCTGAACCCAGTAGTGAAGATGAGGAGAACGTCGATGATGGGTATGGAACAAGGTCGGAAGAGGGCTCTACATCGGCTTCGGAGGATGAAAACAACATGTCAACAAATCCAACCCCGAGCGAGGAAGAAGAGCAGACTAATGAAGCTGGAGAGGATGACGAAGGCTTAACAGTCGAGGAACTTCGACAAAAGTATTCGAAATTACCTTCAGAAATTCCAGATCCAGATGTATCACATAACGGCACAGAGACTAAGACTGTTGACGGTTTCGCGGAGAACCTGGAATCAATACATAACGAAGCCCAGCAAGACCCTGACCGCAGGGCCGGGACCGTGGTCGTAGGCGATCCTGTGCCAGTTGATGCAAATTTGGAAGATGTGGACGAGGCTCTACTCGATGACAGCGGCGAGTCGACCGACATGGACAGCGACCTCGGGAATAGTGATAGCGGATGGGGCAGCAGTCAGCAAGAGCAGAGTGAGGATGATGGGATTGAAGAAGATTTTGGATTACTAGAATTTTTCTCAAAGGAGGACCTGCGAGCTCCCCGCGAAGTTCCGCTTGCAGACGAAGGAGGGGACAGGCGTGTGTATGACGAGGCCGAAGCGGAAGAAGACGAGGAAGAGATTGACGAAGTGTCTTTAATTCCCGACGCGTCGCAGGTCCAGACTCCCTCAGCGAGTAATCTCGATGAGCCGCCGATCACGGAGAAGAAAGAGCTAAGGATCATTACGAATGCCGATTCCCGTACTCCAGCTACTCCCGAAGCCAGCGGTGATCCGAGTAGCCAAGCGTCCCCGGGCACCAATGCTACGACCAGACCCTCTGAAATAGATTCTATCTCGTCTGTCGAACATCTTGCCAAGAACGAGGTACAGTCCTCCTCGGCAACGCCACAGCCTGCAACAACCCTAAAGACGCCAGTCCCGTTTCTACTTCGTGGCACTCTCCGTGCATATCAGCACTATGGGCTCGATTGGCTTGCGGGTCTCTACGCAAACCACACCAATGGCATCCTAGCGGATGAGATGGGTCTAGGTAAAACCATTCAAACCATTGCGCTACTAGCCCATCTCGCCGTGGAGCATGAGGTATGGGGTCCTCATCTCATCGTAGTCCCGACAAGCGTCATGCTCAATTGGGAGATGGAGTTCAAGAAGTTCCTTCCGGGGTTCAAGATTTTAACCTATTATGGCTCGCAAGAAGAACGAAAGCAGAAACGAAAAGGTTGGCTTGACGACAACTTGTGGCACGTGTGTATCACCTCCTATCAGCTCGTCTTACAAGATCAGCAGACGTTTAAAAGGCGCAATTGGCACTACATGGTCCTTGATGAAGCACACAACATCAAGAATTTCCGCTCGCAGCGATGGCAGACCCTGTTGACCTTCAAAACCAGAGCGAGACTACTATTGACCGGCACACCTCTGCAGAATAACCTGACAGAGCTGTGGTCCTTGTTGTTCTTCTTGATGCCCTCAGAGAGTACGGAAGCTGGCATCGGCGGTTTTGCCGACTTGAAGGAGTTTTCGGACTGGTTTAGAAGGCCAGTCGAGCAAATCCTCGAGCATGGCAGGGACACGATGGACGACGAAGCGAAGCAAATAATCTCTAAGCTCCACAAGGTTTTACGTCCATATCTTCTTCGCCGCTTGAAAGCAGATGTCGAGAAACAAATGCCTGCAAAGTATGAACACGTGGTTTATTGTCGTCTTTCTAAGCGGCAACGGTATCTGTACGATGGGTTCATGTCACTGGCCCAAACCCGGGAAACTTTGGCATCGGGCAATTACCTCTCCATAATTAACTGCCTGATGCAGCTTCGGAAGGTGTGCAACCATCCAGACCTGTTCGAGACTCGACAGATAGTCACGTCCTTCGCGATGCCTAAGTCAGCTATTGCAGACTTCGAAATCAAGGAACTCTTGGTACGGCGACGCTTGCTGCAGGATGACGCGACCTCCCATGTAGATCTGGACTTCTTGAACCTAACAACAGCAACCAGCGAGGCTCTCTCAGCGCTAGGAAGCATGGAAAGCTCAAGGCTCAATGCTATTCGGCCACTGCAAGATCTTTGCAAACGACAAATAAATCGTACGGACTGGAAAATGAAATATGACGGCTCATCGATTCAAGCAGCTCTCGCCAGTATGGAGAACTCCGCCAAGATATCGAGGATGGAAGAGCTTCGTCATTGCGTGTACCTGACTGCATTCCGGAGTCAGAAGCGGCCGGTCTATGGTACTGGTTTGATCGAGAAGTTAACATTGGATCTCCGAGAGCGTCCTTCGCCGCCACCACCAAGGCGGAGGGCTGAGCTCGCCGAATGGCTATCTAACTTATCGCCAGCCATGCAAGACCTTGTGCCGACTCTAGCGCAACGCTCCGAGGCTCTCCAAACAACCGTCCAGAAATTCGCCTGCATCACCCCTACAGTTGTCGCCACTGACATGGTCCCATTTACGCTATCTCGTCAGGGCATGAAAATTGTTCAAGAGGCAAAACAGATGTACAAAGCGGATGCCTTTCATGAGGCTCGAGTCCGACTGTCTATTGCGTTTCCTGACAAACGGCTCCTGCAGTACGATTGTGGCAAACTTCAGCGGCTGGATAAGCTTCTTCGGGACTTGCAGGCTGGTGGTCATCGCGCTTTGATATTTACGCAGATGACGAAGGTGCTCGACATACTGGAGCAGTTCCTGAATATTCACGGGCATCGCTACCTTCGTCTGGATGGGGCCACTAAGGTGGAACAGCGGCAAATACTCACAGATCGCTTCAACAACGACACGCGCATCCTTGCGTTCATCTTATCAACAAGATCCGGAGGTTTAGGAATCAATCTCACCGGTGCTGACACCGTCATCTTCTACGATCTTGATTGGAATCCAGCGATGGACAAGCAATGCCAAGATCGATGTCATCGCATCGGGCAAACTCGCGATGTGCACATCTACCGCTTTGTGTCCGAGTACACGATCGAGGCCAACATACTACGCAAAGCCAATCAGAAGCGCATGCTCGACGATGTCATCATCCAAGAAGGCGATTTCACCACCGACTATCTCAACAAAATGAATGTTCGTGACATGCTCGATGACGAAGCACTGGACGGGGATGCGGAGGCCAGCGCGGCGATGGACCGGGTATTGGGCGGCGGTGGAGGAGGGGTCGGCAAAGTCCTGGAGGAGGTTGAGGATACAGAGGATATCGCTGCGGCGAAGATCGCTGAGAAGGAGATGGTGAATACCGATGATGCCGACTTCGACGAGAGAACCGCCATCAGTAGCGGGGATGGCGCGACTCCGAGAACACCGGGACCGCCAACACCCAGCGAGCTCATCGCACCTACGTCGGCTTTTGCTCAGACACCGACGCCATTCGAACAGCGGGTTGTGGAGACAGCAGAGGCAGGCATGGCAACTCCCACCGATGCCGTCGATACGGAGATGGCAGATCAGGTTGATGAACCCGGACATGTCGACGAATACATGCTTCGGTTCCTGGAGTGGGATCTGCAACAGGTTCCAATCGCACCGCCAACGGACAAGAGCAAGAAGAAGTCGAAAAAAGGTCAGGATCATCGAGTCAGGAGGCCACGATAAAAAGTCGGTGGTCTCCATGTACAATTCAGGGCTTCACCATTTCTACCGTGTTGTACATATACTCCACTTCACTTGTGCGGGCTCCGTGCTCTTGTTTGTCTTGGTGGCGGGGCGTTTCTATTTCTCTCCTCATCGAGCATCAGCGACGCATGTAGAGCAGGCGTTGTCGGCGGGGGGCGGGCGGTCACCATGGTTTCGGCGTGCTATCAGCGGAAGGCACATGGTCAGAGCTAGAGAAAACTTGCTTTGTTACAGTAGAATCCATCAATACTAATCCTTCCACTCCATGACATCTTGCCTCATCGTCGCCGTCCATTGCCTCATTCTTACAGCTACCACCATTCGGATCAATGGCTCATGCTACATGTACATCGTCGGCTACCGTTCTCTTACGGTGAAGTAAAAAGGGAAAGAAAAGCCGGGTCAGCCGCATATGGGGACCGGATGCAGGGTCCAGTAAGGCAAATCAGGTATCTACCAGGTACCTTACTACTGTAACACCTCCGTATCAGATAGCCGGAGCCGGGTTTGGTGACATGCGCGATGCGGGATGTGACCTGTCATGTACTGTACATGTCACATCTCGGCAGATCATCGACCCTGGTAAGTTACTGTAAGTCACCAAAATAAATTCATGTCTTTCCATTTCCCTTGTATGTACTCTGTAGCAATTGTGTGAACGTTATTATTACCGTAATAATGAACAAATTCGTAGACTACATACCTAGAGTACCTAATAAAATCCGACTGCTTCACCGTGGCCTAAGTTAAGTCAAAGCGGGTGACGGGCCGGTAATAGTTACGACTCGCTTCCCGTTCAGCTGGCTTCTTAGTTCAAAAATCATCGGATGACAGCCAGACTCCAACTTCGACCCAAATTGCCTGTCCAACTTCCTCTGAAATCTATCATATCACCTCACCTCACACAATCAATCCTGCCACTCAACTGCCCATAAGTCGCCCGGTCGATAAGAAGTCCGCCGTACAGATACTCTCTCGCGCGCACTCCGTAACCACCACTTCCTTCCCGCATCAGCTCGAGAACCCAACAATCAATCAATCGAACAATCAATCAACCGCGCCCATGGCCGCATTATCGGAACCCACCGCCTCCGCCCTCCCTCTCCCATCCATCGCAAACCTCTCCTCGCCCTTGTCGCACCCCGATTCACACCTGTCCTCCTCCCCCTCCTCCTCCACCGCCTCCTCCGACAGCGAGCATGGCCACCAAATCCGCACCGCCCTGCCCCACGACGACCACCCGCCCGCCGAGCTCGAAGACGACGACGACGACGACGCCGCCGCGCGCGCCGCGAGTCCACGCCGGAGCAGCGAGGACGTGGAGAGGCTGAGCCGGGCGACGAGGAGGGCGCTGCAGGCGTACGTCTTCCCTTCCCTTCCCTTCCCTTCCCATCCACCTCTTCTCCACGAGCCAGTGACAAAACAAACGGACGGTTCTGATCTGGTGTGTGTTTTGCTATGTGCAGGACCGCGCGAAGCTTGCAGTCGAGTCTGGCGGCGCTGGCGGACCGGATCGATGCCGTCCGGACGGAACACGACCGGCTGGAGACGGAGAACAAATTCCTCCAGGACTATATTGGGGGCTTGACGCGGACGATGTCGAGGTCCGGTGGCGTGGTTGGGAAGGGTAGGAAGTGAGGCGCCTTTTTGGTTATTTTCGACGGCTTGCGGGGTTTGACGATCGGTGTTGGGTGGGGTTTGATGGGACCTCGTGTTTCTTAAGTATGGCGTTGGATCGTTGTCTACGGGTTTTGAGCGTGAGTTGAGACGTCCCAGTCATCGTGCGGCTTGCTGTTCTTGTCAACGCATATGTTTTGCGGTTATGCACCAGCATGATCGTACACGGCCGTCAACACCACTTCCCGGAAACGTTGAAAGCGAGTGGGCATTTTACGATTGTCTTTAAACGGCCTGGGAGGTGTTTGGGGAACGGCTGGTTATTGTACTATAGGCTTCATGAAAGCTGTGGACAGTGCTTGACAGTTTACCAGATATTGTGTTGTGCAATTGAATGCAACCGAGAGATCATTGATACCAATTGGGGAGATACCTTGGGCTGGTGACCTTTGGCAAGCTAGTTGATATCTGTACCTTTCCTCACACGGATCACTGGTTGGTCTTCGAAAAGGTCCATAGCAGATGGGTATAGATCGTCCATCATGGCCACTCGAACAAGGCCACAGTAGTCTAGAGGAATGTTTCTTGATTTATTGGGGATCAGCAAGGACAGAAGTAAGCACAGCACACCGGAAGGCATTGTACCGCGCAGGCGAGATGGACCACTGTCAGATGATTCCTCCCTGCCGCCATGGTAGATCAATGCTGCAAAAATGAATAAAGACTACAAGCAAGCTGTGGACGAGAGATGCAAGGAAGCTGAACAGGAGAAGAATAACACGAGGCTTGCTTGGCGTGTGGTGTGGAAGCTCCTTGCGCCGTGAAAGCTTGCACAGCCACGTTCAGACCTCTAGGCTCCTCTTGCCGTTAGTCCACGCGCCGCCGTAATCGCTCTACATTGTGTGTCTGAGTGTTTATTCGGAAGCCTTTTCGGGCTCTGCCTTGGTAGGCGCCTCGGCTGATTCCTTTGCCTCGGCGGGTGCAGCTCCGCTGTCCGCGGCAGGCTCGGCCTCGGAGGAGGTCCAAAGGGTCTGGCTTGCTAGTCAGGAACACATACAAGATAGAAGATACCGACGATCAACTGACCAGGTTATCTCTTAAGAGCTGCATGATGAGCGTGGAGTCTTTGTAGCTCTCCTCACTAAGGGTATCCAGCTCTGTGAACGCTGTCAGTAAGTCGCCCTGTTGATGTACAAGGAAGTGAGACTAGCCAGCAATCGCATCATCAAATGCCTGTTTGGCAAGGTGACACGCTTGGTCCGGAGAGTTGAGAATCTCATAGTAGAATACCGAGAAGTTAAGGGCTAGGCCAAGTCGGATTGGGTGCGTAGGTGCAAGGTCGGTTTGCGCAACTTCGGTGGCGTTCTTGTAGGCCTCCAATGACTTCTCGGAAGATATCTTACGCTTGTCGCCAAGGGCAAATTCGGCCAGGTAACGGTGGTAGTCTCCTTTCCTACGAAGGGGCTGTATCAGTAATTGAAAGACAGTGTTTTCTGTCTTAGTGTGCATGCTCACATCTTGTGGTAGAAAACCTTTGATTCGCCGCTCTGGGCAGATGGTATCAAGTGCTTGTCGAGCACCTCCAGAATGTCTTCGCAGATTTTGGCAAGCTCCGCCTCAATCTTCTGACGGTATTCTTTGATGAGCCCGACTTGAGACTCGTTCCCTTTGGACTCCTCCTTTTGCTCGATGGATGTGACTATTCGCCATGAGGCACGTCTCGCACCGATGACGTTCTTGTACGCGACGGACAGTAGATTTCGCTCCTCCACCGAGAGTTCTTGGTCTGCTGAGGCCACCGTCTTCATGTTTTCCACCATTTCTGCAGAGGAGTGGTTAGCAAAGATGGCATGGCTTTAGAACGACAAGCCACATACCCTCATAGCGCTCAGCTTGCTCGGCAAGCTTGGCCAAGTAGACGGAATCTTCGTACCCCATTTTGACAAGTTACGAGTCTGGGACAGAGAGCAATTAGCAGTGGGTCCTCGTTATCAATGCGGACAGTCCCCAAAGCCTTGGTGGAGATCTTGCTAATGGCGTTTGTGGATGGTTGGGTGAAAAGGTGGCTTAGCCCAGCAACGCGTCAATCTCGCGACAGGCCCCCAGAAGATGCGTTGTACAGCAGCAAACACGGCAGGTCGTGGATTGAACCCACACAACCATGTCGCTAAGACAGTTCTAGTCTCATACGACTATCCACGGTCTGCCCTCGCCGATGCTATCCTTGGACCCACTTAAAGAGGCTCTGCACCAGCCCCCCTTGATCGTGCAGCGATACTGCTGACGGACGTGATGAAGTTGGGCCAGTGCTGTGGAATGACTGCTGCTATGAAGTGCATGGAAGGTGAACCTGTAGCTGTGATGGCATCGGCGAGACGAAGACTGATCCGCTGCGACATAGGAGTAATAGGGGACTCATCTTACCTGTAGGCTTGTTTTTGAGGATGTTGTGAATATCAGGATGGGCGCTTTGGGTTGATTGAAGCAAGATTGGGAAGAAGGAGAGTTGGGTCAAGAAGGGGGTGATGGTAGGACGTCGTTGATACTTTGAATGTAGTCAAAAGAAGCCAGTGGTCGTTGAGCAAGATGGTTTTGGGAGAGAAGGGTTGTGCGTCGATCTAGCCTTATTCAGCAACGCGGCTCTGCCGCTGTTAAGTTGACTGAATGCCCGTTTCACCTAACGTTATCAGCCTCACACCACACCAACTCTCTCAGGTACGATTTTGATGAGACCTCTACGTTACGCTTACCGTAAGGTATAATTTTCATTCTTTGTAGAGTCCGATGCTTTGAAGGGCTCAGGTGAATGGAAACATATTTGAGCAGCGTAGAAGTAATAGGCTACCCCTTGCTATAAGATGTGTCTAGTTGGCAGCAAGAGGCTCAGTGAGGATTCGGCAGTCGTATATTGGCCGCTTTGCAGAGATCCCATATACATATGACTCCCAAGCTCTGTACCGTGAATAGCATCAGATAGAAGACTATGACAGAAAGGGTTCTTGATCACCTGACCTAGCTCGGGAGAGCCCATGACATCGACAGGCGAGCCAAACCAGTATCCTTCAAACCAATCACCGACCAAACCCCTCCCTCCTCCAAGCCCACGGAAATCTGTCGAAAATGCTCCGTCAAAGCGTTCTGCAATTACTCAAACCTGCTCTGCGCGGCGACACCTCTGTCCACAGAGTGGTCCAAATTACCGCCATCCGAAATATGGCTGCAGGTGATACTGGAGCTGCCAGGCCCGGCGGAGCAGCTTCAAGGTTAGTGTCTGCCTACACGGTCAAGGGTGGAAGTTCTTACTCATTCGATTCATTCGTGGATAGTGATGCGTTCAACAAGCGCGAGAAGGCCAATGAGGATTTCTATGTCAAACAGAAGGAGAGGGAAAAGTCAGTCACATCCAACCAACTCTCCTATAGACGAAGGCGAGCTGTCGGTCGAGTGCCGGGTCACGCGATTCGACTACCCAATTATCCCTGGAGCGAAGGATAAATACTACAAAGCTGGTTACTGACCATTACTGTTACCATACAGGCTTATCGCTCTCAAGGAAAAGCTCAGGCAGCAACGCCAGCACCTCGATGAGCTCGAGCAGCACATGTATGAAATTCAGATCCCTCGTTCCTAGTCATCAGAAGTCGTCCTAATAGATATGACGCTGCAGTAACGAGGTCACTAAGGAACAAGGTGGTGAGCATAACTGATAGCGAGGGATTATTTGATGTGTTGAAGGGTGGAAAGCTTCCGAGAGTGATGCAAACAACTCAATGTAAATATAGGCCGAGCATGGTTGGAACACGTGGCTTCTGTCCTCGCAGGTGGGCGATCGTTGTAGCTGTTATTTTCTTTCAGATAGTTAAAGCATCTTTCCGACTTCCAAACCCGACAGAAGTCTCCATATGCCTCTGCATCAGTGCACAAGGTGCATAACTCTTTCGGTATTGTAAGAGCCATCTGCTAATCCTCACTGCTGCACTTAATGCGCCGGGTTAATTGACTTCTGTTCCGAGAAGCAATGTTCGGCAACATGGGAAAATAAAACCATAGTTCAAGACGCTCAGGGAGTACTACTTGGTTTGAATGTAGACGCCTTTCATCTCCTCCCCATGTACGAGCGATAAAAATCATCCGCAGCATCACTGCCCAGCCCTTTGAATCCATTTGAGGAACCAAGGCCTTGGCCAGCTTTCTGCGCAGCTGCTACCTTCAATTGCAAAGCAGCAGCACCCTGATCAATCATCTGGAGCTGCGATAGATGGCTGTTGAGAACCCGCACGATTTGGGAGATCTGGGCACGAGCACGTCAGCCGATTGAGGTCTAGAACCACCGTGATGTTCCAAGAGACACTTACGGGATCGTCTGCCTTGCTATTCTTGCTGATGGTCGACGAAGCATCATTGATCTCTTCAATCATACTCGTCAGATCCTTGCCCATTTCATCCAGCCGTTCCGTAAGCTTCTCCGCAAGTTTGTAACTGGTACAGTATCAGTAAGCTGCAGACCAGGGCTTGGGATCCTTTACATACGTTCTCTCCCTCTCCTGGTCCGGTCCCTGAAGTCCTTCTCCTTTACCGACTTGCCTGGACATTAGCGTATCCACATCTCGCTCATAACGGTCCAACCATCCACTGAGTTCTTCTTGTTGACTCTCGACTGCGCTCAGTTGTCTTTCTACTTCAGAAGTTGCTCTTTCAGCTTCCAAAGTGCTTCCATACAGTTTCTGGATTTTGTCGCTGTTCTCAACCAACATTCGATCCCATTTTGCTACCTTCTCAGCCTGACTCTGGAATTCTTTCTGGTATTTGGAAAGATCCGATGCCCATCTCGTGATGATTTCATCCATGGATTTGTTCTTCAAGCGTGACTGAGATGATGGGGCGGGACCAGACGTAGATGTTCCAGGGTTGATGGTAGAAGTACCGTTGACATTGGTGTTGCCTGAATCTGCGGCTGCTGCAGCGGGCGCTTGTGAGGTGGACGTAGAACTGGCTGGCTTGTTCAGACCTGCAAACAAACCCGATGATGGAGCCGGAGCAGTTGCGCCAGCAAGCCCGCTTGTAGCTGTTGTGCTTGGAGTTTGGCCAGTTGAATTGGCGCCTTTCTCCGCCGCTTTCGCTGTGCTGGCGAACAATCCACCCGCACTGGTTGCAGTTGGTGTTGCAGTAGATGTATCCGCTGTGGAGGTTCCTAGATTACTGAATAAGCTCGACGTACCAGTGCCAGCCGTTGTCGATGGCTGTGTTGTAGCTGTTGGGGTAGAGGAGGGAAAAGTGAATGCAGGTTTAGGGTCTGCTGAGGTCGTCGCTTGGGATGTTGCTGTTGCGTCTGCACGCGTGTTGCCAAGGTTTGCGAAAACGCTCGAGTTTTGCGCCGCCCCACTTGGTTCAGCTTGCTGTGATGGCTGTAACGTTCCGGATGTCGCTACTGTGGACACAGTTGCTGGAGGGGTTGAAGCTGCAGCTATATTCTCCTGCGTACGTCCTAGAGTGCCGAAAAGCCCGCCAGCTGGCTTCGATGCTGCCCTCATGTTGAAAAGACCGGTTCCGGAGTTTGTGTTGGCGTTTGCAGAAAGGCTGGATAATGGCGCAGCAGTTGATGTGGCCGCAGTCGTATCCCCTGGCTTGCTGGATCCAAATACACCTCCGGATGCTGAATGCGGTATGTTACCGAACAGGCTACTTGGCGCTGTCGTACTAGGTGTCTCTTGAGCTGATGAAGACATGGATATTGCGTTGCCGAAGGCGTCGGTAGTTTGCTGCTGAGGCTTGTTGAAACTGAAGCCGGCCGCGGCACTTCCCACGTTGCCACCAGACGGCGGTGGACCGGCTGGTGTTGTTGAAGGGTTGGTGAAAGGGAATGCTCCACCAGTTTTGCTGGGTGCCGGTGTCGACGTGGCTGCGTTACCAAACAACCCACTTCCCCCAGTACTGCTCAAACCACCGAAGAGGTTTGTTGACTGGGTCTGGCCTGAGGTTGCTAGTGCAGACGCTTTGTCTGGAGTTGAGAACCCAGGAAATGGAGTAGAGGTACTCGTAGCTTCTGCGTTGCTAGTCTCCGGCGGCTTCCCAAAACTGAAACCCGAGCTTTGCTGACTGCTGGCAGTCGCCTGTGGACCAAAACTAAACCCTGTTGACGTCGGATTGCTCAGACCACTACCCGCGCCAAAGATTGACGATGATTGCCCACTATTCGCTGATCCACTCAACAATGGTGGTTGCTGTGTGCCGCCGGACGTGTTGCCAGTACTACCAAAGAGTGTTGAGCCGGATGCGGGTGGATTTGTTACAGAACCAAACAAGCTACTTGACGTCTTGTTATTAGGTGCCGACGTCTGATTGAGACCACCAAATGCGGAACCTGCGCTGGTGGCAGGAGCGCCGAAGGAAATGGTCGGTAAGCCTTTTGGGGGGTCCGACATGTTTTCGAGTAGCTGCCAGTCCTTTTGGAAGGAATTCTATGGCTTTGGACAAATCCTGTTGCAACGCTTGTTGGGCACGAGTCGGTGATTTACATGAAGCTTGAATCTGAATAAAGAGTTAGTCAAGAGGTTGGGTGTAATACAAGGACGTCTGAGAGTCGTTACTCGTACATATCTAGCTGCGGCGTACCAAATCTCTCTGGTCGGGAAAGCTTGACTGCCAGGGACGAAGAGTAGGATTTTCAAGACTCTGTTTTTTTTCGTTGAATCACGCCCATAACAGCTTAGAAGGTATTCGATGTTTCTGCTGCTGTTGTTTCGCGGGAGACGTGCTTTAGACTGCCAAGCGAGGCATGGAATCCGTGTTACGCCACATTGCCCGCAATTGGAACCTACAGTTATATCTGGTACATACTCTACGTGAATATTGAACTGATATCTGTCCCACGAGTGTGCAATATATTGCAATGACAGAGGAACCTTCATCGCCCGCGAATGCGACTCTGCAGCCGCCCCGAAAGAGCGTTGAACTTGAAGATCCAGGAGCACATGAGCTTGGTGCGTACCATCCCTGAAGCCCCTTTGAGATGACAGATGCGATAGCCGGTCATGATAATTATACTATTACTAATAGCTTCGTGCAATAGAGTCAGAGAACGAGGAAGATCACTTCTCAGATGCCTCAGAAGGACCCAAGCCTGCATCTCCTATCCCCACGACGAGGGTTGAGAAGGTGGACGACATACCAAGCCATGGTCAAGTGCCGGGTACCGCTGCTTACGAAATGCGAACCAAGGACGCCGTGGCAGACGAAATGGGAGTAGTTCCTGAGGGGGCGCACAGCTGGAGTAGATCCCGGCCAGAGCCAGAAAATCGATCTCCAACACCCGGAGGAGCACCAATACCCATTACTGTTGTCGAGACAGTCGATCCTGTCACGTCAAACTTCACTCCATTGCCCGGAACTGGGCCGCCTGAAAAACATGTGGCAGATGCTGTTCCAGATGTCATTTTACAAGCCCCCGAGAACAATCGAGGATCCTCGAATGCTTCCGGACCACAGCCGGAGAGTGAAACAGTGGACCAACCGATACCCACTACTGTGGTGACCAAAGTGGACACAGAGCCGAGCTACGGAGAAGTACCAGGCACTGATGCGTACGATATGCGAAAAGAGGATGCAGAGCCTGACGTCATAGAGGAAAAGGGAGACGTTCCAGGTATGCTGTTCCTTACTTTGTCATCCACTCCCAGAGAGCGATTGACCGAGTCAGAGTCACCAACGTCCCCGCTACATAGATCCGATCATCGTACCTCCACACGGCGAAAACGATCAGTAGGCGGATCGCCCGCCATAGCTGATGATGGCGGATTCGGACCGATGCACTACGAGGTAGCCACCACGTACCAAGCTCAAGAGGATCATGATGGAGGATTTGGTGACGATTTCGATGATTTTGAGCAAGGAGAAGACGAGGAAGAGTTTGGTGGTTTCGACGAAGGACTAGAGCAGACACTGGAGACAGATAGTGAGCCAAGTAAAGAGCTGGGTGTTCATCAGTCATTACCTTCCATGACACCAAGTTTTGTAAGTAGAACTCATAGTTTATCAATTATGACTTTGGAGATGGTGAAGCCCTCAATATGAATCCCGAACTGAAGCTGATCAAAACAAACCCAGCCGATACTGGACTATAGCAAGTTCAGCAACATTGATGACCTTCTATCCGCGACGGAACCCTTTTTGCAGGAGATATTCGCCGACAGCCACCAAATTACCTCGTTCGTCTCGCCACCTGTAGACCGCATCTCCGAACAGAACTCCCTTTTTCTCACCGAACGAAGCCTTTCTCTCTGGTCTCAACTGGTCGCGCCACCGCCCCTTCAGCCACCGAACTGGGTACGCTCCCGAATACGGCGTCTTTTCCTTGTTTCTCTTGGTGTGCCAGTCGATTTGGACGAGATTCTCCCCGCCAGCAAGCAGAAGAAACTAATCCTACCTTCCATACACCTCCGAGCCGACTCCCAGTCACCTCGACCATCGTCGGATGTTCGGCCGAACGGCTCCGTCACAAAATTAAAGCAACAGAACGGGTCGTCAACGTCCGTCGATTCTACGAAAGGCGGCCGGAGGCGGAAAGGCCGGCCTCCTGCGCCTGAGTTGGACTTAGGGGCCACCAGGATGCTCTGCACTGTCACTGATGCAGCGCTTGCCAACTTCACCGACGAGGAGCTCAGGGCACACGTCAAGCGATTGGAAGAACTCACGCCCAAGGCGAGCGAAGTGCTGGAGTATTGGCTCCGGCGGAAGGACGAAGCGTTGGGGGACAAGGAGGCGTTTGAAGGAGTCATCGAGAACCTTGTAAAGCATGCAAGGAAGGTCCGGAAGTAAAGACGGGGCAGATCACTATCAAGCGTATATATTGCCAGAGGTCGCTGACTTCTGAGTGTTTGGTTCGGGAGGGATCACACCATACGCATATGACTTTAACGTACTCTCACACTTGAGGGACTGGTGTCACCAAGGGTCATTGCACGCGTACTTCGACCGATGCACTGTGAGCAGCCGATACGGCAGCTGGTGTTAGTTGGACCATTTAGCTTTACAGAGCTATCATCAACATTAGCAATCACCATGCAATCCCTCGACTACCTACTCAAAGGTACGAATCGTACAGAGTATCTTAATTACAATCTTGGAGACCATACTGTTGCTTAGTCACGTTATGCCCCTGAAAGACTTGGCTGTGGCTCCGGCCATGTGGCTCTAACGTTAAAGCTGGTCCAGACCTTCTCGTGGCTTGACGAGATTTCATGGTGGAAGTTACCTTAAGTGTATTAGAAACATTAACATTATTACTGTTATTAATAGTCAGTACTAATGAAGGACGGCATCACTTTACGAAGTACATTCGTAGGAGTGCTTCAAATCATGCTGTACGAGTGCCCTATTTCAACACACAGGACTCGATGGAAGAGCTAACAAGGAGAAACAAAGCGCGTGTATAAATAATTGACCTCTGTATGTGGATTTCGATCTACTTCGGTGACGCAGGACACCCCCTATTTTCTATCGGGGCGCTCCGTCCGTCTTCAAGTACCTTAAGTTACGTGTACAGCAAGTCACTCATGCCTTCACCCCGGCGGCGTGTGTATCCTCATTGCGCACCATGATGCTGGGTCTGGCACCTCGTCAGTCCTGCCAAGTCTTCTATATCTAAGGTATATATTCAACAGCGAAGAGAATCCTTCGCCGAGCAGACAGTATGCCAATAGTCCATTGCTTCCATGCCGAGGCGGATCTGGACAGCTTTCTTTTCACAAACAAGTGCTACGAAGTATGCTTGGGCACAACGCAGTAACAACGCAGTAACCGTACCTACTTTGTCCCTTAATAATAATTGAAGCCTAACGTAGACGATCGGGAACTCAATTCAATTCGTTTCATGTCACAGTTTCCAGAGGTCAATAATTTAATAACAATAGCACAGACTGTATGGTAGTTACCGGTACTAGTACTGAAATTGCCCTGTTCGATTGCCCTTCATGGCGTTCACACTAGCGGCTAGTAGCCACCCCACGACTCCTTTGACCTCAGCCTGATGCCAGAACGTGAGCTATCCCAGTCTTCCGCGCGCAGAATCTACAGGAGGACGTTGGACCATCATCACGGGGTCCTGGAGTGTAAGGCCGACTTGCTCTTTTACCGCAGCACCTATTTGATCAACAGTTCGCCTCATTCTTCATCCCCTCGCTTCACCAATCAATCATACATGTACCGTACGGACCAAGGACCTACCATTCATCAATCAATTTGTCTGGAGATCACGGGCGCGATTAATGGGACCCTTCCTTTGAGATCGACAATCCTTGCAGGAGGGAAATCACCTACTGTCGAATAGTTGATAGCGATTCTCACGCCCCTCTTGAAGCCCAAAGAGACCTTCGAGCAAGCGCCGCCCCTCTACCAGCGTTGATAAGGCATATCACTCCCATAACGCATGATCGTAGAATCAACTCGTCACTTGCAGGTCCGGCGGGCACAATGTCTCAAGAGGAGATAATCGCAGCAACGACTGAAGTCATCCATAACCTTGCCAGGAACGCTGCTACATTATATGAAGGTCCTGAATTCAAGCTAGCCTCTCCCGTCAACAACTTCAGTGGAGTGCCACCTCCAAAGATCTGTCTGCCAGGGGACACGAATTCGACGAAACAGTCTTTGGAGAAGGAGCTGTCGGCCCTTGCGCTGCGAATTCAATTCCTTGAGGGAAAAGCGAGCACCGTCGATCACCGAGGCTTACCCAATACACCAAATGAGATCGGGCTTGTATCCTCCCCTTTTCACGGCAATGGTTCACCAGCTACACTGCGGAACGTGAGCTCGCTCCCAGTGCGACAAGGTTCGGCATCGAGCAGATCCGCGCAGGTGTCGAATTTGCTCGCCGTGCGGGAAATTGGAGATGACGGACGGCGCAGCTTCAGCGAGGAAGAGCTGGGTCAGCTCAGGGATTATGTACAAAAGCAAGCGGAGGAGATCAGGAGCCAGAAAGAAAAAATCACGAGTGTCAGCGAGCGGCTCGACGAGCAGCAGAAGCAGACGGCACGAGCCATCAGTCGGGTTGAGCATGAAGACATGGGGGCACTGGAGCGGGAATTGAAGAAGCACCAGCAGGCAAATGAGGCCTTCCAGAAAGCCTTGAAGGAAATAGGTAGCATTGTCACCGCAGTCGCAAACGGTGATCTGACCAAGAAGGTTCAAATACATCCTGGCGAGATGGATCCGGAAATCACAACGTTCAGGCGCACAATCAATACTATGATGGATCAATTGCAAGTCTTCGGAAGCGAGGTCTCAAGAGTGGCAAAAGAAGTCGGCACAGAGGGTAAATTGGGAGGACAAGCGCAAATCACTGGAGTCAATGGCATCTGGAAAGAACTGACCGAGAACGGTTGGTCGTCCCAAAACCTTTCCAACGTTCCCTACTGACCGGAGCTAGTTAACGTCATGGCGAACAATCTGACCGACCAGGTCCGAGAGATTGCAACGGTGACCACTGCTGTCGCTCATGGTGATCTTAGCCAGAAGATTCAGAGGCCCGCCCAGGGAGAGATTCTACAACTCCAACAGACCATCAACACGATGGTGGATCAACTTCGAACCTTTGCCACTGAGGTTACTCGTGTCGCGCGCGACGTTGGTACGGAAGGTGTACTCGGTGGGCAGGCCCAGATCGAGGGGGTCCAGGGCATGTGGAACGAGTTGACTGTCAATGTCAACGCAATGGCCAACAACTTGACGACACAGGTCCGGGACATCGCCACGGTGACCACGGCTGTAGCAAAGGGCGACCTTACTCAAAAGGTGCAGGCAAGCTGCAAGGGCGAGATTCTAGATCTCAAGTCTACTATCAACTCGATGGTCGACCAGTTGAAGCAATTCGCGCAGGAAGTGACGAAGATCGCGAGAGAAGTCGGCACAGAAGGTATCCTTGGCGGTCAAGCTACTGTACACGACGTGGAAGGTACTTGGCGAGATCTAACAGAAAACGTCAATGGCATGGCCATGAATCTCACCACCCAAGTACGAGAGATTGCGGACGTCACGACCGCGGTTGCGAAAGGAGACTTGAGCAGAAAGGTCACCGCCGAGGTCCAAGGAGAGATTCTGGATTTGAAGAACACTATAAACGCCATGGTGGACAGGCTGAACACCTTCGCTTTTGAAGTGAGCAAAGTAGCGCGTGAGGTCGGTACAGATGGCACCCTTGGTGGTCAAGCGAAAGTGGACAATGTGGAGGGGAAGTGGAAAGACTTGACGGAAAACGTCAACACCATGGCCGAGAACCTTACACACCAAGTACGCAGTATATCCGACGTCACTCAGGCGATTGCAAAGGGCGATTTGAGCAAGAAAATCAATGTTCATGCTCAAGGAGAGGTCCTCACCCTGAAAGAGACAATCAACAACATGGTGGATCAATTGCAGAGGTTCGCACATGAGCTCAAGCGTGTGGCTCGTGATGTGGGTGTCGATGGCAAGATGGGTGGACAGGCAAACGTCCAGAATATCAGTGGAAGATGGAAGGAGATCACGGAAGATGTCAACACCATGGCCGACAACCTTACCAACCAGGTCCGCGCCTTTGGAGAAATTACCGATGCAGCGACGGACGGGAATTTTGACAAGCTCATCACAGTCAACGCATCCGGTGAAATGGACGAACTGAAGCGCAAGATTAACAAGATGGTATCCAATCTCCGAGATAGCATTCAAAGGAATACCGCTGCAAGAGAGGCCGCTGAATTGGCGAATCGTACGAAGTCTGAATTCCTAGCGAATATGAGCCACGAAATTCGAACTCCGATGAACGGTATCATCGGTATGACCCAGTTAACCCTCGATACGGACCTCACTCAATACCAGCGGGAAATGTTGAATATCGTGCACAATCTCGCGAACAGCTTACTGACAATCATTGATGATATCTTGGATATCTCGAAGATTGAAGCAAACCGCATGGTCATTGAAGCCATTCCCTTTACACTCAGGGGCACCGTCTTCAACGCACTGAAAACCTTGGCAGTCAAGGCGAATGAACGATACCTAGACCTTTGCTATCAGGTTGACAGCTCAGTACCTGACCACGTTATCGGCGATTCATTCCGCTTGCGCCAAGTAATCCTCAACCTTGTGGGAAACGCCATCAAGTTCACAGAGCACGGTGAGGTCAAGCTCACCATCCGAAAATCAGACCGGGAGGTTTGTGGTCCGAACGAGTATGCGTTCGAGTTCTCGGTAGCGGATACCGGTATCGGCATTCAGGCGGACAAGCTGAACCTGATATTCGACACATTCCAACAAGCGGATGGCTCTACGACACGTCGATTCGGGGGCACTGGGCTGGGTTTGTCTATCTCCAAGAGGTTGGTCAACCTGATGGGTGGGGATGTGTGGGTGACGTCACAATACGGCCATGGCAGCACCTTCTACTTCACTTGTGTGGTCAAACTCGCGGGTCAAGACCTCAGCCTGCTCAGCACTCAGTTAAACGCATACAAGCACCACCGTGTGCTTTTCATCGATGAAGGTAAAACGGGATACGCCAAGGAGATCACGAAAATGCTCAAACTGCTGAGCCTTGTACCTATCGTGGTCAGCACTGGCGGTCAAGTTCCTGCACCAGAAATTCGTGCCTCACCCACAAGAGCCGCCGGACATGCGTATGATGTCATCATTGTCGACTCCGTCGACACGGCACGCAAACTCCGCACGATTGATGAGTTTAAGTATATCCCGATCGTCCTCCTCTGTCCGGTCGTTTCGGTGAGCTTGAAGTCCGCACTGGACCTCGGAATTACCTCATACATGACCACTCCTTGTGGACCAGTCGATCTAGGCAATGGCATGATTCCTGCTCTTGAAGGTCGGGCCGCGCCGTCGACTACTGATCATTCAAAATCGTTCGATATCCTGCTCGCCGAAGATAATGAGGTCAATCAGCGCTTAGCGGTGAAGATTTTGGAAAAGTATCACCATGGCGTGACTGTCGTCAACAATGGGCTGGAGGCATTCGAGGCCATCAAGAAGAAGAGGTACGATGTCATCCTCATGGATGTACAGATGCCAATTATGGTAAGTCTTTCGTATTTGCTTAGCACGTACGACTACTCATCGACCTACGTAGGGTGGTTTTGAAGCTACGGCCAGAATTCGCGAGTACGAACGGGAGGAAGGCTTGTCACGCTCACCGATTATCGCCCTCACCGCCCACGCTATGCTTGGCGACCGCGAAAAGTGCATTCAGGCCCAAATGGACGAGTATCTCTCGAAACCTCTGAAGCAAAATCAAATGATGCAGACCATCCTCAAGTGCGCCACCCTCGGCGGCAATCTACTCGAGCGTGGGGCAGAGCCCAGGCTCTCTGCAAGCGACGAACCGGTACAGGGCAAACGACACCTCGGGCCCCAAGTGTTACTGAGGCCGAGTCTAGAAAGTCGTGCATGCACGGCATCTGGTCCTAGTAATGAAGGTAGTCAGGAAAGTCCAGCACTGATAACTGCTGATCAGCAAGATCCGCTGGAACGGGTTAGTTGGACTCCGCGCTGATAATCTTATCTTCGTACCTTTGCTAACACACATGCTAGTTACTGCTCCGATCTCACAGCAGCTAATATCTGTCCCGGATGAGTCGAGCTCTCGCAGTGGAACAAGAATCGAGGGAAAGAAATCGAGGGACGAAGGCCACGAATATCTTGTCATAAATAATCCAGGCACCGTACATTGGTAGTCTTTGTAGATCTTTCTTCTGCCATCTCGGCTTTCCTTCAAGCGGGTATCTTGAAGTTTCTGGCGCTGGATCTTTGAGCGTTTGCTGAATCGCCTTGCTTTGGGTTTCGTAGAAGCTTCATCACTCCCCGTATGCTGGTTATCCTATCTGACCGGAGATGCGTGAGTCCCGAGTCGGATTGTTGTTGCCTTCGGGTCGTGTGACCACGAGGCTGTTGTGCTTGTAGATATGTTCGCCTCACTCCCGGTCTTGTTCTGGCTCGGACCAGGCATCCACTGCGGCCTAATCTTTTCGCAATTACCTTACCTGGGCACAAATATGGAGGCTCTGGCCGCGCACTCAGGCAAGCGGCTTCACAATGTGTCTGTGTCACCACGCAGTCATCGCTTCTGATAGGCTAGCTTAACGGTCCTCCGACGGTCCAAGCCTTGTTGCAGATCATTTCCATACAACGTAGGAGTACGACGCCCCGTTGTTCTCTGAGATAATTCGCTACAGTAGTCAATAAGTTATAACAAAGCACAGCGAGCCCCCTAAAAGATATCTGAACATTCACTTGAGTCTGTGACATAAAGGATATACAGTATGAAAGAACGTAGGGCTAGAACTTAACGTAAGCTAAGGTGCCTAGTGCTTATTATTGCTCATACCTTACCTAAGGTAGGTAGGTAAGCTAGGTACCTTACCCCGTCACTGTATCTTACCTACAGTTAGGTACCTTCCCGAATTTCCAGAAGAACAAAATTGTATTGAACGCGCCTGATTATTTTGTGAAGCGGTTTTTCCACGCTCTTTCAGCCGTGACGCCCGCCTGGGTAGCAAAGAGAAAAGGACTAATGACTTGTCTAGCCTAATCTATCAACCTCCTGTACAAATAACAACTCTCACTTAAAAGATCGGAGTTTGCCGGTCCGCGACACTACCTGAGAAGTTCCTTCCACCGCGTTTGAGTTAGAATAGGTAACGCTCCATCACGTTATCCGGTGCCTTGACGATTTTGCTCCTTATCCTGACAACTACATATCCTTTCCGATCTTCGATCAGCAGCTTCGGTAGCTTTGAAAGAGGTTGTTGTTCCACCACAGCCCATCCATGGTCGCCTTCGGCCGACTTAAGGACAAGACACCCCTTATCGCACAATGTCGAGCCTGCCAGCAACAGCCTCTCTTCAGGAAATTGAGAATGAAATTGCCTACACGCAGACACTGATCGGGGCTATTGATGAGACTTCTGACTCGTACGTAGAGGGGTTGATGGAGTTGGACATGACACTTAGGGATCTGGAGCGGCGATATAGAGAGAAGCGTATGGAGGAAGCGGGTATCCGGAACGACGATGACCATGAAGATGAAGATGATGATGACGATGATGATGAGGTCATGAGGATTCTTAAAGGAACTAGTGTCAGCTCGACAAGTCGGCCACTTGACACATGGGCAGAGCACCCAACATCAGCGAGCGGGAATGGCGATGGGGTATGGAACTCTTCTACTACGGGTCTTGAGGACTGGGGGTTTGATGATCTTGACACCCTATATCCAACATCATCAACTGGGGTTCAGGTAAATCAGGAATCTCTACCCTCAACATCAAGTCCTCAGAAGACCTCTGGCGGATCCTCTCCGTCTTCTGTACCACTCCCAAGTCGAAAGCGTCCACGCGAGAGCCTTGCGGTTACCAACAACAGGGGAGGTCCACCCGATGCGAAAGCTATGCGCTACACACCGAGTCCAGCGGTGACAGCTCCCACAACACCCTCTTCTCTGGAATCATTTGAACTACCGGACGATCCCGAATTCATTCGACTAACTGGGGGCAACCCCAGGGGAGATATGGAGGAGTTCCGACAGTCTCAAAGAGAGATGTTGGAGCAAATTGAGCAGGAACGAAAGAGTGCAGAGCTTGCGAAGAAATTAAGCGAGGAGGAGTCTTTTCGGCGACGACTATACCAGCAGCCTTCATCGCAGGCTACGCTAAGTTTCGACGGGAAAGGCTTTCGACCTATAGTCGCTCCCCCGGCTCGTGGTCATCCACTTGCAAGCTCTTCCTCACACGATTACTTACAAGACAAGCACAACACGCAGCCTGGACGGACTGCCCCGATGCCGCACATCAAGCCAGAGTGGAGTCAAGGAGCCAATGCAAATACACCGTTCCAAAACGCTCCCGGGTATTTTATCGACCTTGGAAGCGACAGCAGTGACTTAGAGGAAATTCAGGCCAAAGACTTCCGGGCGAGCTGTAGAAAGAGCCAAACGCCAGCAGATAACATATGGCCGGGTAATACACCTGACTATGCACGTATGCCTGTATCGAACGGTTTCGCCAGCAAAGCTTCTTGGCCGGAGATTGAGCAACTTGACGCTTCGACACCCTGGCTTAACACACTGCAGGATACTCAGAATCACTTCTCGATGTATCCAGACACATCCCACTCGTCGCTCACCGGATATGGGGTACCGAGCGTATACGATACTGACTCCACCGCATCACAGCTACAGCGTTCCTGGCTCTCGGGTGTGGCTGGCATGGTTGGCCAGGGTTTCATGAACGCAGCTCAAGGTGCTAAGAACGCAGCATACTCACTTCTCGACGGCGAAATCAGCACCTATCCAGGTGCAGTTACAGGCTACGGCGGTACCGGGCTTCCGGGCTCTTCCACCAACCCACATACTGTTGGCTCCGCATCTGGTATGGACCTCTATGGCTCCAAAGAATTAGACCAACCATACCGGAAAGAATCACATCCGAACTACTGGGACCGCTATGACTACCTCACGAACGACCCTACCCGAACCCGAGAGGAGATTAAATCTCTCTTGGAGAATATCCGGCCTGACGAGGAGCTTCCGGAGAACCGAGAGGGAGATCCGGAAGCAATGAAGTACCCCCTTATGCCGCATCAGAAGTTGGGGCTGACGTGGATGAAGAACATGGAGGAGGGTTCCAACAAGGGTGGTATACTGGCAGACGACATGGGACTGGGCAAGACCATTCAAGCTTTGGCACTCATGGTCTCACGAAGATCTCCTGACCCGTCACGGAAGACGAATCTGATTGTCGCCCCTGTTGCCTTATTGAAACAGTGGGAGAGGGAGATTCAAAAGAAGCTCAAAAGCGGCCATCACGCTCTCACCACTTACATCTTGCATGGCTCCAAACGGGACACCACTTTCGCCGAACTGAAAAAGTACGACGTTGTGCTCACGACTTTCGGCACGCTCGCGAATGAGATAAAGCGCAAGGAAGCACTTGATCAGAAGAGGCGGACTGATAAGGACTGGCGGCCAAGTGGTAAAGCACATAAATTACCACTTCTGGGAGACGAATGCAAGTGGTATCGGTAGGTCATCCATCATTTATGCTGTGCTTAGAACCTACCTTCACTATGTCAACATCTAACTGAGTCTGGATGTAGCGTAATCATCGACGAGGCGCAGTGCATCAAGAACAAAGCAACCAGGGCTGCTCAAGGCGCCTCCCATCTACAGGCTTTGACGAGGTTCTGTATGAGCGGGACTCCTATGATGAACAATGTTGGGGAGCTGTATTCCCTCATCCATTTCCTCCGTATCAAGCCTTACAATGAGAGTGAGCAATTCAACAGGGTAAGTCTTGTAAATCCTGTCGGATACACTTCGTTTACTGATCTCTTCACAGGACTTTACCCGACCACTGAAAGGCAACAGCCAAGCCGCCAAAGACCAAGCTATGCGAAAATTACAAGCATTGCTGAAAGCGATACTACTGCGACGGACCAAGAAGTCCAAGATCGATGGCAAGCCGATTCTCAACCTCCCCGAAAGAACAACAGAATTCCAGCACGCCGTGTTTAGCGAGGACGAAGACGCATTTTATCAGGCTTTAGAAACTAAAACGCAACTTCAGTTCAACAAATATCTCAAAGCAAATACCGTTGGTCGCAATTATACAAACGTGTTGGTGTTGCTTCTCCGGCTGCGGCAAGCTTGCTGCCATCCTCACCTTATCAAGGACTTCGGCATTCTTACGGGCAACCCGGATGTGACTGTCAAGGACATGCTCGCCCTAGCAGCAGAGCTCGCACCGGAAGTCGTGGAGAGGATCAAATCCGAGACAGCCTTCGAATGCCCCGTTTGCTACGACGGCGTCGAGAATCCCGCCATCTTCATACCTTGTGGGCACAACACATGCTCGGAATGTTTCGCGAAAATCTCGGATCCAGCACAGGCGCTTGCTCATGGGGATGAAGGCGCTGCGAACATCAAATGTCCGAATTGTCGTGGAAAGATTGTCCCCTCTAAGGTTATAGATTACAATGCTTTCAAGCAGGTGCACATGCCGGAGCAAGGCCCAGCTGGAGCTTCCGAGGTCTCTGCAACAGGTGGGGACTTGGTTGATGCGGAAGTCGACAGTGAGACCGAGAGCGAGGACAGTAATTCGGATGATTCTGACGATGACCTCGATGGGTTTGTCGTTGCCGACGATGTCGATGACGACGACTCGGAAAACGAGAGTGAAGGGAACGTTGAGCAAGGGTATCGCCAGGGTAAGACTCCGTTCGAAAAGTCGAAAGCGAAGAAGGGCCGGAAAGAGAAGGATCCCGCCAAGGGTGACGTCAAGGGTAAAGGGAAGGCTAGAGACAAGAAGGGCCCGCGAAAGACTTTGGCACAGTTGAAGGCCGAGAGCATGCGCAACATTAAGAGCCGGAGAAGGTACATGCGACGTCTGGAGAAAGACTGGGTCACGAGCGCCAAGATCGAGAAAACCATGGAGATCCTCAACGGCGTCGAGAACAGCAAGGAAGGCGAGAAGACCATCATCTTCAGTCAGTTCACGTCGCTGCTAGATCTCTTGGAGGTGCCCATCTCGCGTAAGAATTGGGGTTACAAGCGTTACGACGGCAGTATGAGCTCGACGCAGCGGAACGACGCTGTGCTCGCTTTCACCGACAAGCCCGACTGCCGCATCATGCTTGTGTCTCTCAAGGCTGGGAACGCGGGTCTGAACCTCGTAGCCGCATCTCAAGTCATCATCTTCGATCCGTTCTGGAATCCGTATATCGAAGAGCAAGCCATCGATCGTGCCCATCGGATCGGTCAGATGAGGCCGGTACAGGTGCATCGGATGCTGGTGGCCAACACCGTAGAGGATAGGATCCTGGCCTTGCAGGAGAAGAAGAGGCAGTTGATCGAAGGCGCGCTGGACGAGAAGGCTAGTCAGAATATCGGGCGACTGGGTACACGGGAGTTGGCTTTCCTCTTCGTGAGTCTTTCTATTTCACTAACGCAGGTATATCAGTATCGCTGACGTTAGCGTAGGGTGTCTCTCACTGACCAATGCTACCAACACCTGTCCTCTTGCATTCAAGTTTGGAAAAAGTGAGAAGCTGAGAAGTGGATTGCTTTTCAACACACGATTTCCATGCTGTCATCATCGTCGTTGTCTTCCTCGTCCAACACAGATAGATTGAAGCTCCTATTGCCGTAATCGAAATCGGGATCGCGAAACATACTGAGGCTTACGTCGCGCTTTTCCTTGCCTTTGATGGGGGCGGTGGATGGTGAGGACAAAATTGCTGACCGTATGATCAGTCGTAGGTAAGATACAATCCGTGACCCGTCGCCACCTTTCCAATCCAACTTTCGGCTATGTGTGAGCTAATAAATTTGCTTAGCGGACCAATACTCAATATGATGAGATTGGGTCAATTACTCACCTCACTTGAGTTATCCAGACGCCAAAACTGGAACTCGTTGCTGTCCGTGCTGAGGCCATATACGAGTTTATTCTGTTTCCCTTGGCTTTGCCTCGTTCGATGTACAATACCTGTACATAAATCAATAGTAGTCCAGTGACATACGCCGAAGAAACATGATCTACCTACCCATATATGCTACTAGTTGACCCTCCGCCACGGAAAGCATACCTTTTCTTTTTGCCTCAATAAGGACCAAATTTGTCCCCATCGATTCGTCTTTGTCGTACCAGAGCGAATAGTCCGCAATGCCTTGTAATAGGCGCTTTTCGTTTTTATAAGTCACAAGGCGATTGAGCTTGGTTTCGAATCGCAAGAAGAGGGGAGCTGCACCTGAAGACGGAGTTGTGGGACGGGCAAGCGATTGTGTTGACGGCGCCACATTGGGTTGGCTATCCTTCGGGAACGCAAGTCTCTTCTCTTCACCAATACAGATTATTAAAATATCGTTGATCTGTGTCCGCGCGAGAGCTTCATTTGCCATTGACCCTTCTGTGACGAACGAATACTCCTTCCTTATATCAGCTGCAGAAGGAATTAGTAACGACCACATAAACACAGTATGTAATACCTAGAAGGGCAGGTATCTCAAAAAGTTCGTTATCGGCTAGTGACCATGCATCAAAGAGCGGGTTATATCTCAAGTCAAATATCGTGAGGGCATCTTCGAGATCAAGGCTGCCGGCTGGAAGCTTTGGTCTATATCAGCCACCGGTATACGGATGATAGAAGTCAAACTCCATAATAGCTCACAGATATCGGCAGCTGCTTCAGTTCACCAAGCGTAGCCTCAACATCCTTCTTTAATGCGTCACCTAGCTTCGGTAGGATATGTTCTTCGAGCCACTCAATTGTCACAGCTTTCGGCTTTGTTGTTGGCATGTTGGGAATGAGATCGGTGCGTGCAAACAATCGAGACTGAATCTGTGGACTGGCTTTTTACCGTGTTTATATCCGGAGTACGAAGGCTATTTGCAGAATTGTCCGCCACCCCACGAAAATATTATGCGCTCCTAAGTGTCGCCTAAAGTCGTGGGGTGGCGGACAATTCTGCAAATAGCCTTCGTACATGCAAGCAGCAACACAGCCAGTAGCCTCAAAGGCTCAAAGCGGGCTGACTATCATTCAAGTCTTTTATGCAGTTGCATGGACCAGCGGAGTCTTTCACCCTAATTTCAATTGCTGATCTTGCGATGGCGGCCATGTGCTTAAGTTGATTGCGCATTAAATATTGAGCTTTGCAAGGAAAGCAAAACGGGGCCGGTCATTTTTGCAAGATGGCTTTGCCTCGCCGTTCAGCGATCATAGCGAGCCGCAAAATGTAATGGTAAATACCAACTAGCTACATCGCCAGTGAAGTACAATTTGATTTCCAATCCCATAAGTGCAAGATAGCGTGACTGTTATATTCAACGTCGCCAGCCTCAACCATGGAAACTCTCACCGCAACAACCACACCCTCGAGCGAATGACTTCGTTTACTTGCTTTTATAGACGTGCAGCGCCTGGGCGTTGCAGTAGGCCAACAGGCCCATGGTGCCCCACTCGCCGCCGATGCCGCTCTCCTTGTGGCCGCCGAAGATGGCCTGCGGCGTCGGCTTCTCCCAGCTGTTGATGAAGACGGAGCCGGCCTCGAGCTGGCGGCCGATGCGCTCGGCGTGCTCGACGTCCTTGCCCCAGACGCAGGCGCCCAGGCCGGCGTTGGTGTTGTTGGCGCGCGCGATCACTTCGGCTTCGTCGGTCCAGGGCTGGCAGGGGACGATGGGGCCTGTGTGGGTATTAGCTTGCTTGTTGGTGATTGAGAGAGGCACGAGGAAGGGAAAGAAGGGAAGGTTGGCGGGAGGGAAGGGGCGACGTACCAAACGGCTCCTCGGTGATGATGCGCGAGTCGTTGGGCGGGTTGTCGATGATCGTCGGCTGGACGAAGTAGCCGGCACTCTTTTCGACCTCCTGGGTGCCGACGGCGAACTTGTAACCGTTCTTCTTGCTGTCCTGGAAGAATTGCTGTACCTTCTCGTACTGCATTTCGTTCTGGATGGGCCCGACCAGGACACCGGCCTCGTCGCTCGAGCCGACCTTGATGCTCTTGGTGAAGGCGATCATGGCTTTCAGGAAGGGCTCGTAGATGTCTTGGTGGATGTAGATGCGCTTGGTGGCGACGCAGACTTGGCCCGAGTTATAGAAGGCGCCCATGGCAACTTCGGGGGCGGTCTTTTCGATGTCGACGTCTGGGAGGATGATGGAGGCATCGTTGCCGCCGCTGATAGGGTTAGCTTGAGTGTGTCTTGCTTCGACGGGGGCGACTGGACTGACAGCTCGAGTGTTACGCGCTTGAGGGTTTTGGCGGCGTTTTCCATAATCTTCTTGCCTGTCGCGATAGACCCGGTGAAGGAAATCTTCTGGATGTTGGGGTGACTGACGAGCCACGGGCCGACTTTGTCGTCGCCACCGAGGACTTGGACAACGCCGGGAGGGAAAATCTGTTGGGCAAGTTCGCAGATTTTGAGTGCGGTGTAGGGAGTGAACGGGCTAGAAGGGTGATGAGCATCAGGTATGTGATCGGAGGGAGGGATTACCAACGATGGCTTCACAATGATGCAGTTGCCGGTGAGCACAGCCGGTGCGATCTTTCCAATCGCTGTGTCTGTTTAGCATCCTTTTTAAGATATGATGAACAGTTGGCGTACAGAGTACTAGGGGGACTGGGAGTTTTGTGTCAGCTTCGACAAACGTACGATCAGGCTTGTGGCATTCTTACAATTCCACGGACAAATCCCAGCAGCCACGCCCAAAGGAACATAGCGGGTAGTCACGACTTTTTCATCGTCTTCGATACGTTCCTCCGGAAGCTTGAGTGAGGCTGTGCCATGTCAGACTCCTCCCACGGTCTGAAAGCCAGAAGGAACTCCATACCGTGATGCATCAAGAACGCCTTGCCTCCCTTGACTTCTCCAATCGCAAATTGTCGCTACGTGGCACACAAGGCTCAGTATCTCCAGCTTGAGGGAAATCAAAGTCTTCAGGATCGAGCATACCGGCTTTCCAGTCTCCGCAACCATCAGATCGGTGAACTCCTTTTCATATCCCTCATATGCGTCTGCGAATTGGACTAGCAACTTGGCCCTCTGTTCGAATGGTGTTTTCGACCATGACGGGAACGCTTTGCGAGCGGCGGACACCGCACCCTCTACATCTTGCTGCGTAGCAATGGGAACGTCCCACAATTTCTCTTTGGTAGCCGGGTTGATGCCGTTGTACTTGGCCTTACCACCGCGAGGTTGGCCATCGACAATGTTGGAGAAGGATTGGAAGTCGATATTGTTAACTTTGGACGGAGACATGACTGTTGGTGTTTGTAAGTGACTGGATATGATTTCCAAGCGTTGAGAAGCTGCCATAGAATAGGTAGATTAAATAAGACGCAGACTGAGGGGAGGGGCACTTTACATCCCACCAAGATCCACATGCACTAAAATCTTACTGTTGTGCAGTCCCCACATGGACACGATAGGCTGCCCGTGTCCACCAGCATATTGCTTGACCAGATGAAGTTAGCGGTTTGCCTTACAGCTATTCCTAGAATGTTGGCTCCTCGGTTCGCTCAGAACTTTTTGCAACTTTTTTTTGAAAATCACACTCAAATTCAGTGTTTTGATGTTAAAATCACAACTAAACACTTATTTCTATAA
>JAABUJ010000568.1_pt1 | contig 69850 bp, 77 predicted proteins | sample 5559131 | NCBI WGS metagenome assembly JAABUJ01 (sample SAMN10711875, study PRJNA513366) | rock metagenome | isolation source: Antarctica rocks | place: Antarctica: Victoria Land, Mt New Zealand nord | collected 2016-01-07 | reverse complement strand
GCGGCGCCGCACCCTAGGGTAGGGCTGGAGTCAGGGCAGGGCAGGGGTTCAGGCAGCGGAAGCGCGGCAGCCCCGTCAGCGCCATGTTGACCTGCGCGGCGCCGCGCCTTAGGGTAGGGCTTGAGTCAGGGTAGGGCAGGGGTTCAGGCAGCGGAAGCGCGGCAGCCCCGTCAGCGCCACGTTGACCTGCGCGGCGCCGCACCTTAGGGTAGGGCTTGAGTCAGAGCAGGGCAGGGTTAGGACTTGGGTTGTGCAGAAGTAGGCAAAATCGATGTTGTTTATATGAAGTGGTGCAGTGAGCGATTGCTGAGCATAAGATCCCGTGCAGCACCTCACGCACACGCGCGCGCCGGCTCTGTGCATGCTGCCTGGGCGCGGGGCAGGGCGCGCGCCTTCATCGTGGTGCCGTCGCGGCGCATGGCGTCCAGGCGCTGGTTGAGGTCCGCGCCGAAGCGCTGCGCGCCCACCAGCTCGCGCAGCCGGAACGGGTCCAGGTTCCCGACGACCACCTTGGCTTCCACCTGCAGCTCGCTCGCGGCGCGCCCCTTGGCGGTTAGGGTAGGGTCAGGGTCCAGGTTCCCGACGACCACCTTGGCCTCGACCTGCCGCCCACAGCGGCGGCCCCATCGGCGGAGCGCGCCAAGGGCTTATGCAGCCCGCCGCGGCGCATCCGTCGGCGGCGCGCACGCAGGGCTCGTGCAGCCCGCCGCAGCGCCTTCTTTGGCGGCGCGCGCTGAGGGCTCGTGTGGTGGGTCTGAAACAGTGCCACTTTGGTGGCAGTTTACCTAGTTGCTCGCATCGCCTCTGCGTGATGCAGTGCGTGTCACAAGCACGCCCGCAAGCAGAGACGGGTCTGAGAAAGTGTCCTGACTTTATACTTGTTCTGAAGCAAAGACAGCGATGACACGTGCATGGGGGAGCGCGAGCGCCCGGCGCGCCTCTTCGCCGCCGGCCAGGCGCACGCCCCGCGCGGCGCCGTCAGGCCCGACCAGCACAGCCTCCACGGGCCGCCCGGTCTCGATGCGCGCGCCCTCCCGCAGCGCGGCCTGGCACGCGCGCCGCCGTGGGCCTCACAGGCACCGCCGGGCGCGGGCGTGCCTGCTGGCGCTCCCGCCGCCGGCACGCCCGCGCATGCCCTGGTGCCGGACAGGCGGCGGGCGGCGTCGGCAGCAAGTGGGCATGCAATGCCAACGATGGGCGTACAATGCAATGCGCGAAGGGGGGCCGCACCTGCGCCAGCTGGCTGCTGACGGTGCCCATGCCGCCGCGGACCACCATCCAGGTCCCCTCCGCGCCCGGCAGGCGGCACTGGCGCGCGCCCCCGACACGGCGCTGACAGGGTGCTGCTGCACTCTCGAACCGCACTTGTGCCACAATGGTGACACGCGAGCGCTGGCTGCGTGCCTGCATGCGCAGGGCATCTTTCCCGCCGCCCATAGCATGCCGTGGGCAGATAACAATGACACAAGACAGGGTGCAGCCACCCTACCGCGCACCATGTTGTGGCACAGGAAGTTCAGGCCGGAGCCCGGCATGTCCCAGGTCGCGGCCAGGCCGGACACGCCGTCCGTGACGGCGTACATGGCGCGCAGCAGGTCGCTGCGGAAGCCAAAGCGCTGCAGGTAGTCCGCCACCGGCCGCCGGCACAGGTCCACAAACACCTGCGCGCCCGCGCGCGCGGCCCCGAGCGTCCACACCCCATGCTGCCAGCTCGTCGCACGCAGCGCGGGCCGAGCCGCGCACAGCGCTTGCTGCCGACCCCGCCATGCGCTCACACGTGGCTGCCAACAGGCGGCACGGCTGCAGCGGGCGCACTTGCACGCAGCCGCGCGGCGCCGCTCAGCCGGCTGTGTTGGAGACAGGCATACAGGAGCAGGCCTGCGACGCCGGAAGGGCCCGTGCGGCGCGCCTGCCGCAGCTGGGGCCGCACGTAGCGCTCCGCGGTGGCCTCCACGGACAGCGGCGCGCGCAGCCATGTGGGAGCTATGTCGTCCCGCAGCTGCCGCAGCTCTGCCTGAGCCAGAGGCACACGCTTCAGCAGGCTGGCCCGCACGCGGGGCCCCAACGATCGGCGCCGGCGGCAGGCACGAGCTGGCGCACCTGCAGGCGCTGGTCAGCGCGCCAGTCCTCCTCCGAAAAGAACTTTGCGAACTGCTGCCGCAGCGCGGCGGAGTCGGAGCCGAACAGGAGATACCGTTCTCCTGCGTGCGCCGGGCAGGCGTCACGGCCGCGCCCGGCTCGGTGCAGGGGCCAGCGCCGGGCAGGGCGCGCCTGTAGTGGGCAGGAAGTACCAGGGGTCGCGCCGCAGCAGCGGGAGCTGAACCCCCAGGATGCGGAGCAGCTCCGGCGGCATCACCCCCAGCAGGTACGCCCCTGCTTGCAAGCAAGTCCACGGGTCACATCCAGGTCTGAGCTGAGGAGCGCATAGCGCTGGCTCTGTGAGGCGCGCCTGTGGAGGTCCCCAGGCCCGGCACACGCGGGAAGGGGTACTCCGTTTTGCATGCGCCGCCCACAGCCTCCTTCTCCTCAAACACCCGCACCTGCGCTTGGCGCAGTGAGCGGCGACCGACTGACTGTGAGGCGATGTTCAGAGCGTGTACCATCAAGGAGGGAGTGGTGGGCACCTGCAGGCCCTGCCGCGCAAGCAGTGCAGCGGCAACCAGCCCATTGTGCCCAGCACCGACCACCACAGCGTCCGTTGCAACCCCGCAGCGCTTGCAGAGGCCTGCCAGCAAGCCCCTGGACGCTACGCGCCGTGCCAGCATGACCGGATTGCGTTATATACAATCTTGTGGAAGTGTCCTGACACTGGGCAGTCGGCTGTTCGCGTCAACGTCAGGCCACTGTGCCTTTCACAGCAGCCTGTGTGTCGTCTTCACTTTTTAAGAAGTGTGTTGCCTCTTGAGATCAAGCTATATATATATATTCTATATATAGAAAAGGCCTCCCTATAGGTTGAAATTTTTGTACTATTTGCAAATGTCCCTAGCTGGCGAGGCCTGGGCATGCAAGCCTCGCCCGGTGACATGCGGGCTGCTTGCGATTACCAGTGTGAAGCACATAAGCACACACATGCATGCGCTCACCGCTGCACTGCCACCCATGGACCGACACGACCGGGCACATGCAGACGCGTCACGTCGCCTGCGCCGGCCGCCGCACGCGCAGCACCTGTATCTCAAACAGCAGCGGCTCGTTCTGGTGGTTGCGGAGCTGGCGCTGCGTCGCGAAGGTGGGCGGCTGCGGCGCGGCGTCGGTGGCGTCGGCGTACCCCGCCGCCGGCGGCACCAGCGCGCGCCGCTTGCTGCCCGGCCGCATCCCCGCGAGCACCTCCTCCAGGCCCGGGATGAGCTGCCCGGCGCCCAGGCGCGCGGTGACGGGGCCCGTCGGCACGTCGCGCGGCTGGAAGCTCATGCCCTCCACGGAGCTGACAATGAAGTAGCCATTGTTGCGCCTGCGCGCGGCCGCGGCGCGCCCCTGGGTGCCTCAGACGCCGCCCAAGAGCTCGTTGTGAAGCTTAGCCACCTCTGTGCAGCGCCGCTGCTCTCAGCTGGGCCGGTGCTGTCCTTCTGACGGCGCCACCTGATCACCGGCAGCAGCAGGCAGCAGGCAGCAGGCAGCAGGCAGCAGGCAGCAGGCAGCAGGCAGCAGGCAGCAGGCAGCAGGCAGCAGCGGTGAGGTGGGCGCACCTCAGGACGTAGTCAAACTCCACGCTGTCCCCGGGCGCGGCCTGCAGCCCGTTCCCGTCGGCCAGCTCCTGGATCTTCACCCCGCTCTTCGTCTTTGAGAACCTGCGAGCAGGGAGTCGGAGCAGTCACCCACAGCACCGCACATGGGCCCTGCAGCGCAGCACAAGCAACGTGCGTGGGCGTTGCCTGGGTGCCGCGTCATCCACGGGGGCAGACAGGCCCGGTGACGACCAGTCTCCATTGTTCTGTGACTTCGGTCTGGCTGCGGACTCGTCTGTCCTGCGAAACAGTGCTGCATGTATTGGAATAGACATGCGAGCTTGCCTGCAGCGTCTAACAGTGTGCTGTGCACATCGTCCATCAGCACGCAGCCTTCCAGAGTGCGCATCACCTCAGCAAGACCGCGCTGGCAAGGACCACAGAAATGAGCTCCCTCCGCGTTGCCATGCATTGGGCTCCCAAACTGCGTTGGCTGTCACCTGTCCAGCCGTCAGACGTTGAAGCGAAAGAAACGAGCACACAGGCACACAGGCATAGCCGTGTGCACACCAGGCGGTGGTGCACGCTGCCATTGAGCGGCGCCACGCCCATCACATGTTTGCCGTGGAGAGCTGGCTCGCGGTGCGCTTGCACCAGCATGGCAGCTTCTGTATGCCAGCGCCATGGATTGCCTGACTGGTTCTCGATGAGCAAAGCAGGCTGTTAATCTTAATTCTTAAGAATTGCTTTTGAGCTGACTCGGCGGTGCCATGCGACTCTTTGTCAACCATCTTTGCCATGTCTTTGGTATACTTCTTTGCACATTGCACAGCTGCACTGATAGGTACACATACTGAAAGCTGGACAGTGATAGCCCTATGCAAAGCAGCCCCAAGATCAGGACAATGCAGACACAATGTCCACCCACAAATGTGCTGCGAGGCGTGGGCGAGCTGCGCTGCCCCTGGCGCTGCTGGCAGAGTCTGCCAGCAGCGCCAGGGGCAGTCTGCCAGGCAGACGCAGTCATGCCGCGCGCGCGCTGCTCACTTGCGCATGCAGGACTGGATGAAGCGGCGCATGCGCGGCAGGTACGCCACGGACAGCTCCACGCTCTGGTGGTCGCAGCCCTCGATCCACAGCGGCTCGGCCGGGTTCCGCGCGGCCGCATGCAGCGCGCGCCCCGCGCTGATGTCCACCACCTCATCCTTAGTGCCCTGCATGCGCGCCATGCAACTAATGGTCAGTTCCAGCAGGCACCGCACTGTGGTTGACTGGTGCGTCACGCCAACCAGTGGCCGCATTGTGCGAATAAAATATATGCTCTGCACACAAAAATGTCACAAGTTCGGCGCATGCTACAACGGCCTCCTTGGCTTGCCAGGGACGCTTGCCTAACCCCACTGCACGATATTGAGGTGAGGTGCACAAGCACTGGCTTGAGATGCACATGGATTGCCTTGTTGCTGAGGCCGACCAGGGTACCCACGCCCTACATGCGGACTCGCGCACAGCTTCACCAGGGAGCAGACATGGTGCAGGTTTGAGGATGCGGCTTACATGCATGACGAGCACGGGGGCCTGGATCTTCGGCAGCAGGCGCAGGTTGTGGTACACGTCCAGCCAGCTGGGCCACCAGCCCCAGCCAGGGTTCACGACGCGCATGCCTAGCGCCCGCGCCCACTTGTCTTCAGCATGCGGTGCCTGTCCAGGGGCCATTGCTCCTGCCGAGCTGTCGCCTCGCACTTGCTGCCAAGTGAGCCAGCAGAGCTGTGCAATGGCCAGGCAAGCTCCGCTCAGCCAACGCACTGGTGCGAAGGCCTGGCAAGCTGCCACGTGAGCCAGCAAGAATGTTGCAGAGGCCAGGCAAGCGGCGCCCACCTGACGCCAGGGCGCTGTGCAGGACAACGCCGGCCAGGGCGGGCGCCTTGGCTCCGAGGTAGCATGTCGGCCCGCTGCCCACGCTCTGCCCTGCGCCCGGCCACCACGGCGGTGGAGGTGTCAGGGCACTGACTTTGCCGCTCGCGGCTGCGGGGCCGTGTACGCATGCACAATAGCCTCCCTCCCCTGCTGTCTCGCCACCAAGGTGTGAAGGCGCAGCGCTGTCGAGCTACGCTTTTCCTCCCACGTCGCCACGCTGCACGGGACGCATGCACCGGCCTCGCACGCCGGCGCACCGTACAGAATCACGTCGCTGGGCTGCCGGCCATTTGCCAGCAGCCACTCGTAGGCTGCGTCGATGTCTGCCAGCGTGTTGGCCACCGACAGCGCGCCCGAGCTGCAGCCGTACCCGCTGTAGTCATAGCTCAGGATGCTGATGTGAAGCTCCCGCGACATCTCCCTGCGCCGTCTCAGAAGTTACGCATCAAGTGGGGGGATACGGCACTCTGCTGGTTATGCTGTCACAGCAAAACGCAACGGCCCTGGGGGCAACATTCTGTTGGCTCCGCTGACACGACACAGCATAGCATGCCTTGGTGCGCGGCAGGTCACAGGCCAACACGCACTGGCTCCCTGTGGCATGGCAGTGCGCTGTCATGGCAACGCATGCGCACCTGTAAAAGGGCAGCATCAGCGCCAGGTCCACCGCATTGCCGTGCGAGAAGAGTATGGTGGGCCGCTCCTTCAGGTGGTGCGATATCAGGGCGGCGACTATCAGCGAGCCGCGCTTGGTCTGCAGCTGCAGCACCTGCGCGTCTGGCACCTTGCGCAGGCCCCTGCGGTGTGGCCCGAGGCGTAAGGCGACGTCAAGTGCAGGTTACCTTGCTGACCGCTGCCAGCGGCCTGACCAGCAGCGAGTGGTCAGGCAGCGAGCGTGTGCGCACGGCATCTTTGGCGATATGTATAAATCGCCGTTGTCCGCATGTCGCTCGAGTGCATAGGTCGCTGGCGAGGGCGGGAAGAAGGCCAACTTGGAAGCTATGTGGTCAACCACACCCATAGCTGCCGGCCACAGGCGCCTCCGGATGCGTTGATCGGAGGCAGCTGGCCCCGCAAGCCCCGCTTATTTGGCACCGGCCTACATCCGGCGCCCTGCACGGGTTCCCAGCGCAGAGCCTGCCCTCCCTAAGGCCTCCGCTGCTTCATCTCCGCGCGATGCCAACAACAGCGTACACGCCTTTGTCGGTAGTTATAAATAAATAAATGAAGGGGTCCTGTTTGCAAAGGTATGTGGGTGAACCAGGTATGTGGGTGAACCAGCTCGACACAGCTTTTTCTATCTCCCAGCCTCTTTATTTTTTATATACTTTGGCGCACGAGGAGCTGCAGACCTTGGAAGGGTTTACTGATTGGCGCGAGCTCGGCTCTGGTCTTCTACCTGAAGGTGGCGCCTCACGTCCTCTTTTATTAAAAAACCATCATTTTTCTTAGTCAGGCAGCAGGGGCTCCAGGTGCAGCGGCGCCATGTCGCCTTCGCCGGACAATGCTGCCCCATTGCCCGTGTGGAAGTCCTTTGCGGCATCGGCCTTTGCGACTTGTACAGCAGAGGCACGCGTGCCTGCACTGCCTATCGACCAGCGCTCCTGCACTGCGCCTGTGCTCTTTTGTCAGAACCCCCGCCCTTTGCTGATGAACTGACGTGGTGGCGTGCTGGCGGCAGATCGCCACACTGCCGCTTGATACTGCGAAAGTACGCCTGCAGCTGCAGGCCAAAAGCGACGGCATCCCTAAGTACAAGTGCGGAAGGCTGCGACTGCCTTGCAACGCACTGTGCTATCCTCGTACCACTGCTGAGCTGTTCGCGACGGTCTGTGCAGGGGCCTGCTGGGCACTGTCAGGACAGTTGCGGCGGAGGAGGGCCCTCGCGCGCTGTGGAACGGCTTGGAAGCAGGTGGGGGCAGCACTGCCGCGAGCCGCGCAGCACGTGCGCACTCGAGCCGCGGCTGGCTGACTCGCGCCCTCGTGCAGGCCTGCACCGGCAGTTCCTGTTTGGCGGCCTCCGGATCGGCTTGTACGAGCCGGTCAAGCGCCTGTACGTGGGGGAGAAGGCGGCGGGCGAGGCGCCGCTGTACCTGAAGATCGCGGCGGGCCTCACCACCGGCGCGCTGGCGATCATGGTCGCCAACCCCACTGACCTGGTGAAGGTGCCGCCCCGCGCCTGCGGGCATTGCCCAGTAGTCGGGCGCTGTGCCTTTTTCCTTGAGGCACGTCTTGAGGGACGTGGCACCAAGCAAGCTCTTTTTTTTGAAGGCTGCAGCGGAGGGGCGCTCCTAGTCTTGGCAAGGAGCGAGGTATGGGGGGCTACTGTGGAGAGAGCGGCCCTGTGCGGCGGCCCGCGCAGGTGCGCATGCAGGCGGCCGCCACGGCCGTACAGGCACAGGCGGTCGCCGCGACCACCGGCGCATCTCCCGGCAGCGCGGGGAAGGCGGCCGCGGCGTCGGGCGTCAGGCGCTACCCGAATGCGCGCGCGGCGTACGGCATCATTTTGCGGCGCGCGCCCTGGCGCGGCAGCCCCTGACCACGCGCGGCTGCCCGGGCGCTGGCAGCCTGCAGCACTGCCTTTGGCTGCCGAGTCGGTGGAGCCCCAAAGTGGACACCGCGGCTGCAGTGCCGACGTGCTCCCGGCCGTGCGCCGCCCCTGTTGACACTGCACGCGCCGCAGGGAGGAGGGCGTCGCGGGGCTATGGACGGGCGTGGGGCCCAACATCGCGCGCAACGCCATCATCAACGCGGTGGAGCTCGCCAGCTACGACACGGTGCGGCCGCGCGCCGCCGCGCCCACCAGACGCTCCATAACACACGCGCGCTTCGCCCGGTCGCGTCGCCGCCGTCCGAGCGCAGACACGCGCTTCTTAGCCTGAGAGGCCCTATACCCTAGCCTGAGCGGACCCGCTCGACTTGACTCATCGTCTGGCGAGGCCCCCGCCTGGCAGGCTTGCTTGGGGCAGCCTGCCACTGAGTGATGGCCCGACAGACGGGGTAGGACCTGCCCACGCTGGGCGGCGCGGGCGCGCAGATAAAGTCGTCACTCATCTCCACCGGCCTGTTCACGGACAGCCTGCCCACGCACGTGGTGGCCGGCCTTGGCGCCGGCTTCCTGGCCGTCTGCGTCGGCTCGCCCGTGGATGTGGTCAAGTCGCGCATGATGGGTGCGCCCGCGCTGCCCTGGCGGCCGCGGCTGCGGATGCACACCTGTTGAGGAGAACCGAGCGACCGCTATTCTGTTCGTGGTGTGGAGAGCGTGGGCCACACAGCGCCGCTGTGCTGTGCGAATGGAGCCTGGCATGCCTCAAGCAAGGCTCCCACGGCTTGATCAAGGGTGCTTGGATCAAGGCATGGCCTTCTGATATCAAGAGATGCCCTAGTGCCCAGCCTCGTCTTGCGGGCGGTGCGCTCTCAGCGCAGGCGGCCTGGCAGCGGCGGAGCGGGGTGGGTTAGGGTTTGGATTACCACAGCTTTCAGCGGCGGCCGGCACGCGCAGGCGACCGGCAGGGCCAGTACAGCGGCATGCTGGACTGCTTCGTCAAGTCGTTCCGGAGCGGCGGCCTCGGCACGTTCTACCAGGGCTTCCTGCCCAACTTCGCGCGCCTGGGCTCCTGGAACGTCGTCATGTTCCTCACCATGGAGCAGGCGCGCCCCACACACATTTCCCAGCCGCCCCTACCCTGACCCTACCCTGCATATACCCTTTTTCCTACCCCTATATCTGGAACGTTGTCATGTTCCTCACCATGGAGCAGGCGCGCCCCGCACACATCACCCGCCGCCCTTTGCCTACCCCTGTACCTGGAACATGGTCATTTCCTCTCTCATCCATCATGGAGGCACGCCCCGCACACATTCTCCACCACATCTTGCCTACCTCTGTACCCTTGGCACACGGCAACACACCGTGCCGGCATTGTCTGCCGTTTGCTGTGTAAGTGTCCTTGTTCAAACGCGCGAGTGCGTGACATGTGTCAGTACGTGTACGCAGGCAAAGCGGTACATAAGGGAGTGGTCGTAAAGCCTGCAGCAAGGGTGCCTCGCCTGTTCTACGCTGTCAGCTACGGCCTAGCAACCAGGACACGCGTGACCAGCCGACGCACTTTGTCAGCCCCTGCACAGCTCTGCCGGATGTTTCTGGGTGTGGCAGCGCGCACATTGCCCGCTTGCTTCTGGGTATGTCAGATCACTGTATGTATGCACTCGGGCACAGATGTGCACCAGGCTCTGTAACAAGCGACGGTGGACATAGAACGCGAATTGCCGGCCACAATGTTACAGCGCTCACCGCGCGGCAGGTGCCAGGCACGATGCAGGGCAGGTCTGGCAACGGCAGCACCACCGGCTGGAGCAGCTGCAAGCAGCCGCCAGCGCCCGCGCGTTGCTGCACGCACGGGCGGACCGCTCCAGCAGCAGCCTTGCGCCAGCGGTGCAGCGCAGCCGCGCTGGCAACAGAGAGACGAGCTGGCGCCTGCTCAGGCGCTGCAAGCGAGGCACCCGCCGCGAGCAGGCGCCCTAGTCGAAGAGGGAGAAGCCCATGTCTGCAAGCCAGTCAATTATGAGCGTCAGCAAAGCGTCAGCCACCGTCAGCCGCGGGGGTTGCAAGCAGCCAAAGAGCTACTCAAGGCACCGCAGCTGGGCTGTGAGCGCACCGTCATCCTCCTCCTCCTCCTCCTTCTCCGCCTCGGCCGGCTTCTCCTCCTCGGCCGCAGCCTCGCCGCCGCCGCCACCGCCGCCCCCGCCGCCGCCACCGCCGCCGCCGCCGCCGGCAACCATGCCGCCGCCGCCGCCGCCTGCCGGCCGTAAAAATAAAAAAACACAACCCTCGCTTGCACGCCTGCCTCTACGGCAGCCATGACAGCCAGGCGCATGTTGAAGGTCACACAAGGATGCTGCAGCGCTGCTGGGGCAGGGCACACAGCGCGCACTCGGAGCGCGCCACAAGGGCCGGCTCACCCGCGCCGACGTTGCTGATGAGGTCGCCGATGCTCTTGTTAGCAAACAGCTTGGCAAACAGGCTGGCCCAGTACGGCTCCATCTTGATTCCGGCCGCGTTCACGAGCGTGTTTATGTTGTCGGCCTGGGCGCGCAGGCGGCGTCAGCGTCGCCGGCAGGCCACCAAACACGCGCGTGCAGAGCTGGCTCGCGACGCAAATGGAGCGGCCTTGACGTGCCAAGCGGTCAAGCGCGCAGAGGCCAGCAGCACGCACGCGCGTCTCAACCAAAGCAGCGACCGTGCGGCCAGCGCACCGTGATGTCCAGGCCGTCATCGTGCAGGATGAGGCTCGCGTACACGCACGCGAGCTCAGACGCCGAGCCAGACATAGCGCACAGGCGATCCTTGAAAAGATATTAAGCTCCGGGGAGCACTAATCAAGGGATGGCGCTCGAAGGCGAGGCGGCCGCCAAGAGCACCGCAGCACCCTAGGGCCGTCCTCAGCCCCGACAGGGTCTCAATCGAGCGCGCAAAACTTGCGGAAATGTATTTTTTTCTTGCGTGCTCACGCCAGATCGCATGCACACAGAGCGGGCCCTGGTCTCCTTGAGAGGCTTCTCAGTCACCACCCGACGCATTGTTCGGGGCATGCGCGCCAGCGCGACTGCTCTGTTGCTGTTTGGCAGTGTGGCGTCGATACGTGCTCCCCACTGAGCCGGATTTGCCCGCCTTCATGAAGACGTACGCACGCAGAAAGCGCGCCGCGGGCTGTGACGCTGCCGGGGGCCCAGCAAAGCGCGCTGCGCTCGCGCCTGATGGCGTGGAAGCGGGCGGCGCCTCGGAGGGGGGAGCTGATCCGTATGCATTCTCGACCAGTGATGAGGAGGATGCCAGCCCTCTCCCGCCTGCGCGGGAGTGCAGCAGGGCGGCCAAGCTGCTGCAAGCACCTGCTGCGGCGCCCAGCAAGGCGAGGTGGGGGGCCGCTGCCGATAGCACGCGCCCGCCCGCCGTCGGCGGGCAGGCTGCCGCGTCCGCCGCCGGTGCGGGGAGCCCGGGCGGGCCGGCGTGTCCCCAGGGGGCAGCGTGGGGCAGCGGGACGCAGGCGCCGTACGCGCAGCACGACCCGGAGTTCCTGCGCGGCCTGGTGGCGCTGCATGGCCGCGCGGACTCGGGCGGGGACGCCCGCAGCCCGCCCGTGAGCGCTGGCGCTCTCAACGGACCGGCGCGCAGGTGCAGGCACTCGCCGCTGTGTATGCCGGTCCAATGCTCCGGCCTTCTGTTGCTCTGGCACGCGAGGCAGCGGGCCACCTGACCTTGTCGAGACGTCACGGGCTGGCAATAGCGGCTGACGCCCTGCCCGCCCGTCGCAGTCTCGCGCCGAGGGCTGCGGCGGGCGGGTGCGCCGACGCGGGGCTTGCTGGGCCGCTGCGGGTGGCGCCAGGCAACAGAGCGCCCCCCGACAGGGAGCCTGTGAGCGGGGGCCCAGGGACGCTTTCACCGCCGGCAGTGAGCCCGGACGCGGGGCGGCTGCGGGGCCGGCCGGCCGGCGCGGGCGCTGGGGAGGGCCTCGCGGCGGCCGGCCGCGGCGCGGCCGCGGGCGGCAGCCAGGAGGCGGACCGGGGGCCGGGCCGCGATGTGCAGCTGCGCGGCGGCAAAAAGCTGCACGGCTGCAGCAGCCCGGGTGCGGCAGCACGCAGCGGATCCCAGCCCAGTGGCAGCCAAGGAGCGTGCGGAGGCGCGGCCAGCCCAGCGCCGAAGCGCACCCCGCAGCGGGACCGCGCGAGGCCGCCGCCGGCGCCGGCGCCGCCGCCGGCCGTGCCCGCCGCACACGCGACAATCGTGGAGGTGCGCACACCAAGCCCCTGAGCCAACAGGCGCGCAGTGTGGGCCTGGGATGCATGCGCTTGTCGGCCGGGCCCCTGCGCACGAGTCTGCGCAGCGCCGGGAGGAATGCGCTGGATGCTCGCCTGACAGCCGGCGGTGTCGCGCCCGCCGATGCAAACACCTGCCGAGGCGTGCGTGCATGCCTGGCAGGCGCCTGCGCAGAGCGCATGCGCCCACGCTGAGGTCTGGTAGATCTAACCAAACCCTGATCTAACCCTCAGTGGAACGCAGGCCCAGGAGAGCGGCGAGCAGACCGGCATTGCGGACGACGTGCGCTACGCGCTCGACGGCCTCGCCGCCGGCCCCGGCGCCGCGCGGCACGGCGCCGCCGCGCTGGCAGACGCGGCCAGCTCGCGCCGCGGCCGCCTGGTGCTGCGGTACGGCCCGGCTGTGGCAGAAACATCGGCCGGGGCGGCCCCTGCCAACCGCAAGCGCATGCGTGTGCGCCTGCCTTGCGCCACGGTGCCCTGCTGCTGCAGCGTGCGGCACTGCGCGGGGGCAGGCCTCTGGCGGTGTAGATGTTGAGGGGTAGGGCGGTGCGCCTGCATACGATCACCTGAGCGCGATCACTGGCAGTCGCCCCATCTACTCCCGTGCCATGAAGGGCGCCAGCATGGCTGCGGCTGCGCTGAGCGTGTCCTACCCTTACCCTAACCCATGACGTCGCCAGGGCGGAGGGCCTGCTGGGCGACGTGCTGGCGGCGGGCGCGCGCGCGTGCGCCGCCTCGGCCGCCGACCCGGTGGTGGCGCTTGCGTTTGCCGCCATTGCGCTCTGCCTGGCCGCCGAAGAGGCGTGCCAGGCCGCGCTGGGCGCGCCCGCGGCCGCCGCCCTGCTCTGCTGCCTGCTGCAGGCGCGCGCCCCGCCTCCCTCCGCCCTGGCATGGGACCTGCTGGCCGCGCGCCGGCCTCCTCCTACCAGGTCCCTGGGCTGCACCCATCTTAATAGGGATGGGGCAGATCCCTGTCCATGCACAACACAGAGGCGTGTGCTCCTGGGCGCAGAATACAGACCCGCCCGCCTGTATACTGCTGCTCGGCGTGCTCCTGCCGTACCTGAGCAAGCAGCAATGCTCAATCTCGAGCCAGGGCTGCCATCCCGCGTGACGTGCGCCGCCTGGGCGCGCAGACAGAGGCGGAGGTGGGGCCGGGCGGGGCGGGCGGGCGCGCGTGCGCGTCGGCCGCGCGCGTGCTGCGGCTGCTGCGCGAGACGCCGCTGGCGCGCGCGCTGCCGGCTGCCGAGGCCGGCCGCCCGGCCTCCGTCGCGCTCACGGCGCTCATGGGTGTGCACGCGCGCCTGCGCGTGACGCGCAGCCTGGCCTGGCCTGGACGCTCGGCTGGCCGTGGCGCTGTCGGCGCCTTGCATCGCTTGCTGCAAATGCCGCCTTTGTCCCTAGCCATCGCGTTTGGTGCAGCTTGCAGAGGCAGAGGCAGCATCGAGCTTGTCTTGCCGCGCGCCCCGCGGCTACCGGCGCTGGTCCGCCCTGGTCAAGCCAGTCCAAGGCACGTCAAGGCACGCCGCTGCCGTAGCTCTAATCATATATGAATTTCACGCGCGCGCGCGGCGCAGCGGCGGTGAACCCGCGCCAGGCGTCAGGCGGCAGCGAGTCTGTGAAAGCCGCGCTGCGCGAGCATGCCGTGCTGGCGGAGGTGGCCGCACTGGCCGCGCGACTCGGGGCGCGCTTCGGCGACGGGCGCTCTGAGGCCTCCGCGCGGCGCGCCGGGCCGCAGCGTTCCACTCACGTGTCCATGGTCGGTTGAACGGGCAGTCTCAGGGCCCTTGCGTGGCGCGCTCCCCAACAGTGCCTATCGGTCAAGGCAGTGCTCTCCTGTAGACCCTGGCCATGGTGCGGCGGCGTGGTCTGTATGGGCATCTCGGCAGGCTGTTGCAAGCATGGGCAGATAAGCAACCTGGCTGCGCTGCCCGCCGGCAGGCCACGGCTCCGACTGCATGCCCCGCACGTGCACGCCTGCCCGCTCACGCCAGCGCGCGCTCGCTCCGGCGGCGCCTGAGCCGGGCGGCCGCGCGCAGGGCGCTCTGGGGCCTGCACCGCTGCCTGGCGGTGCTCGAGTTTGCCAGCTTCGCCTGCCCCGCCAACGAGCGCCACCTCATCGGCCTCTGCGTGCCGGGGCTACGCGGCGCGGAGGGCGCGCCGGGCGCCTGCCCGGACGCGTGCGGGGCCGGCGGGAGCCAGCCGTGCGCGGCGGGCGCGGCGGGGCGGGACGCGGGCGACGCGGCACGCAGGCGCCGCCGAGGCGCTCCCCAGGTGCGCAAAATTTTTGCGAGCATGCATCTGTGTCCGCAGCAGGTGACCCATGCGCACTTGGCGCTGCCTCTGTTTCGGTCTGCCGGCAGCGCCGTGCGCCCGTGCTGCTGGCACGCTCTGTGAGCATGCAGGCTGGGACTGCAGGCGCCGACGACCGACATGCGCACGCTGCGGTGAAGAAGCGACACAGTCTCGGTGCCTGCCAGGCGTACTTTGGCCAGGCCGCGCGCGACGCGCGGCGCCGAGCGCGCAGGGCGACACGGACGCCGCCGACGCAGACGCCGCCGACGCGTCGCCGCCGCCTGGCACCTTCCCGGGCTGGCTGACCGCGCAGGCTGCCGCGCTAGCGGCCGCCGGCACCGCGCGGCAGTCCGCGCTGCCGGCGCGCGGGCCGCGGCGCGAGGCACTGCACTGCGCGCTGTCGGCGCGCAGCCCCATGATTTTGCTCGAGATTTTGCACAGTCTTGTCTGCAGACCGTCAGTGCAGTCACAAGCTGCTTTGAAAGTCCTTCGTGCTGCTGCGCGGTCATTTCCCCAGCTGGCGTGCTCAGCTCGCGGCTTTGCGCTTGTTGAAGCGCCGCGCACAATGCAAGGAACGCAGCCTGCGCACCCTAGGAGCCCGGCGCGCGTTCCGGCGCAAGCTCCGCGCCGACGCCCCCCGCCGCGCGCGCAGGTCATGGTGAACATGACCTGCAGGCGCGCCGGCTGCTGCGCCGTGGCGGCCGCGGGCGGCATGGGGGCCGCGGCGGGCGTGGCCGACGCGGTCATGGGCCCGCCCGAGCCGGAGGACGCGTTTGCGCAGGTCACCGACCGGTGCGCCCGCCTCGACCTGCCGGCCGCCGCGGCCCTTGCCGCGCACCGCAGCCGGGCCCCCTGACACAGTCGGGCGTGCCAAGCCAGATGTCGGGGCATGAGTTTGGTGGGCGTGGTAGTGATTGGTGCGTGTGATGGGTGGGCTGTGGGCGCCAGAGGGGCAGCAGCGGGCCCGTCAGCACAGGGTGGCACGCGATGCAGCGGGGCCCGCAGCCGGCCGACGGACGCGCGCGCCGCGCCCAGGCGGCGCCTGGTGGACGGCATGGACCTGCTGAATGTGGCGCTCGGCGCGCTCATCAACCTGGCCGACTTAAAACCTACCCTAACCTACCGTAACCACCCAGCTCGGCGCGCCCAGGCGGCGCCTGGTGGACGGCGTGGACCTGCTGAACGTGGCGCTCGGCGCGCTCATCAACCTGGGCGAGCACGCGCCGGCGCTGCGCGCGCCGCTCGCGGCCGCGCCGCTGCCCAGCGGCGGCCGGCTGCTGCCGCTGCTGTGCCGCATGCTGCAGGCGCGCGCCCGCGCCCCGCGCCCGCCTGCGCGCCCCGGGCGCCGGCGCGCTGGTGCGGCCGCGCGCGCGGCCCCGCGCGCCAGGCAGCGCCGCTGCATGCGACGCAGGGAGCGTGGCGCGGCTGACAGCGCACGCGCCTGACGACAGCGCTTGCGGCGCGGCAGGCGACCGCGCTGCCGGAGAGCCCTGTGGCCCCCGCCGGCGGCGACGGCGGCGGCAGCGGCGGCAGCGGCGGCGGCAGCGGCGGCAGCGGCGGCGGCGGCGAGGTGACCGAGGCGGCGCTCGCGGCGCGCCAGGACGACGGCGTCGCCAGCTTCGCGGAGTTTTATGCGGCCGTGCTGCTGGGCATCCTGGTCGAGCACGACGCAGCGCTCCGCCAGGCGCGCGCGCGCCGGCGGTATGGGGATAGGGGGCAGGATACTGTAGGGATTAGGGTAGGGGCGCGCTGAAGGGCATGAGCTGCGCTGCGGGGGGCGCATGCCAGCGTGGGCAGGGCCGGGGGCCAGCGCGGGGCAGGCGCGCATCAGTGCGCCGCTCAGTGGCGAGCGCATGCGGGCTGACCAGGCGGCCGCGCGTTTGTGCCAGGGCAGGCTCCGTGGGGCGGCAGCTGCTGAGAGCGCGCTGACTCGCACGCCGCCCGGCCGGAGCGAGGTCATGCGAGCATGCATGCCGGCGGCGCTAAAATGAGAGCGGCGGCGGGCCAGTGAGGCAGCCGAGACACCGCACATGCCGGTACATCCAGTTATCTACATCCTATTATGTATGTAATCTCTTTGAAATGTCGCGCAGGAGGCGGCGGCGCGGCTGCCGGAGGGTGGCCTGGCGGCCGCGGCGGCCACGCTGGAGCATGGCCTGCGCGTGCACCAGGTCGCCGGCGCGCTGACGGTCGAGACGGAGGCGACCATGCGGCGCCTCGCGGCCAGCCTGCGCGCCGCGTCGTGAGCCGGCGCCCGGCGGGGCGCGGGACGTCCGGCCGCCGCATGCGCCGCGCCTGCAGCAGGGCCCAGCGCGCCGGCGTAGCGCAGACACGGCTGCAGCGCCTCTAGGTGGCCGGACATGGTCTAGAGGACTGAAACATTGTAGCCAGATAGGAGGCGGCGCGCATGCTTGGGCGCACAAACCCATCGCTTGTACGGGTTTTCTATCTGTGTGTGCATGCACTGCTCTGGGGCTCTGGGGTTTGCCTGTACGAATATCCCAGCTATAAAGTCTGCCTTGGGAATACTTGCAATGCCCTTTGTGTAGTGCGCCCAGCTCCCCGCCTGCATCGACCTGGCGCAGGCTCCTTCCCATGCAGCAGGTATCATGGGACACATGGGTGTGCTTTTGCATGTTACAAAAAAAATACACAATTTTGAGGCCCTGTTGTGAACCCGGTCAAGCCAGTTAAGCTGCAATTGGCTAATGCAGGCCCGAGAGCGGAAAAAGCTTCCGTTGTGAGCTCCGCTCCTCTCTGCTACAAGGACAGGCAGGCCAACTCCATCCACACAGTGCCGCGGGCCGTACGCGGTCAGGCCTTCCTGCCAGTCTGAGCCCGGCGCGGCAATGCCCAGCCCAGAGGGCCGGCAGGGCGGTGTCCTAGCCGTCGCCTGGACGCGGTACGGCCAAGCTGCATCTGCTGTGCTCCTGTGCTCGCTCGCAAGCGGCGCCCTCCGAGCGTGCAAGCGCTCCTCCTGCTCGCAGGTACCTCGAGCGCCTGGACAAGGAGCCTCTGAAGACCAAGGTCCGGCGCGCTCCGTGCTCCGCTGCGCCAGCGGTCGCCCGCGCTGCGGCCGCGGGCCCTCAGGCGCGCGGCCGCGCAGGCCATCACCGCGGCCGCCCTGGCCGGCCTGAGCGACCTGGTGGCCCAGAAGCTGGCGAGCCGCGCCCCGGTCAACTGGCGGCGCACGGCCGCGATGGTCGCCTACGGCGGCCTGTGGAGCGGCCCCAGCATGCACTTCTGGCAGCTGTTTGTCGAGCGGGTCTTCCGCGGCGGCCCGGCCCCGGGGCAGCTCTGGAAGAAGGTGTGCCGGCCTCGCCGCCGCCCCGCGCCCGGTGCAGGGCTCTGCGGGCAGCACCATGACATGCCGGCCCCGTGACACGGTCGGGCCGCCCGGGGCGCGCGCTCACAGGCTGTCCGCGCGCAGGTCGCGCTGGACCAGCTCACCTACGGCGCGCCCTGCCTGCGCTCGCCCGCTCGCCCGTGGGTGTCAAGCGCGTAGCGCGCGCTGAGCGGCGGCGGCGGCGGGGCGCGCAGGCCCGGTGTGCAACGTCTTCATGATGACCTACATCTCCCTGCTTGTTGAGGGTGCGCACCAGTTCCAACACCAGTTTCAACACGCATGTCTCTGCTGGTACATCGAATTCTTCTTGCAGCATGCTGACACGCAGTCACTGAGAGGCAGGCCGCAGCATGGCCTTCACGCTGGCCAAGCTGAGGCAGGACTACCTGGGCGTGCAGCTGAACGCTTGGAAGGTGGGTCAGCCTCTCTCTGCGTCAGCACCTGCGCGCGGGGCCTGCAGCCATGCCTTGGTTAGGGTATAGGGTAAGGTTTAGAAAGGGTCAGGGTGCCATGCGCGTGGCCGCCGCGCAGGTGTGGCCGCTCGCATCCCAAATAAACTACCAGCACGTGCCGATCCACCTGCGCGTGCTCTTCGCCAACGTGGTGGCGTTCTTCTGGTGCGCGCCCGGCCACCGCCCCCGCGCCCCGCCGCACAGCCGGGCGCTGCGCCGGCGCGCATCGGCACCCACGGCCTGCCTCTCGCATGCGTATGAGTTTCCAATGGCGCATGCACGGAGGTCGATGCGCCTCTGCTGCTGCAGGTCCACCTTCTTGAATCTGCGCTCGCGGACGGCGCTGGCATCAACCAACCGCGCGTGAGCTGGCTGCTGCCACTGTACCATAGTACGGGACCAGGGGGCTCCGGCCGCGTTGTGTTGAGTGTGTACAGCTGTGCGGCTGGCCGCCATGGGCCATTTTTGCATGTGCAGTGACCCTCGAGCATGCAGGCATGCTGCGCACCAGGGCCTGCGGCGCATGGTGCTGGCGCTCCGGAGCGCTATGTGACTGTCCTGTGTTGCTCCATTGCTAGGGTTAGGTACGGGCAGTAGGTTTAGGAGGGGCTCAGGTGTGGTTGCTGCGCCTCGTGAGGACACAGGCCTGTCCGCTATGACTGCATGTACCTGAAGCATGGCCTTGCGGCATTTCGCCATGTACAGACCAGAGAGTCTGCAGCAAACTGCTCATGGTCAAACCTGCAAGCTCGCAATGTTGCCTTTGGGCACAAAATCACTTCATGCAGTTTGCCATTTGGCTAAAAACAGCCCTTGATGCCATCCATCCTGCTCGCTCAGCGCTTTAACTTTCGTTGCAGGCGCTGCTCTTAAATTTCGTCATGAGCATGCAAGGCGTCCTAGTGCGCACTGTGGTTGTATTTGTGATGCGTGTACGTGCAATTATACGGATGCTAACAAGAAAAAGCTATTGCACTTTGTGCAGTCCGCCCCCAAGCGGGACTGACTTTGAGGCGGGGCTTGTTAGGGCTTGCCAAAATATGGGCTAACAAAAAACTCGACAGACGTGCAACAGATGCGCTTCCTCTAACGAATGTTACTGAGCTCCGGCATTGCCTGCGGCAGAAGAGCATTACCCACTGGGGAGTGAGCTTGCACTAAACAACACCAACTGACGGGGTGCAGCAAAGCAAGGAGGAGGGGACAGAGAGGAGCTAGCTGCGCCTGCAAAGACCAAGTTTTGAAGTCCCCAGAGGCGGGCTGCAGAAGGTAGCTGCCAGGGGTCAGCCTCTGGCGGGTGGACGCGCTCAATGTCCATCGAAAGGTGCTATCAAGGTGGGAAGCACGTTGGCCAGCCGACGTCCTTTTGAGCATCCACTGCTCACGTTCAGTGCTGCAGCATTGCGTTTTTCCAAGAGCAATGTGCTTCAGACCTAAAATTGCTCATAGCAGTGCGAATGCCGCGGCGTGGTGGCACACCTGCCTGCTCACAGACGACTTGTCTTTGTGAGACATTGGCAACGCAAAGAGGCGCTGGTGTTGCAATGCCTCTGTGCCGCTGCTACAAGCAGCACATCTTGCAACTTAGAAAATGAAAACCGGTCTTTGCAGCGCCACCTCAACTTACAGGATAGCGAGCGACGCGCTATCTTGCCTGCGCAGCGGGAGGAGGGAGCTATGAGCCGGACCGCACGCTCGGGCAGCACATCGCCTCGCGGCTCGTGGAGCTCGGGTGCACCGAGTTCTTTGCAGTGCCAGGCGCGCGCCCTGCTTGCAGCTGCCAGGCTACATGTGTACCGTTGACGTGCTCAGTGGTGGCTGCCAGAATTGTCGAAGCGCATTCAACCATGTCTGGCGACCTGCGACGGCGGGACTGGCTGCCCTGCGCCAGCTGCTGTGCTGCTGGGGCTGCCGCTCCGGCCCGACCGTGTGAGGCTGCACCTGTCTGCAGCACGACTGCCGACAAGTTGCGGCTGTGGTGGCGCGCAGGCGACTTCAACCTGGTGTTGCTGGACCAGGTCTGTCCGTGTGCCCCCCACTGCGCCAACACTCGAGTCCTGCTGTCACAGGGAGGCTGAGAGCACTGACGTTGTCATTGATTTGACATTGAAACGTTTGCCGTGTATGCAACAGATGATCAAGGAGCCAAAGCTGCGGATGATCAACACCTGCAATGAGCTGAACGCGGGCTATGCCGCGGACGGGTACGCGCGCGAGCGCGGCATCGCGTGCTGCGTGGTCACATACACAGGCGCGCCCTGCCCTGCCGCCAGCATGGCTCACTGTGCTGCTGGAGCCTCGTGCCCAGCATGACACATGAGGGAAGGTCGTGCACGGTGTTTTGAAGTGTAGTATTGCATGAGGGCCCTGCTGCGTCTCTTCAGCTCGGCAAGCAGGCGTGCATATTGTCGCCGTGCAGCATTTAGGCCCTGCAGCATGACACACACGCCGTGACGGTCTGTGCGAGCGGCGCCGAGCGGCAGTGCGCGCGCAGTGGGCGGCCTCAGCCTGCTCAACGCCATTGCTGGCGCCAACAGCGAGAACCTGCCCGTCATCTGCGTGCGCCCGCGCCTCTCTGCAGTGCAACTCTGTAGCCTGCCCTATACCCTACCCTACCCTATAGCTACAGCTACACCCTCTTCTTTCGATCGGACCCAGCGCGTGCCGGCGCGCGCGCGCAGATCACGGGCGGCGTGAACAGCAACGACATGGGCACCAACCACATCATCCACCACACCATTGGCCGCTCGGACGGCACCTCGCAGGAGATTGAGGCGTTCCGGCCCTTTGTGTGCAGCGCGGTGCGCTCCTCGCGGCTCCTGCTCAGCGACAGCAGGCGAAGCAAGCCTCTGCTGTGATAAACCATGCACTCTGCATGCGCGATAATCCAGAGTTCACAATCAAAGCCATAGTTGATGGCTATTGTGAGCCGCTCCCAAACGGGCGGGCGCGCAGGTGCAAGTCTTTGCGCTGTCGGACGCCCACGAGCAGATCGACCACGCCATTGCGACGGCGGTGCGCGCGCCCTGCTGCCGGCAGCCGCGCATGAGTGACTGCAGAATCCTGGAAGCCCAATGCGCACGCGCGACAGCCCTGTTAACTTTATTGATCGCGGCGTGCAGATGCGCGAGCAGAAGCCGTGCTACATAAACATCTGCTGCAACCTGGCAGGGCTGCCGCACCCCAGCTTTGCCAGCGTGCCCGTGCCCTTCAGCATCACGCCGCAGCACACCAACGAGGCGCGCCGCTCCGGGCCTTTGGGAACGCAGGCTCGCTGCAGTGCTTGTGCCTGCCAGAAGCGCTCTGTTCAGCTGTAACACGGCCAGGCCGTGTGCAGGTGGGGTGGGCGCAGTCGCTCGATTGATTCTGGGTTGGTGTGCAGCATTAATCGGCTCATAAACTGAGGGTCCGTGGGTCGCTGCGTGTCTCGCCCTGTTGCGCTGGCAGTGCAGGCAGCTTCATATGTCCCAAGTGACCACAGTCAACCGAGTGTGTATGAAGCTGCCTGCACTGCCAGCATACTGGGCCAGCATGCAGCAAAGCTCAAGACCTGCGGGCCATGGTTCCTGTAATTCATCCAGTAGTGCAAAGGGCACTGCTTGCGCAGCAGCGTGGCCTCTACCTGTGCTCTGCACATGATGGCGCATGTCAAGGGGTCTGCTCTGCGGCCGCATGTCCACAGCTCGACTGCCCAACGCCGTGGATGCCACTGACCGTGCAACACGGAGAACCGTGCCCATTTGGGCGTGTGGCTGACCGGGCTGCGTGCGTGGCGGCAGCGCTCGCTGGAGGCGGCTGTCACGGCTGCAGCAGCCTTACTGAACAAGGCGGTCAAGCCCGTGCTGGTGGGCGGCGTGAAGCTGCGCTCCACGCACGCGCAGAAGCAGTTCAAGAGCTTGGCTGACGCCAGCCGCTATCCGGTCGCCATCATGCCCAATGCCAAGGGGTGCGCGCCCGCCCCCTGGCCCACGCATGTGCACGCACGCATGCTGACATGCGCAATAGCTGGAATGGTTGACTACTTTCACTCCCAGCGACAAGTAGGTGGACGCCTTGGGTGTCACAAGGAGTCTCTGATGTCACGCGTGTAAGTAGCGGCCATGCAGCCTCACCAGAGTCTCGCGCGGCCACGCTTTGTGCCGGTGCTGCATGTCAACGCAAGCAGGGCGCGCTCACTGCCTGGGCGCTCCTCTGGGCGGCAGGCTGTTCCCGGAGTCCTACGAGCGCTTCATCGGCATCTACTGGGGCCAGGTCTCCACGCCGTTCTGCGCCGAGACGGTGGAAGCGAGCGACGCCTACCTGTGCGCCTGGCATCGGCCTTGGACTAGTCAGTGCATGCCGCTAAACGCATCTGCTGTAGCAAAGCTGACTGTCGACGTGCAGCACGGTACAACTGACACGCATCTCTGCTGCGCAGGTTTGCTGGGCCGATCTTCAACGACTACACCAGGTGCGGCGCCGGGCCGTCCCATGCACGCGCGTTGTGATGCAGGTCGCGAGGACGCCGTGGCGCGTAGCAAAGTGCTCACCGCTGCGGGCTGTGCGCGCGGCAGCGTGGGCTACTCGCTGCTGATCAAGGAGGAGAAGATGATAAAGGTGCCCTCTTGCCCTCGTTGTGCCTCGTGCGCGCTCATTGGGGAAGTTCGCAGCCAAGCCACTGGGCCACAGTGTCTGCCTGCCTGGCGCTGTGCGCATGCGCCTGTGTGCATGCCCTGCTGCAGCGTGCACAGCCTCTCAAGGGCGATGCAAAGCAACCCCAACCGTATCAGGACGTGGGCGCGCGTCACAGCAGGCGTGCAGCGCGCGGCGCTTGCGAGGCGTGCCAGACGCGCTGAGCAGGCCTGCGCGGAGCAGCACAGCATAGGTGTTAGCCTACCCTCACCCACCTCCTGATGCAGGTGGACGCGAGGCGCGTGGTGGTCGCCGGCCGGCAGTCGTTCGGCTGCATCGCGATGCCCGACTTCCTGGCGGCGCTCGCCAAGGCGGTCAAGCCCAATGGTGCGTTGCATATATAGGGTATAGGGTATATGTATAGGGTGTAGGGTTACTCATAGGTAAGGACGCTGAGCCCACAGCAGTTGAAGCGCGCGCCGGGCGGCCGGCCGGGGGCCCTGCCGACGGCGTTGGCGCGGCCCCCACGCGCGGGCCGTGTGGCGTCGGGGTTGCCGGGCGGGGGCCCATACGCGGTGACAGGGCTGCCGCGTCGCCCCGCGCGGGGCCGTGACAGCCAGGGTGCGTGGGGGCGCACATGAGCGTGCTGCACCTGCCCTCATCTGCAAAGCCAGGGCCCGCCCCACGCGGCTGCCGCGGGCCGCCTGACGCGTCTGCCTCGCCGCGCGCGCAGAGACCTGCTTCCAGAACTACGAGCGCATGTACATCCCCATGGGCGAGCGCCCGCAGGGGCCGCAGAACGCGCCGCTGCAGACGACCACCGTGTACAAGCACGTGCAGGCGCGCCCGCTGCCCTAACCCTAACCCTTGTCTTGGGTCGCCAGGCGCGCGGGCCATGCGCCCTTGGCCTGCGCGGGCGCGCGCGTTCGGAAGGCAGAGCGTGCCAGCGCGGTTCCAGCTAGTGCTCCTTACGTCCCTTGATATTTTTCTTGATTTTCATGCGGATCAAGGGCAGCGTCGGCGCTCCGGGCTGGGAAGTCAACGCCCGCGAGCCGCTGCAGCTGCGGAGCGTCGGCACTGGGGATTGCCGCGCTGACCCGCGTGCGCGCGCGCCCGCCGCAGGCGCTGCTGACGCCGCAGCACGCCGTGCTGGCGGAGACGGGCGACTCCTGGTTCAACTGCCTCAAGCTCAAGCTGCCCGACGGCTGCGGGTGCGCCGCGCGCGTCGGCGCAGCTCCAGCCTGGGAGCCTTTACAACCTTACCATTACAACCTTGATCAGCACCATCACAACAGGCTTGCATTGCAGCCTTGCAACGGACGTGGTCTGACCCTCGGCGGCGCTGACTGCGCGGGGTTGGCGCCGCGCAGGTACGAGTTCCAGTGCCAGTACGGCTCCATCGGCTGGAGGTGCGCTGCGGTGGGCGTATCCCAGCCTAGATGGGACATCTGTCGTTGATGTGCAAATGTCACTTGTAGGCAGAGGAAAAGATGTGCACTGGCTCTGCAAGCTTCAGGGTATGTTTAGAGCTACGGTTAGGAATCAAGCAGCAGGCAGCCGAGGGGCGGACTGACGCGGCGGCGGACCCGGGCGGCAGCGTGGGCGCCACGCTCGGCTACGCCGTCGCGCTGGCCGGCAAGAAGCGCGTGGTCGCAAGCATCGGCGATGGCAGCTTCCAGTTGACCGCGCAGGCGCGCTAACCCTGACCTACTCTAGCGCATGGTGGCCAGCATCAGCGGCGGCAGCTTCCAGCTGACCGTGCAGGCGCGCTGGCCCAGCCGGCAGCCGCGCGGGCGCGGCGCCCGCTCCTCGATGGCCGCTCGCTCCGCGACGCCCTCAGCTCAGGGCGCGGATGGCAGCCGGGCAGCCGCCTGCAGATAAAAGGCGGCGCGCTAGACGTGTCACTCTGCATGGGCCTCCCGACGCGCTGCCCATGCTCCGGCGCGTGACTCAGCATGTCCGTCACGCGCAGGAGGTGGCGACCATGATCCGCTATGCCCAGAACCCCATCATCTTCCTCATTAATAACGGTGCGCGCCCCGGCGCAGCAATTAGGGTAGGGTACCCGGCACCTGCGGCCGCGCCGGCCGCATGCTTGCCGGCGCCGGCCTGCCGCCTTCATCGGGCCCCTCGCCGAAACCTTACCGCACCCTTTTTTCTCGCTCTCTCGCCGGTAACCCGGCCATGGTCACGATCATGCTCTGGTGGCTGAAAATGTTCACTTGAAACACAGGCGGCTACACCATCGAGGTCGAGATCCACGACGGGCCGTACAACGTCATCAAGAACTGGGTGCGCTTGCGCGCAGGTGCCGCGCCCGGGCCGCTTGCCGCCTGGCTGCTGTCTGTCCCTAACCTACCTTACACCTTATACCCTGTACCCTAGCCGTGCCGCTCTTACACTGCCGCATCGCCCCGCAGGACTACGTCGGGCTCGTCAAGGCCATGCACAATGGCGAGGGCAAGCTCTTTGCGGCGCGGGTGCGCGCGCGGCGCGGCGGCCAAGCAGGCCGTGCCCTGCCCTTGCTGCTCGCATGTCACCTGGCGCTGCGTGCGGCCGCTGCGTGCCTGCAGTGCGGTCCAGTCAGGGCCCGCCCTGCAGCAGTGGCACACGGCATACCCGCCGCAAGCCTGGCAGGCTCTCGGTGGGCGCCACAGTTACAGGGTTAGGGGAGGATAAGGTAACCTACCCGCACGCTCGCGCAGGCCCGGACCGAGGAGGAGCTGGTGGCCGCGCTGCACGAGGCGGAGGAGCACCCGGACTCGTGCGCGCCGCCCCACGGCCCTGCCTGTGGCTGGCCCCGCGCGCCGGCGCTGCGTGCGGTCTTCGTGTGCCCCGCTGGACCGGCCCTGTTCGTGCCGGCGGGCGCGCTCTGCCATCTGGGCATGCCTGCTGCTAAAATCAGCGCGGCGCTGAGGTCAGCATGCGCGCCGGCTGCGCGCGGCGCAGGGTCGTGTTCATCGAGGTAGTCACGCACAAGGACGACTGCAGCCGCGAGCTGCTGGAGTGGGGCAGCCGCGTCGCCACCGCCAACAGCCGCCCGCCCAACCCGCAGTGACCCCGTCGTGCTGCGTGGACGCCGCGCGCCCGACAGCCTGTCACGCAGAGTGTTCAGCCATGTGTTCCCCTGCAAGAAGAACAGCAATGCTTCATGTTCCCGCTGGTGATCGTAGCAGCGGCCTGGCTAACTAGAGCAAGACGTTGCCGCCCTGCCAATATATGTGAAATGGTGCGCTCGCAAGAGCTCTCTGGTTCGGTCCGTGTCTACATAAAGTGGCGTTGATGACAGTCATGATGACTCTGCAGCGGGGGGATGCTGTACCCAGCCAAGTGGTACAAATCAACATGTCAGTTTGCTTGTTGTTGTGCATTCAGCCTGTTACCCGCCCTCCCTGAGGACACGCCTAGATGCACACAACCTCCGCGTCTGCCTAACGAAGCACGTGGGCATATGCTGCATTTTGCAATGCATGCACACATGTGTCCTGTTGCACTCACGCGGTACGCACAGGCGCCGGACCTATGTAATAATGCACGAGGCGTGACCTTGCAGGCTACATTAGTATGCATGGAAACAAGACCTTGCAGGCTACATTAGCATAACAAACAGCAGCACACACCAGGCACAGACCAGGGACAGGACATGCAGGGTAACACAGGCTGACCCAGAGTGACGCAGCACACGCTCACAAGTTCCTTGATACATGGTTTGCATACACCAGATGTTCATAGACATGTACACGATTTCTGACATGCCAGACAAGAACAGCGCACACTGGACTCACTCAAAAGCCCTAGATAGCTCCAAGCAGTCTTGAGCGCACACACTGCCTATCACCCCGCTCTCTTGGCCCAGGACAGGCTATCAGGCGCCGGCAGAAACAGCCCCGGTCCCCACTCTGCGGCGCCGGCTTGTTCCAGCCACGCCTCTGCCTGCCGCACACCCTTGCCTGGGCATCCCCCGCCAGCACATGCCGCCTGGGCAGCCTCAAGAAGCCTCCCTGCCACTTTTGGCGCCCACCAGCGGCCGCAGAGCTGGCCCGCCGCCGCTGAGCTGAGAGCGCATGAGCCCGCCGGCCTCAGCGCAGGCCCGGCGGCGCCAGCAGCGTGGCGGGCAGCAGCGGGCCGAGCGGCGCACCGCAGAACAGGCACGACGCGCCAGGTACGCCGCCGTGCGCGCTGCCGCGCGCCAGCACGGCGTACTGCCGCTCGCACAGCGCGCAGCGCCACGCGCGCCCCGCGCCGCACAGGCGCAGCGTGGCCGCGCAGCGCGGCAGCTGCGCGGTCGCGCCCTGCGCGCGCGCGAGGCGGCGGGGCGGTCGGCCGCGCCGCGCTGCTTGACCGAACCGCCCTGCAATCTTGCGCCATGGCCAGCAGCGCGAGGCTGCGCCACACGGCCGCACCGGGACACCAAACCTCACTTTGACAACTGCAAGCCACGCCGGCTGCATGCGCGCACGCACGCCCCGCCCGTCAGGCCGCAGGCCCCCTTGCTCAGAGCTCGCGGACCCCGCACCCCGACGTCGACGGTTGCGAAGCGCGCCGACTCCAGCGGCGCGCCCGCCAGCGCGACGGGCGCGTCGGCCCAAGCGCAGCGCTCGCGCAGCGGCGGCGGCGCACCGCCCGGCGCGCCGGCGGCCGCCGCGGCCGCCGCCAGCGCCGGCCACACGCGCCCGCCCGCGCCGTGCAGCGCGACCCAGTCCAGCGCCAGCGCGCGCGTCAGCGCGGCGTCGCCGTCTGCGGCGCCCCGCGCAGCCGCGCTCAGCCACGCTGCCGTGCAGGGACGCCCGCCGCGCGCATCCGGGCTCTTGCCTAGAGCCCGGTGTGCGAGCAGGGCGCAAGCGGGTCTGGCGCAGCCGTACGGCGCGCAGGCGGATGAGCGCGGAGCAACCATGGCCAAGGCAGTGGTTTTGGCATGCAGGGGTGCCGGGGTGCTCCTCGCGCATGCAGGACATGCAGGCGCGCGCCGCCCCTTCAAGCCCTCCCTGCAGAGCACCCCAGGCACGGTAGCAGGCATCCGCCCAGCCGAGCGGCGGCGCTGCAGCGGCGCCCGCCGCGCTCGTGCACGAGCAGCCCCCAGACGCTGCGCTGGGCCCTCTGCTTCCCGTCCCCGCCCCGCCAGACACTTGCCATACGCCATGCAATCGCACGCCCAGCCTGCGCGCGCCGGCAACGCGAGACCGCCCCGGGGTATAGGGGTAGGGTAGGACGCTAGCCCGCACCGGGCGCGGGCGCGTGCCGCAGCACAGCCAGCAGGTGCCGCTGCAGCAGCGCCAGCTCGGCGCGCTCGAGCGCGGCCGCCCAGCCCGGCGGCGGCAGCGCCGCCGGCGCGGGCGGCGCGAAGCAGCCGCGGCGCGCCGGCGGCGGCGGCGGCGGCGCCAGCAGCCGGCGCAGCGCGCACGCGCACTGCAACGCGCGCCACTGCCAGGCGGCCGCGTTCGCGCCCGCGGCCGCGCCGCCGTCCAGCGGCGCGTCCAGCTCCGCCAGCGCCTCGCGCACGACGCCCTGCGGCCAATATAAGAATACGTCTAGGGTTAGCACTAGGGTTAGGACTAGGCGCCATGCTCCATTTACAGGCGGCGCAACTTGCTTGTGACAGTTGAGAAGTGCGGCTGTGAGCCTGATCAGCTCTGTACAGACACCAGCGACAGCCTGAAGCCTGCGACTTGGCGCCTGGTGACGCGGCCGCGCGTGATGTTCCGGTGCAGGGGCGTATGTGTCGGCGGGCGGGTCGGCCCCGCGGCCTGGCGCGCCTGCGTGAGCGCGGCGTCCGCCGAGCGGCCGCCCCCGCTAGATGCGTCGCCGGCGCCGCCGGCGTCGGTCGCCCCGGCCGCCGCCGCGGCCGCCGCGCCCGCGCGCCTCAGCGCCAGCGCCGCGCCCCACAGCGCCTGCGCGCTGAGCGGCCCGGCGGCCAGGCGCGCGGCGGCGGCGCGCGCCGCGGCGGCCGCGCCCGCCGCGTCGCCAGCGCCCGCCAGCGCGGGCCCGGCCAGCAGGCGCAGCCGGGCGCGCACCAGCCGCGTGTGCGCCTGCACGGCGCCCACGTGCTCGGCGCCCACGGCGGCGCTGAGCTGCACCACCGCGGCCGCCACGCCGCCGGCCGCGAGCGCGGCGCCCATGCAGGGCTTGCTCGCGGCCGCAGCGCCCCGGCCCGCCGGCGCCGCGCTCCCGCCCAGCAGGGCGGCCGGCTCCGGCGCGGGCGCGAGCCGGCCCTCGGCGAGCCGCCAGGCTCGCACGCGGCCGTCCGCGCCCGTCGTGAGCAGCCGCGCGGCCGGCGCGCCGGCGCACGCGTCCGCGTCGGGCTCGGGCGCCCAGCAGACGCCCGTGACGGCGAGCGTGCCGTGCGCGCCGCCGGGCGACCAGGCGAGCTCGCCGGCCAGCGCGCCCGCCGCGCCAGCGTCCGGCGCGGCGGGCAGCGCCGCGCTGGCCCAGGCGGCAAGCGCACCGGCCGTCTTGCCGGCTGCCAGCAGCAGCCGCGCGGCGCCTGTGTGCGCGCGGGCGCGTCAGGTCTAGAGCTGCGCACTTGCTGCAAGCTCGGGGCTGTGCCGTGCATCCTCAGCCAGTCAGCCCCGCCTGCCGCGGGGCGCACTTACAGGGCCAGCAGCCCAGCGCCATACTCTGCAGCACAGCAAGTGCTGGACACAGGGTGCAGGCTGGGATGCTCGCGCGCGTATCCGCCGGGCGCCGCCCAACACTGCCTGATGGCAGGGCACGCGCTGTTGCACTCTGGCCGCGCTAAGGTAGGGTACGGTCAAGATTAGGAGAATGGCAGGCCAGGCGCACCCGCGCCGTCCATCGCCACGTGCGCGTCGAGGCAGGCGACGCAGCGCCCGTCGGCCGGCAGCGGCCGCGCCAGCGTGGCCAGGCAGGGGGCGCCGCCGCCGTCGCCGCGCGCAGCGTCGCGCACGCGCAGCTGCTCCCCTGCGGCGCGGCCCGCCGTCGGCGCGTGCAGCCGCGGTAGGCCTGCAGGAGCGTGGACAGCCAGCAATGCGGCTGGGCCGGCTCGCAGGATTGTTTTTGCTGTGACTGCGCACGGAGATGCGCGTGTCGCAGCCCAGCGCCAACGGTCTGCTCATACTGAGCTCTTGGTGCCTAAGGCTCGGGCACAGCACGCAATGCAGCAGCGCGCGAGCCGCGGCGGCGACTTGGCACGCCTGGCGCGCGCCGCGGCGCGCCCGGCGCGCCGCGCACGCGCCAGGGCGAGAGAGCCCAGCTGTGCGCGCGCCGGGGGCCGGCCAGCGGGCGCAGGGCATGCCGCGGGCGGCGCACCCTCGCGCCACAGGCGCGGCGCGGCGGCAGCCAGGGCGGCCGCGGGCGCGCCCAGCAGGCGCACGCCGCCGTCCGCGCCGCCCACCGCCAGCGCCAGCACGTCGGCGCCGTAGTCCCGCGGCGCGCCCGTTACGGCCGCGGCCGCCGCCTCCGCTGGGCCGGCCAGTCCGGCCGGCACCTGGCCGGCATGGGCGTTGGCCGGCAGGCGCGCCCATGCGAGTGCCGTCACCCAGCCGCGCGTCGCCTGCACCGAGCCAACCTGCCGCGGCGCAGCGCAGGCCCCGGTCGGCTTCGCTGGGCCGCCAGGCGGCACGGGCCACGCCGGGGATCGGACCGCTGCCCATGCTCGAGGGACGCGCCGCCCTGAGCCTGCAGCGGCACGGGCGGGGCCGCATGCACGGCTGTGGCGCAGGCCCGGCGTTCTCGCGCGGCTGCGGGCGGCCCGGGGGCATGGCACGCCCAGCGCCAGGCGGCAGTGACGCGCCGGGAGCACCCGGCGGGGCGGCCCGCGCTGCGACCCTCCTCACGGACCCTGACGGCGGCCGGGCGCGCACCAGCGCGAGGCCGCCGGCGCCGGCGCCGGCGGGCGCGGCCGGGGCGGCCGCGGTCGGCAGCTCAGCGCGCCAGAGCCACACGCGCCCAGAGCGCACGCCCACGGCCAGCAGCGCGAACCAGCGCGCCCCGCGCTCGCCGCACGGCACCGCCAGCGGCTCCGACCACGCCACCTGCGCACGCGCAGGTCAGGGTAGGGCATGTGAGAGCCGCCCCGCAGCCCGCCCCGGCCCCGGCCGCACGGCGGCGCCGCTGCGCCGCGGCCGCCGGTTGCGGATAAGCCCGAGCGGTGCCCGGGCGAGCCGCGACGTGTACAGCCCCGCGCGGCGCTGCGGCGCATGCCGCAGGCCGTCCGCGGCCGGCGGGCTCGGGCTCTCGGCTGATTGACCGGGACACCGCGCGCGTGCAGCTGCGGCAGCGCGCCGCGCGCCAGGGCACAGGAAAGCCCGGGCGGACAAAGGTACGGGTAGGGTATGGCTTTTTAACTCATAACCCCATCCTGGCTGGCGCGGCAGGGTATCGCGCCTGCAGCGCTGTCATCACGTCCACGCGCGCCTCGTACGCAGCTGTGCTCAGCGGCTGTGCGGAGTGCGGACGCGCGCTCGCGCGCGCCGCCGGCACCGCCGCGGCCCGCGAGCGCTTTGCGCCGGTCGAGGCTGCGCGGGCGCCTGCCGGCGTCGGGGACGGCGTGCTGTCTGCGCGCAGCAGCAAGCGCGCCTGGCCTGTGACAATGCCGACTGGCTGCCGCCTCGACGCCCGCAGCATCAGGCGCGAGCGCGCACCAGGGTGCACTACATGTCCACGTGGCGCCTGTTTCTGGGGGCGCGGGCTCGGAGCCAGCTCATACCTCAACGCCGTGGGCCGCACCTGGCGGGGGACACAATGCGCGGCAAGCCTGGCAGCAGGTAGCGCACGCACTGCCCAGCGGCGATCTCCCTACAGTACCTGGGTCACCCTACAGTTGTGCGTACAATTCCTCTCCTGCACAGGTGCGTCACAGCGCGCAAGCACAGCTGCCTGATGCAGCCCGGAGTGGACCGGGGTTCGCGGTGCGCCGTGCAGCGCACCGGGCTCCAGCTTGACCCGCAGCCTGGCGAGCGCAGCCGCGGCGATGCCGTGCATCTCGGCCGCGCTCAGTGGCTCGCCCTCGCCGGCCCGCACGACCTGGCGCGCCGCGCGCGCGCGCTCCGACCAGGACACACCCAGGCTCGTCTCTGCTGGTTGCAGCGGCGGCTTGCTCGCGGCGCGGCAGGGCTGGCGGCGCGAGCATTACACGCAAGTGCCCAAGCTCGATCGGCGGGAGCGGGCGTGCGCAGCGGACGCGGCGTGTACCGGCAGACGAGACGCGCTGGCTGCGGACAAAAATTGGTTGTTTAAAGACACGCACCCAGCGCACACAGCGTGTTGATGGAGGGGCCGCGCCTTGTTCCGGATCTCGACCTTGGCGCACTTGAGCAGCCACTTTTCGTCCAGGCCATGCGCGCGCATGCGCGCGCCGTACGCGTGCATCTGCCGCCGCGCAGTCGGCGCTCGGCGCACGCGGCCAGTGCAGAACAGCGCACGCACATGGTGGCAGCGCATGCCAGGCTTCAGGCGCAGGTGCTGTCGGGCTTGCAGTCACGATGTCGGGCTTGCAGGCACCACCTCCGCTCACGCCCCAGACAGCCTTGCGGGCGCGCTCAGCCGCAAGTTGGGAGCAGCCGGCGAGGCGAGGCTGGGGCGGGCGGGCGGCGGACCGTCTCCGCGCGCACGCGCTCGGACAGCCGCGCGTCCGCGTTGCGCAGGTGCTGCCCCTTGCCGTACGTCTCCACCTCCGCCGCGGGCAGCTGCGCCGCCGCCCCACACAGCGTCGGCGCGCGCGCGCGCCCGGCGCCAACGCAGCTGCCCGTCCTGGGCGGCTGCCCCGGTCATCACGCTGCCTACATCATGCTGTCTGCCTGGACTTCCTGTGAGGGAGCACATGATGTTACATGTATACGGTAAGGGTCAGGGTTGGGGTCAGCTTAGTCTGCCGCAGTGCGGGCCAGCATGCTGCGTTGCCCCGGCCGGCGGCGCCAGGGCGGGGGGCGGCAGCGCGGCGCGGCGCGCCTGCGCGCGCAGCTCCAGGAAGCGCAGCAGGAAGGCGGCCGGCACCGAGGCCTCGGCGTCCTGCCGGGTGTCCAGCCGGGCGGCGCCCAGCGCCGCCGCACCGTCAAAGTCCGCCGGCACCTGCCGGGCAGCCCCGGCCGCGTGTCGCCCAGCGGGCCACGCCGCGGCGCCGCTCTTCTCCAGCCCCGCGCCAAGTGGGCGCGCGGCGAGTGCCAGCCGGTCATTGCCGTGGGCCGTATCAGCACATTTGCACCCTCTCGCAGGCAACATGCGACCTATTTGCAGATCGACATCTTTGTGCGTCTGCATGCGCGTCCCGGTGCAGCTCGCGCGCGAGACTGGGAGAAGGCCGCGGCGACCCGCCTGGTAGGCCTCAATGGCCCTGGAAGTGACGGCGCCGTCCGCGCGCGCGCGCCTGCGCTCCCCGTCCGCCGGCGCCGGCGCCGGCGCCCGCCCGGCCGCCCCCGCGCTGGAACGCGGCCGCGGCGCCCCCAGCCGCGCCGCGCGCGGCCGGCCGCGGCCGCCGGCTCGCGCCACGCCGCCCGCGGACGGCTCGCGCAGGCCGCCGAAGCCCGCGCCGGCGCCGCCCGACACGGTGCCGCTGCTGGATGGCGCGCTGGCGGCCGCCTCGGGCTCCGAGTCGGACTCATCCCTCGCCCTGGGCGCGCCGCGCGGGCTCGAGCTCGGGCTGGAGTCTGAGATGCCGGCGGCGCGCTGAGCGCCGTCGCCGCGTGCCGCGCCCCGGGCGAGCAGCTCCACGGCGGCGCGCCAGCGCGGCTCGTCGCGGCGCGCGCCGGCGGCGGGCGGCGCGCTCGGGCTGGGGTCCGCGGCGCGGCCTGCAGCGCCCCGTCCGGCCCCCAGCGCGGGCCCTGCAGGCGGCGGAGCGGCGTGGCGCGCGCGCTTTGCGGGCGAAGCGCGCCCCGCGGCGCCGATGCTGCCACGCTTGGCACCCGCCCCACTGGCGGGCGGCCGCTGCTCGCGCGGCCGCGCAGCCGGGCCATTCACAGCGGCACGGGCCGCCCCCGACGCGTCCGGGGCGCTCGCGCCCCCAGCGAGTGCCGCCGCCGGCCGCGGCGCAACGGCCGTGCAGCGCGGCCGGCGCTGGGCGCCCGCGTCGCCGGCCGCGCGCCAGGCGCCGCCGGCACCGCGCGCGTCGGGCGCCCACGCGAGCGTCGCGCGCACATCGGCGAGCGCAGCCGTGCGCGCGCCGTCCACCAGGCGCACAGCCAGGCGGCCAGGCGGTGCGGGCTCGTCCAGCGCCTCGCCCTGCCACCAGCCGCCATCGTCGTACACATCCACGCGCTCGCCCGGCCGCCGTGCCGCGCCTCGGCCGGCCAGCTGCGCGGCCGGGCTGTGCCTCACAGCCGCTGCAGGCGCGAGAGCGCTCGGGTCGCCGCCCAGTTCATGCCTGGAGCAACTCGGCATCGCTCGCGCTTGTCCCATACTCTGTTAGTGCAAGGCCACGCCAGGCGCCCCGCTCGCTCCTCGCGGTCATGGGCATAGGGTAGGATTAAGGGTTTTGTCGCGCCGGCGGCGCGCCTGCGCAGGCAGCTGCGGGCGCAGCTGGAAGCCGGCGCCGCGGTGGCGCGCGCGGCCGTCGTCGGGCGGCCGAGCGCCGCCGCCGCGCGTTCCGGCCGCGCCGGCCGGCAGCGGGAACCACTCGCGCAGAGGCTCGCCGGGCGCGCCGTCGTCCTCCAGCTCCGCGTACGCGACCAGCGCCGCGCCCGGCGCGCGCTGGGCCACCGCGCCCGCGAACCAGCACCCGCGCAGGCCGTCCTCGTCGTTGGTCACCTGTGCGCGCAAGAGCGTCCAGCGCGTCGCTGCCGGGAGGCTGGGGAGGCGCGGGCAGCAGCCAACGCGGTGCGCCGCTCCCGCGCAGGCCAGCCTCATGGCCATGTCGGTTCCAGGCGCGGGGTCTCATCAGCCTGGCACTGGGCAGGCGCCCAGAGCGCCCGTCCTTTGCTTGCCTCCTCTGCCCGCCCTTATGCGCCGGCTGCCTCGTCTGCATGCCGGACTACGCACGCATACGTTCCACCAGCGCAAGCACACAGAGTTTGGAGTATGTCCTGGACAGGCGGTGCCCCCACACAAGCTCGCCTGCCCGAGTGTGGAGGGGTGGCTCCCGTCCTCGGCGCGCCCGTACGACAAGCAGGGCCGCGCCTCCACGGCTGCGCCTATGGCAAAGGGGTCGCCGCCCGGCGCGCCCGGGGCCGCGCCGCGGCCCCCGCCGCCCGGCGCGACGCCCGGGCTGCCGCCGCGCGCGCCACCGCGCAGGCGCAGCACGGAGGGCGACGCGCCGCCGCGCAGGCGCCCGGCTGCGTCCACAGGCTCCGGCTCGTCGGCTTCCTGCTCGTCGGCCTCCTGCGCGCGGTGCGGCGGTCACAGCCGGCGCCGCCGCAGCGCTCCGTGCGGTGCATTGGAGCCGGCGAGTAGCGCGGCGCGCCACCCAGACGGCTCGCGCGGCTGCGCGAAGGGAGGGCTGAGCTGGAGCGGCCTGCCGGCTGCGGTCAAAGGGTGTGCTGTCGGCGCGCCTGCCAGCCCGTCGCCTCGAGGTAGTGCACCAGGTCGGCGCACGGGTCCGCCGTCTGGTCCCACTCGCTCTGCAGCCGCGCCGGCGGCGCAAACGCGCGCAGCTGCGCGCGGCGAGCGCGCCGTCAGCTCCGGCGGCCGTCAGCTCTCTCGGCGCGGCGGTTTTCTGCACAGCGCACAGCGGTCCTGGTCGGGCGGAGCCGCAGGTCGCCCCGGCAACGCCAGCACATGGCTGCAGGCATGCAGGAGGTCGGACATCAGCTGCCAACCATCAGCGGCACCGCTAGGTCCCAATCCTCTGGGACCGGCGTGGCGCACGTGGCCGGTGTCGTACAGCGCGGTCAGCAGGCAGCCGCCCCCGGGCGCGCTGCCTGCGGGGCCCCACGCCAGCGCGCGCACGGCCGGTGGGCGCCCCCGCGCGCCCTCCCCGCGCAGCCTGAGCAGCTGGCCGAGCACGTGGCCCTCGGGCGGCTCCAGGTCAGAGTGCGGCGGCCGCTCCAGGCCGGCGCCGTCGGTCGGCAGCAGCGCGCGCGGGCCGGCCAGGTTGCACGGGTTGAGGATGACCGCCGACGCGCCGCTGGCGACCGCGATGAGGTTGTCGGCAGACCACTGCACCGCATTGGGGAAGTGCGGCTCCTGCAGGAGGCCATGCACGTCCTCGACCGCAGACATGCCCGCTGCGTCGGCGCACACGACAAGGCCGCGCGGTGCCCAGCGCTGCAGCTCGGTCCCTTTCGATTGGCTCTGCAGTGATACGATGTCAATCTTTTTGATATACAATGTCTTTGTCGGTGTAAACCGTGCAGCTGCGACAGCAGTGGCAACTTCCCTGCTGTACAAAGCAAAGCTGAGGAGAGCGGCAGCACTGACGCTGTCCAAACAGGAGGACTCTTGCCATCATTGGCGCCAAACGCTGCGGACAGACTGCAAGAATGAATAAACATGCTGTGCTACCCTTACCCTACTCTGAAGCTCTGCAAAAAAACCACTACTCTGCTTCGCCAGCGCCGCCCTCCGCAGCATCAGCGGCCGCAGTCGCAAGGCCACCTGCCCCGCTCGCAGCCGCCGCGTCTGCCTCCGCGTCCGGCGCGCGCGCGGCCTGCACTACCTGTGCAGGCTCCACTCCCTCCCGCCCGAGCGCGGCCGGGGTCAGCTCCAGGTGCCAGCTGGCCGCCAGGTGCGCCATGAGCGCATCCAGGAAGGCTGCGGCGTCGGCCGCCGGTACGCCCGCCGGCAGGTGCACCGCCAGCGCAGCGCGCAGCTTCTCCGCCTGCGCCCGCGCGCCCACACGGCTGCAGCTCCACACCATGCAGAACAGCTGCCTGTTTCGTCGGCGAACATGCATGCATCATGCAAAGCAGTGAGATAAGAGAGGCGAGAGAGACGAGTAGAGGTGTACATGTGGCGGTGGCATGGGCAGAGAGCCAAGGATTCATCAAAGCACGCACCCCCGTGTCGTGACCTCGAACGGGCCGGCTGGCTGCCAGGGACGCAGAGGGCGCGCGCACCAGCCAGGCCGGTGCGTGCAGGCGCCGTCAAGCGCACTCTCCACGCTGCGCGAGTCAGGGCGGCGTGTCTAGTGCGAGGACGGGGGCCGGGGGTGGGACCCTGGTGCGCACCCGCGTCAGCGGCCCGCCCACGGGCACGCCGCCGGCCAGCGCAGCAAACGGGCGCCACGGCCCGGCCAGGTCCATGCGCGCGAGGTCGCCCTCGAACATGTCCACCACGCCGCGCAGCGCGGCGGCCAGCGCGGCGTCGGGGGCGCATGGCAGCGGCAGCACGGCGTGCCGCACCGCGTACGGCGCCAGCTCGCCCAGCCGCGCCTGCACCACGAACCAGGTGATGGCGGACGCCTGCGCGCGCGCGACGCGCGAGCTCAGTCCACGCCTGCTGCCGCGTGCGGCCTCGAGCACGTGGCTTGACGTCTGCTCCCGACCCTGCCTGGTCCCCGCCCATGCGCGCCCCTTGCGTTGCATGCACGCATCAGATGTATGCATCTTAATCAGCACTACAACACCTCAGCTGACGGATCCCTGGGGCACCAGCCGGCATAGCAGAAGCAAGGCTCAAGCAAGCACTGCCTCATGGAGCAGCACCGAGCCTCGGTATTGTGATACTGTAACGCCACGCCACGGCTCGACAGCCCCCGCGAGCGGCGCGCGGCAGGCCGTGCGCCTGCGTGGGCAGCTGCACGTCGAACGGCCCCACGATGCCACCCACGAAGGGCTCCAGGCCGCTGGCGGTGCACCGGAACAGCGCCTGGTAGTTGCGCTGGTTCTCCGCGTCCTTGAGCGAGGGCTTGGGCGCGAAGACGGGGTGCGAGTGGTACCTGCGCGCGCGCACGCGGCCTCCTGCTTGCCGCGCGCGCCCCGGCAGCCCAGGTGCCTCGCCATGCAAGCCCCTACCTGCACTGGCTGGCAGCACCGCGCCCTACCCCCGAGCCACCCCTGCGCGGACGGCATTGGGCGAGCAGAGGTGCCGGCGCGTGCGGGTGCTGCCTGGCGCGGGCGGCGCTGTTGGAGGAGAGGGTCCGAGGCTGGGGCCGAGCGCCGGGGGCGCGCCAGCCGACCGGCACGAAGCCGCGGCCGGCGATCAGCGCGCGCGCCTCCACCTCGGCCGCCGGGTCCAGCTCCACGCTCGTGCCGGACAGGCTGCCCGGCGCGCGCCGGCACGGGAAGGCGGCCAGCACGGCGACGTGCCGGCGCGCGGGCTCCCACGTGCCGCCCAGCAGCCCGATGACCTCCGCGCGGCTCAGGTGCGCGTGCAGGTCCATCACCAGCAGCGCCTGCGCGCGCGCCACGCGGCCGGCTGAGCGCGCGGGGGCGCGCGCGCGGGGCGCGCGCGCGGGGCGCCGCAGCAAACGCGCGTGGCGCGCAGGCCTCGCCTGGGTCGGCCTTCAAGCAGGTTCTTGCCCATTTGTCATCATGCGGACCGCCCTGCGGTGAGCGGGCAGGTGAGGTGCTGCACCCATCAGTGCGCGTCGGCCTCCCTAGCGGGAGGCGCCGCGTGCAGGTGCACCAACGCTCGGCCCAGGTCAGGGCTGCCCACCGCCGCACTTTTGCTTGTCAGAGAGTCCGACCAGCACAATCTCTGGCTGGCTTCTGCAGCTGCATATGGGCTTGCATCGGACCATCTTTAAAGTAATTTCAACAAACAGTGTTAACTGCGGCCGCGCGCGCACCTCCTCCGACACCGCCACGCTGAACGGCTGCGCCAGCGGCGCGCCGGAGCCCGGCGGCCCGACAAAGTCGCTGCACTTGATCAGCTCCAGCGACTCGCTCGTCTCGCCCAGCTCGTTGCGCGGCAGCGCCACCTGCGGGCAGGGTAGGGTTAGGGTCTGGGCTCATCAGCCCAGCACTCAGCAGAGCTGGCGTGTGTGCCCAACGCCCTCGCCTGAGCTTTCACGCGGGCACTGACTGCGCCGCGCCGCTGGTGCTCGCGCCTGCGCAAGTGCACGCACGCAGCCACAGACTGAACCCTTTCAGGTGCGCGTACCTCGCGGCGCGGCCGGTTCTTGGCGTACTCGGTCGGCTCGGGCGGCTCGGGCGGCAGCGGCCCCTTGCCGGCGTCGCCCTCCGCCTCGTCGCCGCCGCCGCCGCGCTGTGGCTTCCGCGGCGGCTTGGGCGCGCCCGCCTTGCCGCCGCGCTTCGCGGCCGGCGGCGCCGCGCCCGCCGCTCCTGCCGGCGCGGGGCCTGCAGGTGCGGGGTCAGGCGGCGGGCCGGGCGGACAGACCCGGCCGCGGCATGGTGCGCAGCGGCGTCCGGCATGGAGCCAGTCCACGTGAACAGCAGCGTCTGCGCACGCCTGAGGTCGGGCCAGCGGTGCGTTCGGGCATGCGCAGCAAGCGAGCATGCGTCTCCTGGCGGGCGCGAGCGGGGAGGCTGCGGCGCGGCGCATCACGGCAGTGCGGGGGTGCAGGGCGCCGCAGCAGCAGCTGCTGCGGCCGTTGTGAGAAGCCCTGCACACGTGTCATCTGTTAGGCAGCAATGGGCGATCGTGGCTGGCGGGGGCTGACCTGCATCAGCAGCCTCTGCACGCGCGGCAGGCGCCGCGCCGTTGCCGCCCTCGCAGTTCTCCTTGCCGTCCGGGCCGGCGGCCTCGGCGGCCTCCGCGGGCGCCAGCCCGGGCAGCTGCAGGCTGTGCAGCTCTGCGCGGGCGCGGGCGCACCCATGAGCGGGCAGTGGTGGGCGTGACACGAGTCTGCAGCTTTGCACCTGGAGTCAAGTTCTGAGTGTATTGACATGTCAGGCGCGACAGCGCTGCCGAGCCAAATGAGGGTAGCAGAGGTGCGACGCCAGCGATGCTCGCAGTCAGGATCATCGTGTGGTGTGAGTCACATCGCGTGCTTTCAGCAGCCGGGCTCACAGGGCGGAGGGGGGGTGTGCTGGCGCGCGCGCAAACCTTGGGGCAGCATGCACAGCATTCACCGAGGCCGCGCGCGTACTCCAAAGGAGAACCAAGCACCCTGTGGCGAGCGAGGTCGGGGTTAGGGCAGGTTTAGGATTGGGCGCACGGGCGAGCAGCTCAGGCTTGAGGCCGTAGGAGCGCGCGGCGGCGGAGCCCGGGTCCAGCGGCTTGCCGGACAGCGTGTAGCCCTCGCCGCTCTCGGCCACCCTGGCCGGCACGCGCTGCCCGGCCAGGCAGAGCTTGATGAAGTGCTTCTGCGCGTGGCTGGTCACCGCGCGCACGTCGCGGCTGCCGATGTGCGCCGCGCAGGCCTTCCAGTCGCGGCCGTGCGCATTGAGCGCCTCCAGGAACAGGCGCTCCTCATCCGCGCTCCAACCGCGCGCCTTCTCGCGCGCCGTGCCTGCGCGGCGCGCCGCCGGCCTGGCAACGGCGCGCGTGCCGATGCGGCCCCAGGCGGACGGTGACCTGTCCGAGGGTTGCCCCCAAGGCAGCACCGTGCACACACACGCACAGCAAGCAGGGCCGCGCCATGCACCTGCACTTTCCCATGTAGGTTTTACGCATGTCGCTCACTCGGTTGCCCTGGCCACCGCATGCAGCCAGCATAGCGTACGCTTCAGAATGCACTATCCATCATGCGTGCAGCTGTGCTGCTAGCATTAAAAGCAGCCACTGCTCCAGACCTTGCACGCCTGACCACAGTGCCAGCACGATAAGGCTATGCACGCAAGGAGGCAGCGCGAGCCAGGAGCGCACCCGCGTCCTTCCGCTTGCGCCGGCCGGAGGCAGTGAGCTCCACAGGCCGCTCTGCTTCGCTGGCAGCCTCAGCATGGCCTGCATCGGAGTCTGCTGCTGCTGCTGGCTTGGGAGCCCCACCGCCAGCCGGTGGTTTGGTCTTGGCCTTGGCGGCGCCCCGTCCTGTGCCTGTGGGCAGTCAGCACGCGGAAGTGCCTGGTTCTGTCAACCTGCTAGTAAGGCACAGAGCAAGACCGCTTGTTTTACTGCTGCAATAGCGGGCGAGTGTGGTGATGCCTGGGCGTCACTGCGACCAGGGCAAGCCAGCACTGCAGCACAGCGGGCAGTACACGCTGCCACAGCGTCCAAGTGCTGAGCAGGGGCCCCCTTCTTGGCTGTGCAGCGCTGTCCAGCAGGCAGGTAGCCAGCTAGTAGACTAATCCCAAGATACCACGGCATCCTGTGCTTCGTCTCAGAGCTCCTTATACATGAGTCTCAGACGAGGACCGTGCACAATGTGATTGACGGGCCTAAGAGCCCGGTACCCGTGCTGATGGTCTGCGTGCATTGGCCTACTGAAGCGCACCCTTCTTAGCCTTCTTGCGCGGCTGGTCATAGTCAGAGTCGCCGTCACCGCTGCCGTCGTCAGCACGAGCATAGGCTTCTGCGTATGTGTTGTCCTCCGCGAGCATGTGCGCGATCAGAGCATTGGTGGCATCGCAGTTGTCGGCCATGACGGGCAGCCTGCGCGCGCGGCCTGGCAGCTACTGTATGGGCTCGGGCATGCGTGGGCCTGTGCAATGCACCTGTGGTGCAGGGACTGATCCCTAATCTACGTGTGATGATATTTGAACTAAATAGTAGAAGAAATAGACAGCCTCCTGTGGATTGCTGCAATTACCAGTGCATCTTGCATGGCACGCAGCTCCATGGGCCGGGCCTAGCACTCCTCATCAAAATCAGCAACCGCGCCGCGTCAAGCGAGGGACTTGCACATCACTGTCACCAGCAACCAACACCATGCTAGAGTACAAACAAACGGCGTTGGCAGCTGCTCCGACGGAACACCGGCACCCACGCAGAGCAGCATTTCACTCGGTTCAAACAATTTAGCCCGGTTCTTTGTACAGTGTGACACTCCTTGGCGCAGCCTGTGCTCGGGTGACTATGCTCAGGTGCTCACAGACCCCCGCGCCCGCTGCTTTCATAGACAAAACCAGACCGCCAGCGGCGCCGTCAGCAGTCCTCCTCCGTGAGCATGTCGCTCGCAGCTGCCGCGGTGGGCCGCGAGCGGCGCCTTGCAGCCTTCCCCCACCGCACCGCGTCGCCCTCGGCGTACCCCGCGCGCCCCGCCCCTGGCAGCAGCGCCTGCGCCGCCGGCCGGGGCCTCTTCCTGGGCAGCATGTCCCCGTCGGCCGCCCTCTCCCACGCGACGCTGTCCATCCGCGCATCCGCATCGCACCCCGCCGCATCTACGACCGCCTCCGCCCCGCCGCTGCCCCACTCGTCGGCCGCGTCGGTGGCCGCCGCAACCGCGCGCCGCGGCGGCCCGGGCGGCGGTGTGCCGCTCTCGAGGCCCGCAGCGGCGGCAGCGGCGGCCATGGCGGCGTTGGCCGCGGCGCGCGTGTGCCCGCTGCGCGCGGGCGGCACGGCGCGCAGCGCGGCCAGCAGGGCGGGCACGGGGTCCGGCGGCGCGCCGGGGGTGGCGTGCGCCCAGGCCGCGTCCAGCATGGGGCTGCCGTACACCTTGGCCTCGTTGCGGAAGGAGTACATGGTGCCCGTGCGCCACATGGAGTCCGGCCGCTTCTCCACCATCTCAAACATCGACTCGCGCTCCTGCGCGCGCCATAGCTCTCCTGCTCGGCGTCACTCTAACCCTGATCCTAACACTAGGACGAGTACATGGTGCCCGTGCGCCACATGGAGTCCGGCCGCTTCTCCACCATCTCAAACATCGACTCGCGCTCCTGCGCGCGCGCCAGGCGCCGCCTGCTTGGGATAAACCTTACCCCAACACCAGAACCCTCCGGCCCGCATGGCAGTGGATCGCGCCGCATCCCGTTGTGTTTTGGCAGCGAGCAACGTCGCAGGAGCGCGGGCAGCGCCCCCACACAGCGTCCGAGCACCCAGGGAGCGATGGCAGGCCTCCCCTCCGCACACAACCTGCAGGGACCGCGACCCCAGGGTGCTGAGAGACGCAGCGCGCCTTGGCGGTGTAGCGCGTCTTGACGCCGCTGCCGTAGCACGACTCGATGTCGGGCAGCGACACGGTGCCGCGCCGCTCGGCCGACAGGCTGGCGGTGGGGTCGTACACCGTCTGCTTGTACCAGCCGTTCAGCTGCCCCCAGATGAAGCCCGGCCCGTACTTCTTGACCAGGCTCGACTTGGCGGCGGCGGCGGCGCTCGCCTTGGCCGGCGTCCGGCCGCCCGCCTTGGCGCCGGCGCGCGCGCCGGGCCGCGCGGCCGGCTTGGCCGGCGTCTTGAGCGCCGCGGCGGCCGCGGTGCGGTCCAGGCCCAGGTCGTCCATGTTCAGTATCACGGGCGGCGACACAAACCCCTGTGCGTGCAAAACCCTAACTAAAAAAACCCTGACTCGGCACATGGCTCAGGCGCCGCTTGTCCAGCAAAACATGTGCGCCAAAGAACATGCGCGCAGCTTGCCCTGCACCCATGCAACCTGCTCCTCTGGACACCCACCACAGGCACATGGCAGCAGGCGCCGGCAGGGCCGGCCTGCGCGGCGCGGCCGCGGCGCGGGGCAGCGCGCCTTATAGCCGCGCTCGGCGGTGAACCAGAGGCTGGTGGCGGCGTAGAAGGCGACCATGTCCGCCGCCGCAGTGTGGCCGCCGCCGCTGATGACGTCCAGCCGCCGCAGCTCGGCCTCCAGGCGCAGCAGCGCCTCGCGCGCGCCCTCGCGCCCCTCCACCGGCGCCAGCACCACCTGCCCCGCCCGCCGTTGTCCTCAGACCTCAGACCTAAATCTTCATCTTTCAAAACTTACGCATGCACAATCGCACAAACAGTCGTCGCGGCGTAAAATTGCCAGGGCGCAGGAGCGCCGACGCGCGGCGCTCCGGCCGTGCGAGGGCCTCATGCGCGGCCGGGCTGCGCGGCGGGCGCGCCTGCGCGAGCGCCGCCAGGTGCGCGTGCCCCGCGTGGCGCTCCAGCGCGCGCCGCAGGTCCGCGTCGCTGGCCGCGGCGCCCAGCGCGCGCGCCGCTGCCGCGTCGGCCAGCGACGGCGCCGCGGCGCGCAGCAGGCGTCGCGCGACGGAGCGCTCGCCTGCGCGCGTCGCCCGCCCAGGCGTGAGGCGGCATGCCTTTGTTCCTGGCGCTCGTTCGTGATGCGGCGTTGCGCCGCCCCGGCACCGCACGGCACGGTTGCCCAACGGCCTGCCCGGCTGCACCAAGCAGCGGAGAGGAACAATGCTGCCACCGGCCGGACGCGGGCGCGGTGGGCGCATGCTTCGGTGCGCGTAGGCGCGCGCGGGCACGCACCGGTCCAGAGGTGCTCGGCGACCTCGGCGTCGGCCAGCAGGCGCAGCGGCGGCTCGCGGCACTGGCCCTGCTCCATGCACAGCTTGACCTTGTCCAGCGTGATGACCACGTTCTGCAGCCGGTTGTCGCTCACGCCTGCGCTGCAGCATAGGGTTAGGGTAGGGTTGGGTTTGGGTGGGCGCAGCCCGCCGCGGGGCAGACAGCAGCACTCAACTTTCAGCTGCATACCAGCTTAGAGATATCAGGCAGAGCCTCGGAGCACAGTCAACAGCTCCAGACAGCGCAGGCAGCGTTTTCTTCTGAGGACGCTTCTATGGAGCGGCATTTGGGCGCGGGGGCGCGCCCTTGGCCTCGGCGCGCGCGGACGCGGGCGTGTACGTGCCCAGCGCGAGCGGCAGCGCAAGCAGCTGCTCGGGCAGCAGGCGCTGCTCCTCCGCCACAAACTCCAGCGCAAGTGCTGCCCACTTCTCCAGCCAGGCGGGCACGCGCGGGCCGCCGCCGCCGCCGCCCAGCGCGCACTCGCGCAGCCCGAACGCCTGCGGGCGTCGGGCGCGGCGGGCTCGGCGCGTAGCCACACGGGGTGCACATCCGCCGCCCTTGCATGCAGTCTGAGGAGCCTGGATACTGATTTGCAGGCAGTGCGCACAGGGGCCCACCAGCAACACTTCTGAGGATGGATGCAGCAGCGGCCGGATGCATTATATGAAAGTACGGATGCCTCCTCTGCAGCCCGCCGTGAAACAGGCTTTGCTGAAGCGACTGCAAGCCACCCTGCATGTGCCCAGATGCATGGGCGCGCGCGCCTCGAGCCGCGCGCGGTCCTCGTCGGTCACCGGCTCGCTGGCCGCGCGCAGCAGCAGCACCTGCCGCTGCAGCATGTTGTGCCGCTGCAGCATGACCTGCGCGCCCGGCCACCGCCGCGTCACGCCGGCTAGCCTCGCGCCCGCAGCTCCGCGCCTGCTGGGCGCCTGCTGGGCGCCTGCTGGGCGCTTGCTGGGCGCCTGCTGGGCGCCTGCTGGGCGCTTGCTGGGCGCCTGCTGGGCGCCTGCTGGGCGCCTGCTGGGCGCACTTCATCTGTTGATGACTGTTCATCCAGTGCCTGACGGGCGCGGGCGGGCGGGCGCGGCACCGCGGAGCCTGCGGGTTGCGCGCGGGCCGCGCTGGGCGCGCTGCGCAGGGCGGGCGGCCAGGCGCGCCTGCATGAACGCGCGGCTGCCGGCGAAGTAGAGGAAGGAGCCGCGGCACAGGCGCGTGCCGCACAGGCAGGTCGCGCAGCGGAACTCCTTCTCGCTCTCGGTCACGCTCGCGTAGTCGAACGTCAGCTCCTCGCCGGGCGCGACGCGGCGCAGCGTGTACACCGCGATCGTCAGCCGCCCGCCGCACGCCATGACGACCGCCTGGCAGTTGGGCGTGCAGCTGTGGCTCATGCGGCTGGGGAAGGCGCCCTGCCGCGCGCGCGCGCGCCGCCTCGCTCGCGCCACGTTAAGCAGCATTCTGGCGCGGGCCCTTGCAGAACCCTTGCGACGCCCCTGCGGAGTCGTGGGCGCGGGCCCGTGCGCCTTTCGTAACAGTACCACGCCGCCAACGCTGTGCCCTAAGTCAAGTGTGGCCTGGCTACCAAGAATGCAGCGGCGGCTCACCCGGCACGCGAGTCGCCCTTTCCCCCATGCGCCCGGGCTTGCCGCCTGGCAGAGGACGCCGGCCCTAATACTTTCAAGCTCGGCCCCCTAAATGCCGGAGAGGGCAGGGAGGGGCAGCGCGGCGCAGCGGGCGGCGCGGGCGGCCGGGGCACCTTGGACGCCGCGTCGATGAACAGGCAGTCGTAGCCAGTGGGGTCGTCGCGCGGGCGCTCGAGCACGATGTTGTAGAAGTCGGGCAGCTCGTCCCTGGAGCCCTTCTTGATCGCGTCCTGCCGCCCGCGCGGCCGCCCTGTCAGCCCCTGCGGTGCTGCTTGCCAGGGCCGCGGGGCGCAGCGCGCATGGCCGGCAAGCCGCGTGCCTGCATGCCCCTGCGTGCCAGGGCGGCGGTCGCCAACGCGGCTGCTAGGCAGAGCAGCAGGGCTACTCTGTCCATGCAATGGTACCTACTGAGTGCCCCGCATGGTTGTAGCTCCCAATGCCCTGCTCAACCCTGACAGGAGCCAGCAAGAGGAACGCCGTCGCGCGCACGGGCCGCGCGCGGCGCCGAGCCGCTCCGACGCGCGCCGTGCCCCAGCGCGCCGCGGGGCCGGGGCGCTGGGAGAGGCTGCGCGCCTGGATCTCAAACCAGCGCCAGGGCGCGTGCACCTCGCCCAGGTACTCTTCCACAAGGGGGGCTGTTGCAGGGCTGCCGCGGGGCCGGGGCGCCAAGGGGGCCGCGCGCCTGGATCTCAAACCAGCGCCAGGGCGCGTGCACCTCGCCCAGGTACTCCTCCACGAACGTCAGCGCCGGCAGCCCGGCCGGCCGCGCGACCACCATGCCGACGCCCTTGGGGTGGATGCGGAAGTAGTCCGGCCCCACCTGTGCAACAGGGTTAGGCTTAGGGTGAATGCGGAGGTAGTGCAAGCCCACCTGCCGCGCTAGGGTAGGGCAGGGCACCAGCATGGGCACAGCGCGACCTCCGGAGGCGGAGCGGCCGGGGCGCAGGCCGCGCGCCTGCGCGACGCGCTCCTCCACGGCGGCCGCGGCACGCTGGCTCTGCGGCTGCCCGTCCAGCTTGGCCTGCGCCTTCACGGCGGCCAGCGCGCGCGTGATGTCCCAGCCGTCCCTGCCCTGCGCGCCCGGCGCGCGCGCGCGCTGCCGTCAGCGGCTGACCAGCCACACCGCATGTGCTGACATACCTCCTATCGGCTCGCCCAATGCCACCCCCATGACATCATCCAGGTTGGCAGGTGCGCCTGAGCGCCTGAGTCCAGGCTGCTCCTGAACGAGCAACGAGGCTGGGAGTGAGGCACCAAGCGTCCCCCCACTCCTCCAGTGACCAGCACAGGTTCTTTCGGACAGTGCACCCGAGCATGTGCTGTTGAGCAACCCGGGCTGGAATAGAACAGCTCGTGCATGCTTCAAGGCGCCGCCTGGCGCCGGGCGCGCCTGCGCACTGATGGCCGGCATGAGCGTGCGCTCCACCCACTCCACCACGCGCGCCTGCCCGCGCGCGCCGTCTGTGTCTGATCCTTGCCGCGAAGGGCTGCCCGCTGATACGCGCACGGCGCGCGCAGTGCACGCGGGCGCCCAGCTGCGCCTGAGCGTGCGGCGCCGGGCGGGCAGGCGCTGTCTGTGCACAGGAGGCTGCAACACGAGGAGCTCCGCAGCCGTCTGTCAGAGCCCCTGCGCCAGCCAGGCAGGGCGGGCCGGCGAGCGGGCGGGGGAGCAACAGTCACGCTGGCTGCTCGTGGAGGACCTGACACCTACCCCAAGTCGCACTGTTATATTTTCTATTCTCTATTAAAATTTTCAAAACTCGGGCGGCACCTGCACGTCCACCACCGCCGCGCACCGCCGCGCGCCGTTGCCCGCGTGGCCCCTGTCCGCTGCGGCCGACGGCGGCGGGCCGCCGTTTGCGGCCGCGGCCGGCTTTGATTCAGGGTCCGGACCCGGGTCGGCGAGCGCGGCCGCGGCGGCGGCCGCGGCGGCGGGGTCATGGTGCAGGGTCTCGCCGCGCGCGAGCGGGTCCTGGTTGTCCTTGGCGCGCAGCGCGGCCGCGTAGTCCGGCCGGTACGCGCCGAAGGCCTGGCTCTCCAGCACCGCTGCGCGCACGGAAGCTCCCCTTGCTGCAACCTGACCCGCCGCGGCCGGAGCGGCCAGCCGAGCGCATGCGCTCAGCAGCACAATTGCCGTGCTAAGCCCTGGCCTCACAATTTTGACAACGCATACCGGCAAGATGCCGCTCTGCCCAGCGCGTACCTCCCAGGCGTCACGCTGCCGCCTCATTGCAGAGGCGCAAGAGCATAGCACAAGAGCGCGACGGCCTGCGCGACAGGCGGCGGCGCGCGCGCCGTCGTGGATGTTGCGCCGCGTGTAGCAGTCGAAGCCCCAGGAGTGGATCTCGACCACGTCCACGCCCAGCGCCAGCGGCCGCCGGTCGCTGATCGCGCGGTTTGCGCAGCGCCCGCCCGCCGCGCAGCCGCAGCCGGCCCCGCACTCCAGGTTGCGCGCCAGGCACGCGCACTCCGTCTGAAACGCCTCGCGCTCCAGCCTGCGCGCCACAGTGTAGGGTCAAAACCCTAAACGCCCTCACCGCCCCGCGCTGGTACCCTCTGCGGCAGGCGCGGCGCGCAGCCCGCGACGCCGACAGCGTCCATACGGGCGCGCGGCTGGACCAGCCCCGGACAGGTCGCCGCCACGCGGCGCGCCCGGCGCCATGGCGCGCTGCCGTCGCTCAAGCGGCTCCGCGCGCCCGCTGCGCGCGAGGCCGCGCGGGGCGGCGCGCGGGGCGGCGCGCGGGGCGGCGCGCACCGGTAGGTGCCCAGGTGCCCCGGCCGCGTGCAGTGCTCGCCGGAGCACTGGCCGCGCTTGTGCGTGGTGAACTTCCACGCCAGCACCTCGCGGTTCTCGTTCAGCTCGTACGCCTTTAGGCGCACGTACGGCCTGCGCGCGCCGCCGGCCCCGGTATGGGTGCAGCCTGGGAGCGCCCCCGTGCAGCAACCCCCTCCGCCCCTTGCGCCGGGCGCCCCTGGCCGGGCGCGCCGGGAGCCGGGACCGGCCTGCTGGGCGCGCCGAGCGCCGCTCACCTGCGCCACCAGGTGCCATGCAGTCTGCGAGTGCGCTGCCACCATGTCAAGAGTCAGCTCTCGCTGCCCTGCCGCCGGTGCCGCAACTCGCTCGGCAAGGACCAGCAGGGGCGACGTGCGAGGCCCCGGCACGGCCAGCAGCACGGGTAGGTTTGCTGACCTACCCCAACCCCATGGCGCGCCTGGGGATGTACGGCTCCTTGCGCCAGTCGCCCTGCAGGTAGGGCTCCCGGTTGGCTAGGATGCTCTCCGGCAGCCGCACGACCACGGCGGCCGCCGCCGCCGCCGCGGCCGCCTCCGCCGCCGCCGCCGCCGCCGCCTCTGCGCCCAGCACGTCCGCTGCCGCGGCCTCCAGCGCGCGGCCGACCGCGCCGGCGAACGCGTCCGCCATTGCCAGCAGTTTGCCGCGGCGCAGGTCGAGGCCCGGCGAGGCGGCCGCCGCCTCGGCCGCCGCGCGGACCGCTGCCGCCACGTCCTCCTGCGCGCCGCGCCGCTCAGGCGCGGCCGGCGCGCGCCGGGCTGCTTGAGAGCCTGCTGGCGCTTGGCGCCTCTTTGCGCTGCACACCAGACGCCGCGCCGGCCAATGCTCTCTCGTCCGTTTGGCCCCGCCGCGCGTTGCGCTGCACACCGCAGGGCGCGCAGCGCGCCTTTCACCACACCGCCCACGCGGGCCGCAGGGCGGCGGGGCGCGCGCCTGGAGGACCTCCAGGTCGTTGTAGGCGCAGGCGCGCAGGCGGCCGGCCAGCGCGCGCGCGTCCACGGCCAGCAGCCGCTCCAGCTCCGGCGGCGCGGCCGCGCGCACTGCCGCGCCGGCCGCGCGCGCGGCCGCCGCGGCCGCGCCCGGCCGCGCGCCGCCCTTGGCCGCCGCGACGCGCCCGTTCTCGCCGGCCGCGGCGTCCTCTGCCGGCGTCAGCGCGCCCTCCAGCAGCGCCGCCAGGCTCGCCTGCCGGGCGGCTCAGGTTGTGGTGACCCTAACCCTAACCCCTGGGCAAGGTGGGCAAGTGCGGGCTGCGGCCGCGGCTGACGTGCACATGCACCAGGCTGCCAGTCCTGCTGCAGACACAGAGCGGAATGCATGGTTGCACACATATGCGTCGCCGTGCAGCTGCAAGCCCGGCCGGGCGTGCCTGCAGGTCGGCCGGCAGCGGCTTGGACGGCGGGCGCTCGGGCGCGGCCCTGGGCCGCGGCCTCGCCGCCTTGTCGCCCGCGGGCGCGGCGCGGCGCCGGGGCGGCGCCCTGTCCTCGCTGCCGTTGCTGGCTTCCTCGGCCTCCAAGACCCAGCGCGCGCGCTTCACCGCGCGCGCGCGCGGCAGGCCGCCCTGGGCCTCGTCCCGGGCGGGCTTGGCGGCCTTCGGGGCGGGGCCGCTGAACGGGCCGGGGCCACGTGTCGCCTGCGCCGCCACACAGAGCGTCATTTGGTAATACAACGTTGAGGCGCCTAGGGTTGCAGACCACACTGCCAGGAACCTCCTTGCTTGTATCATAGGTACCTCCTTGCTTTCCCATAGGTGATTTTACCACCTTGCTGTTGCCAGGCGGACACGAATCTGCCGTGAATCTCTGCTGATGCAGGTCGTGGGTGGGTGCCGCGCAGCGCGCCTGCAGCGCCAGCATCTCCGAAACGCGCGGCGCGCTGCCGATCCAGAAGCTGTGCTCCGCGCCCGCCTGCGCGGCGGGCGCGGGCGCGGCCGGCGGCGGCGCGGCGGGCCGCGCCGCGCTGGGCGCGCTGCGCTGCGCTGAGGTGGACGCCGCGCCGCCGCGCCCCGCCGCGACCAGCCGCCGGTTCCCGTCGTCCAGCAGCCGGCTGGCGGCCTGCGCGCGGGCCGCATCGCGGCCGTACGCGGCTACCAGCGCGGCCTCGCACGCGCGCCGGAACGCCGCGGCGAAGCGGTCCGCCGAGCAGTCCGCGCTCCGCAGGAGCGCCTCCAGCGCGCTGCCGGGTGCGCGCGGCCTCAGAGCGCGGGGCGAAGCGAGCCCGCTGATTTGCGCATGTATGTGTGATACGGCCGGAGTGCTGGTGCGGGCGCGCGCAGCGTGCGTCGGAACAAGCACTGACTCGTGATAGGAAACACTGCCAGCTGCGTAACACAGCAGCTGCAACTTCGGCTCTGTGAACTTTGAACAAAGAACACAGAGCGCCACAGCAACCAGCCCATGCGTCCCAGTGGAGCAGCTTCCTGAGGACTCAAGCGCTTGGCAACCCGCAAGCAATGCTGTCGGGGAGCTGGGGTGCGCGCACGTCGCGCCCGTGCGCCCATCGTGCGAGGACGCCTTTGACGCCAGGATGCTAGCGTGGTCAGCCGCCTTGATGTCGCTGTATGCATCCTGCAGGGCCTCCGCGGCATCGCCGGGCGCGCTGGGCTCTGCTGTGGGCACCGCTACCTGCTCAGGCGCCTCCACATCGCGCCCCGCGGCTCTGAACACCGGCGTGCTCACGCGCGGCAGCCGCGTCCGCTGCATGTCTCACGCGGACGGGCAGCCGCCGCTGCCACAGGGCCGGGGCGCCGCTCCTGGGACGCGTGCACCGCACGACGAGGGTAACATCCAACGGCGTCAAGGCTGCCGGGGCGCGACCTGCCGAGCGCAGCGCCGCAGCGTGGCCACCCTCTACAGTACCTAGCAGCCGAGCCAGGCAGACCTTGTTGCAAGCGAGCCTCCGCCGGGCCGGGCACAGGAAAGGAGCAACAGTCCACTTAGGGTCCCTCGCTCAAGACTCGAGAGGTTTGCCTTCTCAAGCTCACCGCATGAGCTCCCTCCCAAGCTGTGTGCCCTGCCCATATCGCCCCAGCACTGCACAGCTCAGCGTTGGCCCGCGCCTGCGTGCGTCTGAGCGCGCATGGACGATGGGCACCGCAGACACAGGGGAGGCGAAGACGACGTGAACCCGGGCGCATATAAGCACGCGCGGCGCGACAGAGCAGGCAAGCTTTCCTCCTGGCCGCTTTGCCTGTATCCGCTGCTGAGCCTGCACCGCCGCTGACGCCCTGGCTCGCTGTGGGGAGCAGATGAGGGATCCTACAACACAGACGCCCCCGCCGTAGACAGGCTGCACGGGTGTGGAGCTCGTGTCTGCGCACTTTCTTGCTGCAACTATCACTGCATGGCCGATCCAGGCGCTGACTGAGCACCGCCGTGCGTGCTCCCGCAGGCCCGCAGGCGCGCTGCCCGGTGATGGCGGCGGCGCGTATGGCCCGGGCGGCTTCCGCGAGTGGCCGGCCGCGGCCTTCGAGCGCGCGCCCAGCCGCGGGTGGTCGGGCGAGCTGCCCGCCGCGCAGACCCGTAACGGCAGCGGCTTCCTCCCGGGCGGGCCCGGGCGCGGCGGGCTCGCGCCCTTTGGCGGCCGGGGCCCCGGCGGCGCGCAGGGCTTCCCGAGCCCTGCGGGCCGGGGCCCAGACTTTGGCGGCCCAGGCGGCGCGGCGCCGCCAATGGGCCACTTTGGCGCGGATCGCACCAGCGGGTTTGCGGCCATGGGCGGCGGCCCTGCCAGCGCGCACGGCGGCGGCGGCGGCGGCGGCGGCTGGGACCGCGGCCGGCCCGCGCCGGGCTTTGACGCGGGGCGTGCTGTGGGGCGCGCGGTGCCCGTGGGCGGCGGCGGCGCGCCAGGCGGCCCCGGCTTACCGCACATGGCCGGCGGCGGCGGCGGCGGCGGCGGCGGCGCCCCGCCAGGCGCGGGGCAGAGGCCGCGCGGGCAGCTGGTGCCAGCGCCGGGCGGGGGCTGGGAGGTGAGCACGCTGCCGGCGCCCGCCGCGCCGCCGCCGCCGCCGCCGCCTCCGCCGGGGCCCGGCTTTGCGCCTGGGCGCGCTCTGCCGCCGCAGCTGCGTGGCGAGGGCGGGCTGCCGCCGGCGCAATTCCGGGGCGCCGGGGGTCCTGGCATGCCCCCGGGGCCGCGCATGGGCGCGCCCGCCCGCGGCGGGTTTGGCCCGCCGGGCGCCAGCGCTGCCCAGGTCCCGGGCATGGGCGCGGGGCCGCTCGCGGGGCCGCGCGGCCCTGCAGGGCCGCTGGGCAGCGCGGGCCTGGGGCCGCTGCAGGCACACCCGCCGGGCCCGCCGCTGCCGAGCGGCGCGGTCGCGCGGGCGCCCGGGGCGGATGCGGCCGCGCTGGCGCGGCGGCGGCGCAGCCTGCAGGCGCGCGTGCGCCGGCAGGCGCTGGGCGTGGTCGTTGTGCCCGAGCTCGCCACCGACCAGGCGCGCCCGCGCGCAGCGCCTGCGCGTTTAGGGTATAATAGGGTTTAGATCAGGTAGGTTTGGGTGGCATTGCCTGCGCGGGCGCCTGGGCCGCTCCCGCCCTGCGTGGGAGCGGACGGGGCGCCGCAGGCCCGCTCCGCTGCGGGCAGCCTCCTGCCTGCCACCGAGCAGGCAGGGGAGCGCGCCCGTCTGCGGGCGCGCCATCGCCTGTACTTGGCCGAGGAGTGCAGGCACCGCAGCCTGGACACCCAGGTGTGTGGCGGCCTGAGGCGGTGCGCGCTGTGGGGCCAGGCATATGCGCACTACGCGCGCGTGGCGGCGCCCCCGCCGGACGATGAGGCGGCCGAGCCGGCGGGCGCCGCGCCCGCGAGCGCGGCCGATGCGGCGTCGGAGGCCGTGCGACGCGCGTACCTGGCGCCGGTGCTTGGCGGTGACGAGCCGCCGGCGCCCATGGCGCGCGCGGCCGACCCAGGTGCTGACCCCTGTGCGCCTCGTGCCTGCGCCCCGCTCTGATAAAGCATCCAGCCTCAGCGCTGGTTGAAGTCCGTTGCGTGCCGGCATTCGCCCTGTGGGTTGCAGCCTTGCGCTCTGTCTTTGCAAGTCTGATGTGTCTGGGTCTTGCTGCGTTGCTTGGCTCGCCGAGCAGGCACGGCTGGCTGCTGACGCGCCGGGGAGCAGGGTCGAGCCGGTCACACTGCGTGTGTCCAGGTGTACAAGGGCTGCTTACTTGCAGAGCACGTAACGGTCGGACAGGCTTATGTTTGACACACAAGGTCAGCCAACACAATGTGTCACACTGCCTCTGACGCTGCGGGCTGCGCAGGCGCATTCGAGGCGTGCCTGCGCGAGTACTACCGCGCGGGCGAGGCCGGGGCGCTGGAGACGTCGGCGTTCGGCAGCTTTGTGTGCGTCGCGCCGGCGCTCGCGGGCGGCACCGCGGCCGGCGCTGTGCCCGCCGGCGGCACCTAGACTGCGAGCGCGGCGCAGGGCAGCGCGCTGGTCTGTTGTGTGGCTGCCAGCCCTCGCCCGGCGCGCGCAAGCGCGCATACCGCAGCACGACTGTCCACACCGTGGCGCATGGCGATGCGTGAGCAGTGCGCAGCAGCCCCGAGCTGTAACTCATCACAGCTTGGCACGAGACTGACGCGCTCTGTGAGGGGCATACCAGCACGCTCGTGTAAGTGCATGGGAGCAGGCAACGCCAGGGGTTTACAACCAAAGCCCAACATGCTCGCATGCATGCAGGTCAGGCTTTCTCATAAGGCCGCCCCCGCAAGCGCCGCCGTGCCCAGCTCGACGTCATGAGCAGGTCCGCCAGCCGGGGCGTCGCCCTCTAACACGCCCGCGTCATGCGAGCTGGCCGCCTGCGCCATCATCCCCATCACGGCGGCCTGCAGCTCATCCAGCCCCGCGCCCGTCACGGCCGACACGCGCACCGCGCCCGGCAGCGCGCGCGCCACCTCGGCTGCGCCGCGCGCATCGCCGCCGGCGCCCCAGCTGAAGCCGCGCGCGCGCCCCGCGGCGCCGCCGCCGGCGGCCTCACCCGCAGCAGAGGCGGGGGGCGCGGCGCAGGGAACAGCCGGGCGGCTCGTGGAGGCTGCAGCGGTTGGCAACCCCAGAGCATCCGCATACGCTGGCAGAGAGCCCTGCGAGCTGCGCTGGCTGCCTGGCGCCTGGCCGCCCTCGTCGCCCGAGCACGCCACTGGCCCCTCCGTTGCGCCAGCCGCCCCGCCCGCCAGGCCGGCGGCCGCCCCGCTCGCAGCCTCGGCGCCCGCTCGCTGCTCCGCGCTGCCGGGAGGCGCGGCGCCGGCGCCTGGCGCGCCCGCGGCGCCGCCGGGCGGCGCCGGCGGCTCGCCCTCGGCCCATGCGGCGCCCGGGGCCGCCGCGGCGGCGAACGCGGGCTGCAGCAGGTCCGATTTGGACAGCACGTCCAGCCAGGGCTTGCCCGGGAAGCGCGCGCGCAGCTCGCTCCGGATGCGCCACTGGTCCGCCTGCGCCGCCCGCGCGCCGCGCTCTCCGGCCCTGCCCACATCGCGTGCCCGCGCAGCACGCGAGGGGAGCGTGCAATACGCGCAGTCCATCCGCCCGCATCCCCTTCACCCTTTGCCGGTGCCGCCTGCCCAGCCCACTCTCAACCACACCGCGAGTGCGTCAAAGACGTCATGTCGCTTGCCATTAAGCGCCGTGCGCCCACATGCATCGCTGCAAGAACAGCATCAGTGCAGCTGCGCAGGGGCCGACCTGAATCCAGGAGAAAACCCACGGGATGCAGTTTTGCGGAATTCTCTAGAACACCCACAGGTGAGCAAAATACTCAGCGGGGCTGTGGCTTGCGGGGGGCCGGGCCGCGCGCCACGCTGGTTCCGCACTCGGCGGTGAGGTCGAGCACGAACAGCACGCGCGTCGGCAGGTGCGCCAGGCAGGCCAGGGTCAGGTGCTCCATCGCGTTGCGGTCGGCGTCCGGCCGCGCCAGCAGCCCCGGCGTGTCCGTCACCTGCGCGCGAGCGGCGCCCGCCGCGGTCAGCGAGGCCGCCCCGCATGCTCGGCTGCGCGCCCCCGCCATGCAACTGACTCGCTACGCCTGAAGCCGGTTTGACCGTTAAGGTGCACATTATAGCTAACGCTGAACCTGTCCATGTGTCGCGTGTCATATGTGCATTTGCTTTCACCAGAGTCCATTGCTGAAGCGGCCCAGCCCTAACCCTAACCCTGTCATTCACAGTGCGCGCCTGGTGACGGCGGCCGTCGACGTAGAAGTGGCCCATCTTTATGTTGCGCGTGGTGAACGGGTACTCGCACACCTCGGGCAGGCCCGACGACAGCGCCTGCACCAGCGACGACTTGCCCACGTTCGGCGCGCCTACCAGCGCCACCTGGCAGCGCGCGCCGCGCCCGCTCAGAGGCGGCGGGCGTGACCGGCGCGTCCGGCCTGTCGGGAACTCCCTGCTGCGTGCGAGCGGGGCGCTGCTACGCGACGCCGGCAGCGGCGACGCCTTGAGCAGCGCGGCGTGGCAAGCCATGGGTGCCTCCGCCGTCGGCTGGATCGACAGCCAGTCGGCTGGGCCGACTGCATGTCCAGGCAACGCAGCGGAGCAGGCCCTGCCCACGCACTTGCTGACGGCTGAGCGCTGTCCGTCTGCATGCCCTGTCCCCCACAACACCCGCTTCCAGGGCAGGGCCGCTGGCGCTCCGCTTCCCACAGCCGCGAAGCCGCGCCCGGGGCACGGCGCGCGCTGTGCACCGCGCCATGGACCCCAGGGCTGCAGCGCCGGGCGCCCACGCGCGGCGCGCTGGCACGCACTGACCAGGCGCGGGGGGTAGGGTAGGGTAGGATAGGGCTTGGTCTAACTCTGACGCGGGGGGCCGCGCACGGTGGCCACCGCGGGCTCCACGACCGGCAGCCGCCGCAGCGCCTGCGCCATCTGCTTCAGGCCCTCCACCGCGCCGGCGCCATAATTAGGCGCGGGGGCCGGGGGCCTGACTAGGGAGGGCGCACGGTGGGCACCGCGGGCTCCACGACCGGCAGGCGCCGCAGCGCCTGCGCCATCTGCTTCAGGCCCTCGACCGCGCCGGCGCCCTTGGCGTACAGCGCCGCCACCGCCGCCAGGCCCGCCTCCGCCAGCGCGTCCGCCTCGCGCTTGCCAGCCGCGCGCGACGCGCGCGCCGCGTGCGCCTTGCTGACCTGCGCGCGCCGCGCCGCGGGCTCGCGTGCGCGCCCGCGCTCGGCGGTCGCGCGCCGGCGGACACTGCCAGCCGGGCGCGGCCTGGTCGCGGCGCCGCGCTCGCTGGCGCTGCGCCCCCCGCACGCGCCGGGGATGCCCCCACGACCATGACCGCGTTGTCGCGGATGTGCTGATGCAGGCTGGGCGGCATAGAGTGGCCATGAGCGTTCGTTTGCGCGTTTGTCTATTCACTGGCCTGCCCTTGACGGCTGCGCGCATCGCCCGCGCTGCAGTGGCCTCGCTGACGTGCAACAGGCGCACTTTGCAACCGCGTTGCGCGGCCTGCGGCCACACGGCCCCTGCTGCCAGCAGGGCGCGAGTGCTGGGCGCGGAGCACGGCCGCAGCGCAGCAGCGCACTAGCGCAGCGCGTCCATAGGGTAGGGTTGCAGGGCATGCAGTCCACACGCAGCCCCAGGTCGCACCTCGACGGCGGAGCGGCGCAGCGCGTCCACGCGCGCGAGCCGCCGCTCATAGTTCGCCGCACCAATGGTGAGCTCCAGCAGCGCGGCCTCGAAGGGGTGCAGCCGGGCGGGCGTCGGGAAGCCGCGCGCAATCGCGCCGAGCGGCGCGCTGATCGCGCGCGTCAGCTCGTCCATCTGGCGCGCCGCGCGGTTGCGCGCGCGCGCGGCCTCGTTGCGCAGCTTGGCGTTGCCGCCGACGCGCCGCGCGCGCCGCAGCGCGCTCGCCAGGTGCTCCTCCGCCGGCGGCACCATCGGGATACGCTGGAACGCACCCGTTGCCTGTCGCGCACGAGCCGTCGTGCCGAGGGAAGCTGGAATATGGCAGGTGGCCTGAGCCTGTGCAGCCTCCACAGCCTTGCAACGCTTTCTTAGCAATCACCGTTGTGACGGTGGCTCCGAGGTCCGCGTCTCAGGGAGGGGCGGCGGCGCACCGGCGGCGCGTCCTCCGTGGCGCTGCAGCTCGCCGGCGCGGGCGGCGCGCCCGCAGCCACCCCGGCCGCCTGCAGGGACAGGCGCGGCACGCGCGTCGTCCACCCGCCGGCGGCGCTGCCAGCGTGCGCCGGGCGGCCACTGCTGCCCCACTGGCAGCCCGCCGGCCCGCAGGCCGCCGCTCTGTGCAGGAGCAGCCTCCTGGACTGCGCACGGGCGCCCGCAGGTCAGGCAGGCCTGCGCAGGCCTTGCTGCAGTGAGCGTAGCCAGGTTCGCACGCATGCTCACCTCCACCAGCGACTCCCTGCTCCACCTGTGCAAGAGCAGCTCGGCGCAATGCAACTGCATGCAAGCGCGCTGCAGCGTGCGTGCTGTTCCTCGTTGGCTGAAGCCTGCGCTGTTGCGCACGGCGCACGGCGACGGCGGAGGCGGGCAGCCCCCAACAACAAGCAGCAGTGGAGCAAGCGTTGGAACAGGCAGAAGACCTGGAACAGAGCGCACTGCTGCTGCAGCCCTTCAGCCACCTGCGTGCTCAGGCACGCGGCGCCCTCCTTGCTCGCACAGGCAGGATGTCAGGCAGAGGCTTACGGAGTCACTCAGTGCCAGGAGGACTGTTGCAAGCCTGTATCGATACAGTGGTATCAACCGCTGCGGTTGCTTTGGCTCGTCGCCCTGGAGTTTGAGGTTACAGATAGGGTGTCAGTGCTGAGGCCCCGGCAATGTTGCACGTCAGTGCCACGGCCACCTGCCTTTCTCCTTTATTCTTGCAGTCGATGAAGGGTGTGCAGAACAGACTACTGTACTCGCTATAGGGCCATGCTGTTGTGGCTTGCACGCAGCTCTCAGAGAGTCGGCCGCTGTCGTGCGTGTGCAAGTGCTGGTCTACCTGGCCTCTTCGCATCAGTCAGGTGTGGGCAGGCTCTGCGCGACCGTCGCCCACACACGCCCCTGGTTGCGCTTGCAGACGCGCCGCTCTCTGCTTGCGCACAGGCTCGCGAGTTTCAGCCCGGGTGCGTGGGACGCCCACGTGGAAGGCGCCGCAGCGAGCAGCGGCGGAGAGGCGGCGGCGCGCAGCGCTGCAGGCGTGCAAGAGAGTCAGCCGGTGACGGTGAGCAAAGAAGTGATTTAAGTGCACAGGTCGCGTGCAGTTTGTGCAGTTTGTTGAACGGACTGTACATAAGAAGGCGGTCTAAGTCTGCGCATGCGGGCGCCGCAGTCTGGCCCCGCTGCACGCGCCGTGCTGCAACGCTTCGGGAAGGGCGCGGCCGACTTTGGGATGTTCGAGCAGCTGGTCGTCGACGGGCCCACCGCTGCGGTGGTGGCCACTGACTGCGACTCGATAGTCTTTGCGCTGCGCCGCCTGCAGCGGATGTGCGCTGGCCCCCAGGCGTCAGCGCTCCCCTTGCGCGCCGCACGGTCCCGGGCAGGGCCGCGCCGGTGCTCGCGCTGCGCCGTGCTGAGCCAGTGGCGGCGGCCGCGGCAGGCACGCGAAGACGGGCCCGCCCGAGGGCCTGTCGCCGAGCGAGCGGATGGCGCTGCTCGAGCTCACGGGCTGGCTGCTACCGCACCTGCCCGCTGCCACCGACCTGCAGCTCAGCCACGCGGCGCTGTCGCTGGTGCGGCTGGGCGGCCAGCCGCAGGCCGCGTTCGTGCGCGCGCTGGACGCCGAGCTCGGCGCGCGCGCGGCCGCGCGCACGCTGACCTGGCGCAGCGTCGGCAACCTGGTGGAGGCGCTGCGCGTGCTGTCGGACGCGCCGCCGAGCGCGGACGGCCTGGCGGCCGCGGCGGCCTGGATGCAGGCCGCCGCGGCCGGCAAGGGCGGGCCGCAGCTGGACGCGCCGGTTGCGCTCGCGCTGCTCATGACCTGGGTCAAGCTGGCCGTGGCGCGGCCAGACGGCGCGGCGGCGCGCACGCTGCCGGCCGTGGTGGCCGCGGCCGACTGGGCGCTGCAGGCGGATGGCGGGCCGCCCGGGCGCGCGCTGCTGGTGGTGCAGCGCGCGGTCTCGGCCGCGTTCGGCGCCGCGGCGACGCTGGAGGGCGTCACCGATGTGTGCGTCGCGACTGGCAACTATTTCAATGCGCACAACTGCATCGCGGGGCTCCGCAGCCTGGGGCGCAGGCGCGCGCCGCCCGCACGCCTGTTCTGGCGCACCTCCGTCAAATCGTCCATTCAAGCGGAGTGTGTCCGTACAACGCAGAGTGCGTCCACGCAAGTGGTCGGTTGAAACCCGACGTCAGTCGGGATGAAGAGGGAAAATGAGCTCTGAACATGTTCAACTCCCCTTCGCACCATGCAGCGCGAGATCAGCAAGTGGCAGCCGAGACTGCGCTGGCGCGCGCGCACGCAGTGGCGGCGCGCTGACGACGGCGCGCGGCGCGCAGGCCGCCCGCGCTGCGCGAAAGCCCGCTGGGCAGCCAGCTGCTGGGGACGCTGATGCGCGAGCTGGGCGCGCGCGTGGCCGCGCGCGAGTGCTGCGCCGAGCGCCTGGCGAGCGCCGCGTTTGCGCTTACCGACTTCCCCCGCACGCAGACAAAGTGGACGATGTTCGCGATCCAGGACGCGTTCGCCGGCTGCCTGCGCGAGCAGCCGCAGCGCGCCCGCCTGTGCGACCTGGCCAAGGTGTTGCACAGCTGCCGCTCGCAGGGCATGGCGCCGGCGCGGGCGCTGCTTGCCGCGGCGGCCGCGTGGCTGGCCGCCGCCGCGGCCGGCGACCTGGGCGGCTTCCGCGGCGCGCTGCCCTGGCCGCCGAAGCTGGCGGGTCACGTGCTGGCCGCCTTCGCGCGCAGCTCGCGGGCAGAGGCGCTGCCGCGGTCGGTGCTGCGCGCGCTCGCGGTCAGCGTGGCGGCCAGCGCGCCGGGCGCGCCGCACGCCATCCCGCCCGGCAACATCCCACACTGCCTCTGGGCGCTGCAGTGCCAGGCGGAGCTGCTGCGGCGGCAGGAGCAGGGCGCGGCCGCCGCGCCGCCCCCGCCGGCGCCGGGCCGGGATGTCCAGGGGTCCGGGCGGGCGGCTGCTCGGGGCGGGTGCGCGCCGGCCGCCGCGCCCGACGGAGGGCTGGGCCCCGCGGACGGCGTGTTTGCCGGCCTGGAGGCGGGCCTTGCGGGCCTGTTTGACGCAGCGGTCTCGGCTGCGCCCGCCATGCCCGCGCCGCCGCGGCGCGCCGCGCGCGACCTGACGCTGGTCGTCCTGGGCATGCGCCGGATGCGCTGCGCGCCTGGCGCCGCAGCCGCGGCGCGGACCGCGGCGCGGCTGGCGCCGCTCGCGCGGCACGTGGAGGCGCGGCACGCGGCGGAGCTGCGCGCCGCGCTGCTGGCCTGGCACGCGGCGGGGCTGCTGGCCGGCGACGGCGCGCTCGCGCAGGCCTTCGCCGCCGCGCCCCTCAGGGAGGGGGCGCCTCACAAGGCGCCTCAGCCCAGGAAGCCTGCGCCGCCCGCGGCCCTGGAGGAGTGGGGCGCGGGCGTGGACCTCGAGGGGGATGACGAGCCCGCGGCGGCGCCCCTCTGGAATGAGGCGCCTGACGAGGCGCCTTGGCTCAGGAAACCTGCGGCGCCCGCGGCGTTGGAGGAGTGGGGCGCGGGCACGGCTCTCGAGTGGGATGACGAGCTCGCCGCTCCTGCGGGGCATGCGCTGCCGGACTGGGACGACGGGCACGCCGTCCCTGCCGCTGCTGTTGGTTGACTTTGTCTGTCAGCCTGCGCCCTGCGCCAGCGCTTCTGCGAGCTTGATTCCAGGTTTGGTTGCGCAAGCGCGTTTGCTTGGTGTGCTCTATCTGTACTGTAGCCCTGCTGTAGCACTGGTGTGCGTGCAGAGGCAGGTACCAACAGTACAGGGTATTGCCGTGATAACACCTGATGTATCTTTTGGGCGCTGTTGAGCCGCTGTATATGGTGTAAAGACGGGCATCAGTGATTCTGTTGGCATGAATTGAGTGATTCAATAAAATAATTGCAACCGTGCAGCAGCCAAGCTTGGCATGCAGTAAGTGCGCAGCGGTGCCTTGTACCGCTAGTGCTTGTTTGCACTGTTCGAAAAGTGCCAGAGTCAGCTGACACACAGTTGTTGATATCGAGTTCGTGCCACCCTGGCTGTCGACTCGACAGTGGGGACAAATTGCATATATCACAGGCAATGTGGGCATGCAACTCGCTGCTCGCTGCTGTCATAGCAGCACACTTTGCCTCAAGGACTCGTGTCCTGACCCCGCGCAGCGCGGGCTGCGTTGCTTGTAGACGATCTACTGACAAAAAAAGGAAGGGTGTGCATGCAGCAATATGCATGCCGTCCCCTTCCAGGTTGCGTTGTGGCATTCTTTCCCCTCGCGGTTGCCGGAGCGCCAGCTGCGGCAGCAGCCAGCGATGGTGTCGTGTGACACGACGCCCAGCCGCGACACGTTCGACGGTACGTTCAGGATCCGCGGCTTGAGGTAGCGCGTGACGGCGCTGACCCGTGGCTGCAGCGCCGGCCGCGGCGGCCACACAGCCGGCCGGCGGATCCGGATGCACGAGCAGCGCCGCCTCCTCCTGCTCGCGCAGCAGAGCCCACTCCTGGCCAGGAGTGCGTGCCAGCAGGGGTGCAGGGTAGGGTAGGGTATGGTGGTATCTCTACCCTGCACCCAGGGGTGCAGCCAGCTGGCAGGGCATGCGGCAGGCGCGCCGTGCACGGCGGCGCGACGGCGTACCCAGCGTCGCGTGTGGGCGCCGGCCTTAGCGGTGCACCCCGCTCGCACGGCGGGCGCCTGCCTTGGGCGCGGCGTCACGGCGGCGCGTCCCGCCGCCCTTGCAGCACAAACACCGCCGCCTGCATGCATGACGCAGGTTGGACGCAGGTACGCATGTCTGCACGCGCCTGACCGTCGCGGCTACGGTGCGCGAACAGATGGAGCGCGTGAGCATGCGGGGGTGACAGCATGCGGGGCCGGAGAACAACTGGAGGTCGTGAGCATGCGGGGGCAGATTGCGCGCAGGGTTGCTGCATGAAAGCTTTGCAGCTGATCACCACACGGGCCAGCCAGGCACGGCAGTGTGCAGGGTCGAGCGTATCAGGTCGGGCTGGTGGGCAGGGGCCTGCGTCCGTGCATTGCATGAGCGCGCAACAGCCGCTGCAGGTAGGGCAGTGCCATCTGTGCCGCGCCGTGTCACATGGAAACCAAAAAATTCCTCTGTTTTGGAAGTTCTTGAGGGTCGGTACATGAGGCCGCGCCTGAGAGGCCGCGCCAAGGTCGGGCGCGCCGCGGAGGGCCGGCCCGGCCAGCGCGCCCGCCTCGCCGCTGGCATGGCCGATGCCCTCAAAGCTGACCGCGTAGCCGTGCGCGGCCGCCAGGCCGCGCGCCCAGTCCTGAAACTCCGCGCGCGTCCTGCGCATCGCAGCCAGCGGGACTGGCAGGGCTGGCGCGCGCGTGCAGGCACCGCACCACCCTATCCTGGAGAACGATTCCTGCATGACGAAGTACTGTGACGGTTCCCGCTCGTCGAAAGGCTGCCAGAGGCCAGGACCAAGGCGTCGATGCTCGACACTGACACCAGCCGGCTGTGCCAGGACGCCAGCGCGCTCGCAAAGCACGCGGGGCGCGGGCCGCCCGCCCGGCGCGCCGATGGGCGCGCCACGGCGCGCCCCGCGCACCACTCAAAGCGGTGGTCGCTGTTGCGCAGGCGGCCGGGCAGGAGCGCGCAGCCGAGCGCCGCCAGCAGCGCGTTGTACTCGCGGTTGGGCGTCGTGACCAGCAGCAGCGCCGGGCGCAGGCCGGCCAGCAGCGCACCGCCCAGGCGCCGCAGCGGGCTCGGGTCCAGGTGCTCCACCACCTCGACCAGCGCCGCCGCGTCCGCGCCGCGCAGGCCGCCCCATGTGCCTGCGCGGCGGCGCGCCCAGGGTTTGGAGGAGGTCTGCATGCACGGGTTCGTAATCGCACGCTGGGCGCGTCGCCCCGGCGCGGCGGGCCCGGGCCCGGGCGCGCCGCCGCGGCAGCGCTGCGCTGACCCGCCATGCCTGCACAAAAGTTCAGCCATGGGTAGGACTGTCCGACGGGCCAAGCTCAAGGTGCTCTGCAGGCCGTGCGGCGGCGCGCTTCCAGGCCGGCGCCGCAGGTTCAGGTCCAGCAGCTCCGCCAAACCCGCCAGTGCGGCTGCGTCCCATGCCGACCCCCTGATGCACACAGAGCGCATCATCATGTCACTGCCGCAAGGTCCCTCGGGAGGTCGCTTCCACTGCGCCGACCGCGCCCATGCCGCCGCCGCCCAGCGAGCTCCGCAGCAGGGCCGGGGGGCGCCGCCCGCGCCCGCGTGCCTGGCTGCAGCGCGCGCTCGCTGCAGATGTCGCCCTGGATGCACTCCACGGCCGGCGCGCGCGCGCCCGCGACGTCCGAGCCGCCCGCGGCGGTGAGCGCGGCTGCGGCGGCCGCGCGCGCCGCAGCCTTCTTCACCTGCGCCGCGCCGGTGCGTGGAGCTGAAACAGGCGGACAGGCGCGGCGCCAGAGACTTCCGGCCGCAGGCCAGCCGCGCAGCTGCGCTGCGCTTGCCTGGCTTCCGGCGCATCGTGAGTGTCTAGAAGCTCGTCTGCGCGCTTACAGACAGGTTTCACATGCAGGGGCAGACAGCTGGCGGGCTGCGAGTGTGCGGGCGCCGGCGCGGCGCACCTGCGCGGGCGAGAGCTCCACGCCGACCAGGCGCTCCAGCGCCGGCGCCGCGCCGCGCTGCGCGCAGCAGGCCGCCAGGGCGTCCTGTCAGCAGGGAGCCCCTCTGTACGGGCCCGACGTGGAGCCGCATGGCTGCATACGCAGTGGGCGTGGTGAGGCAGACCGTGCGCATGTGTGCGGGTAAGGTTAGCACGACTCTGTCCCGGTGTCACCAGACCGGCTCAGTAACCCTCATCGCAGGGCACTGCCGTGAGCATCCGTTGTAACCCTTGCTGGCTGCATGACACGCAGCGCAGCAGCGGAAATGCCGGGAGGCACCGCCCTCACGTCGCTAAGGGCACAAGCTCGCAGGCCGCGCTGGCCGCGCGCGCCTGCGCAAGAGGTGCTCCAGCAGCCGGCCGTCGCCGCAACCTAGGTCGACGAACGTGCGCGCGCCGGCGCGGCGCAGCGCGGCCGCCACAAACGCATGGCGCTGCACCGCGATGGGCGGCTCGAACATGCGCCCGTGGCCGCCGCCGGCAAGCGCGGGGAAGCGCCAGCGCAGCAGCCGCACCGTCAGCTGCGCGTCTGCCCATGCCGCGGGCGCCCACAGGCCCTGCGCGCACCGAGCCCGTGAGTGCCGCCTATGCGCAGCCAGGCGTGGCGCCGGCGCATGGCATGTGCCGCTGGCGCTGCACCTAGCCTACCCATCCCTAGCACCAGCTGAGGCTGCAAGGCAGGCCGAGCCCTGGGGGCACCCCAGCTTGTAAGCTGGAAGGGCAGCCACGGCGTCCGCTGCTGTGCGACAGCACTCTGAGCTTCCCCGCTAGCACGCTCGGGCCTGGCGCCCCACCACGCCAGCGGCTGCTGGCTGCGCGCCGCAGCGTGAGCGAGCGCGGCGCGCCGCGCGGCGCGGAGCCGCTCCAGCGCACGGGTTCACACCCCGATCGCGCTGCCGCCGGCGTCCCGGATGCGATGGACAGCTCCCCGCGCGCGGCGCGCGGCCGGGCGCCGCGGCGCACCCGGCAGCGCGCGGTGCCGCCGACGCCGCCGCCGACCGCGCCAATGAGCGCCTCCACCTCGGGCGCCACGCCGCCCGCGCCCCACTCGAAGCGCGCGGCGCTCGCCGCCTCCAGCAGCACGCGCGCGCCCGCAGCCGCGCCGCCGGCGCCGCCCGGCGCGCCGAGCGGCTGCGGCAGCGGCGGCGGCGGGCGCGCGGGCGCGGCAGTGAGCGTGTAGGCAATGCTGACGATGCAGCCGGGCTGCGGGCGGCTGGGGCCCACGTCGCCCGGCTCCAGCACCTCGATGCCCTGCGCGCGCGCGGCCGCACAAGTGGGTGCCGGCCACCAGCAGCCGAGTCAGCTCAAAGCCGCGTCGCCCGGCCGCAGCCGTCGGAAATTTGCGTAACCGCGCGGCCATCATTAGACATTACGCTCAGCGCATGCGCACGCGGGCCGCGACCGCGGAGACTGGGCCGCCCACCTCGGCGCAGCAGCCGTCAGGGCTGACGGCGCGCGCAGGCCGCAGCGGCACGCCCAGCGGCGGCGGCGGCGGCCGCGGCGCCGCCTCCGGCAGGCCGGCCGGCAGCAGCAGCGCGCGGTAGTGGCGGTCGAGTGCGTGCAAGATGCCGAGCGCCGCGGCCTCCTCCGCGTCCTCCTGCGCGTGGCAGCCTGCGTTCGCCACCGCGCGGACTGCAGCACGCCAGCTGAGCGGAGGTGTGATTGTCGACAGGTATATCGGCCGCAGCAGAAGCTAGGCCGGTATGTAGGAACGATGTGCGGCAGAAGTGGAGCGGCTGGAGGCGGCGCCCGCAAGGAAGGCACAAGCGCTGCGGGCTGCGTACTCAGAATACAGCCACTGCAAACAGTCTGCATGCACAAAGCGGCGCCGGTGAGGTGAGCCGGACTGCACGCTTGCTGAGGCTGCAGCAACAGGCTGCGCTGGCCGCCGGCAGACCGCAGAACGTTCGTTCCGAGGCACGTCCGTCAGCGCACTGGCCGCACTGGTGCGCGCACGCTCAGCATGCAGCATCTGTCAAGTCACGCAGATGAGGGCATGAGAGGATGGGCTGGCATGGGGTGAGCTGGCCTGGCTGCCCATCGCCGGCGACTCTGCCGCCTCCAAGACAGCGCCGTCCAGGAGCTGCACCGCCGCGCTGCCCGCGTAGCGCGGCGGCTCGCGCGGCGCGCCGGCGTCGCCCGTGGCCGGCAGCGGCGCGGCGCCGACGCGCGCCGCCGCGCCGGGCGCCGCCGCGCCCGGCGTCAGGTACGCGGCCAGCGCGGCGCGGGGGGCGCTCGCGGCGTACGCCTTGGCCGTCCTGCACATGGCAGAGTCGCGTGGGGGCCAGAGGGGGCCAGTGACCGCGGCGCACGCCTCGGCCGTCTGCACGCAGCGGATTCCCGGTAAGGCCCGGCGCATGCGACACGCGCCCTGGCCGTCGTCCTGCGAAGAGTGGCTTCTGGCAACGGCACAGCTCCGGCCATGCGCCACAGCCGGCGAGCTCAAGCACTCAATACGGTCCGACGCTGGCAATGGGCGGCGGCGCGGCTGGCAGCGGCGGCGGCAGCGCAAGGCGCAGGTACAGCCGACGCCGGGCGCGTGGACGGCACTGCGAGGGCCGGCACGATGACGCGCGCCTCGGCCGTCCTGCGTGACCGTGCCCGGGTGCTGCGGCGGCATGCAGGATTGACGGCATGCGGGGGGAGGGGCGGCCAGCGCGGGGGGCAGCGCGGCGGGGTACGAGTAGTGACGCGCGCACGTGAAGCGCAGCGGCAGGCACGCCAGCAGCGGCATGCCGACGCGGCCGCCGTGCTCGCTGGCCGGCAGGCCCGCGGCCGCCCAGGGCGCGTAGTCGCGCAGCGCAAACGCGCCGTACTTTACCACCGGCGTGCCCCACTCGTTCGGCCGCAGCCGCACCGCGCTCAGCAGCGCGTCCCCGTGCACCGGCCGCCGCGCCAGCCAGCTCGCGCGCGCGTTCAGCGCCGGCGGCGCGCCGGGGTCGCCGCCCGCAGGGCTGTCTGACCCTGTGCAGGGTTCCGCCGCCCCCGCGGCCCCAAGCGCGGTGTACATGGCGGGCGCGCGGATGTCGCGCAGCGCGGGCACGAGCAGCTCGGAGGTGTCAAAGCCCTGGCCGCCGGCCAGGGCGTCCGGCTCGTCGGCGCCGTGCGTCGTCCCCAGCATGGGCACGTCGGCCGGCACCCGTGGCCCCGTCGCCGAAATGGCCTCGACCGCCGCGGCGCCGGCCGCGGCCTTGACCGCGGTCGCGCACGCCACCTGCGCCGCAACTCTCGCTAGGTGAAGGGGTAGGGTAGGGTCAGGGCAAATGGCTTCATGCAATGCATTGAGTGGCACACCCTTGATGTCAACCAAGACTGACACCTCTCGCTGGGGATGCAGCATATGGCGGAGCAGCCACGCCCCAAGCGCACGACCTGCGCCGGCACACACCCCGGCGGCCCGCCGCGCTGGCGGCTGAACCTAACAAAGCCCTGTTCACCTTGTCGGCGCGCGACTTGCGCTTCTTCTTGCCGCTGCCCGCGCCCGCGCCCGTGCCCACGTGCTGCTCCGCCGCACCCGCTGCGCCGCCGCTAGGCGCCGCGCCGGCCGCGGCCGGCGCCCCTGCGCACGGCGCACCGGCGCCGGCAGCGGCCTGGCCCTGGTCGCCGCCGCGGCCGCCCGCGCGCATGGGGCCCAGGTGGCGCTCGCACAGCTCCTGCGCGCGCGGCCTCGCCCGTCCCTGGTGCGTGCCGTGGAGCGCGGCGCCGGAGCCCCGGGCGGTGCCGGAGCCATGGGCGGTGCCGTGCCGGGCCGGCGCGAGCGCGGCGGCGCCCGCCAACGTCCGCGGCATAAGGCGCGGGCGCCTGGTCGCAGCGCCAGCGGCGGCGCGGGCCGGGCCCGTGCCCACTGCACGCGGCCCGGCCCGCGCCGCCGCTGGCGCTTGTGACCAGGCGTGCCAGGGCCGGGGCGCGCCCGGAGCTCGCGGTCGGCGTCGGGCGCCGCCTCCTCGCCGGGCGCCAGCACCACGCGCACCTCCCTGCCCACCTGCGCCCGGCCCGGCCGGCAGCGTGCAGTGCATTGCATTGGACCGTTCTGCCCTCCTGCGCGCAACCCGGCTGGCTGCGTGCGGTGTCGCGCCCGCGGCACAGCACTTGCTAGCACTTGCTGGTAACGGTGGTCACCGCCGCTCACACGGGTGTCCGCCTGTCCGCCCTGCGGGTGGGCGCGCAGCAGCAGGCCTGCCGCTGCACGTCAACAGTCCTGAAAAGACAGCACCCGGCAACCAGTACACGGACTGACACGCTTGCGAGCGCCCTGGCGCACCCCTCTGTAGCATGCGCGGGCGTGGCTCGGACCTTGCCCCAGCAGACGAGGTCGGCGGGCGCGCAGCCGAGTGCTGCGGCCAGGCCCGCCCAGAAGGGGCCGCCGCCGCGCACCTGCGCCTCGCGCACGGGCGCCCTGCGCGGCACGCCTGCGGCCTGGCCGCCAGCCTTGCAGGGCCCTGCCCCATGCGGGCAGGCGCAGCGCGACCCGGAACCGCAAAACCACGCCATACTGGCACGACATCGTCCGCCTTGTGCGCGCGGCAAAACCGCAGGAGCATGGCCCCGGGGCGCACGCGGCATCGGCTGGTAGCAGCATGGCGGCGAACGCGCGGCCGGCGCCCAGCGCCTCGCTCGCACCCAGGGCGGCAACGCCAGGTGGCGCGCCCACGCCGCCGGCGGGCGGCTGATAGGGCGCGCGCCGGCGCATGGCCGGCCGGCCGTCCCAGGTCCCGACCTCCACGTCGACGTCTGCTCGCCAGCCAGGGCGCCCTCTCGGACCGGCAGGCAGACCGTGCAGGCAGTGGGCGCCGGCACCCTCCGGACCACATTCCTTACGGTGCACAGGACACCTGATGCGCTCTTTGAGGCCTGACGCCAAATTTGGAAGGCGCAGAAAGAGGCAGATCCCGCGGCTCGCTGGGCGCCTCTGGGCCACGGCAGCCGCCCCACGTCGCGTGAGCACGACCACGCAGACTAGGGCCAGCAGGCGCAACCCTGCGGACACTTGTCGTAGCGCGCGCGCGCACCGTGCGCCGGCGCGGCGGCCAGCGCCGCGCGCAGGCACTCGGCCGCGGCGAGCGGGTCCTCGGCCGCGGCCGGCTGGCACTCGCGCAGCCAGGCGCGCACGCCGCGCGCGGCTGCCAGCGGCGGCAGCGGCAGCCAGCCGCGCGTGTGCGCCTGCGCCAGCAGCATGTGCCCCTGCAGCTCCACGTCGCGGCGCAGGCCCTGCGCGCCAAACCAGACTCGCCATGTCGGGCGGGCCAGCAGCGCGGCGCGTTGGGACCAAGCCGCCGCGCAGCCCCTGCGCGTCAGAGCGGCCGTTGCTTGCGAGATGGCGGGAGTCCGGCAAAGTGTACATGGTGGGCAGGGAGGGAGCAGGCCCCGAGCGGCAGCAACGGCCAGCGGGGGTGCAGCAGCCAGCCGCGCTGCATGCGCCCAGCAAAGCAGCACGCGTCCGCACAGGCACTCTATGCCTTTGTGCGCGTCTGTCCTGCTCTGTCCTGAGGCGCGTGCGCAC
>JAABUJ010000566.1_pt1 | contig 69923 bp, 61 predicted proteins | sample 5559131 | NCBI WGS metagenome assembly JAABUJ01 (sample SAMN10711875, study PRJNA513366) | rock metagenome | isolation source: Antarctica rocks | place: Antarctica: Victoria Land, Mt New Zealand nord | collected 2016-01-07 | reverse complement strand
ATACGCTCCGTTGGGCTCAAGCGCAAGGTGGCCCGGAGCAGCCGGTCATTAATCGGCACGGGAGTGGCCGGTGGCTCAATTGGCCGGCCGTGCGCCATGCAATCCATAACCCACGCCCATGGCACACCGTCAAGGGCGGCAAGGACCTCTCTGTCCCGATCATTTTGGGTGCTCTTATCCACGGTTCACTCCCTCCCTCTCAACTAGCTCGTCTGCTGGCCCCGCGGTGTATGGCCTCCATATGCGCCTATTTGAAGCGATCCAGATCGGCATCGACCATCAGCTTGATCAAGTCCTCGAAGCTAGTCTTGGGCTCCCAACCAAGCTCGGCCTTGGCCAGCGCGTAGTCACCCTTCAACTCGGTGATCTCGGTGGGTCGGAAGAGCGCCTGGTCGTTCACCACGTACTCCTCCCAATTGAGCCCTACGTGGCTGAACGCGATGCGGCAAAGCTCCCGCACCGTGTGAGCCGTGTTCGTGCCGATAACGTAGTCTTTGGGCGTGGGGTTCTGTAGCATGAGCCACATCGCCTCGACGTACTCTTTCGCGTAGCCCCAATCCCTCGTGGCGCCCAATAACCCGAGGTGCAGCTTGTGATCGTCGCTGATGAGCGGGCGGCCCAGCTCGTCGAGAGGGGGGGCCGCGACTCTATTCTTTATACAGGCCACGCCCGCGGTGACCTTCCGCGTGACGAAGTGCAAGCTCCTTCGCTCACTCTCGTGATTGAACAGGATACCGGAGCACGCGAACAGATCGTATGATTCACGGTAGCACCGCGTCATCATGTGCGCATACGCCTTGGCGATACCATAGGGATTGTTGGCGTCGATAAGTGTCCGTTCGTTCGCGGACTCGGCCTCGATACCGCCGAAGATCTCGCGGCTGGTCGCCTGGTACACTCTGGCTTCTGGCGCATGGCGCCGCACGGTCTCCAGCACGCGAACCACACCCAACCCCGTGACCTCGCCAGTGTAGTACGGGTGCGTCCAGCTATCGGCGGGAATCGATTGAGCCGCGATGTTGTAGACCTCGTCGGGTCGGTATTTCGTGCCGACGTGGACGAGGCTCTCCGCGTCCGTCAGGTCCGCCGCCTCGATGCCGATGCGCCCGACCAAGTGTTGTATATTCTCTTTCACATAGCTCGTGCTATGTCGGATCGTCCCGACGACGCTATACCCCTTCTCCACAAGCGAGTCCGCCAGATAGGAACCATCCTGAGAGCTGACGCCGATGATGAGAGCGGTTTTACTCAATGGTCACTCCTTTCCACTCAAGCAACTATATTAACCTTTGGTGCTAGTTGAAACCGCCGCTTTTCTCGCGTCCTCGATGCTTTGATCTAGTATTTGTTGCACAGATGCCTGATGGGAGGCCGATGCGGCTATCGAACAGGTCCTGACGACCCTGATTCACCCGTGTGCGCACCATTTGACGCAATACAGAGGCATTGGGGCTACCTCCATCGCATCAAAGGTGTTGGAGAGACTCCCCAACTAGCACCAAAGGTTATTAGAGTATATTTTACATATGCATACCGAAGGTAATCCTGAGCGGACGCGGCTGGAGATGCGACGCACCATGCTCGCCCTCTCCGCTCGACGCCAGCGCGCGGGCAGTGGCAGCGATCTGCGGGGACTATTGGGGAGGGGAGCGACGCGGATGGAGTGGTGGCAGCAGGCTGCAAACGCGCTCAGTCCGATCCCGCATGCCGTCGTGGGAGCCGTCGCCGCTGCGGCCTACATGCCCGCACGGGCCACCGCCGACATCGATCTGGCCGTGGCGGAGGCCGTAGCGCTCCGCCTGGAGGACCACCTACAGGCGCGCGGATGGCAGCGCCGCAGGCGGTTGTCCATGGTCGGCCTGCAGGGGACGAGTTGGGCGACCGTGGCCGCCCACCCCGTCGATGTGATCTACCTGCCGGGCGCGTGGGGGGAGACGGCGATTGCCGAGGCGCGGAGCAACATCATCGATGAGTTGCCGATTCTGCCGCTGCCCTACCTGACGCTGATGAAGCTGCTGGCTAGTCGCCTCGTCGATACAGGTGACCTCGCCCGGATGCTCGGCCACCAAGACGAAGCGGCCCTCGCGGCGGTGCGGCGGGTCATCACGGCCTACGGGCGGCCTGAGGATGTCGCCGATCTGGAACAGATCATCGCCTTGGGGCGGTTGGAATACGAAGGGCTGAACCTGGGCTGAAGCCTGCGCTAGGCGAACAGGCGGGCGACGGTAGGCGCTCCTTTCCACTCAAAATGACGAGCAATCGTCACGCCAGGCGTGGACCCGCGGCGCCGGGATTGGATCTCCGTAGGCCCGCGCAGTGGCGATCCAGGTGTCGATGGCATCCTGGCCTTCGCGGACGGCCTCTTCATACGTGGCTCCATGGCTCGCGCACCCCTCCAACTCAGGAACCGTCACGACGTAGATGCGATCGTTTGGATCCCACTGGATCAACATGGTGTAATGCGGCACCATGCCGTCTTCAGCCGCGTGCGCATCCTGCGTCGTCGCCGCCAGTATACTCATCGTTCCTTTCCCTCCTATGCCTGTGCCGCCCCGGCGGCGCGTATCTTCGCAAGGAACGCGCGAGCCTGAGCCTCCTGGTAGTCCTGAGCATCGGCCCCATCCTTGCCCGATAGCGTGAGCTTGCCGGGCACGAGGGGATGCCGCCATCCGGTGTGCAACCCTTTACCGGGCTCCATCGTGCAACCAGCCTGTAGTAAGTCAGCCTTCAACTCGCGTATCTTGCGGGGCATCAACAAGCTCCACCCTTATCATAATCGCGGCTCCTCCACGCGGCTATAGCGGTTATATTAGAGTATATGCTCCGAACAGACTCCAACGATGTCGACACGATCAGATACCTGGCTGCCCATATCTTCCCGCGCACGGCGCCGCTGACGGTCGAACGCGTAACAGAGGGCGTGTCGACGCGTGTGTACAGGATACGCCGCGCCGGTGAGATTTTCTACCTGCGCGTCCTGCCGGAGGTGGGCGCCAGCTTCGCGCCGGAAGCGTACGCGCATACGCTGCTGCGCGCGTGTGGCGCCAAAGTCCCCGAAGTCATCTACGTCGAGCACTACAACGACGCGCTGGAGCGCTCGGTCATGGTCACGACCGCGATCGCGGGACAGCACATCGTGCATTGTCGTGATGTGGCCGCCGCACAACAGGCGCTCGTCGCGGCCGGCCACGATTTGGCCGTCATCAACAGCGTGCCAGTCGATGGGTTCGGGTGGATCGCACGCGATAGGTTCGACGGCGCCCGCCTGGAGGCGAAGTTTGCGTCGTACCGCGAGTTCGCGCTCGACCATATGGAAGATAACCTCGCGCTATTGAGGGCGGGCGTGCTGAAACCAGCCGGCATCGCGGCAATCCGACGGACGCTTGAGCGATATGATGCCCTGTTCGATGGGGAGGGCGCCGGGCAAGCTCGCTTGGCGCATGGCGATTTTGACGCGACGCACATCTACCAGCAGGAGGGCCGCTACACCGGCGTCATCGACCTCGGCGAGATTCGCGGCGCCGATCCTTGCTACGACCTGGGCCACGTCAAGCTGCATGACGGCGAGACATTGTCTATACCGATGCTGCCCTACCTGCTGGAGGGTTATGCGAGCGTAACGCCTCTGCCGGCCAACGCCCCGCAACGGATAGCCCTCGCCAGCCTGGTCATCGCCATCAAGGCCCTGGGCCGTCAGATATTGAAGGGGCAGGGTAACATCGCCTATGTCGACGTGCTCATCGCGGGCGTCGAGGACGCCATAGAGGCGCTGCAAGATCAGTAATATGCGATTCATCGAAGAGCGCGCGCCACGCCGGCGCCTCCCGTTCTTCGCCCTGATCGGGGCGGACGCCATCTCGCTGACGGGCAATGCCCTAACCCAGATCGCCGTTCCCTGGTTCGTGCTCACCACGACGGGCAGCGCCGCGCGCACGGGCCTCGTCGCGTTCTGCGGCCTGCTCCCCCTCGTCCTGGCGGCGTTCCTCGGCGGCGCCGTCGTCGATCGCTTGGGCCGACGACGGATGAGCATCGTCGCCGATGTGGCGAGCATGGCCTGCGTGGCGGCCATACCCCTCTTGTACGCTCACCATGCGCTGGCCTTCTGGCAACTGCTCACCCTCGTCTTCGTGCGGGGAGCGCTCGACGCGCCGGGGACGGCCGCCCGCGCGGCTCTCATCCCCGATGTGGCCGCCCGCGCGCGCCTGTCGCTCGTACGGGCCAACGCCATCCATGAGGTGGTCGAGAGCGGCTCCCAGGTTGTCGGGCCGGCGCTGGCCGGCGTCCTGGTGTCGGAGTTGGGCGCGAACAACGTGCTGTGGGCGGACGCGGCGTCGTTCGCCATCTCCGCCGCGCTGATCGCGGCAGTGATCCCACGGGCGGCGCCGGCCGCGGAAAGAACGGCACGCTCGTGCTCGTATCGTCACGACCTCGCGGAGGGGTTGCGCTTCGTGTTCCACGACCCGCCCATCCGCGCGATCTTCATCTCGGCCACGGCGCTCAACTTTCTCATCTCGCCCCTCCTGGCCGTGATCCTGCCAGTGTATATGAAGGCAACGTACAACAGCGCGGCGAGCTTGGGATTTGTGATCGCGGCCTTCGGCGGCGGGTCGGTGCTCGGCGCTATCGCCTACGGCGTCATTGGCGATAGATTCGCGCGCCGATCGACCTTCATCGCGGGCGTGGCCGGCATCGGAGCGGCCATCGCCACCCTCGCCGCGCTGCCGCCGGTGGTGGTGATGGCGGGGGCGATGCTGCTGGGCGGCGTGATCAGCGGGCCGAACGGTCCGCTCGTCGCCACGGTGCTGCAAGAACGTACGCCGGAGGGCCTGCGTGGGCGCGTATTCGGGACCACCACGGCCATCGGCTTCACCGCCGCCCCGCTCGGCGTCGCCGTGGCCGGCTATGTGGTGGACGCCATCGGTGTCCGGCCAACCCTGATCGGGAGCGCCATCCTCTTCCTCGGCGTTATCTGCGCCTTGGCGTACGATCGTGGATTGCGCGCGATGGATGATGCACGCGACGGACAGCGGTGATGTCAGGCGTCGGACAACGCCAGGTTGTCGATCAGCCGCGTGGTTCCGACACGCGCGGCGATGACCAGCAGGGCGCCGGGGCGCGCCACGTCCAGCGCCTCCATCGTGTCGGGATCGACAAGCTCAGCGTACTCCAACCGTACCAGCGGCTCCGTCGCCACGACCTCACGCATAACTTGGCGCAACCCCTCGCCGTCGCGCGCGCCGGACAGGAAGCGCTCGCGCGCGGCCGTCAGCGCGCGGTAGAGCGCGGGCGCGGCGCGGCGCTCGTCGGGCGATAGGTAGACGTTGCGGGAGCTCATGGCCAGGCCATCCGGCTCACGCACCGTTGGGCCAGCCACGATCTCCACCGGCATATCCAGATCGCGTACCATGCGCCGGAGCACGGCAAGCTGCTGCGCGTCTTTCTGACCGAAGTAGGCGTGGGTCGGACGCACGATGTTGAGCAGCTTGGCGACGACGGTGGCTACCCCCGCGAAGTGGCCGGGCCGTTCGGCGCCTTCCAGCACAGCGTCCAGAGAACCTATGTCGACGCGCGTGGAGAAACCCGCCGGGTACATCTCGTCGACGGACGGCATGAACAAGTGGTCCACGTCCTCGTCGCGCAGGAGCGCCTCGTCGCGCGCGGGCGTGCGTGGGTAGCGCGTCAGGCCCTCGGACGGCCCGAACTGCGTGGGGTTGAGGAAGATACTGCACACGACCACCGCGTCACGGCCGCGCGCGCGGCGCACATGGCTGAGGTGCCCCTCGTGCAGCGCGCCGAGGCTGGGCGCGAAGCCGATGGCGGCGCCCGCCCGCCACGCGGGGGTTAACGCGTCGCGCAGGCTCGCGATCGTGGTGTGGATATCCATGACGCGGCCCGCCTACGCCTCGCTCGGCGTTTGCGGAAGAGGAGACGTCCGTCCCTCCCGCATCGCGCGGACGGCGGCGGCCAGTTCGTCCGCTTTCATCTTGTAGCTGTGCTCTTCGGTCGGGAAGGCCCCCGCATCGACCTCGGCGCAGTATTCCGTGAGCGCGCCCGCGATGATGTCGCCGAGGGTGGCGTAGCGCTTGACGTGGCGTCCGTGCCCCTCGTTCAGTCCCAGCAGGTCGTGCCAGACCAGCACCTGACCGTCGCAGTCCGGCCCCGCGGCGATGCCAATGGTCGGGATGGCGACTTGCGTCGTAATGTGGGCGGCCAGGCGCGCCGGGACCGCTTCCAACACGAGTGCGCACGCTCCGGCCTCCTCCAACGCCGCCGCGTCGTACATAATTCCCCTGGCCGACGCGGCGTCGCGCCCCTGCACCTTCCAGGCGCTCGGCGGCAGGGTCTGCGGCATCAACCCGGTGTGTCCCATCACGGGGACGCCGGCATGGGTCAGCGCGCGTACCGTGGCGGCGAACGCCACGCCGCCCTCCAGCTTGACGCAGTCGGCCCCGGCTTTCACCAGCAGATTGGCGTTCTCGATAGCCCGCTCGGGGGAGACATTGTAGCTGCCAAACGGCATGTCTGCGACGACCAGCGTGTGCGCCGCACCGCGCACGACCGCCCCCAAGTGGCTCAGGATGTCCGCCATCGTCACCTGCACCGTGCCCGCGTACCCGAGCACGTTGTTGCCAAGCGAGTCGCCCACCAGAATTATGTCAATAGGGGCGCGGTCGGCCAGGACGGCCGATGGGTAGTCGTAGGCCGTGACCATCTTCAGCCGGCGCCCTGTGCCCTTGGCCGCGCGCAACGCCGGCGCCGACAACTTTTCCTTCATGTACATCCCTCTAGCGCTATGCTGCCGTTATCGCAGTATAACGCAGGGGAACAGTTGTTACCTTGACGCCCATCGTGCGTTATATGGTGTAGGCGCCCGTGACGGTAGTGCGGAGCGAGGGAGGACGTATGCTGATGGCGGATCGGAGACAGGCCACGTCCGTCGTCTCGTCCCCCGTAGCCGCGCACGCCGCCTTCGACGAACTGTATGCCGCGTACAGCGCGCCACTCTACAACTACATTGTCCGGCTCGTCGGTGACCGCGAGCAGGCGGACGATCTGCTACAGGAGACGTTCGTCAAGGTTTATCGCGCCCTCGACAGCGTACCGGACGGGGCGGGGCGCACACCCTGGCTGTACCGCGTCGCCACCAATACATGCTACGATGTGTTGCGCCGCCGCCGGCTTATATCCTGGCTACCCTGGCGACATGACGACGCGCATGAGCCGGCCGGCGACGAGGGTAGTCTGGGCGAGCGCTATGCCCTCGGTGAGGGAGTGCAAGACGCCCTACGGCAGGTCCCGCCCACGCTGCGCGCGCCGTTGCTGCTGCACGCCGTGCACGGCCTGGACTACGACGATATCGCCCGCACGCTCGGCATCTCCCGCGCGGCGGTCAAGATGCGCGTCTCGCGGGCCCGCGCCATCTTCCGCGCGGCCTACCAGCGCGACGAGGAGACACTGCGATGACCCATTATCCGCCCTATCCGCCGCCACATCCCGACGCCGCGACGCTCGGGGCCTACCACGACGGCGAACTCAGCGGCGCCGCCCTGACGACGGTCGAGGCGCACCTCGCGGCGTGCCCGCGCTGCCGCCAGGAACTGCGCGAGTTCGACCGCCTCGACGCCGCGCTCGGCGCGCTGCCAGCGCTCGAGCCATCCCCCAACGTGTACGAACGCGTGCTGGCGCGCGCCGCCCAGCCCCGTCCGCGACCGGCGCGGCCCACACGTTTGGCGCCGCGACGCCCCCTGTGGGCGCTGACGATCGCGCTGGCGGTGTTAGCCGCGCTGGTCGGCGGGTACGACTTCCTCATCACGCCGCGCACGGGTCTACTGGTCGGCGCGCGGCCGGCAAGCTCACTGCCGCCTGCGTCGCATGAAATAACTGTCAGCGGGGGGCTGCCAGCGCCCGCTGTCGCGCCCGCCGGTGGCCTGTCGAGGTCCGCCGCGCCCGCCGCGCCCGCCGGCCGCCCACCAACAACCAGCCAGGTCAAGAGAAGCGCTACCGCTAATGGGAGTAGCGGGTTGCCCCTGAGTCCCGACGCGCGGTTGATCGCGCGGACGGGCGAAATAGACCTGCGCGTGCCGGATGTCCAGAAGACATACGCCGCTGTCAGCGGCGTCGCGGCGCGCGCGGGCGGCTACGTGTCCAACTCCAACGACAACGCCTCCGGCGCGACGAGCGGCGCCTATGCGGCGACGCTGACCCTGCGTATACCGGCCGCGCGCTTCGAAGACGCGATGGGTCGCCTCGCCGCCCTCGCGCCGCGTGACGGCCTGCTGCGCCAGCGGTCGAGCAGCGCCGACATCACGGACGGCTACCACGATCTACAGGCGCAGTTGCAGGCGCTACAAGCCACGCGCGCCCAGCTGCTGGCGATCATGCGTAAAGCCGGCAACATTCCCGACGCCATAACCGTGCTCGACCGCCTCACCGACGTCAACACGAGCATCGACAGCGTACAGGGGCAGATCACGGCCAGGGCCAACACCGTCATGTTCTCCACAATCACGGTCAACATCGCCGCCCAGCCGCGCGCCCGCCGGCACATCGTCGTGCCCCCACCGCGCCGCACGTCGTCGGGCGGCTGGCAGCCGGGCCGCGACGTGGCGAACGCGCTGTCCAACCTTGGCGCGGCGCTGCGGGCCATCATCACCGTCGCCATCTACGCCGTCGTCTACCTTGCCCTACCCACCGCGCTTGCGGGCCTGGCCCTATTGTCGCGGCGGGCGCGCCGCCGTGCGCCACGCGGCACGTAACCCCCTGGGACCGCCGGCATCTTGCCGGCATGCCGTCGCGGGCGAGTACATTAGCGATAAGCAAACGTCGCCGCCGCGAACGTGAGCCGGCAAGATGCCGGCGGTCCCAGGGGGTTCGCTACCAACACACGATCCTTGATCTCATGGAGGCTCCTGTACCGTAAGCGCCCCTACATCCACCTCACCTACGCTCCCCGGTTGGCACACGAAGCGCACGCTGTATCATTAAAGTAGGACACACTTGACGTGACAGAGATGGGGATAGGAGCGCGCGGTGACGAACGATGAACAGGGGCGATCGACAACAAGTAGCGAGGCGGAGTTGGCGCCGGATGTGGCGGGCGCGGGAAAGACGGGTCCATCGCCCACGGCGCTGCCGGAGGGGCCGGTGCTGGTTATCGCCGCGCACCCCGACGACCCTGATTTCGGCTGCGGCGGCGCCATGGCGCGGCTGGTCCTGGAAGGGCGCCGCGTCGCGGTCGTGGTCGTAACCGACGGGACCGAAGGCGGCGAGGACCCATCCATCCCCGACGCGGAACTGCGCGACCGTCGCGAGGGCGAGCAACGCGCGGCGCTGGGGGAACTCGGCGTACATGACGTGGAGTTCTTGCGCTTTCCCGATGGACGCCTGCAGCCGTCGCTGGATGTGCGCCATGCCCTGACGCGCGCGATCCGCCGCCACCGCCCCGCCACGGTCTTCGCGCACGACCCCACGGCGCACCTGTTCGAGGGCTACATCAACCACCCCGACCACCGCGCCGCCGGCATGGCCGCCCTCGACGCCGTCTTCCCCTCGGCCGGCAACCCCCGCGCCTTTCGCGAACTGCTGGCCGAGGGACTAACCGCGCACAAAGTAACCATGGTGTATCTCTTCTACACGGCGCAAGCCAACGCCTGGATCGACATCGCCGGCGCGCCGCTAGAGCGCAAGATCGCCGCGATTGGCCGCCACGAGAGCCAGGTCGGCCCCGACTGGGACCATGCCAAGTGGATGCGCGAAGGAGCGGCGCACACCGCCAAAGAGGCCGGCCCCGACGCGGGCCTGGAGGCGGCCGAGGGCTTCCGGCGCATCATCCTCGGCGATTAGTAGTCTGTCAAGGCTGCAATGGGCGGTTGGTGCGTATCTACTGGGAGCGCCGGCTTCTAGCCGGCAAACGGTTGTAGGCGAGCGGATCGGTGATAGCAGATAGCGTGGGCGGCGACCGGGGCCGGCTAGACAGTCAGCGGACTGACGCCGGCGCTCCCAGTAGATACGACGCGGGCCAGCTGGGAGTCGGCACTCTCAGTTGACGCCAACTGTTAAGACATCGCTTGACAGGCTGCTAGCTTCCACCGGACGATGCCAAAAGGACGTTGCTTGTGCCGAAAGCGCGTGATGTCATTACACTGGTAGAAGACGATGGGTGGTTGCGAATCAAAATGGAGTCTCATCAATGCCCCAGCCGACTGTGCTCATTGGCACTACGCCTCACCACAACAGCGGCCTCTTCTCCGACCATTACCTCAACGTGACGCTGCCGCGACGGGCAGAGTGGCAAACCCTCACCGCTGCCGCGCGGCCCGTACTGGACGCGGTCAAAAGCGTCTACGCCGCCTACACGCCCAGCGACAACGAGGCGCAGATCGAGAAGGATTTGATCCGCCCGGTCCTCGCCGCGCTCGGGCATACGTTCGAGGTGCAGGCCCCGTTGGCAACCTCCGACGGCACGAAGCGGCCCGACTATGTCTTCTATCGCGATGACGCCGCGCTCATCGGCAACAAGAGCAAGGTCCTCACCGACGACGTGCTGCGCGGTAAGGCCATCGCCATCGGCGACGCCAAGGCCTGGGATCGCCCGCTCGACAAGACCGACAAGGGCAGGGGCAAAGCGGGCGACACACTCTCCAACAAGAACCCCTCGTATCAGATCGCCTTCTACGTCCGGGAGAGCGGCCTCGCGTGGGGCATCTTGACCAATGGCCGCCTGTGGCGGCTCTATCATGGGGACAGCGCGCATAGGCTCGACCGCTATTACGAGGTCGACTTGCCCGCGCTGCTGGCGCATGGCGACGTCGACGCCTTCCTGTACTTCTACGACTTTTTCAGGCGCGGCGCTTTCGACGCGGGTCCGCTCGGCGTGGCCGCGTTGCTGCAAGCGAGCGTGACCTACGCGCGCGAAATCGGCGACACGCTCAAGCGCCAAGTCTACGACGCGTTGCGCCACCTCGCGCAGGGCTTCCTCGACTACAAGCAGAACAATCTCACCCCGGAGATGGATACGCTTAAGGATATTGCCTACAAGTTAAGGTTCTGAGCCACATGTCAAGTACCCGCATTTCCGCCGCTCGGGGTGGCAAAGGGAGCGTAGCAGCATATACGCCGTACGTCCACGAGCCTTTTGCTCCCACACACGGCTGTCGCTACGCCATGCGCCTCATGCGTTTGTGCAACATGGCAGCTGTCAGGTTGGCTTAAAAGCTGCAAAAATGGCCTTGACAACGGCTTAAAATCCTTAACTTGTAGAAAAAGGCTTAAGGAGATATACGACAGCTCCCTGATCGTCCTCTATCGCCTGCTGTTCATCCTCTACGCCGAGGCGCGCGGCCTGCTGCCTGTACGCGAGAGCGAGCAGTACCGCGACAGCTACAGCCTACAGGCGATGAAAGAGACCGTCGCCCACGACCTCGACGCGGGGAAGCTGCTGCTGCCGACGAGCGCCCGGCTCTGGCCCACGCTCATAGACCTGTTCGGCATCATCGACGCCGGGAGCCCGCCGCTCAAGGTGGCGACCTTCAACGGCGGCCTCTTCGACCCGGCGCGGCATCTCTTCCTCGCGCGCCACACCGTCGGCGACGCCCACCTACAGCGGGCCATCGACAAGCTCGCGCGCGTCAAGGGCCAGTTTGTCGACTATCGCGACCTCGCGGAGCAACACCTCGGCACGATCTACGAGGGCTTGCTGGAATACCAGCTGCGCCCCGACGACTGCGAGGACAGCTGGACGGTCGCGCTGCTCAACGACAAGGGCGAGCGCCACGCCACGGGCAGCTACTATACCCCCGACTACATCGTGAAATACATGGTGGATGCGACGCTTGGTCCGGTCCTGCGGGCGTCAGTGGAGGGTGCCCGCAGCGACGCCGAGAAGGTGGCGCGGGTGCTCGCGGTCGACGTGCTCGACCCGGCGATGGGCAGCGGGCACTTCCTCGTCGAGGCCACCGCGTACATCGCCCGCTTCCTCGTCGAACTGGGCGTGCAGGAGAGCGAGGGCGGCGACGAGGCCGACGTGGCCTACTGGCGGCGCCGCGTGGCGCAGTCGTGCATCTACGGCGTCGACCTCAACCCGCTCGCGGTCGACCTCGCCAAGCTCTCGCTGTGGCTCAACACCGTGGCCAAAGACCGCCCCCTCTCGTTCCTCGACCACCACCTGCGCGCGGGCAACGCGCTGGTCGGGTCGCGCATCGCCGATCTGCGCCGCGGCTCCACGAGCGCGACGACGCCGAAAAAGGCCAATAAGAGGGCGGAGCGCGCCATGACGGCGGGCCAACTCACCCTGTTTAGCGACGACCTGTTCCGCCAGCGCATGAGCACCGCCGTCGACTCCATGTTCCTCATCGAGGATAGCCCCGCGCGGACGATCGCCGACGTGAAGGCGCAGGAGCAGGCCTACGGATCGCTGCGGCGGGAGCTGATCGGCAAATACGGCGCTCTCGCCAACCTCGCGCTCGCGGCCGAGTTCGGCCTCACGGTCGAGCCCCTACTGTGGCCGTCGCTGACCGACTTCGCCAGCGGGCGCAGCGTCATCGTGCCGGCCAGGATACACACCCAATTCGAGCGGATCATGGATGAGGCGCGGCGCATCGCCCGCGAGCACGGCCTGTTCCACTGGGAACTGGAGTTCCCGGAAGTCTTCTTCGACCGTCACGGCGAGGCCAAGGGCGATGGGGCCGGCTTCGACGCCGTCATCGGCAACCCGCCCTACGTGCGCCAGGAGGCGCTCGCCCCCTTTAAGCCCCACTTCCAGCGCGCGTATCCCGAGACCTACGACGGCGTGGCCGACCTATACGTGTACTTCTATCAGCGTGGCCTGCAGCTGACGCGGCCCGGCGGCCGCATGTCCTACATTGTTACCAACAAGTGGATGCGCGCGGGCTACGGCGAGAAGCTGCGCGCCTACTTCGCCGCGCAAGGGGCGCTGGAGAGCATCGTCGATTTCGGGCACGCGCCCATCTTCGCCGACGCCGACGTGTTCCCCTGCATCCTCGTGCTCGACAAGCCGCTGCCGCGCGACACGGACGACGAGGCGCCGGCGCGGCAGGTCGCGGTAGCGGAGTTCCCGCGCGAACTGCTGGGCGCGGTCGAGCTCGGCGCCTACATCCGCGAGCGCGGACATCTCGTGTCGCCGGAGCGCTTTGGGAGCCGGGCCTGGAGCCTGGAGTCATCGGCCGTCGACGACCTGCTGGCGAAGGTCCGGCGCGCCGGCGCGCCGCTGGCCGAGTTCGCCGGCGTGAAGCCCTATCGCGGAATACTGACGGGCCTTAATGAGGCGTTCCTGATCGACACGGTGACCAAAGAGCGGCTCGCCGGCCAAGACCCGCGCGTGGCCGAGATCATCAAGCCATACTTGCGCGGGCAGGACATCAAGCGCTGGGTCCCTGCGTGGCAGGGCCTGTGGATGATCCTGCTGAAATCGAGCGGCGACTATACGTGGCCGTGGAGCGGCATGCCCGCCGCGGAGGCGGAGCAGTGCTTCACGCGGACCTATCCCTCGCTGTACAATCACCTCAAGCCGTTGGAGGATAAGCTGCGTAAGCGGCAAGACCAGGGACAGTATTGGTGGGAGCTGCGGTCGTGCTCCTATTATGCAACTCTTGAGACGCCGAAGCTCGTGCACACGGACATCACCTGGCAGCCGCAGTTCGCCTTCGTCGACACGCCGCTGTACTTGTTGAACACTGCTTACGCGTGGCCGACCGTGGATTTGTATATCCTCGCGGTCGTAAACTCGCCGCTGTTGTGGTCGTATATGTGGCGTGAGGCTATGCACGGCAAAGACGAAGCGCTGCGACTGATCTACTCCTTCGTAGAGACCTTGCCCATCGCCCCGCCATCGGACGACATACGCGCGGAGGTCGAGCCGGCGGTGGCCCGGCTCGTGGCGATCACGCGGGACAACATGGAGGCGCGCGGCGTCATGCTCGACTGGCTGCACACGGAGTTCGGCGTGGACGCGCCGGGGCAGCGCCTGGAAGATTTCGCCCGGCTCGACGCCGACGCCTTTGTCGAAGAGGCGCGCAAGCGGCGCCCCAAAGCGGCGGGCGCGCTGACGCCTGCGACGCTAAAGGCCCTGAAGTCCGGCTACGCCGAGCAGACCACGCCGCTGCGGCGCCGCCACGCCGAGGCGGCGGTCTTGGAACGCGCGCTGTCCGACCTCGTTAACGCGGCCTACGGGCTCACGCCCGCCGAGATCGACCTGCTGTGGGCGACGGCGCCGCCGCGCATGCCCATTGAGCGGCCAACAGGCGCGCCGCCCAGCCCATAAGCCGGCCGCCACGGCCGTACTGATTAATAATCCATGAATTGCGATGTTATGTCTACAAAGGGCGGGGACCGCCGACGACGCGACGGCTAAGGGCAGCGTTATCCGCCGTTTGGCGTCCGGCAGGATCGCCGATGACGCCTGTTTCCCGCAACGCCCGACGGATGACATCCAATACGGATGTGTCCGCGTCTCGCGCGGCCCTCTCCAACTGGCGCGCCTCATCCGCCGACAGGCGCAATGACATTTGTACAGCGAGTGGACGTCCAATCTCGAACTGATCCGTGACGTCCTCGATGTCTTCGCCCACCAGGAACTCCTCGGGCTCGAACCTCGGGTGAACGTGCCCCTTGTCTTTCCCGCTCATATTCGACCACTCCTAACTAGCGGCTATGTTTCTTATAATACTTGGTCGTTAAATCCTGGTTCGCGTCAAAGGCCGTGACCGGACGCCAGACGTCCTCAGCGTACGGGTGAGGGGCAATCGCGACCGTCAGCAAACGCTTATCCTGCGTGAGGCCAGTCATCAAGTGCGTGGCGGCGTGGCGAAAGCCCGCCGGATCATACGTGGGGTTAGGTTATTGCCTACAAGTTAAGGTTCTGAGCCACATGTCAAGTACCCGCATGTCCGCCACTCGGGGCGGCAAAGGGAGCGTAGCGGCATATACGCCGTGCTTCCACGAGCCCTTTGCTCCCGCACACGGCTGTCGCGTCGCTATATGCCTCATGCGTTTGCGCAACGCGATAGGCGTTGGTTCGGCTCAAAAGCTGCAAAAAGGCCCTTGACAACGGCTTAAAATCCTTAACTTGTAGAAAAAGGGGTTAGGTGTAATAATTGGCCGGTCCTCCAAGACCTCCACCACCTCGTCGGCATTCACGCGATGGCGGTGCATTTCCTCCCTGTTACCACCTTCAGGATCAATGTCAAGCGCCGCGATATATGGCATATGGCTCCCTCGGGTGCCCATGGAGGATCACGTCCATCACATTACTAGTATACGCCCATCACGGACAGCCAGCCGCAAACTCTACATCAACCCCAGGGTCTGTGAAAAGTCCTGGGAGCGCGGGCGAGACGCCCGCTCCCGTCGGCACTGGGAGCGCGGGACGCTCGCTGCGCTGCTCGCCCGCCCCGGTGTGCGCGTCGGGATGAGCGCGTGACGGGTGGCGACGCGCTGGCCCTGCGGGGATGGCCGGCCCACACCTGCGGACGACTGGGCGGTAGAAGCCCACACCCTGTAGGGGTGGGAGTCATCACGTTCCCACTGTCGCCCTATCGCATCGCGTCTGCGACAATAACAAGATGAAACGCTATCTCTATCTCTATGCCGGCCTTGCCCTGCTCGTGGGGGCCATGGCCCTGATAGGGGCGCCGCGCGCGGACGCGCGGACAAGAGCGCGATTGGCCCCGGCATCGACGACGCCGGCTACGTTGACGCTCAGCGGCAAGATCGTCAAGGTCGACCTCAGCGGTTTCGAGCCTGATTTCGACCCGATCGACCGCGTGGTGATGGCAGTGACCTTGCACGACACGCGGCCGCCCGCGCTGGCGCTGCCGGACACGATGCTCGTGCTCTCCACGTACCTGGAGAACTTCCAACCCGACACGACACCCGTCCTCCCCGACCTATTGCACCCCAACCAGACTGCCCAATCACTCGGCGGCTTCATGCAGGGCAAGGCCGTCCTGGTCAACGCGGCGGGCCAGACGAGCTACCGCGGCAGCCTGCTCGCCGAAGTGTTCCTCGACAACTCGGCCCACCTCATCGTCGACGTGGATCGCATCGGCGCGCCCAACACGGCGCCTTCGTTGCGCCTGATAGGCGCGCTAACGCTCTATAAGGATTTAAGCGTGCGCGGTACAGTACACGCGGAGCGGGCTCTGACGACAGCGGAAACGGCCGCGCTGCGCGTGCCGCGAGGACATCTCCCGTCCTGGCAATCAGTCGTGAGCGGCCTCTCCGTGCGCGCGCCGGCGATGATGGGGACGGCGGGGGGGAAACGCCCCGCCCAGCCCCACTCGGTTCTGGGCACGCCCCAACAAAAGGCGACTCAGGCCAAGGCCACGACGGCCCAGCGAAGCATCCTACCCGCGCTGGCTCCCGTGCGCGCCGCGGCGCTGGGGATAGGCGTCGTCCTGCTGATCGCCGCCGCGCTGTTGTGGCGACGCGGTGTAGTTGCCGAGCGTGCGGCCGATCGGGTCTAGCTTCTCCTAAGTGGCCTGCGCTTGAAAGGTCAGGCCACATCTCACAATCGCGGCGCGCACCCCATTTCATCGACGTGTTATCGTCACGTAAGAACTTTCGGCTACTATAGAGGTAAACAGTGCGCCGAGAGCGTAGGGAGGACTGGCGATGGCGACAAGAAAAGGACGGCAGCGAACAGGGCGGCAGGCGCGCCCGAACCAACAGGCGGCAGCGCCGCCGCCGGACGCGCCAGCAGCGGCGCGCCGCCGGCGGGCGCCGCTGCTGGCAGTCGCCGGCGTGGCCGCGCTGATACTGCTGGCGGCGACGGCGTTGGTCCCTCATGGGTCGCCCGCGAAGGCGCTGGCATGCGCGGGCAAAGACGCGAAAACAGGGCTTGCCGTCGGGCAGTGCGCGCCCGACTTCACGCTGTCCAATCTACAGGGGCGGCGAGTCAGCCTGGCCTCCTACCGTGGCCACCCGGTCTTGCTGCATTTTTGGGCCGTCGGCTGCACCACCTGCAAGGCTGAGTACCCCGACTTCTCACGCGCCGTGCGGACCTATACCCCCAAAGGTCTCGCCGTGGTCGCCGTCGACGCCTGGGGCGAATCGCCGCCCATGGTACAAGGCTGGCAAGACACCCATCACCTGGCGGCTACGCTGCTGGTCGACACGTCGCAAGCGGTCCCCAGCATGTACAACGGAACCACCACGCCCACCACCTACGTTCTCGACCGCGACGGCCGCGTCACCTTCAGCCAGACCGGCCCGCTCTCCTACGACGACTTCCAGCGGCATATCTCCAGCGTGATGTGACGCGCCGCAAGCGACAGGCCTATCGTGTTATCATAGGCGCGGTCACACAGCTAGAGCGTATGTGTTAAGGAGAAGCATCCATGACGACAGTCTGTCCAAACTGCGGCGCGCCGGTAGCGCCCGGCGCCGAATTCTGCGGCAATTGCGGCCAGCGCCTGGCCGGCGCCGCGCGGAACGCGAGTGGAAATGGTGGATATAGCGGGTATGGCCCCCAGGGAAGCGGAGGGGGAGGCGGCGGCAGCTACAATGAACCGGTCCCGCAGCAGGGCGACCCAAAAGGGGTGCTGCGCTCGGGCGACATCTCCGTGCGCATCGAGGGCGAGCTCGTCCCCGTCGTCGACGTCGAGTTGGGCGGCCGTGAGAACATCTACTTCGAGCACCACGTCTTGCTGTGGAAGCAGCCGCAGGTCAACATCGGCCTAAAGCAACTCAAGGGCGCGGTCAAGCGTGTCTTTGCCGGGCTGCAAATCTTCGTGACGCAGGCCGCCGGCCCCGGCAACATCTCATTCTCGCGCGACGCGCCGGGCCAGATCGTGGCCCTGCAACTACAGCCGGGCGAAGAGATCCATGTGCGTGAGCACCAGTTCCTGCTCGCCACCGACGGCGTGGCCTACGACTTCTTCCGCGTCAAGGGCGTCGCCAACATCCTGTTTGGCGGGACTGGCTTCTTCATCGACCGCTTCGTTAGCGGAGGCGGCGCCGGCCTGTTACTGCTGCACGGCTACGGCAACGTGTTCACCAAAGTGCTCGCGCCCGGCGAAAGCATCGACGTGGAGCCGGGCGCCTTCTTGTGGAAAGACGCCAGCGTGCAGCTCAACACCAACGTCACCAACCTCTCCACGGGCCTCTTCGGCGGCACATCGTTCACGCTCAACCGCTTCACCGGCCCCGGCCGATTGGGCATCCAAAGCATGACCTACCACGAGCCCATCAACGCCGACGCAGGCCAACGATCGAGCGGGATCAATCTGGGCGGGCTGCTGAATACGTAGTATGAATTTCGACATCGACACCGCCCTATCACGCGTCCGCGAGGCGGTGCGCCCGTTCCCCAAGGCGGCGCTCTTCGCGCTGGCCGACGAAGGGTTTGGCTCGCCGTTCGAGATTTTGGTCGCCTGCATGATTTCGATCAGAACGCGCGATGAGACGACGCTGCCCGTGGCGCGCCGCCTCTTCGCGCGCGTCCGTACGGCGGAACAGATGGGCCGCCTCACCGTGGCGGAGATCGACGGGCTGATCGGCGAGAGTACCTTCCACGAGGCCAAGGCCGCGCAGATTCACGAACTGGCGCGGCGTGTCGTCGCGGAGCACGGCGGTGAACTGCCCTGCGACCGCGACGCACTGTTCTCGCTGCGCGGCGTCGGCCCCAAGTGCGGCGCCCTCGCGCTCGGCATCGCCTGCGGGCAACCCTGGATCGGCGTGGACGTGCATGTGCATCGCGTCACTAACCGCTGGGGCTACGTAAGCGCGCCGACTCCCGAGAAGACGATGGCGGCGCTCGAAGCCACGCTGCCGCGCGAGTACTGGGTCGAGATCAACAAGTTGTTGGTCCCGTTCGGCAAACACATCTGCACTGGAGCGCTGCCGCGCTGCTCCGCCTGCCCGGTGCTGGATATGTGCCGCCAAGTCGGAGTGGACAAGCACAGGTAACCGTCCCTCACACTGGGGACCCGGCCGCAACGCAATTTTTCCCACTCATAAACCTTGACAACATGGCGCGCAACGTGGTACATTTCAAGTGTTAGCAGTCTAGTACGCCGAGTGCTAGGACGGCTGGCTGTAGTGGACATAGCACTATGTGGCCGGGTAAGCGGGGGTACGGGTATGCAAGAGGTTCCTGCGCTACTGAGCGGGCGCCGTCAGGCCATCCTTCATGCGATCGTGCAAGAGCACATCGTTACCGCCCGGCCCGTGGCCAGCGAGACGATCGCGCGCAACTACGCGCTTGGGGTTTCCTCGGCCACGATCCGCAACGAGATGGCGGCCCTCGAAGAGATGGGCTACATCAACCAGTTGCACACCTCGGCCGGCCGCGTCCCTTCCGAGCAGGGCTATCGTTTCTACGTGGAGCACCTGATGGAGGAGCCGTCGCTAACCAACGACGAACAACGAACCATCGCGCATCAATTTCACCAGGCTAATCTCGAACTCGGGGAGTGGCTGCGCCTCGCGGCGGCGATTCTGTCGCAGAGCGTGCGGAATGCGGCTATGGTCGTGGCGCCGCGCGCGCAGCGGACGCGCTTCAAGCATCTTGAGCTCATCTCTATCCAGGAAACGCTCGCGCTGCTCGTCGCCGTCTTCGACGGCGGCGCCGTGCAACAGCAGATGGTCGTGCCGGCCGCGTCCGCCACGCAGGATGACCTGACGGCCATCTCCGCGCGGGTCAACCGCATGCTGGAGGGCCGTGTCCTTGGGACGGCAGCCGACATCCAGGCCGCGGTGGAAAGCGCCAGCATCGAAGCGCAGGTGCTCGAACTCGTGACGCGCATGATGCGCGATCTCGATGAGCAAGGCAACGCCGACATTTTCGTCGACGGGCTTGATCAAATTCTGAGCCAGCCTGAGTTCAGTCTGGCCCCACATGGGACGCTACGCTCCGGTCACAATGAGGGCGGTGACGCGTTGCAGGTCGTGCAGCTCATGCAGCAGGGCTTGATCTTCAACGAGTTGATGCGCCAACTCTCCGACCTGGACGGCTTGCAGATCATCATCGCGGGCGACGGCCAGCGCGCCGAGATGCGCCAAGTCAGCATCGTGCTCTCGCGCTACGGCAGCCCCGCCGTGGGCGGCCTGCTCGGCGTGCTCGGCCCCACACGCATGCACTACGGCCGCGCTGTCTCCGTGGTCCGCTTCGTCAGCGGTATCCTGGGCGAGATGGCGACGGAATTGGGCGGACACTGATCGAGTGACGAGTGATTAGTGGCAGTGGCGAGTTCGCCACTGCCACTAACCACTAACCACTAACCACTAACCACTAATCACTTGGAGGATATGGATGCAAGAAAACGCGACGCGGCCCGACGAGCAGGTCACCGGACCGGACTCGGCCGGCGCCGACGCGGCTGAGGCCAACGGCGGGGAGGACTGGCGCGCGCGCTTCGAGGAGGAGCAGACGCGCGCCGAGGACTTCCTCGCGCGGTGGCAACGCGCGGCGGCCGATATGTCCAACATGCGCCGCCGGCACGATCTGGACCGTCAGGAATACACGCGGCAGGCCAACGCCACGCTGGTGCGCGACCTGCTGCAGGTGCTCGACTCGTTCGACGGCGCGCTGGCGACGATCCCCGCCGACGCGCGCGACACGCCCTGGGTCGGCGGCGTCCTACAGGTCGAGCGCCAACTGCGCGCGATCCTAGAGCGCAACGGCCTAACGCCTATCGAGGCGCAGGGCCAGCCGTTCGACCCCACGCTGCACGAGGCGCTGATGCAGGAAGAGAGCGACCAACCCGCTGACACTGTCATTGGCGAGTTGCAGCGCGGCTACAAGCTGCACGACCGCGTACTGCGGCCATCCATGGTTAAGGTAGCAAAGAGCAGTTAGCCGTCAGCTATCAGCGGTCAGCTTTACGGCTGTTGCTGATTACGACGACTGGCGGAATAAAAAAGCTGATAGCTGACGGCTAATCGCTGACAGCTTAAGAAGGAGTAACATACGTGGCAAAAGTTATCGGTATCGACCTGGGTACGACCAACTCGTGCATGGCGGTGATGGAGGGCGGCGAGGCCGTCGTCATCCCCAATAGCGAGGGCAACCGCACCACGCCGTCGGTCGTCGCCTTCACCAAGGGCGGTGAACGCCTCGTCGGGCAGGTCGCCAAGCGCCAGTCCATCACCAACCCCGACAACACGATCTTCTCGATCAAACGCTTCATGGGCCGCAAGTTCAGCGACCCCGAAGTCGACCGCGACAAGCGTCTCGTCCCCTATAAGGTCGTGCAGGCCCCGAACGGCGACGTGCAGGTCGAGGCGGTCGGTGAGAAGTACGCGCCCCCGCAGATCTCGGCCATGATTCTACAGAAGCTCAAGAACGACGCCGAGGCCTACCTGGGCGAGAAGGTGACGCAAGCCGTCATCACCGTTCCGGCCTACTTCGACAACGCCCAGCGCGAGGCCACCAAGGACGCCGGCCGCATCGCCGGCCTTGAGGTGCTGCGCATCATCAACGAGCCGACCGCCGCCTCGCTGGCCTACGGTCTCGACAAGAAGAAAGACGAGAAGATCGCCGTCTACGACCTTGGCGGCGGCACCTTCGACGTCTCGATCCTTGAGCTCGGCGACGGCGTCTTCGAGGTCAAGAGCACCAACGGCGACACGCACCTCGGCGGCGACGACTTCGACCAGCGCATCATCAACTGGCTGGCCGACGAGTTCAAGCGCGAGAACGGCATCGACCTGCGCACCGACCGCATGGCCTTGCAGCGCCTCAAGGAAGCGGCCGAGCGCGCCAAGATCGAGCTCTCCAGCACTATGAGTACGGAGATCAACCTGCCCTTCATCACCGCCGACGCCTCGGGTCCCAAGCACCTGACGATCACGCTCTCGCGCGCCAAGCTCGAGCAACTCGTCGGCGACCTGGTCGAGGGCACGCGTGGCCCCGTGACGAATGCCCTCAAGGACGCGAGCCTGCAGCCATCCAACATCGACGAGGTCGTGCTCGTGGGCGGCCAGACGCGCATGCCGGCGGTGCAGGAACTCGTCAAGAAGATCTTCGGCAAGGACCCCAATAAGGGCGTCAACCCCGACGAGGTCGTGGCGATCGGCGCGGCGGTCCAGGCCGGCGTGCTGCAGGGCGACGTCAAGGACGTGCTCCTGCTTGATGTGACCCCGCTCTCGCTCGGCATCGAGACGCTTGGCGGCGTGTTCACCCGCCTGATCGAGCGCAACACGACGATCCCGACGACGCGCAGCCAGACCTTCTCGACGGCGACCGACAACCAGCCCAGCGTCGAGATCAACGTGCTTCAGGGTGAGCGCGACATGGCGGCGGGCAACCGTTCACTCGGCAAGTTCATCCTCGACGGACTGCCGCCGTCCCAGCGCGGCCTGCCGCAGATCGAGGTGAGCTTCGACATCGACGCCAACGGCGTGGTGCATGTGTCCGCCAAGGACAAAGGCACCGGCCGTGAGCAGAAAATCACCATCACCGCGTCGAGCGGCCTCTCCAAGGACGAAGTCGACCGCATGATGAAGGACGCCGAGGCGCACGCCGATGAGGACCGCAAGCGCCGCGAGGAGATCGAGGTGCGCAACAACGCCGACGCCGCCGTGTTCACGGCCGAGAAGTCGCTGCGCGACTACGGCGACAAGGTGAGCGGCGAGGTCAAGAGCGGCATCGAGGCCAAGATCCAGGACGTCAACGCGGCCAAGGGCACCGACGACATTGAGCGCATCAAGACCGCGACGGGCGAGCTCCTGCAGGCCATGCAGGGCATCGGCGCGGCGATGTACGGCGACGCCGGCGCCGCTACGGGGGCCAGCCCCGACGGCGCGGGCCCGCAGGCCGGCGCCACCGGCGCTCCCGCCGACGAGAACACCGTCGAGGGCGAGTACAAGGAAGTATAGTAGTCAGCTGTCAGCTTGACCATGGAGGTATGCCCTCCCGCCTCCGTGTGAGGCGGGAGGGCATACCTCCATGGTCAAGCTGATCTAGTCCGTCCATCGCATTGACGACCCTCGTGTTGGCAGCTATGATGAGGCGGCTGTTAATCTATTATCGACGCGTTCATCGAGCATAAGCTGATAGCTGACTGCTGATGGCTGAAAGCTTTTAAGGACAAGACGTGGCGACGACTAAACGGGACTACTACGAGATACTGGGCGTAGCGCGGGGCGCGAACGACGACGAGCTCAAGCGCGCGTTCCGCAAGCTGGCGCGCCAGTACCACCCCGACGTCAACAAAGAGGGTGGCGCCGAGGCGCAATTCAAGGAGATCGGCGAGGCCTATGAGGTGCTCTCCGACCCCCAGAAGCGGCAGGTCTACGACCGCTACGGCCACTCCGGCCTGGACAACTCCGGCTACGGCGGCTTCCAGGGCGGCTTCGAAGGGTTCGGCTCCTTCGCCGACATCTTCGAGCAGTTCGACACCATCTTTGGCGCCAGCGGCGCGGGGACACGCGGGGGCGCGCGGCGCGGCCCGCAGCGCGGGGCCGACCTGCGCTACGATCTCGAGATCTCCTTCGAAGAGGCCATCTTCGGTGTCGAGAAGACGATCGATGTGCCGCGCATGGAGACGTGCGAGGTTTGCCACGGCAGCGGGGCCGAGCCCGATACGGAGCCGGTGGTGTGCCCGCAGTGCGGCGGCAGCGGCGAGATGCGCCGCGTGCAGCAGAGCGTGTTCGGCCAGTTCGTCAACGTGACGGCATGCAACCGTTGCAACGGCGAGGGCCGCATCAACGCGTCACCCTGCCACACATGCCGCGGCCAGGGCCGCGTGCGCAAGGCGCGCGCGCTGACGGTGAAGATCCCCGCCGGCGTGGACCGCGGCCAGCAGATCCGCCTGACCGGCGAGGGCGAAGTCGGCCCCAAGGGCGGCCCCGCCGGCAACCTCTACGTGGTGCTCGACGTCAAGCCGAGCCGCGACTTCAAGCGCGAGGGCAGCGACATCTTCTACGAACTGCCGATCAGCTTCGCGCAGGCGGCGCTCGGCGACGAGGTCGAGGTGCCGACCGTCGACGGCCAGGAGACGCTGGCCATCCCCGCCGGCACGCAGACGGGCAAGACGTTCCGTCTGCGCGAGAAGGGTGTGCCGCACCTGCGCGGCATGGGCCGCGGCGACGAGTACGTGGCCGTGCGCGTCACCACGCCGACCAATATCTCCGGCCGTGAGCGCCAACTCTTTGAGGAACTCGCCAACCTCGACGAACACCAGATCAAGCCCAATGAGCGTGGGTTCTTCGATAAGGTAAAGGACACACTCGGTATATAACCGTAAGCGATCACCCATCAGCCGTCAGCTTTTTTAGGGCGCTATGCTACGCTCAATTAAAGACTGATCGCTGATTGTTGATCACTGAGGAGCTAAAGATGACCTCATCGCTACGCTGGACCTCGGCCGATTTGGATGCGCTGCCGGACGACGGTAAGCGCTACGAGATTATCGACGGAGAACTGTACGTGTCCAAACAGCCCCAATGGGACCATCAAGTGGTCTGCGGTCAACTGTTCGTGCTGCTCCAGGGCTGGAGTCTGCACACAGGCGCGGGACGGGCTAACCTCGCGCCGGGCGTCATCTTCGCCGAAGACGACGATGTGGCGCCGGACGTTGTGTGGGCGAGCACGGAGCGTCTGGACACAGCGCTACAAGCCGATGGACATCTACACGCGGCGCCGGAGTTAGTGGTTGAAGTGCTCTCGCCGGGTTCGACGAACGCGCGGCGTGACCGCGACGTCAAGCTCAAGCTCTACTCGCGGCGCGGCGTCGACGAGTACTGGATCGTCGACTGGCCCGCGCGCACGCTGACGGTGTACCGCCGCGACGACGACGCGCTGCGACAGATCGAGACGCTCATGGGCGACGATACCCTTTCCTCACCGCTGCTGCCGGGGTTCAGCGTTCCCCTCGATCAGGTTTTCGCGGGTATATCTTCGTTAAGATCTCAGGGGGCGTGAATTATCGTAGGGGCGTATGGCTATACGCCCAGTGGTCGAGCGCGGGCGTATAGCCATACGCCCCTACTCAGCGACACGTCCCTCGGCCCAGCGGATAATGCACGAGCCCTGGTTAAGATCTCAACAGCCCTAAACGAGCGTCATACTACCCGTATCGCGGTCACGCACAGCGTCAGACTGACCGCTGAAAGCTACGCTACTTACATGCACTGGTTAGAGATCACAGTCGAAACAGAGGCGGCGGCCATCGAGACGGTCAGCGCCATCATGAGCGAGTACACCGAGGGCGGCGTGGCCATCTACCAGCACGTCATCCCCGACGACGAGGACGCCGCCTACCACTACGACACCGACCAGCCCACCACGGTGGCGGCCTACGCGCCGGCGACGGAGGACGGCGCGGCGCGGTGCGACCGCATCGCCGCCGCACTGGGCCACCTGACTGCCTTCGACCTCGCGCGCATCGGTCCCGTGCAGTCGCGCGAGGTCGACGAGGAAGATTGGGCCAACGCCTGGAAGCGATTCTACCACCCCACGCGCTTCGGGCGGCGCCTGGTGATCAAGCCCTCCTGGCGCGACTACACGGCGCGTCCGGGTGACCTGGTGATCGAGCTCGACCCCGGCATGGCCTTCGGCACCGGCCTGCATCAGACCACGTCCATGTGCATGGCGCTGCTCGAAGACTACATCCGGCCCGGCATGCGTGTGCTTGACCAGGGGACTGGCTCAGGCATCCTGTCGTTGGCCGCCGCCAGGCTCGGCGCCGTGCATATCACGGCGATCGACACCAGCGAGGTCGCCGTCGCGGCCACGCGCGAGAACGCCGCCCGCAACGGGCTGGGCGACGTCATCGCCGCCGCGCAGGGCGAGGCCGTGCTGTCCGGCGCGTATGACGTGGTGATCGCCAACATCATCGCCAACGTCATCATCGCGCTGGCCCCGGCGTTCGCAAACGCGCTCACGCCGGGCGGCGCGCTCATCGCCTCCGGCATTATTCGTGGGCGCGAGGACGAGGTGCGCGCGGCGCTCACCACGGCAGGACTCAGCGTCGAGCGCCGCGAGGCCAAAGACGAGTGGGTGGCGCTGGTAGCGCGACGCTGAGGATACCCTCTATCGGAGTTGAGCCGAGATACGCTCCAAAATTAGGAATTAGGCGAGACTGGCGTCCGCGACGACGACGTCCCCCTGCTCCTCCGTATCGTCGGCATCGTCGATGGGGGCCAGTGGCAACGAGACCGAAAAGACACTCCCGACGCCGAGACGACTCCGCACGGCGATGCGGCCGCCGTGCGCTTCAGCGCACCAGCGGGCGATGGCCAGCCCCAGCCCCGCGCCGCCCGCCGTTCGGGTGCGCGCCTCGTCGGCCCGGTAGAAGCGGTCGAACACCCGGGGCAGATCCTCGGGCGGGATGCCGGCGCCGGTGTCCGCTACCTCCAGGCACGCCGTGCCGTCCCGCGCCGCCACGGTGACCCGCACCTGACCGCCAGCGGGCGTATATTTGACCGCGTTGCCCAGCAGGTTGAACGCGAGTTGATGCAGCCGCGCCGGATCGCCGATGAGCGCCACATCCCGCTCCACACACAGCTCGAGGGCCACGCCTTTCGCCTCCGCAAGGCGACCCACCCGCGCCGCCACCGTCTCCACCAATGCATCCAGATAGACGAACTCGCGCGCGAGCTCGGCCTGCCCGCTGTCGGCGCGCGCCAGCGTGAGCAGATCCTCCACCAGCGCGCTCAGGCGTCCAATTTCCTCGTCGAGCCCCTGCTCGAACTCTTCATGCGCGGCTACTGAGCGCGGGCGGCGGCGTAGGATATCGAGATCGCTGCGGATGATGGCTAGGGGCGTGCGCAACTCGTGCGAGGCGTCGGCGACGAATTGGCGCTGCTGGACGAAGGCGTGTTCCAGCCGGTCCAGCATGCCGTCGAACGTGGCGGCGAGGCGGCCCACCTCGTCGGCGCGCGGCGCCAGACCTAGCCGCCCCTGCAAGTTGCCGGCCCCGATGGCCTGCGCCGTGCGCGTGATGCGGTCGATCGGCCTCAACGCCCGCCCGGCCAGGAAGAGGCCTGCGGCCGTGCCGAGCGCGAGCAACACAAGGATGGCCAGGATGAGATCCCCCCGACCTGCAGGACCGGCTGGAACCCGGACACGGTCGCATCGGTGGACTGCGCCACCTGCACCACGCCGCGGATCTGGCCCCGGCCGTCGCGCAGGATGTCCACGTAGACGCGCGCCTTCCCATCAGTGCGGAATCCGCCGCGCCCCACGGCGAGCGCGGCGCGCACCCCCGGTTGCGGCGGCACGGCGCGCGGGCCCACCACGCGCCCGACCAGCCGGCCTTGCGCGTCGAAGAGATAGGCAGCCGTCCCCCCTTCGATGGGGAACGTGCCGACGCCGCCGAGACGCACACCAGACGTGGTCAGACGCACGCGATCGGAGAGCAGCGCGGCGCGCTCGCGCAGCGTGGTGTCGCGCGCGTCGCAGAGGTAGGCGCCTACCACCACGAGGATGACGGCGCCGAAGCAGGCCAGCGTGAGGCCAACCACCAGGATGTACCACAGGGCCAGGCGCGCGCGCAGCGACGACGGGGGACGCACGCGCAGGCGGGACGGCCAGGTGGGATGGAGGGGACGAGGGCGGCGCATCGGCATGGGTCAGGCCTTGAGCGTGTAGCCCACGCCGCGTACGGTGTGGATGAGCGGGCGCGCGGCGCCCGCGTCGATCTTGCGCCGCAGGTGGCGCACGTACACGTCGATGACGTTCGACTCATTGTCGACGTTGAGGTCCCAGATTCGCTCGGCGATCTGCGTGCGCGTCCACACCTGTCCCGGCCGCCGCATGAGCAGGGCCAGCAGCGCATATTCCTTGTTCGTCAATTCGATCAAGGCCCCGCCGCGGCGTACCTCGCGCGTGGCCGGATCGAGCGCGAGGTCGTCGACCCGCAGCAGCGGCGCGCGATCCAGCGTCCGGCGGCGCGCCAGGGCGTTGACGCGCGCGACCAATTCGTCGAAGGCGAAGGGCTTGGTCAGGTAGTCGTCCGCGCCCGTGTTGAGCCCCGCGACGCGATCCTCGACGCTGTCCTTGGCCGTGAGCATGAGGATGGGCGTGACGATGTGCTGATTGCGCACCTCGCGGCAGACGGCGAAACCGTTCTTGCGCGGGAGCAGCACGTCGAGCACGATCACGTCGTACTCGTTGGTCGTGGCCAGCAGCACGGCCTCATCCCCGTCCGGCGCCACGTCGACGGCGTGCCCCTCCTCCTCGAGTCCATTGCGCAGGGAGCGCGCCAGGCGCGGCTCGTCCTCCACCACCAGCAGGCGCATCGTCGCCCCTCCTCCGTCTCTCTTCTCTCGGCTGACACCCGTCCTCCGACCCCTAGTGTAGAGAGCATATGGCCGCGCCATGAAGCCGCCGTGAACCGAGCATGAATTGTTTTTCATCCGTCGTGGGCATCGTGCTTGGCGTCGGCGTGGGCCTGGGCATGGTCTCGATCATTGCCGCCCTGGTCGGTTCCGTCGGCTTCACGCTACAGCCGCACATCGCCCCACGCAGCGTGGTAGTGGCGTTCTGCCTCGGCGCGGTCCTCACGTTTCTGACGGTCGCCTTCTCAGCCTGGCGCGTGAGCCGGCTCAGTATCGTCGCCGCCATCCGCGACCTGCCCGACACTGTGCACGCGGACGGCGGCATCGGCGCCGCCTTCGGGCGCCCCTGGGCGGACCTGCGGCGCGCTGGGCGGCGGTTGCGTGCGGGCCATCCGCTCGGCGCCCTCGCGGCGACCCTGGCCGCGCCGTGGCATCTCGTCACCGCCTTCCGGGTCTTCATCAGCCACGGCCCCCTGCTACTGGTCGCCGGCGGCCTGCTGGTGGCGCTCGGCATCCAGGGTAAGCAGTTCGCTCTCTTCAACCTGGGCCTCTCGCTGCTGGCGATCGGCGTGGCGCTGCTGGTGCGCTGGCTGCTCGCCGGCCTGGGCGCGCTCGCGCGCGTCCGCGACCGCCTCACCTACTCGCTGGCCGGCCTCGCCCTGATCATCCTCTGGCTGCTACCCGCCGACGCCCTCCACGCGGGTTTGCACTCCGGCATGGAGACGTTCTTCCTGGCGGGTGTGCTGCTGGTGCTCGGCGGCGTCTGGACGGTCATGTACAACAGCGACCTGTTGCTCGGCGGTCTGGTGGCGACCCTGGGGCGGCGCGGCGCGCTGGCGCCTGTGCTCAAAACGGCGGTGATGTACCCGCTGCAGAACCGCGTCCGCACCGGCCTCACGCTGTCCATGTTCAGCCTGGTCATCTTCACGCTGATCGTCATGTCGATCCTGACAGGCAGCTTCATCGGCCAGGGCTTCAACCTCAACCGCGACAGCGGCGGCTACCAGGTCTACGGTAGCGTCAGCCCGCTCAACCCCATCCGCGACATCACGGCGCGCATCGCCGCCACGCCGAGCCTGCGCGGCCGCGTCGGCGCGGCAGGCGGCGTCACCGAACTCCCGGCGGCGCTACGCCAGCCCGGCCAAAAGGACCAGGCCTGGCAATCGTCGTCGATCAGCGTCGCGGATGACGCCTACCTGGCAAGCACGCGCTACACGCTGCGCCTGCGCGCGCCAGGCTATACCTCCAGCGCACAGGTCTGGCAGGCCCTGCGCACGCATCCCGGCGCCGCCGTGGTGGGTGCCGGCATCGTCAACGCGCCGGGCGGCGTCGGCCCGTCCAGCGCCTTCCAGATCAAGGGCGTGTCCTACGGCGGCGCACGCTTCGCGCCCGTGCGGATCATGCTGCGTGACGCGCGCACCGGCGCGGTGATCCCGCTCACGGTCATCGGCGTGCTCGACCAGTCCTCGCTCTCCGGCTTCGGCTCAGGGGTCTATACCGGGCAGTCCACGCTCACGGCCGCGCACGACGCGCCAGCGGTCCCCACGACCTACTATTTTCGCGTAACGCCCGGCCGGGACGTCCATAAGACGGCGCTGGCGCTGGGCTCCGCCTTCCTGTCCAACGGTCTCGACGTGACGGAGGTCCAGAGCGTCTACGCCACGCAGACGGGGGTCAGCAGCGGGATCACCACGCTGCTGCAGGGCTTCACGGCGTTGGGCCTGATCGTGGGGATCGCGGCGCTGGGCGTGATCGCTACGCGCTCGGTGGTGGAACGCCGCCAGCAGATCCGCGTGCTGCGCGCCATCGGCTACAAGCGGCGCATGGTGCAGGCCAGCTTCCTGCTGGAGTCCAGCTTCGTCTCCATCGCCGGCACGGTGCTGGGCGTGGCGCTGGGGCTGCTGCTGGCGGGGCAGATCGAGGCGTCTATCACCAAGACCGACCCGAGCATGCGCGCGATCGTCCCCTGGGCGCGCATCGGCGGCATCGTGCTGCTAGCCTACCTGGCCTCGCTGCTGACGACCTATCTGCCCGCCCGGCAAGCCGCGCGCGTCGCGCCCGCCGAGGCGCTGCGCTACGAGTAGCGCGGTTCGGCTCAACCCCTATCGACGCGCGGCCTCGATGCGCAGGCGTGAGGAATCGCGGATGAAGCCGAGCCACGTCGCGAAGTGCACGTCGTTTTCGGTCAGAATGACCGTTTCCTCATCCCGCGCCAAGCGCCGACCCGTCAGGACGATCAACACATCGTTCTGATGGTCGCGCGTGCGTATGTCGCCGTAGCGGCCGCGATAGCGTGATAGCAGGCGTCCGCACGTTCGCCACATCTCATCAGTCGGCGTCGCAATAGAACCCAACCGTCGACAGCGATCAAAAAAGTCGTCGTAGATTTTCTGTTCTTCTTGGTCGCGCGCCCCCGCCATGACCTCCTCGGCGACGACGGACGAGAGGACTAGGCGTCCCGCGCGCAAATCCCGCTCAAGTCGATCGCCGTAGCTTGCCCGCGCAAAGTACGCGATCAAAATCGAGCTATCTGGCAAAATCGCCATCTACCAACAATTCGTCCGGGACATCTCCGGGCTGTAGATAGACCGGCAGAGGCGGGGGAGGCTCATAGACAACAGGTGGCTCGCTACGCCGAGATATTTTGTCGCTGACCGCCAGCGCTTCGGCGGCAAGTAGCGCGAGATCGATCGCTCGACGCACGGCTTCGGACTCGCTCTTGCTCCCGTAAAGCACGCGCAATTGCTCCAGCGACTCAGCGTCTATCAGGAGATTGCGCCGTACCAGGCCGGACGGCGACTTGCGCACGCGCGGTCTGCCGCGACGTTTGTACTCCGCGGCCGTTTGCTCCGGCGCTACCATGATCCCCCTCACTCTCTTACGTCAGCGTTTCGTGTAACAGCTGCTACTATTATACACACCGACACGACGAGGGGTATGAACTGGGCGCCGCATGGTACAATGCGCGGCGTGACGACTACATCCAATACCCCCTCTACACAGCGCTTGCGCGAGCTCGTGGCCGGCTTCACCGACCGGCGCATCCTGGCGCTCGGCGACATGGTGGCCGACGAATATATCATCGGGCGGCCGGTGCGCCTCTCGCGCGAGGCGCCCATCCCCGTGCTGGAGTGGACCGATCGCTATATCGTGCCCGGCGGCGGCGCCAATCTGGCGCGCAACGCCCGCACGCTCGGCGGCGAGGTCGCCGTGGCCGGGGTGATCGGACGCGACGAGCCGGGCGGCGCCCTGCGCGAGAGCCTGCTGGCCGCGGGTGTCGGCATCGCGGGGCTGGTCGAGGAACAGGGCCGTCCCACCTCGACCAAGACGCGTGTGGTCGGCGGCAGTTCGCAGGTGGTGAGCCAGCAGATCACGCGCATCGACCGCGTGGTCAGCACCGAGATCGACGACACGGCCAAGGGGCGCATCATCGACTACCTGCGCCACGAGTTGCCTCGCTTCGACGCCTTGATCATCTCCGACTACGAGAACGGCGTGATCAACCGCGACATCATCGCCGCCGCGCTGCCCCTGGCGCACGAACACGGCCTGACCATCACCGTCGACGCCCACGGCGACTTGCACCGCTTCCAGGGCATCACCATTGCCACGCCAAACCAGGATGAGGCGGCGGCGACGCTCGGCGCGCCGCTACGCGGGGACGACGATGTGCGCCGGGGCGGAATCGATCTGGTGCGCTCGATGCGCGCACGGGGCGTCTTGATCACGCGCGGCAGCGAAGGCATGACCCTCGTCGAAGCGGACGGCGCCTGCCATCACCTGCCCGCCTCTCAACTCAGCGAGGTGCGTGACGCTACCGGCGCCGGGGACACCGTCAGCGCCACGGTCACGCTGGCGCTGACGGCCGGGGCGTCGTTGCTCGAGGCGGCGCACCTGGGCAACCTCGCCGCCGGCATCGTCGTCCGCCGCCTCGGCGCGGCCACGACCACGCAAGAACGCTTGGTGGACGAGATCACGAAGCTGTAAATGCATGGCGCCTTCTATGCTACTATCCTGATGGAGACTGTGGTCGATAGACATCCCACAATAAGGAGACACTTTTCATGGCTACCGAGACGGCTCAGACAGCTCAAGACGTCACTGTTACCAGTTCTTCCAGCAACGATCAGATTTTCCAGCTCGCGCAGCAATTGCGCGTCGATAGCATTCGCTCGACAACGCAGGCCGGCTCCGGCCACCCCACCTCGTCGATGTCGGCGTCCGACGTCATGGCCGTCCTGCTCGCCAAGTATCTCAAATATGACTGGGACAACCCGCACGCGGCCAACAACGACCACCTCATCCTCTCCAAGGGCCACGCCGCGCCGGTGCTCTACGCCGCCTACAAAGCCGCGGGCGCTATCAGCGACGACGAGATGCTGACGCTACGCAAGTTCGGCAGCCGCATCGAGGGCCACCCCGTGCCGCTGCTGCCCTATGTGGACGTGGCGACCGGCTCGCTGGGGCAAGGTCTGCCCATCGGCGTCGGCATCGGGCTCGCCGGCCAGTACCTCGACAAGCTGCCCTATCGCGTGTGGGTCATCCTGGGCGACAGCGAGATGGCCGAGGGCTCGGTGTGGGAGGGCTTCGATAAAGCCTCGCACTACCAACTCTCCAATCTGACCGCCATCATCGATGTGAACCGCCTGGGCCAGCGCGGCGAGACCGACCTGGGCTGGAACGTCGACGCCTATGCCGCGCGCGCGCGCGCCTTCGGCTGGAACGCCATCGAGATCGACGGCCACGACATCGCGGCGATCGACAAAGCCTTCGCCGCCGCCGAGGCGCACAAGGACGGCCCGACCTGCATCATCGCCAAGACCGAGAAGGGGCACGGCGTGTCCTTCCTGGCGAACAAAGAGGGCTGGCATGGCAAGGCGCTCAACGCCGACCAAGCCAAGCAGGCCATCCAGGAACTGGGCGGCGAGCGCCACCTCATCGTGCAAGGTCCCAAGCCGCAGGGTGGCCCCATGAAAGCCGGCCCGGCCATCAAGGGGACATCCGAGCCGGTGCAGCTACCACAATACAAGGTCGGCGGCGACGCCGTGGCCACGCGTAAGGCCTACGGCGACGCGCTCCAGGCGCTCGGCGCGCGCCTGGACGTGGTGGCCCTCGACGCCGAGGTGAGTAACTCGACGCACGCCGATGAGTTCAAGAACAAGTACCCCGACCGCTTCTTCGAGATGTACATCGCCGAGCAACAACTCGTGGCGGCAGCGGTCGGCCTGCAAGTGCGCGGCTACGTGCCCTTCGCGTCGACCTTCGCGGCCTTCTTCTCGCGCGCCTACGACTTCGTGCGCATGGCCGCCATCTCGCGCGCCAACATCCGCCTATCCGGCTCGCACGCTGGCGTCTCCATCGGCGAGGATGGCCCCTCACAGATGGCGATCGAGGATCTGGCCAGCATGCGCGCGGTCCACGGCAGCACGGTGCTCTACCCCAGCGACGCGACCTGCGCGGCGAGCCTTGTCGGCCAGATGGCCGACCTCGCGGGCATCAGCTTCATCCGCACCACGCGCGCCAACACACCGATCCTCTATGGCGCCGACGAGAAGTTCCCCATCGGCGGCAGCAAAGTGCTGCGCCACTCCGACCAGGACCATGTGACGATCATCGGCGCGGGCATCACGCTGCACGAGGCGCTCAAGGCCTACGACACGCTCAAGGGCGAAGGCGTCAACGCACGCGTGATCGACCTCTACTCGGTCAAGCCGGTCGATGTAGAGACGCTGCGTCAGGCTGCACGGGAGACCGGCGGCAAGTTGCTCACGGTGGAAGACCACCTGCCCGAGGGCGGGATCGGCGACGCCGTGCTCGACGCCTTCAGCGGGCAGGGCGAGATCTTGCCCACCGTGGTCAAGCTCGCGGTGCGTGAGTTGCCGGGCTCGGGTAAGCCGGCCGAACTGCTGCACGCGGCCGGCATCGACGCCGACTGCATCGCCGCCGCCGCGCGTACACTGGCCGGCAAGTAGGCGTTAGTAGTTAGTAGTTAGTGGCTAGTTTAGCGTCAGGCTAACTACTAACTACTAACTACTAATTTTGCCCCTACCACAACAGCGGCCAAACGCGCTATACTAGAGGGAAAGCGGCCGGTTGTGTCGCTCACCGTCCGGCGTGCGTCGTGTGCCGTGCAAGTAGGCCACAACACAGGCCATAACAGGAGAATCAGAAACCATCTTGGCAGAGTCGGATCAGGGCACTAACAGCGGGACGCCCCCCGCCTTGGCAGAGTCGGATCAGGATACTACCGGCGGGACACCCCCCGTCATGGCAGAGTCGGATCAGGGCACTAACAGCGGGACGCGCCCCGTCACGGCCGCTCCTCAGCGGCGACCCTTCGTCCCACGCGAGGAGCGCGACCGCCGGCGCCGCGAGGCGCTGGAGAGTCTGACCGTTGGCGAGTGGCGCGAGGGCCGCGTCACCTCCGTGGTTCCCTTTGGCGCTTTCGTCGACCTTGGCGGCATTGATGGGCTCGTCCACATCTCGCAGTTGGGGACCGGCGGCTACGTCGAGAAAGCCGAAGACATCGTACAGCCTGGGCAAACCGTGCGTGTGCGCATCGTCGAGATTGACCGTGACCGCCAGCGTATCGGGTTGAGTATGCGTGAGCCCAACGCGGCGCGCCCCCCGCGACCCGCGTCGACCGATCGCCCCCAGCAAAGCGGAGGATATACTCCATCCGCGCCGGCGTCCGAGCCGGGTGGCTCGATGGGCGATGGCGGCGATCGTGGCGGGAACCGGCGCCCTGAGCGCGGCGGCAACGCCCCTGCTGGCGGACGTAACCGCTTCCAGGAGCCGCGCGGCGAAAACCGTCCACGGACCGGCCGCCGCCGCGACGCGGAGGACACGGAGGACTTCCGTCCGGTCCGCGGCGGCGCGGCGCAGGACTACTACACGATCTTCGGCGATGACGACGCGGATGAGCCCGCGCCGACGACGGCCGAAGAGTTGGTCGCACGCTTCAACAAGGGGCGGCACTAAAGGGCAGAAACGGGTGGATAGCGGCACTCCTCTCATTATGAGAGGAGTGCCGCTATCCACCCGTTTTTGTCATAGTTGACGCACAGACCTGGCGCGCATATACTGTCGTTCATCAAAAGGGGATGCGCTTGTGCAAGAGACCGACGGTTCCCGCGGCAATGGCTATCGGTTCGAGGGCCTGGAAGATCTCAGCGGCACGGTCTTCCCCGATGTGCTGCTCGACCGGGTCATGGCAAACCTCACGGGCGCCGAGTTCAAGGTGCTTGCCTACATCGTGCGCCGGACCGTACCCTTCAAACACGGCTCCGACACCATTTCGCTTGAGCAAATCTGCGGCGGCGTCAGCGGTCGCGACGGCTCCGTGATCGACGCGGGGACGGGCCTCTCCAAGAAAACGGCTATCGCCGCGCTCAAAGGGCTGCAGGACAAGGGCATCGTCATCGCAGGCAAGCGCACGGGCAAAGACAACCTGCCAACCGCCCTGTCGCTGCGCTTTAAAGATAGCGGCGATTAGCCATTAGCCATTAGCAGCGTTGGCGGCATCGGACCGCCGGACGATTATGACGTTCGCGGAAACCGAAGCTAACCGCTAATGGCTAACCGCTATTAGCTAACTGCTCGCCAGCGTGACACCTGGCACAAGAATGCGCACATTGTCTTGCGCGCGCTGGCCGCTCAACCACTTGCGGAACGCGTACGTCGTGACTGCCTGCTGCGTCTGCGCGTCAAGCGACTTGTAGGCGACGGTCTTGCTGCCCTCAACCTCGATGATGTGGTAGCCGTACTGCGACTGCACCGGCGTGCTGATCCGCCCTTGTTTGAGTGAGAAGATAGCCTTGTCGAACGGGGCTACGGTCACGCCATGCGCCAGGTAGCCCAACTCACCGCCGTTCGCCGCGCTGCCGGTATCGACCGAGTACTTCTTGGCCAGGGACGCGAACAGGCTCGGATTCTGCTGTAGCTGCGTGGCGATAGAGTCCGCGAGGGCCTTCGTGCGCACCAGGATGTGCCGCACGCGCACCTCCATGACCGTCGTCGGGATAGGCGCGACCTTGCTCTGGACCTTAGTCCGCAGCACTTGGTCGTGCACGACCGCCTTAAAGGATGCCGGAGTATAGCCGAACGTGGCGAGCACTTGCGTAAACGACACGGGCGTGCCGTAGCGCACCTGGTAACTGTCGTAGGTGCGCTGCACCTCGGCCGAGGTCACGCTGATGCCGTGCTGGCCGGCATAGTGGTTGACGACCGCACGGTCGATGAGGCCGTTGAGCGCCACCGTGCGGATTTGCGCCTCGGTAGGCAGTGGGGAGCCCGGCTGCTGCTGCGCCTGCTGCATGGCCGACAACCGCACCTCGTTCGCCGCGTCAGCGTAATCGGCGCCGGCGATTGTCTTTCCCGCCACGACCGCAGCAGGCTTGGAGCGCGAGATCGGAGGAAGGGACGTGCTGGTCGCGCCGGTCGTCACCGTCGGCGCGGATGCGGCGCTCGTCGTGGACGCGGGTCCAGTATAGAGGGCGCTGCCGCTCACGCAACCGCTCAAACCAACGGCCGCGACGACGAGCGCGGCGGCGGCCAGAGCGCGTGGGGCCAGTGTGCGGATGGGACGACGGTGTAGAGCGCGATAGAACATGACGGGTCGTGTCTCCTCAGTAGCGGCGGCGGCTGTCTACCACCATGACCGACCCTCACTATACGTGCTGCCACGATTCCCGGCAATGGAACGCCGCTCAGAAAACAATCGATTATCGAGAACGGTGGGCGGTTCAACGCGGCTCGACACGGGCGGCCACGCTATCGCGCCAACCTTGCCTTCCGCGAGGAACAGAAAGCGGCCAAGAGGCTGACGCCAACGATTTTCATACAATATTCATGTAGCTCACACGTAACTCCCATGTTAAGGCGGTAACATGAGAGGTGTGAGGGGTATCGAGCCCCTGCAAATGGGTGGACACGGACAGTATCCCGGGATTGTCCGCCGCCACCCTGCCCTTGGATAGGCCCAGTCCCCACTGGTAGATAGTAGGAGAATCCTTTCGATGAGTTCAACACGTACACTCGCCGTTCTATTGGCCGGCGGCATGGCGGTCAGCGGCCTCGCCGCCGCTCCCGCCGCGCACGTTGGAGCGACGCCCGCTCCGACCAAGACGCCCACGCCCACGAAGGCAACGCTGATGGTTACATCCGGCGCCACGACCAGCCGCGGCGGCGTCGTCACCGTCGCCGGGTCCGGCTTCAACGCTAACGAGTCGATCACCGTGTCCCTGAGCGGCATCACGTCGACCGTCACCGCCAAGGCCGACGGTAAGGGCATGCTCCCCCCGACCGGCTTCAGCGTGCCCTACAGCACGGCCGCCGGCGCGCATACTATTACGGCGACCGGCCAGACGAGCAAGCGCGCCGCGAGCGCGACCGTCACCGTGCAGCAGCTCACGCCGTCCATCTCGCTCAGCGCCGCGACGGAGACGCCGGGCGCGTCTGAAACGGTGACCGGCAAGGGCTTCGGACCTCAAGAGCAAGTGACGCTCTCCCTCAATGGTGAGGCCATCTCCACGACGGCGCCCATCACGACGAACAACGGGGCGTTTAGCGCGAACTTTACCGTCCCCAGTTCGCTCCTGCGCGGCGTCAACACGATCAGCGCCATCGGCAACGAGAGCCGTGTGAGCGCGGTGACGGCGCTGACGGGGAATCTGCCGCGCGCCACGCAGTTCTACATGTCCGGCGGCATGAACACGGCGGCCGACAGCACCAACATCGATATCATCAACACGAACGCGCAACCGGCCAGCGTCAACATGATCTTCTACTACGCCAACGGCGCGCAGGCGCCGAAGACCGTCAATGTCCCGGCGCACTCCACGCAGCGCTTCGTAGCCAGCGCCCTGGGCCTGCCACAGGGCACGTTCGGCGTGCAGGTGCGCGCCGACCGCCAGGTCGCGGCCGAGCTTGTCATCGCCCGCTATAACCATACCGACGGTGACAACCTGCCCGGTTCCCCCGGCCTGAACACCCATTGGTACCTCGCCGCGGGCTCGACCAAAGGCGGCACGGAGACCATTTCGGTGCTCAACGCCGACTCGACGCGCCCCGCGCATGTGCAGATGCAGTTCCTGGGCGTCACGGGCAGCGCGCGCCACATGGAGACGGTGACAGTCCCCGCGCACACGAACAGTGTCGTCAACATCAACAACATCGTCCCCAACCAGGGCGTGAGCGTCGTGGCCCTTTCCGATATCCCGGTGCTCGTGGAGCGCACCCAGACCTTCGGGACGAACGACGGCGGCCTGACCACCCGCGCGGGAGCGACCACCCCGGCGACGGAGTGGCTTTTCGCGGCCGGCACGACCGCTAACGGCGTGCAGACCCTCTACACGGTGCTGAATCCCGGCGATGTCGCGGCGACGGTCACGGCAAGCTTCTACGCGAGCAATGGCGGCGCGGTGGGTAGCCGCACCATCAGCGTGGGCTCGCGCAGTCGCGCGACGATCAACCTCGGCGACGTGGTCCAGGGCGACCGCATCGCCGCCGTGATCACGAGTAACCAGGGGGTCGTGGTGGAGCGCGCCGAGTACACCGGCTCGTATGCCACGGCCAAGTCGGGCTCGGTCGTATTCGGGCGCAACGGCGCCGGCGTGCGCTGGACCTTCCCGGCCGGCAACACCACGCCGCCCAGCGGCACGGCGCAGGGCGTCGATGAGGCGTTGGTGCTCTTCAACCCCTCGGCCGTGACGGTTCCGGTGACGGCGACCTTCTACGACAACACGGGTAAAGTGGTCACCAAGCAGTACACCATCGCGCCGACCGCGCACACCGACATCGCGGTAAACGCGCTCGGACTCAACCCGCAGCACGGCGTCGTCCTGCAGTCCGGCAACGGCCAGGGCTTCATCGCCGAGCAGGGCATCACGACGGTCGACGCGCGCACCTTCGAGTCAAGCCAAGGCATCGCGCAATAGGCCATAGGGTAACCGGGCGACAGGGGTCTACATCAGTGGTGACTCCTGCCGCCCAACCGTCTACGGCGACTCCCCTGTGCGTCCCCAGCGCCCGGCGCGCCGCTACATAGAGGTCACGGTAGTGACCGGCAACGCGCGACACATATGAGGAACGAATGATGTATACAGTGTTGAAACGGCTGGGAGTAACTTTTCCCGCGCTCCTGGTCAGCCTGCTAGTAATTAGCGCTTTCGCCGCGCGGCCGGCGGTGGCCGCCACCGGCGTCAACGCCGCGCCCGCGGCCACGGTTCCCGCCGCGACGCCGACAGTAGTCGCGGCGCCGACGCTCACCGTCACGCCCCCAACCAGCACACGCGGCGGCATGGTGTCGGTCTCCGGCGCCGGTTTCGCGGCCAACGAGAGCGTCGACCTCACGATCGACGGCGTCACTACGCCGATCACAGTCATCACGGCCACCGCGGCCGGCGCGCTGCCGACCACGTCGGTGATGATCCCCTATACCGCGACCGTCGGCGCCCGCACCTTGACCGCGACGGGCGCCACGAGCCACCGCACGGCTACCGCGCATGTTGTTCTTACACAGGTAACGGCGACGTTGGTCGCCACGCCCGCGACGACCTCGCGCGGCGGGACGACGACCCTCACCGGCGCCAACTGGGCCCCAAGCGAGGCCATTACCGTCACCTTGAGTGGCGTGACCACGCCGATCACCGTCGTGCACGCCACGACGACGGGCGCTTTCCCGTCCACCGTCGTGACTATTCCCTACACCGCGACGCGCGGCACGCAAACGCTCACGGCGATGGGCGAGATTAGCAAGCGCACCGCCACCACGACCATCACACTCGGCGCCGTCGCCGCGACGCTGGTCGCTACGCCGTCCACCACCAACCGCGGTGGGACGACGACCCTGACGGGCGGCAATTGGGCTCCTAACGAGGCCATTACTGTGACCCTCAGCGGCGTGACCACGCCCATTACGGTCGTGCACGCGACAGCGCAGGGCGCTTTCCCCTCCACCGTCATCACTATCCCCTACGCGGCGACGCGCGGGACGCAGACACTGACGGCCACCGGCGCGGTCAGCAAGCGCACCGCGACGGCGACGTTGACCCTGGCGGCCGTGGCCGCGACCTTCGCCGTCACACCCGCCGCGACCAACCGCGGCGGCGTGATCCAGCTCTCGGGCGGCAGCTTCGCGCCTAATGAAGCCGTCACCGTGACGGTCGACGGCGTCATCACGCCGCTGGCGACGATCACGGCCACGGCGCAGGGCACGCTCTCCGCGACGGGCGTGAGCATCCCCTATAGCATCCCGGCCGGCCCGCACACGCTGCGCGCCACTGGCGCGATCAGCAAGCGCTCGGCCACGGCCGGCATCACCGTCGCGGCGCTCACGCCAAGCATCTCGGTGAACCCGTCCGCCGCCGCCCCCGGCGCCGCCGTCACCGTGACGGGCAAGGGCTTTGGCCGCCAGGAGCAGGTCACGCTCGCGCTTAACGGCGCGGCCGTGACGACCACCGCTCCGATCACGACCAACAACGGCGTCTTCAGCGCCAGCTTCATCGTCCCCGGCAGCGTATTGAACGGACAGAACACGGTCAGCGCCGTGGGCAACGAGAGCCGCGTCACGGCCGTGACCGCGTTCACCGGCAACCTCGCGCGCTCGCCGCTGTTCTACTTTGCCGGCGGCCTCAACACGGCGACGGCGCACTCCGTCGTGCAGGTACTCAACACCAACAACCAACCGGTCGACCTGAACCTGCATTTCTACTCCGACAACGGGACGACCACCAGCAAGACCGCCACGGTCGCGGCGCACGCGCAGGCCGTCATCCCCGTGGCCCAGTACGGGTTGCCGTCCGGGACCTTCGGCCTACAGCTCAACGCCGACCGCCAGGTCTCGGCGCAGCTAACGATCCAGCGCCCTGGACAGGACGACGACACGCTGCTCGGCAACACCGGCTTGGGCACGACGTGGTACCTCGCCGAGGGCTATACCGGCCTGACGTTCCACGAGAACGTCTCGATCATGAACCCCGACCCCAGCGTGGCCGCGCACGTCCAACTGCAGCTGCTGCCGTTCGGCGGACGCGCGGGAAAGACCGTCACCGTCACGGTGGCGCCGCATTCCAACAGCGTCACCGACATCAACGCGCTGCTGCCCGGCCAGTCGCTCTCGATCATCGCGACCTCGGACCGCCCAGTCGTGGTCGAGCGCACGCTGACCTTCAGCACCAACGGCTATGGTATGACCACGCGGGCGGGCAGCAACGGCCCCGCGACGAGCTGGATCTTCGCCGAAGGCACGACGGTCAACCGTTTCCAGACCTTCCTGACCATCCTCAACCCCAACGTGACCCCCGCGCTCGTCACGGCCAGCTTCTACAGCCGCACGGGTACGAGCCTGGGCAGCCGGACGATGCTGGTGACGGGACGCAGCCGCGCCAACCTCAAGCTTAACGACCTGTTCAACGCCAGCGGCGTGGCCAGCGTGGTCACGAGCAACCAGCCGGTCGTGGTCGAGCGCCCCGAGTACTTCGGCTCGCCCAATGGCTACCGCATCGCCGGCTCGGACGTGTTCGGACGCAACGGCGCTGGTGTGCGCTGGAGCTTCCCGGCCGGGGATACGCAGGGGCGCAGCGACTTCCTGCTCGTCTACAACCCCTCGGCCACGACGGTGCCGATCGACGTCACCGCCTATGGCAGCGACGGGCGCATGCTCACGCAGCGCATCGCCGTGCCGCCGACGGTCCGCTACAACATCGACGTCGGCCGGTTGTTCCCCGGACTCGCGGCGCAGCACGGCATCGTGCTGACGTCGGCGAGCGGCGCCGGCTTCGTGGCCGAGCAGACCGTCTTCGCGCCGGACCATAGCACGCTACGGTCCACGCAGGGCCTCGCGCAGTAGGCTCGGTAGGGACGACAATCCCTCAAAGGGACGGGCGGGCAGGTGACACTGTGTCACCTGCCCGCCCGTTTCCCTTTGGGCGCTGCCCAGGGTGCCCTCGAAATGGTGGGACGTGGCCTGACCTTTTAAGGTCAGGCCCACGACGCTTACCATCACAATCGTATGGTACATCCACTGGCGCGCTTCGGTGTACCTATGTCGTGGTTAGTGGATAATAGAGGCAAAGGAGAGCATACGGTATGATAGCGCGCCTGATCGCCGGCCCCATCGTCGTCTTTACCCTCATCATGGCGGGAGTTGCGCCTGATCATGCGCGCGCACGCGCCGCGACGATATCTTTTCTGTCGGCGACAGCGCGCTGGATCGGGCCGGGCTCCTTTTATTACGTGCGGTCGGCCCCCGCCGCCGGCGCCCACATCGTTGGTCGGGTTACGCAAGGAACATCGTTACAGATCCTGGCGGGGACGCGTGGGGCGGACGTAAACGGCAATCCATGGTGGTACCAGGTCCGCGTGGGACGCGCGACGGGCTACGTCAGTTCCAACGCCGTGGAAACGGCCGGCGTCGCGGACCGGCCCTGGACCGCTGTCGCCACGAGCGACGGCGACGCGACCGTGTCGACCGTGACGGCGCGGCGCGCCCCACACCTCGCGGCGCCGGTGGCCGCGCTCTACCCGCTCGACGCGCGTTTCACCGTGCTCGGCCAGAGCGACGGCGACATCGCGCAGGGGAACGATGGGGGGTGGTACCGTATCGCGCAGGGCTCCCTCCCACCCGTCTACATCTACTCCCCCTACCTCAAATTCGCGCGCTGGGGCGGCGTGGCGCCGGCGGAACCCCTGCTCACAGCGCCCTCGGCCGTGTCGATCGACGCCCAAAGTGGCCGTATCCTGTATTGGCGCGATGGCGTCGCGCGACGCCGGCCAGCCAGCACGGTCAAGATCATGACGGCCCTGGTCGCCCTGGGCCGTCTAGCGCCGTCCGCACGCCTGCGCGCGCCCGACGACGTGTTGAGCGTGACGACCGACGTGGGCGGCAGCAGTATGGGACTGCAGCCGGGCGAAACGCTTCCACTGTCCGATCTGCTCTACGGGCTGCTGCTGCCCTCGGGCAACGACGCCGCCTACACCATCGCGCAAGGAGTGGCCGGTTCGCAGACGCGTTTCGCCGCCCTGATGAACGCGACCGCCGCCCAACTAGGGCTGCGCGACACGCACTACACCAATCCGACCGGCCTCGACGAGGCGCGCGAATATACGAGCGCGATCGACCTCGCACGGCTGGCCCGCTATACCCTGCGGCACGCGCCGTTCATCGCGACAATCGTGCGCACGCAGACGTACACCATCAATGCCGGCCCCGGCCATCCGGCGTTCGCGCTGCACAGCCTCGACCAGCTGCTGGGGAGCTACCCCGGCGCCGACGGCGTCAAAACCGGCACGACCGCGCAGGCCGGCCAGAATCTCGTGGCCGCGGCGACGCGGCACGGCCACCAGGTCATCGCCGTGGTGCTCGACGCCACCGACCGCTACGCCGACGCCACCGCGCTGCTTGACCACGCGTTCGCCCTACAGTGACACTATCGCGCTCACGCCTTGTTCAAAAGTCGTCGCGCTGTCAGGCATGACCCGTACGCGCTAACGCGGCGCGCACGACGATGCGTTGCGAGTCAACATCGAACGGGTAACAGCTGATCATGGTGAGCGTGGACGTGGGCGTCTGGTACAGCACTGCTGTATCCGTCGGCGCCACGATCTTGCTGCCTGTCACGGTATAGACATAGCCCCGGCCGCCCTGATACAGGTACACCTCATCGCCGACCTGCATCGCCGGCAGTTGCTGAAAGATGTTGTGCTCGATGTCGTCGTGCCCATAGATAACGTAGTTCTTCCAGCTGTCCTGACCGCCAAGCGTCGCGGAGGAGCGCCAGTGTGTCACGGCGTACCCGTGCGCGATGGGCAACGTCCCATCCGCGGCGGTACCGCAGTCGTACACTGGAGCGCGCACGCCCAGCCGTGGGATGTAGATCGTGGTGTCCGACGCGTAGAGCGGACACGCCGACGACTGGGACGGCGCTCGCTTTACCTGGACCGCAGACATGGCCGCCGCGCCACGCGCGCGAGTCGGTCCCACAGCACGGGCGCGCCGCGCTGTCGCCACGCGCGCGTGAGCCACGACAGGGGCTGTCGCGATAGCGCGCCGTGCTGTCCCAGACGGAAGAACGGGCGGCGACGCGGGACGCCATGCGTGGCGGGCGTGCGCCGGGTGTGTAGTGGTCATAGATGCGACAGCGCGCGTAGGCGGAAGGCTGCCGACATGGGCGCCGTGCAGCACGGCAACGCCGCCGAGCGCCGCGGCGACAACCAAGACAACGCCTGCTATATATCGTGTTGGACGCATTTTTTGTAGACGGTACACCATTATCTATAAGCGTGGGGACGCACCACATAATGGCACGCCAACCGTTGTGTCTGCAATAGCCCAAGCGGGGCTAAACGCCATACGGTTCAATGAGCCGCAAATAAACGCAAGTGAACGCGTATATGACCCGTTATTTGCGTCTATTCGCGTGCATGCGCGGCTAATTCTCGTTAAGGATCGGACAAGATTGTGACGCCGCCAGCGGTACAGGTGGATCAGGCCGCCCGCGCGGCCAGCGCACGGCCGCCCAGCGATAGACATGGATGGCGATCACGAGCCAGAAAAGGCCGTATAACGCGCCCCCCAGCACATCGCTCGGCCAGTGCTCGCCTTCCAGCAGGCGTGACGGCCCCATCAGTACGACGAGCGCCACGAGCACGATCGACGCTGGCCAGAGCCACGGCGCCGCGCGGAACGCGCGGGGGACGGTGAGAGTTAAGAAGAGCAGGAAGCCGAAGTAGGCAAAGGCATGGACGACATGGCCCGAGGGGAAGCTGTAGTAGTGGGCAATGTGGTTGAGCACATGCACACCATAGCCGTTGGGACGCGGACGACGAATGACCTCAGCGATGAGATAGTTCGAGCCATCGGCTATGCCGGCCGTCGCCAGCGCCAGCAGCGCCGCCAGCCAACGCCGCAGCGCGAGCAAGACGAGCGTGACAGCCGCAAGCACGACGGCCTGCGGTATGGGCCACGCAACCGTACTCACATCCTCGACGGCCGTCGCGAGCGCTTGGTGCGGCAGCAACAGGTGTTGCCAGGCCACCGACACGCCGGCATCGCCCGGCAGCGGCGTGGGATGGTCCTTCACGGCGACGGCCAACGCCACCATCAGTATCGCTATGACGGCCTCCCAGACGATGTAGCCGCCGTGCCGGACTCCCTTGTCGCGCCTACCTTGCCTTGGCGTCATCACTTGTCCCCGCGGGGCTCCAACGGTTGCCATAGGGCTCTCCTTGTTCTCAGTTCTCATGGCATGACAATATGCGTCGAACATAGGCAGGACATGTGCCGCGGTCCCAGTAGTCCATCCCACAGCTTCCGTGCGCCAACGATAATTCACGCGCCCTGCCCCGTCTGCCCCGTCTGCCCCGTCTGCCCCGTCTGCCCCGTCTGCCCCGTCACGCGGCGGCCGGCACAGGCTCCGACACGGCGCGCGCGGCCTCCGCCAGGAGCGCCTCGCGGTGAGGACCAAACCCATACAACTGGCGGATTTTGCCTTTCTCCGCGGCGGCGATCAACTCCCGCGGTGTCGCCACGCCCAAATCTTCGCTGAGGCGGAGCGCCGTCTTGGGGCCGATACTCTCGACGGCCATGAGGGCGCGCACGACCGGCGGAGCGTCTTCGAGCAACTCGTCGTAGAAGGTCATCGCGCCGGCGTCGATCAACTCGGCCAGCTTGCGTCGAATGCGCGGCCCGACGCCCGGCAAGGGCAGTTCTTCCCCGCGCGCCGCGATCGCCGTCGCCTCCTCGCGCAGGGACAGCAGCCGCCGTGCCGCCCGCCGATAGGCGCGGACACGGTACACGTTGTCCTGCGCCATGTCCAGCAGCGTCGCGATGTTGAACAGCATCGCGGCCATCCGGTGATTCGTCATGATCCAACCCGCCTTCTGATCTATACCCCACTCAAGCAACCTACTCTAATTATAAAACATTTGTTCTAATAAAGGCATAAAAAAGGGCCGCGAGAGAGATTCTCTCGCGGCCTGTCTATTGGTACGACTGGCACAACACCGCATTAAAAAAAGCGGCCCTGCTTGTCGTGGCACCCGTCTAGAATAGGTGCGCCGAGTGGCCGACAAACACGACGGCGATGGCGATGGCGGCGATGACGAGGACCATCGCGATGGCCCAGGTCAGGTTGTTCGTTGCCGCGCCGCGCGCGTTGTTGTTAGGGTCGTTGTTGCCGGGGGTACCGGGATCGACGTTTATCTGGCTCATTGCTGTCTCCTTCTACAGTCCCCTCACTGATCACATGGGGCGGGGACCACTATAGTACATATCGGCTGAGCTGCCTAGCCTCCTTAGCGTCATGACAAATTAGCTCGATGTGGCCACTCTATTATGATGACAAGGCAAGTAGTGTGCCACGGCCATAAACGAGTCTCGGGCCAATTCCGATAGTTAGACAGGTCCTGACCAGTGGGAGAACAACACAGCGACATAAGCCATGAGCGGCAAAGAGCAACCCATGATCAAGTGCTGGCTATCCCAGCGCTATCAACCTTTGTGTCTATCCATTACTGCCTCTGGTCACTATGCGCCTCGACTGTTTGTTGTCCATATCCCCCATAAGTCCTACACCCACTGGTAACGTCCTTGACGTACGGCGCCCTAAAAGCGTTTAATAACCTTTGGTGCTAGTTGGGGAGTCTCTCCAACGCCTTTGATGCGATGGAGGTAGCCCCAATGCCTCTGTATTGCGTCAAATGGTGCGCACACGGGTGAATCAGGGTCGTCAGGACCTGTTCGATAGCCGCATCGGCCTCCCATCAGGCATCTGTGCAACAAATACTAGATCAAAGCATCGAGGACGCGAGAAAAGCGGCGGTTTCAACTAGCACCACAGGTTAATAGGGACACGCATAACCCTGTGTAGCCCTGCTAACGCGACTCGACCATGTAAGAGGGCCAACGTGAGAAGAGAGGACAACATATTATGACAGTAGGACGATGGCGACGAAGCGGCCGCCTGGGGATGGCGGCACTCCTGGCCTGCGGCGCGCTGCTCGGCACCAACGCTCCTGTGGGCGCGACGACTCCGACCGGGGCGGCGACGGATGGCCCCGGCGCCGTGTCGCACTATGCCCTGGCGCGCAAGGATTGCCTTGGGACCGCCCGCAATACCACTTCCAAGGTGTGGTTCACCGTCGCCAATGGCGTGCTCAGCGATGTCTTCTATCCGACCAACGACAACACCAATGTCCAGACCCTGCAGTACGTCGTGACCGACGGTAGCACCTTCACCGACCTACAGTCGCGCGATACGACCTACTCCGTGCGCGCCCTCAGCAACCGCGCCCTCGACTGCCGCGTCACCAGTACGGCCAAGAGCGGCAAGTACCGCCTCACGACCGACTATATCACCGACCCGTTCCACAACACTATGGTAATGCACACCCGCTTCCAGCCGCTCGCCGGCGCGCGCTCCGCGTACAAGCTCTACGTGCTCTACGACCCCAACCTGAACGGCAATGGCGGCGGTGGGAGCGGGAACGGCGGCGGCGACAGCGGCGCGATCGATACCTCGACCGGCCACGATATCCCCGTGGCCTCCGACCCGGTCACGATGACCAACGCCGCCAATCGCACCTACGCCACGCCGGTCTATAGCGCCCTCGACGCTTCGTCCGGCTTCACGCAGGAGTCAAACGGTTTCGTGGGCGCGGGCAGCGATCCTTTCGCGCAGCTCGACCACACGCATACGCTGACCTCGACGAACGCGACAGCGGCCAACGGCAATCTGGTCCAGGCGGCGCAGGTCGACCTCGCGCGCGGCGGCGATTTCAGCCTCGCGCTCGGCTTCGGCACCAGCCAATCCGACGCCGTGGCGGCGGCCGAACACACGCTGGCGCGGCCATTTGTTCTTCTGCGCGTCCTCTATGAACTGGGCTGGCGCATCTACGACATCCACCTCAACGCCCCGCCGCGCGGCCTGCCCGGCGTCTCCGACGCCGTGGCGCGCGCGCTCGGCGACGAGTATTACCTCAACGCCAACTTGCTCAAGGCGTCCGAGGACAAGACGTTCGCCGGCGCGCTGCAGGCCGGTCCCACCACGCCGTGGGGCCAGGCCGTGTCCGCCGGCGACCCCGCCAACACCTACAACGGCGCCTACCGCGAGGTCTTCGCACGCGACCTCTACGAGCAGTGGACGGGGCTCTACGCCGACGGCGACCTTCAGACGGCCGCCGACGCCACGAACTATCTGTTTTACCGCCAGCAGCTGCCCGACGGGTCGATGCCGCGCAACAGCCTCACCAACGGCAAGACGGCGCCCGACTCCTTCAACACGCAGCTCGACGAGTGCTCCTATCCCATCCTGATGGCCTACCAGCTCGGCGCGCTCAACAGCCGGCTGCGCGCCGAGTTCATCACCAATAGCGATCTCTATCAAAACCACATCAAGCCGGCGGCGAACTTCGTGATCAGCCACGGCCCATCGTTCGGCCCCGAGCGCTGGGAAGAGCAGTCGGGCTACTCACCCTCCACCATCGCCGCCGAGGTCGCCGGCCTCGTGGCCGCGGCCGACATCGCCGACGCCAACGGCGATACGACCGGCGCGGCGCTCTACCGCGGCGTCGCCGACGACTACCAGCGCTCCGTCGAGGGCCAGACCGTCACCACCAACGGCCCTTACGACAACGGCCAGCCCGCGCCGAACAACCACACCTACTTCATCCGCCTCTCCAAGACGGGCGACCCCAACGCCGCCATCTCCTACAACGTCGGCAACGGCGGCCCCACGCTCGACCAGCGCGCCGTGATCGACCAGGGCTTCCTCGAACTGGTGCGCCTCGGTCTCATCCCGGCCAACGACCCCAACGTGACGCAGTCGCTCCCCATCGCGGACGCAACGATTATGTCAAATACGGTGAGCGGACCCGGCTGGCATCGCTACAACGGCGACGGCTACGGCGACGACGCGACGACGGGACATCCCTGGGCGCCGACGAACAAGGGGACCGGCCATGTCTGGCCGGTGTTGACCGGTGAGCGCGCCGAGTACGACCTCGCCGCCGGTGACGCTACGATGGCCGTACAGCTCCTCAACACCATGCGCAACTTCGCCGGCGGCGTCGGCCTGATCCCCGAGCAGGACTGGGATCTGCCCGACCTCGCGCCCTCGCCCATCGGGGCGGACCCGGCCTTCCAGAGCAGTCCTATCTACGGAACCGACCCGACGGTCGCCTCAATCGGCTTCCAAAACGGCAAGCCCGCCGGCTCGTCCGACCCGCTGGCCTGGGCCGAGGGCCAGTACGTACGCCTGCTGCGCGACATCGCCACCACTAGCGTCCTGGAGCGGCCGGCCAACGTCTACGACCGCTACGTGGCGCATCAGCAGGGCACGACCGCGCTCACCGTCGGCGGTCCCGCCGACAACTCGGCTGCCACGAGCGCGTCGGTCGTCGTGACCGGCACGACCGCGCCGGGCAACACCGTCTACGTAGCCGGCTCGAACACCGACAACAATACCGCGACCACCATGACAAGCGCCGCCGCGAACCCAGACGGCGGCTTCAGCGTCACGGTCCCCGTGACCGGCGGCACGACCGTCATCAACATCGTGGCGGTGAGCCCCAGCGGCGGCACGGCCCACGCCGAACGCTCGGTCTACTACGACTACACCCCCGGCACGGTACTCTACGATGTCACCGACCCCAGCGGCGACGACAACGGACCCGGTAACTACGCCTATCCCACGGCCTCCGACTTCCACCCCGGCGCCTACGACATCCAGGAGTTCAAGGTCATCGACAGCGGCGACACTGTGACCTTCAAGCTCAAGACGCGCGACCTCACGCCGACGTTCGGCAGCCCGCTCGGCGCGCAGATCGTCGACGTCTACGTGCACGTTCCCCAGGCCGCGATGACATCGACGGCGTCGTCGTATCCGGCGCAAAACTACAGCATCGCGCCGAGCGCGGCGTGGAGCCAGCTGGTCGAGGTACAGGGCTTCGGTCAAAAGTACGTCGACGCCTCGGGGGCCAAACTGGGCGCAATCCAGGTTAGCGCCAACAGCATCTCGCGCTTCATCACCTTCAGTGTTGCTAAGGCGAGCCTGGGGCAACCGGCGTCGGGCTGGGGCTTCACCGTAGCGCTGACCGGGCAGGGGGCCAACGCCGCGAGCCCGGTGCGGGACTTTACCGCCACGCCGCAGGCCTATACGTTCGGCGTCTGCGCCACGGCCAGCAGCGACCCGCACTGTAAAGTTGACCCGAACACGGTCCCCAAGGCCATGGACGTGCTGACCCCTGCGGGCGTCAACCAATCCGACGAACTAGACTACACCAAGCATCAACCGGTCGTGCTGCAGGACGTCACGATCCCTTAAGGAGTGTAGACCGAAGGGGGTGGATAGAGCGGAGGGGCGGTCACGTCGCGTGACCGCCCCCTGCCTCTCGGCCAGCCTAAGACTCGCCTTCCCACTCATCCCGCGTAATGTCAGCCTGTTTCAGTAAACGCGCCAATTAGGACGGACCGATATCGCCCTGATGCGGGTTGGGAAGGGTTAGACGTTGCGTCCCTTTGACCATATATTCGTGATTGCCGCCCGCATACGGCCCATTGAAGCCAAAGGCGCGCAACCTAACGATGAGGGCGCGGCGAGAGATGGGACTCAAAGGAGGCCACTATGCAACGTGCGAAACGATTATAGCCACGCCGTCAATCGTCGGTATGGGGTGGTTCAGCGACAGCCCAAGCGCTATCCACCCTTCGAGCGCGTCTTGTAACGCGGCAGGCAATTCCTCTTGGGTAGCGGCGCTCCCCCACATACCCGGCAACTCCGGAATCTCACCGTAGTAGATGCCGTCATCGGGCAGCCACTCGTACCTGGCGTGTCGCATCGCCGCTTGGATGTAGCTCGTAATCATCGCGATAGTCCACCAAAGCTTATCTACGCCCAGACGGTCTTTACTGACAGTATAGTACATGTATACTGGGGCTACGATTGGAGTACGAATGGAGGCCGATCTATGGCAGTCTTATACCCCGACCGAGAGGCGGAGATGGGCAGCGTGAACGCGACGTTGACCCTCACCAACGTCATTGACCAAGCGCGCGCCGAAGCCGGTGAGATCGCCGCGCCCGCCGTCCGCTCCGTCACACTCACCGATGTCCTGGTCGATACAGGGGCGACGTACCTGGGCGCGCCCCCCGATGTCATCGCCCAGCTTGGCTTGCGCCTGCGCGGCGCGCTGCCCATTCGGACGGCGAACGGCGTGATACAGGCTCGCCTCTTTAAAGATGCCGACCTGACAGTGATGGGGCGCTCGACGACGCTGGACGTACTCGAACTCCCGGCGGGGACACCCGTCTTGTTGGGCGTGACACCTATGGAGATCTTGGGCCTTGAGCCGGACCTGCGGAACAGGCAATTACGCCTGCTCCCCCTCGGCCCGAACGATACCTATATCACCGCCCTCTGACCCCTCTTCTATCACCGCCCTCTGACCCCTCTTCCGGCCTGACCTTTCAAGACAAGAAGGCGCTATGCAACGCGCGAAGAGGTAACGAGGCGGTCACCGCCGTAGAGGTACCTTGACATCAATCCGTTAAAACGACAGTCATTAGTACCTTACGAGTGACATTGATCGCAAAATGTGCACAAGTTTGGTTTCGGCTTGGCCGAGTTAGGTTATGACACAACACGTACCAACGGACGCGGCCTATGCCGCCCAGCTCGATGCGCGCGATGCGCTCGCCCACTTCCGCGCACGCTTCGTCATCGATGATCCCGACCTCATCTACCTGGACGGTAATTCGCTGGGCCGTCCGCCCAAGGCGGCGCTGGCGCTTGCCGACGACCTCACGCGCCGGCAATGGGGCCAACGCCTGATCCGCGGCTGGAACGACGGGTGGTTCGAGGCGCCGGAGCGCATCGGCGCCAAGATCGCCCAGCTGATCGGCGCGCATGCGGACGAGGTGATCGTCGCCGATTCTACCTCAGTCAACCTCTTTAAGCTCGCCGTCGCCGCCCTACGCGCCCAGCCGGGACGGCCGCGCGTCCTGACCGACGACCTCAACTTCCCTTCGGACATTTATGTCCTGCGGGGCGCGATCGACCTGCTGGACAAGGGACACGCCCTGGAGGTCGTCCCTTCTCGCGATGGCATTCATGGCCCTGAGGACGGCCTGCGCGCCGCCGTCGACGACCGAACCGCCCTGCTGACGCTGTCGCACACCGCCTTCAAGAGCGGGTACACGTACGATATGGCCGGACTAACGGCCGCCGCCCATGCCGCCGGCGCGCTCGTCCTATGGGATCTCAGCCACTCGGTGGGCGCGCTGCCCATCGACCTCACAGCGGCGGGCGTCGACCTGGCGATCGGCTGTACCTACAAATACCTGAATGGGGGTCCCGGCGCCCCGGCTTTTCTTTATATACGACGAGACCTCCAGGAAACGTTGGGTAACCCAATCACCGGCTGGATGGGTCAACAGGGCCTGTTCGACTTTAGCCTGGCGTATCAGCCGGCGGCGGGCCCGCGCCGCTTCCTGACGGGAACGGCGCCGATCGTGTCGCTCGCGTTGATCGAGCCGGGCGTAGATATACTGCTGGAGGCCGGCGTGGACAACCTACGCGCCAAGTCGGAGGCGCAGAGCGCGTACGCCATCGGCCTATGGGAGGCGCTGCTGGAGCCGTTGGGCTTCAGCCTGAACTCGCCGCGCGAGGCGCGACGCCGTGGGTCCCATGTATCGCTGGGGCATGCCGAGGGCTTGCGCATCGACCTGGCCCTGATCGACGCGATGAAGGTGCTGCCCGACTTCCGCGCGCCCGACACTATCCGGCTGGGCATCGCGCCGCTCTATACGTCCTTTGGCGATATCCATGAAGCAGTGACGCGTTTGGAAACAGTCGTCACCGAACGCTTATTCGAAAAATATTCCCTCGAAACGCCGACGGTAACGTAGTCGCCGCGTGGACGCCGCCGTGGCGGAGTAGCCCAAATAGGCTATAGCGGTCCCCCACATTCGGGCTACTCTGTAAGAAGCTGTGACGCTGCCGCGCCCGCCCGGCATGTTCCTCCAGCCTGGATGATTCACCACGGAGACACGGAGACACGGAGAGAGCAGCAAAGGGGTCAACATCCCTGGCCGGCCGCCCGGCAGGATACCATGATGTCCTACAAAATCTCCGTGTCTCCGTGTCTCCGTGGCGCCACGGGTGGTCATGAATAAGGATAGAAGGATGGATGGAGTCGTCATGGCACGGACCGGATCCGCGACGCGCCGCCGGGGGGCGATCGTGAGCCAGAACGAGGCGCCGGCGGCCCCGCACCCGCGCACGATTGGGTGGGTGGGGACGGCGGCGTTGGCGATGGGAGGGAGCAACCAGAGCCTGTTCCTGCTGGGAGCGCTGATCATCGGGCAGGGCAGCGCGGCCATCCCCCTGCTCGCCGTTGGCCTCCTCCTCTCGTGGGCCGCCGCGCCGGGCTGGACTGAATTAGCGCTGATGTGGCCCAACCGCGTCGGCGGCATCGCCGCGACCTGCGCCGAAGCGTTCCGCCCCTACAGCCCCGTCCTCGCCAACCTGACCGGGGTCTGCTACTGGTGGGGTTGGGTTCCAACCTGTGGTGTGACCGCCCTGCTCTCAGCCACCGCGCTTCACGCGTGGTACCTGCCCGCCGTTCCTACCCATGCCCTTGCCGCCGCCCTGATCCTCATCTTCCTGGCCGTCAACCTATGCGGGGTGCGTTGGGTGACGCGCCTGGCGATTCCCATCGCCACGGTCTCGGCGGCGCTCGCCTTCCTGTCGGGGGCGATCCCCGTGCTGAGCGGGCATGTATCCTGGCGCCAGGCCAGCACATTTCATCTCATCACACCATTCTCAGGGGCCTTCGGGGGGCTGACCGGCGCGATGGCGGGGCTCTACTTGATCGGATTCGCGGCCCCGGCGTTCGAGGCCGCGGCGTGTCATGTAGGGGAGACGATCGACCCGACGCGCAACGTGCCGCGAGCGATGCTGGCCAGCGGAGCGATGGCGACGCTCTACTTCGTGGCGCTCCCGGTGGTGTGGTTGGGGCTGCTGGGGTCGGGGCCGCTACGGGGATCGCTGGCGAACACGTTGTGGCCGGCGTTCGCGCCGTTGCTGGGGAGTGCAGCGCGCGGCGCGGCGATTTGGTTCATAGTGTGCAACATGTTCCACGGGACGTTGCAGCCGCTGGCGGGGGCGTCACGCACGCTGGCGCAATTAGCCGAGGATGGGTTGCTGCCGCGCGTGCTGGCGTGGCGTTCACGGACGGACACGCCGTGGGTAGCGACGGTCTTGACGGCGGGGATGGCGATCATCGTGCTGCTGGCGGGCGACCCTACGCTGGTTATCGCCGCCGCCAACCTGGCCTACCTCATCGGCATCGGCCTGCCGAGCGTGGCCGTCTGGCTCTTACGCCGGGACGCGCCGGGGGCGGCGCGGCCGTATCGGGCGCCGCGCGGGATGATCGGGCTTGGCGTGGGCGCCGCGGGCGTCTGGGGGCTGGCCACGATCCTCGGCTTCGAGCAGTTCGGGTTGCCCACCGTCCTGGCCGGGCTCGCCCTCGCCTTTTCCGGCGCGGTCTTCTATGCGCTGCGCCGGTGGAGCGACCGGCGACGGGCGGGAGAGCCTATCCTGCTCCATTCGCTACATGTGAAACTGACGGGCGCGATGTTGCTCGTGTTGACGCTCGATGGAACCGGCTATTACCTCGCCGTCAGCTCCCTGGGCAAACAGCAAACCGCCCGCATCGCCGGGCTGGAGGACATTTTCGTCGCCGTGGCCGTGCTCACGCTCAGCGTCGGGCTCATCCTACCGGGGACGATCGCGCACGCGACGGGCGAGGTAGCGCGCTCGGCGGAACGCCTGGCGCACGGCACCCTGGCCGACCTCCTGCACGCGATGCAGGCGCTGGAGACGGGCGACCTCGACGCCGCCCACGCACGGGTCGACATCGACCCGGTCGTCGTGCACACGCGTGACGAGGTGGGTGCGATGGCGGCCAGCTTCAACCTCATGCAGGCCGAGGTGGCGCAGGCGGCGCGGGCGCTCGATGGGGCGCGCGAGGGGCTGCGCCAGGCGCGCGGCGACCTAACCAGGAGCAATAATGAGTTGGCCCAATGGGCGAGCGAACTGGAGCGGCGGGTGGCGGAGCGCACGGCCGCGCTCCAAGAAGCGCGCACCATGGCGATCGCCCACGCCAATCGGCTCGACGTCATCTTCAACTCGATCGCCGATGGGGTGATGGCCACCGACCCCAAGGGACGCATCGTGCAAGCGAACATGGCCGCCCGGACGCTGCTCGGACTCGATAGCGACCCACGCCTCTCGGCGCTGCCCATCGCCGAGCGGGGGTCGCTGCAAGGTTTGCGCGACGAGCAGGGGCGGCCGCTCGCCCCTGACCTGTGGCCGACCGCCCGTATCCTGCGCGGCGAGGTGCTGACCGGCGCTGACGCCGCCGACATCATCGTCCGCGCATCCGATGGGCATGACCGCGAGGTGAGCGTCACGGGGGCGCCCGTGTGCGATGAGACCGGAACGCTCGTCGGGGGCGTCACGGTCATACATGATGTGACGGAACGTCATCGGCAGGCGCGGCGTACCCACGAGGCGCTCCACGCCCTGCTGCATATGGCCGAGGCGCTCGTCCTGACATCGGACGATGTCGAAAGCGCCGAGGGCGCCATCGCCCGCCGTCTGACCGAGATGGCCCGCGATGTCCTAGCATGTCGCCGGGTCAGCATCACCGCCATCGACCCGACATCAGAGGCGCTGGAGCGGGTCGCGGTGGTTGGGCTGACGGAGGAACAGGAGCGGCAGTGGCGCGCTCGTGGGGACATGATGTCCTTGCGCGACCTCCTTGGAGGGGCGGCGTCGCTGGCCCGCTTCCGCGCGGGGGAAGCGCGGATCATCGACCTGTCGCGACCGGTCTACCGGCTTCATTCCTCGGACTACGGCGCCGATACCCTCCTGGCCCTGCCGCTACGCGCTGGGCCGCAGCTTGTGGGCCTGCTGACGATCGACCACGGGCCGGATGCGCATACATACGGGCCCGAGGAGATCGCGCTGGCCAGCGCGGTCGCCAAGCTCGTGGCCCTGGTGATCGAGCGCGAGCGCCTGTTGCGCGAGCGCGCCGAGTCCCGCGCGTCCGAACTGGCTCTACGCGAGTCGAACCAGCGCATGGACGAGTTCCTGAGCCTCGCCAGCCACGAACTGCGGACGCCGCTGACGACCGTGAAGGGCTACGTGCAACTCGCGGAAGGGCGGTTGGCGCGCCTCATGGGCGAGGGAGGGCAGAGCGCCGAGATAGCGGCGCATGTGCCCGCCGCCCACCAGATGCTCCAACGGACCGACATCCACATCAGACGGTTGACCCGGCTTATCGACGATCTGGTCGATGTGTCGCGCATCCACGCCGGCCAACTGGCGTTACGTCTGGAGCCGTGCGACATACAGGAGATCGTGTGCGAGGTTGTCCGGGCGCAACGCCAGCTGCACGCGGGACGGATCATCACGATGGAGGCGGCGACAGCGCCGCCGCGCCGGATCGTGGCCGACGGAGACCGCATCGGGCAGGTCGTGACGAACTACCTGGGCAACGCGCTCAAATACGCGCCGCCCGATCGTCCCATCGCGGTCGGCTGCGCCGCCGAGGGCGCGACCGTGCGCGTGTGGGTCCGCGACGAAGGTCCAGGCCTGTCGGCGCGTGAACAAGCGCGGATCTGGGATCGTTTCTACCGTGCCGATGGGATATCGCACCAGAGCGGATCGCATGTAGGGCTCGGCCTGGGGCTACATATCAGCCAGACCATCGTCGAGCGGCACCACGGACGCGTCGGGATCGAGAGCGCCCCTGGTCAAGGCTCCACGTTCTGGTTCACGCTTCCGCTCATCGTAGCTAGCGCACCCACGACCGCGTGATCGTAGGAGCCGTCTACCACGCGCTCTACCCGCGCCCGCGCGACACGATGTAGGCGCTGCGCCAATAATCCGTCAGCAAAATAATCCGGGTTGCGCGACATGATGCTGTCGCGCATGCTCGGTAGACTGGGATGTAGCGAGTAGCGATTGGAGACAGCGGTGGCCGAGCGCATGGCGGACGACGACGAGGGCGGAGGCAAACGGGAAGCGACCAAGCGCCTGGCGCGCGTGCTCAGAGTCGCGTCATTCCTGACAAGTCAACCCTACGCCTGGACGCGGGCGGGGCTCGCCACCGAACTGGAGGTCGGCGAGCGATCGATCGACCGTGACCTGGAGTTGTTGCGCGGGTTGGGCTACGAGATCAACCGGGACAAAGTAAAGGGGTACGCCTTTGCCCGCACGCCGCCGTTGCCGCCGGTCCAACTGTCGCTCCATGAAGTGCTGGCGTTGACGCTGGCGGCCGAACTCGCGCGTGAGAGCGGCGATATCGACACCTCCAGTCTGGGCGCGGCCATGGCCCAACTACTCAGCGCCGTGCCGGCGCCGGCGCGTCCGCTGCTGCAGCGCGAACTACTGCGCCGCGCGGAAGGACGAGAACGGCCATCGCACACGCGGCGACGCGCGGCCCTCGCCACGGCGCAGCGCGCGTGGCTGGAGCGACGGCGTCTGCGCATCACATACGCCACGGCCATGCGCGGCGGCGAGATCAACGAGCGCGTCATCGAGCCCTACGCGGTCCACCCCTATGACGGATCGTGGTACGTCACCGCCTACGACCACATGCGCGAGAAAGTCATCGACTTCAAGATCGACCGCATCGAAACGGCCACGCTGCTCGGCGAGACCTACGACATCCCCGCGACGTTCAGCATGACCGAGTACCGCAGGGCGGCGTGGGGCATCCTGCGCGGCGAAGCGAGCGCGCCGGTCGAGATCACGCTGCTGTTCGACCAGGAAGCGGGGCGCTGGGTGCAGGAGGAAGGGCGCGCCGAGCAGATCCACTTCGAGCGCCAAGCCAGCGGCCACATCCTCGCGCGCCTCACCGCCGGTGTCACGCCCGAAATGGTTCGCTGGATTTTGGGCTACAGCCCACATTGCCACGTCCTCGCGCCCGATTCACTCCGCGAGCGGCTCTACGCCTTGATGCAAGAAATGTTGCAAGGTTATAGACCCTGATCAAGCGAGACAAGTTGTCGGTATCGGGAGATCGAATTGCTATACTTACGCCACGCGGTATTAGAGCACCAAAATCTCCACGCGTGTGGAGGTGAACCGTGCTGGTGATGGATGCACCTGAATGGAGTCAGGTTTTCCCCACGTATGTGGGGGTGAGCATTCCGCTAACCCAGTACGCAAGAAATCAGCGACGAAGCATTCACGCTTTGCCAAGTGTTGTTGATAGATGCACCTCGCCAAGTGCTGCTGTTGAATGCAACGGATTTAGCTCGAATGTGATATGCTACCGTCATAGCGAAAAGGGGGCGGAATTTAGGAACAAGAAACAGAAAACGAACATGGGGCATAGCCTTGCAGCGGCTATGCCCCATTCATCCGAGATCATGTCTCGAAGTTGTAACCGCCAGCTCACCACAGCTGAGACGGTACGTCCTCAGTTTACCAGGACGCCGACTCAGCTTGCTTACCTCTATGCCTATTTTAGTAAGAGGATCAACCTGAATGCCAACTCAAAGACTCCCGTACAAACCTGGTACCCCTCCCCTCCACCCTCCTCAATATGTACTCGACAACGTGAGGGCTGAGATAGCGGACGAAGAGGCGCCTGTGGATCATTGGCTCCATGCCAATTTCGGCCTGCGGATGTATTTCCATGTGTCCGCGACGTACGTTTCAATAACGACACGGTGCCCGATCATCTGATCTCTTTCCACTTGTCTAGCGGGGGCGAGCCGATGTGGCTCGCCCCCATGGAGGACGATTATGGGAACAACTGATATTTCTTTGGAATCTCTCGCACCCTTGTGGGCGAAGCTATCCAGGGGCAACATGCCACCGCAGGGCTACCATCCGCTCATCTGCCACCTACTCGACGTTGGCTCCGTCGCCGAGGCCATGTGGCGCGACACTGTATCGCCGTGGACCAAGCGACGCATCACCGCTGCGCTCGGATTGCCCGACGAGGGCACGGCCGGCGCCTGGATCGCCTTCATCGCCGCGACGCACGACATTGGGAAAGCGTGCCCACCATTTCAGCATCGCCAGGAAACGCCGCAAGAGTTACGCCTACTCCTAAATGCGGCGCGACTAGTCGAGGTGAATACCCCAACTGGGGTGCCTGTCTCGCACGGGGCCGTGTCGGAACGCGCGCTGCAAGACGACCTGCACGACTTGTTTTGCCTACCCCACGCGGTCGCCGAAAAGCTCGCCACATCCGTCGGCGGCCATCACGGACGCTTTCACGGCCAGAGTGTAGTCAGCGACTTCGGCCCATCCACCCTTGGAGCGAGCGAGTGGACAGCGGCACGACATACCTTGCTGCGCGACCTGGCGACACGCTACAACATACCCGGCGCCGCCGTACCACGCCGTATCGACAACGCGACAGCGATGTGGCTGGCCGGTCTCGTCTCCACGGCTGACTGGATCGGTTCGAACACCGACTACTATACCTTCGCAATGCCGGACCTCCGCGCGCACGGCGGGACGTTGCCTCCACTCGACCTCGACGACTACCACATGCGTGCGCGAGCGATCGCTGCTACGGCCCTCGACGCGCTGGGTTGGCGTGGCAACATGGTCGCGTCGGCCGGCCTGGCCCCTCTATCATTCGCCGCGCTATTCCCCGATGCGAGCCCACCCGCTCCTGTACAACTACAGGTCGAGAAGTACGCTGATCACGCGGACAAAAACGCCAATGGGCCGACGCTGGCCGTGATCGAGGCACCGATGGGCGAGGGCAAGACCGAAGCGGCGCTCTTCCTGGCCGACAGGTGGAGCGCCACGCGCGGGCAGGCTGGCGCATATATCGGCCTACCGAGCCAGGCGACCTCTAACCAAATGTTCAGCCGCGTGCGCGACTACCTGCGTCGGCGGTATGGCGACGCGGACAACGCCGTGACGCTGCAACTGTTGCACGGGCACGCGGCCCTCTCCGCAGAGTTCGCGCTGCTGCTCGGCGACGGCGCGCGGCCCTTTGTACCGACCAATATCGACGACGATGGCGACAAAGACGACGCCACACATAAGGGGCGAGCATCCGTCGTCGCCGCGGAGTGGTTTACCCACAAGAAGCGCGGCCTGCTGGCGCCCTACGGCGTCGGCACCGTCGACCAGGCGCTGATGGCCGTGCTATCGTCCAAGCATGTGTTCGTACGCCTGTTCGGCCTCGGCGGCAAGACGGTCGTGATCGACGAGGTGCACGCCTACGATACCTACATGTCCGTCTTGCTGGAGCGCCTGCTGGCCTGGCTCGGCGCGTTGGGCTGCTCCGTCATCTTGCTCTCGGCCACGCTGCCCGCCGGTCGGCGCGCCGACTTAGTGCGCGCCTTCATCGGCGGCGCGACGGGCACGCCGCCCGAGGCAGAGCCCACGCCCGACGATGCGCCCTATCCCCGCGTCACCTGGGTCACGACAGGGAAGGGCGACGCGCCTGGCGCGCTGCCGGTCGCGCACGTTGCGTCGCACCACGTCCCGGCATCGGAGCGCGGCAAGAAGCCGCTGCGCATCGTACGCCTGTCCGCGGACGCCTGCGTCATGCCGCCCGCGCCCGACATACCCTTCGCCCTGGGCGAGAGGCTGCGCGAGGCCCTCGCCGCCGGGGGCTGCGCCGCGGTGATCTGTAACACGGTGCGCAGGGCGCAGGAAATGTATAGGGCATTGGAGCAGGCGTTCGCCGGGCACGACGACGCGCCCGACCTGGCGCTACTGCACGCGCGCATGCCGTTCGACATGCGCGAGGCGCGCGAGAAAGAGGCGCTGCTGCACTTCGGCAAGCAAGGCTCAGAGGTGGAGATCGACGGCGCGCTGCAAACGGTGCGGCGTCCGCACCGCGCGGTGCTCGTCTCGACACAAATTATCGAGCAAAGCCTCGACCTCGACTTCGATCTCATGGTCAGCGATCTCGCGCCCGTCGACCTGCTATTGCAGCGTAGTGGGCGCCTGCACCGGCACACGCGTGCACGCCCTACCGGCCTGGAGAGTCCGACGCTGTGGCTGTGCGCCCCGGAGCTCGACGGCGCTGACATCCCGCGCTTCGCGTACTGGAAGAAGTCGCTCATCTATGATAATCATGTGCTCTTGCGCTCATGGTTGCAGGTCCGCGACCGTACAGAGATCGACGTGCCGGGCGACGTCGAGGACTTGATCGAGGCCGTCTACGGCGACGCGTCGTGCCCCACAATTCTGGCGCCGGAGTGGCATGACGCCTGGAACAAGACACGCGAGTCCCTACACAAAGAAACGGCGGGCGATACGTACCAGGGCGACATCCGCGTCATAAGACATCCCCACGAGAAGATGGCGCTCGACAAACTCGCCAGACACCTGCGTCAGGAAGACGCGCCTGAACTGCACCCCGCCGCGCAGGCGGTCACGCGCCTGGCGCTCCCGTCGATCGGGCTGATCTGCCTCTATGGGACGCCCGATCACCCCATGTTTGACCGCGCGTTCGCGCGACCCTACGACACGCGGCACGTACCGGACATCAACATGATCGCGGGCTTGCTCCGTCGGTCGGTCAAGGTAACGCACTTCGGCTTGGTGAAGGCGCTCGGCGACCCGGACGCGCCGGGTATGAAAGCATACATGCCGGTGGGGTGGGGCACGTCCGCGCTGCTGCGGTCATACCGCATGGTCGTCTTTGACACGAAAGGAGCGGGGATGGCCAGCGACATACCGCTGCGCCTGGATGAGAAGTTGGGACTGCTAATCGGCCCGGACGCGCAACTCCACGCGCCTGTAGATGAGGAGGATAGTGAATAGGATGCGTGTCCACCAACACAGAAGCCGGCACCGAACCGGCGCCAAGCCAGACACCCCGAACATCTCGGAGGGACAATGATGACGACAGAGATGACCGACCACCGCTTCACCTTCAACCTGCTCGACGACCCGTGGCTGCCGTGCCTCGTGCCCGGTCCATACGGATCGGTCCACCGTGAGGAGATGGGCCTACGTGCCGTGCTGGGGCGCGCGCACGAGATCACCGAACTCAGCAACCCCTCGCCGCTCATCACCGTCGCCGTCTACCGGCTGCTCATCGCCATGACGCACCGCGTCTTCGGCCCGGTGGATACGGAGGCGTGGTGGGAGTTGTGGGACGCGCGACAGCCGAACATGGCACAATTCAATGCCTATCTCGACTCCAACGCCGTGCATGGGCGCTTCGATCTGTTCGACGCCGCGCGCCCGTTCTACCAGGTGGCCTCGCTCGGCGTCGAGTACGGCGCGTCAATTGCCAAGATAACGCACGAGCAGGCCAACTCCGGCAACGCCGTGCTGCTGTCCGACCACGGGCATGGCGCGGCGACGACAGGACTGACTCCAGCCGAGGCGGCGCGCTATCTCGTCGCCTTCCAGTCCTACGCCGTGGGCGGCCTCATTTCCTATGAGAAAGGACAGGACCCCAAGATATACAAATCCGCGTCGGCGGGACCGCTGGTCAAAGGCGCGGTCGTGCTGGCGCGCGGCGACACCCTGTGGGAGACGCTGCTGCTCAACATGGTGCGGTACCCACGCGAGGAGTGGAACCACGCCAACGGCGAACAAGACCTTCCCGCGTGGGAGCGCGACGACGAGCCCACCGCTCTACCACGCTATCCGACGGGATACCTCGACCTGCTCACCTGGCAATCGCGCCGCGTCCGCCTATTCCCCGAGACCGACGACCACGGCCACGTCGTCGTCAAGCGCGTCGCGGCCATGAAAGGACACCCATTCCCCCAGGGCTACGAACGCCACACCAGCGAGACCATGGTACCGTTTACTTACAACGAGAAAGCCAAAGTAGCCGAGGGCCAAGACCCTTATCCGCCCCTCGTCTTCCGCGACGAGCGCGCCCTCTGGCGCGACAGCGCCACGCTGCTCGCGGCGACGCCTGGTAAGGCCTGGCGCCCCGCCACTCTGGACTGGCTCGACGACCTGGGGCTCAAAAGACGGCTGAAGAGAACCGCCCTCCCGCTCGACGTGCTTGGGATGCGCTCGGACCAAGCCAAGGTGCTAGCCTGGCACCACGAGCGGCTAGCGGTACCCCTGGATTACCTCGACGCGCACAACACCGACCTTTTCGAGAAACTCGGCATCGCCGTGAGTCTCGCCAACAACGTCGGACGCGCCCTGCGCGACAGCGTGAGGGAGATGTCCAAACTGCTCATCTCCAGCGAGGCTGACCACAAGAGCGCCCGCCAACCGCTCCCGGCCGACGTCAATGGACTGGCCGAGAGCCTCGGCGTCGAACGCGTCTACTGGGCGGCGCTCGACGAGCCCTTCGCACGGTTCCTCATGGACCTCCCCAGGGCGCCCGACGGCACACCGCCCGAAGACCATGCCCGCGCCGCGCTGAATCAGTGGGCCACCGAACTCCGTCGCGCAGCGGACGACGCGTTCGGCGGCGCCACCGCAGGCATGGACACCTCCGCGCGCGCGCTCAAGGCCGCGGCCCTTGGCTGGCGCGCCCAACGCGCGTTCGTTGCCAAGGCGCTGGATGTCTACGGACAGCGCCAGACCGGCGACCAGGAGAGCGGCGCAAATAACGCTCCGGCAACCATGCCGGCATAGTAACGGGAGAAACCAATGAGTTCGACCATACAACCCACGCAACCACCGGGAGACACGGAGGCAAGCGTGTCCAAGCAACAGACGTTTGGGGGAAAACAGTTGGCGGCAGCGGAAAAGTTTGTCGCGGGGCTCGTCCGCTACGTTCCCGATGAAGAAAGAACGGGACGGCGCGGCAACCGCGCCGCGCTGGCCGCGCTGCGTCGCGCCCTCGGCAAACCGATCGGCGAAACGCTGAACGCCTTCCCCTACGTCGTACCCCTGCTGCCCCAGGGATTGCGCCCGTGGGACGAACAGTGCCACTACCTCGTCGCATCGCTCTTCGCGCTCTACCCCGAGCCGTGGACCAGCGCGCGACGCCAGTCGCTCGGCCTGGCGATGCGGCTTATGGCCCGCAAACAGTCAGACGAGCGGAGCAGCGGCGCCGATGCGCACGACGAGTCCGAGAACGTGGGGGGCAAGTTGGACGCGGCCGTCGAGCGTCGCTTCGTGGCCCTGCTCAACGCGAGTGGCGATGGGTTCGCCACGCATCTGCGCTACGCCGTCACTTTGCTCAAGAGCCACGACCAGCGCATCGACTGGGCGCGACTGCTGTGCGACGCGCGCGGCTGGCAGTACCCCGACTGGCGCGTGCAGCGCGCATGGGCCCGCGACTTCTGGGCCAGTGGCGCGCATGACGCCAAACCGGCTGGCGACGGAGACGGAGACGAAGCGGCCGACGCCGGCGACCACGACGACAGTGACGGGTAAAGGGCCCGACCGCGCCGACTAACAACACGACAAACCACCAATCGTCGACGATAGACCAAACCGTTAGATAGATAAAAGGAGTACGATCCCATGTTGCTCGAACTGCACATCCTCCAGAACTTCGCGCCCTCCAACCTCAACCGCGACGACACCGGCGCGCCCAAAGACTGCGAGTTCGGCGGCTATCGCCGCGCGCGTATCTCCTCGCAGTGCTTCAAGCGCGCCATGCGCCAGGCTATGAAAGACGGCGGCCTGCTTCAGCCCGACGACTTGGCCGCGCGCACCAAACTGCTCGTCGCGACGCTGACAGATCGCTTCATCAAGAAGCACGGCAAAGACGCCGCCGAAGCCGAGGGGGTGGCGCGCGCGGCCCTGGCCGCAGCTGGGCTCAAACTGGAGCCAAACGCGAAAACATAATACTTGCTGTTCCTAGGCAACCGCGAGATCGACGCCATCGAGGCCCTGTGCCTGGAGCGCTGGAACGCTTTGAAACCCGCCCCTGGGGGAGAACCAGCGGTGGACGGCACGCCGGCAGCGCCGGCCGGCCGTGGGCGCAAGAAGGCGGCGGCCGACGCCCCGGTCGTCGACACGGCGCTGTCCAACGCGTTCAAAGGCTTGTTGAACGGGGGTAAGGCGGCCGACCTCGCGCTGTTCGGACGCATGATCGCGGATCTGCCCGACCGCAACGTGGAGGGCTCGTGCCAGGTAGCCCACGCCCTGTCCACGAACGCCGTCAACGTCGAGTTTGATTTCTACACGGCCATCGACGACCTCAAAAGCGACGACGTCACCGGCGCCGACATGCTGGGCACGATCGAGTTCAACTCCGCTTGCTACTACCGGTACCTCAACCTCAACGTGGACCAGCTTGCCGGCAACCTGGGGGGCGATGTCGACTTGACGCGCCGCGCGGTCGAAGCCTTCGTGCGCGCGGCCGTGACCGCCGTGCCGTCGGGCAAGCAGAACTCTATGGCGGCGCAGAACCCGCCTTCGCTCGTGCTGGCTGTCGTGCGAGAACGCGGCCTCTGGTCGCTCGCTAACGCCTTCGTGAAGCCCGTGCGCCCCGGCCTAAACGGCGACCTCGTGGCGCAGTCTATCGGGCGTCTCGACGACCACTGGGGCAAGATCGCCCGCATGTATGGCGAGCGCCAAATCGCCGGCAAGTGGCTGTGCATGGTCGACGACGAAACGGGAGAGCGCGACACACCGACGGCGGGTACGCTCTCACACCTCCGCGACGCGGCCGTCCCCAGCATCGACGACCTCATGGAGCGCGCCATGGGTACCTTGGCAGGTACTCCCGCTGATGCGGCGCCCGTGCGATGAGCGACGCAACCCAACAGCCGGCCGTGCCCTACACCCTGCTGCTACGCCTAGCCGGGCCGATGCAGTCGTGGGGCACGCACAGCCGCTTCTCGTATGAACGCGACACAGAGCGTGAACCCTCCAAGAGCGGCGTCATCGGCCTGCTCGCCGCCGCGCAGGGCCGGCCGCGCGAGGCGCCCGTCGACGACCTTGCCGCGCTCACCATGGGCGTGCGCATCGACCGGCCCGGCTTGCTCAAGGTCGACTATCACACCGTCGGCGGCACGAACCGCAAGGGCGACACCTACGGCGTGGCCGAAGTCGGCGGCGACAAAAGGCGCACCGCGGTGACGCACCGCTACTACCTCGCCGACGCCAGCTTCCTGGTCGGTCTGCAAGGCGACGAGGCGCTGCTGCGTACACTCGACGCCGCGCTCGCCGGCCCCGTGTGGCCTCTGTCGCTCGGCCGGCGGGCCTTCGTGCCGGGTGAGCCGATCCGCTTACCCGACGAACCGCCGTGGGGACCAGGGCTCAGGCCGGGCACGGTCGAAGACGTACTCCGCGCCTATTGGCCGCCCCGCCCTGACCACGCCGTACGCGACGAGTATCAACGACCGGCCGAGCGAGTCATGCTCGTCATCGACGACGGCTTCGACCCCGGAAAGCCGGGCGACACCACCGCGCCGCGCGAAATGCGGCGCGACGTACCCCTCTCGTTCGCCCCCGCCAACCGTCTGTACGACGTCCGTTACGTCTTGATTAAGGACGCGCCTATACCGCGCACGACACAGGAGGAGCCATGACTATAACCGACAGGCCAGCCCCGGCCCCCGACCACGCGGCCAGCCCACTCTATCTCTCGTGCGTGCCGCTCAACCCGCGCGAGCACGCCGTGCAACGCGACCTTGCCGACTGCCGAGCGCTTCATCGCACCATCCTGCGCGCCTTCCCCGACCTCGGGCTTGGCCGCGATCCGAGGATAGGCTCCCGTGCGAACCTGGAGATAGAAACCGAGGCCGACGACAGCGAGAATGCCGTGTTTGACGACCAACCGGCCTTCGCGTGGGGGGCGCGGCGGCAGTTCGATGTCCTCTATCGCGTCGACCAAGACCGCCGCGGCGCCCCCATCGTGCTCGTGCAATCATCGTCGGAGCCTGACTGGTCGCGCCTGTCCGAGCGATCCCCGCGCTACCTAGCCGGCACGCCGGATCACAAAGATGTCACAGCATCATACGCGGCCCTCCAAAACGGCATGGTACTAGCCTTCCGGTTGCGCGCCAACCCTACCAGGAAGGTCGATCGGCGGCAAGACAGCGACCCCAACCGGCGTAACGGGCGCCGCGTCGCACTGACGGCGGAGGAAGACCAACGGGTATGGCTGCGTCGCAAGGGCGCGCAAGGAGGCTTTAGCCTCGTGACGCTCGGCGGCAAGCCGGACGTGTTCGACGCCCATGTCAGTCCCATCGAGAAGGTGGAGGGGCGCGGTAGCCCGGACAAACGCACCTTCGGCGCCGTCACGTTCGAGGGCAAGCTGCGCATAGACGATGCGCACAAATTACGCGCCGCGCTCGTCAACGGCATCGGTTCGGGCAAGGCCTACGGCTTTGGCCTGCTCTCACTGGCGCCAGCGCGGCAGCGGGAGGGATAGCCATGGTGAAAGATCTACACATTCTGCCCAAAGTGCGCGACTCCATCAGCTACCTCTACGTCGAGCACTGCCGCGTTGACCAAGAGGGCAAGGCCATCGCCGTCCAGGACCTCGATGGCAAGACGCCGGTGCCCTGCGCTGGGCTCACCACGCTGATCCTGGGCCCCGGCACGACCGTGACTCACGCGGCCATCCGCGCATTGGCCGACAACGGTTGCCTCGTGTTGTGGGGCGGAGAGGAAGGCGTGCGTCTCTACGCGCAGGGCATGGGCGAGACGCGCTCGGCCCGCGGCCTGTTGCGCCAGGCGCTCCTATGCTCCGACGAGGAGAAGCGCATGCGCGTTGTCTTCAAGATGTACGAACTGCGCTTTGGTGACCCGGTCCACGAGGACGCGACGCTGCAGCAAATGCGCGGTAGGGAGGGCTTGCGCGTACGCGAGGCCTACGCCAAGGCCGCCAAGGAAACGGGCGTGGCGTGGCAGGGCCGCACCTACAAGTCATCAGACTGGAGGGCAGCCGACCCCATCAACCGCGCTCTCTCGTGCGCCAACAGCTGCCTCTACGGCATCTGCCACGCGGCCATTGTCTCGGCGGGCTACTCGCCGGCGCTCGGCTTCATCCACACCGGCAAGATGCTATCGTTCGTCTACGACATCGCCGACCTTTACAAGGCGGACATTACCATCCCGGTATCATTCAAGACGGTAGCGGCGGGGACGGACAACCTGGAGCGGCGCGTGCGCCAAGCCTGCCGCGATACGTTCCGCGACGAACGCCTACTGCAGCGAATTGTGCCGGATATTCACTGGCTCATGACTCCTGGTGAGGAAACCAGAACCTTACCAAATCCCGACGAAGACTACGACACGGACGACGCCACACCCGGTGGTCTATGGGACGACGATCAGGGCGAAATCGCGGGAGGCTACAACAGGGCCGGCGACCTCCAAAGGGGGAGCGACAGCGACGGAGAGGAGGCGCCATTTTGATCGTCTTAATCTTAGAACGGGTGCCTGTGAGCCTGCGCGGCGAGTTGACGCGCTGGCTGCTGGAGGCGCGGCCAGGCATCTTCGTCGGCCACGTCTCAGCCATGGTGCGCGACAAGCTGTGGGACAAAGTGTGCGAAGACGCAGTGGCAACGCGCGTGCGCCGTGCGACCTCCAGCAACGCGGGCGCGGGTGGCAGTGGCGCCATGTTGATGCACAGTGCCGACAACGAGCAAGGTTTCGCGATCAAGTATTATGGAGATACGACCCGATCGGTCGTCGATTTTGAAGGGCTGACCCTAGCTTTGCCCATAAAGTCCGACGGTTCCGCATCCTGTACGGTTTGGCCCACCGTTAATAGCACAGGACCGAATTGAGATGCTCGTCACAGACTTGTAGACGATGAACGTTCGACAGAGGACGACTTTATGGGCAAAGCCGGCTGACCCTCATCAAAGTACGGGGTCAGGTTACGTAAACCCAATACCAGTGCCGTCCCCACGCATGTGGGGGTGAACCGTGTGCTTCACCGGCTACTCGTAGACGTGACACGCCGTCCCCACGCATGTGGGGGTGAACCGTCGACCTCCGCGCGCGCGAGTCCAATGTTGGTGCCGTCCCCACGCATGTGGGGGTGAACCGCTCACGGTCCCCGCTGCCCATCAGCCTAAAGAGCCGTCCCCACGCATGTGGGGGTGAACCGGTGGCCACGACGTCGATCACCTGCCCGTCGATGCCGTCCCCACGCATGTGGGGGTGAACCGTCCTGACATTGTTTATCACTCCTTCGCTGGTTGCCGTCCCCACGCATGTGGGGGTGAACCGAGTCGAAGCGTCGCGCTCATCGCACCCTTGTGGCCGTCCCCACGCATGTGGGGGTGAACCGAGAGAGCGTGTTAATATCTCTATTTCAGCGGAGCCGTCCCCACGCATGTGGGGGTGAACCGACGGGTGAGGGACCGATTGAGATGCGCTGGCTCGCCGTCCCCACGCATGTGGGGGTGAACCGACCGCTGACCAAGCGACTATCGACCATATAGCGCCGTCCCCACGCATGTGGGGGTGAACCGTAGAAAAAGGGGAAAAAGGGCATGGCGCAATTGCCGTCCCCACGCATGTGGGGGTGAACCGCGCCTGCGCGGCTACTTCGCGGCGTCGCCGTCGCCGTCCCCACGCATGTGGGGGTGAACCGGTCAAGTACACCATCCTGGGCGGTCCGGGCGGGCCGTCCCCACGCATGTGGGGGTGAACCGGTTAAATGAAATGAGTGTGACCAAAATCCGTGGAGGGGTGGGGGTGCCTAAGCCGCATCGGCCAAGGCCCACATCTCCGCTGTCTCGGGGACAGGACTACGAGTTCCATAGAGGCGCTCATGCTGCC
>JAABUJ010000565.1_pt1 | contig 70086 bp, 78 predicted proteins | sample 5559131 | NCBI WGS metagenome assembly JAABUJ01 (sample SAMN10711875, study PRJNA513366) | rock metagenome | isolation source: Antarctica rocks | place: Antarctica: Victoria Land, Mt New Zealand nord | collected 2016-01-07 | reverse complement strand
GGCAAACAGGGGCTGCAGGTATCGGTGCTGCCGGCAGCGGAGTTGACCAGAAATCGGCGGAGGTAAGCTCAATGGTTGACTCATGGCGCTATCCGCCCAAATGGCCGGCGATCAGTCGACGGATACGAGAACGAGATGGTCAGCGGTGCCGATGGTGTGGCGCTGGTGAGGCCTTGTTTGATCTTGACACTGGCCGAACAGTCTTACTCACCACGATGCACCTCGATGGCGCTCCCACGAATTGTGAAAACTGGAACCTGGTCACGGCGTGCCGCTCCTGTCATGCCGCCTACGACACGCCCCATCGCATTGCCGCCAGTGCGGACGCACGACGGTGGACCCGGATTGAAGCCGGCCAGCTCGAGCTCTTCCCCGACCTCCTCTGACGTCCCGTGCCTCGGCAGCGACGGCACCCACTCTCTTTCATTGACAATACGTGATATTTGTAGTACAACTCTTCATATCAGGAAAACTCTACTGAGTCCAGAAGGCACTACGCCGAGGATTATAGAAATTCTATGACACGTCTTCGCAGATCGCCGCCGCTCCGCTCACAACGGACCCAGTTCCGTCGGCCCGGACGATGAACCAGCATTCGCTGTAGTTCACCCAGTTTCAGGCACCGTAAACATCCGGGCGCGGTGAAAATGGAGTTGGTGGCAAGCAGACCGGCTCGAAGAACACCACGGGATCGATGGAAGGACGGCCACGTTCTGCATAATGCCCTGCTACTCAGTCCCGGACGAAGGCGAGGTCAAAGGCGGCGTCGAGATGGCGGTAGAAGCGATCGTGTGGAACGAGAGTTTCGAGGGAGACGCTGGCAGGACGATCGAGTTGACGGGATTTGAATGGACCAAGCACAGGGGAGGCTTTCTTGTTATGAAGGCACGTCATACTGACAGAATATATGCTCGAAGACCAGGCTCACTATGGATAAGATACGGCCCGACAGGAGCGCGATCCAGGCGATCGCTGCCAGAATCTTGCACGGAGCGATCGTGGTTGAGCCCATTGAAGAGGGAGTTTCTACCTACGTCTATCGCCTTGTGCGTGGCGCGGATCTGTTCTATCTCCGCGTACTCCCGGAGGAAGGTGCCACCTTCGCTTCAGAAGCAGCGGTTCATACGCTCCTGTGCCGCGCCGGTGTCCGAGTACCCGAGGTGGTGTACTGGGAGGATCTGAACCATCTGGTAGAACGCTCAGTCATGATCACGACCGAGATCAAGGGTACCTCGATTGGGCAATACGACGCGGGATCGGCGCTGCCAGATATGCTCCGTTCAGCGGGGCGGGATCTGGCCGTGATGAATCGTGTGTCTGTCGATGGTTTCGGTTGGATCAGGCGCGATCTGGTCGGAGACGACAGACTCCGAGCCGACTTACCGACCGAAGACGCATTCATGCTGGCGGATCTGGATCGCGCCCTCCGCATCCTTGCCGGCACCGTGTTGGAGACGAGACAGGTGCGCATGATTCGAGAGGTCGCCCGTGACTATGCTGTGCTGCTTGATGCCCCACATGCTCACCTGGCCCACGGTGACTTCGATGTGACGCATATCTACTGCGATCAGGGGCGCTACACCGGTATCATCGACTTCGGTGAGATCAAGGGAACAGGACCGTACTACGACCTTGGGCATTTTTCCTTCCACGATGGCGAGACCCTCCCCAGCACGGTACTCCCCTCCCTGCTGGAAGGCTACCAGGAGATCACACCCCTTTCATCGGACGCCGAGCGAAGAATCGCCACAGCCAGTCTTCTGATCGGTGTCGGATTCCTCGCGCGTACTCACCACCGTCTCGCCAAACACAACCGCCTCCAGGCAATCGCAGCCCTCGAACGCGACTTGAGGTTCCTAACCGCGTGAACACTCGACTTTTTCACCGCGCCCATCCGGTAGTGAGACGAAACAAAGATATGACGGCGAGCCCCCGGTTTTACTGCACGTAGACAACGTGGTATCCGTGGCGCAGCCGCAGCTGTACCAGGTCATCACCCGCAGTCTCAGCTTCCTGTCTGATCGCAAAGACCAAGTTCGCCGTTCGGCGATACTTGCCGATCCGCCCCCAGCTACTCTGCGCGACCCAGTAGCCCAGCAAATCGGGCATGAGCACCAGCTGATACACGCGTACGCGGTTTTGTGCTGGATCAATTGAATGCAACTCGATGTACCCGTGCCAGGTTGGCGCCGGTAACCGCGGTCGTCGACGGCCCACGCTTAGAATCCTTCATCGGCAGCTTCATCCTGTCGGCGAGGACAGGTGCTCCACGCACATGCCCGACACGGCTCTCCCTGTCGCGGTTCAAACATAGTTTCAGCGCCCGCATGGAGAGCCGATACCACTTGTCGAATGACGGCTTTGCTTGCTTCAATCTCATCTTCAGACAGCACGACATTCACCGACATGCCGTTGGTCGGCAGCAATTGCACGATCTCCACCTGCGATTGCTCTGGATACCGCTCGCTCACCACGTAGTAGTAAATCATGCTGCTGGGCCTGGCGGCGAGATCTTCGGCCACGGGAAGACTGTTGCTCCACTTGTAGTCCAGAACAACCAGCTGGCCATCCAATCGCTCAGCTAACAGATCGACTTTGCCAGAGAGTACGACGTTCGCGCCTGGTGCTACCATACGTGCCCTGCTTTCTAGCTGCTGCTCGGCAGCCAGCACGGTCAATTCCTCAGCCTGGAGAAACGCATAGACGTTCTGCAGCTCGTTGGAAAGTCCGAGATATGCTTTCAGCGCCTCTTCGTCGTTGGCAAAGTACGAGCCGTTCCAGAATCGCGCGATCGCGGCCTCTGGTTCCGGCGTCCGGCCGGTCTTCACAGTCTCAAGCATGATCCGCTCGAGAAATGCATGACCTGCCTTGCCACGACGCAATGGAAAGCTGTCTTCCTGCTGCCGACTGCGTCCCCGATCTGCGCGCCGTTCCCAAAATGCTCGGGGGCACTCGTGGAAGAGGTCGGCGTCGGAAGCGGTTATGCGATGCGTGCGCGTTCTGTTTACCGGCGGTGTTCTCATTAGAACCTCCAGAATGGAGGCTGCCCCTGCTTCGCTGATACACTAAAGTGCAGCGCAGGCCAGGGGCGAGCGCTCCTGACAACGTGACCGACGGGCGTCAACTCAATCGGCCACGGGCGAATACCTAAAAGCGTCTGCGATGAAGCTGACCCCAATAGGGGTCAGCTTTCTTCATATATGAGCAATCAGTCTTACTCCCTTCCTTCGTTCGATTTCTTTCGCTGAGACGCCCCCATCATAGTTGTCCGAGACGAACGATGCAAGGGTCTTGTAATTTCTAATGCCCGAATCCTTCCGGATTTTATCTGAGGAGATGCACTAGCGACGTAGAAACATCTACAATGGCTCATTGAAAGTTCAAATTAGTACAAGGCGCCTTGTACAGATTCATGAGGATTAAACGCGAGTGTCTGATATACGGCGGGCTGGGGATTTCGACGGGCGCCGGGCGGCGTATGCCCCTATTTCTGCACTTGAGAAGTTCTTCCAGGTCATCGTCGATCGGGCTGTGCCGGAGCGCGTCGACCATCGCTTCTTACAAAAACTGAACGTTGCCACTAACAACGAGTACTCCTTGCTGAGCGCTTTGAAGTTCCTGGACGTGGTCGACGACCGTGGGATACCGACCCACTCGTACCGGCTGCTCCAAACCACCGATCGGTTCCAGGACACGCTGCGCCACCTGGTGCATATCGCATACCGTCCGGTCTTCGAGGCCGGAGCGGAACGGCTGCCGGAGGAGGACCTGGTGAATTTCTTTCGAGTGAGCAGTTCCGCCTCTCAAGCTCGCAACGCAGCTCGGTTTTTTCGGGCTGTGTGCGCCCTAGCGGGAGGAGTAGGCGCCGTTGAGCGAGACACGAGCTCAATGACCGACGGCGACCAACATCCCGGGGTGACACAACCGAGCCTATCTGCTGAGGAGGCCGCAGCAGATACTGTAGCCCTTGTCTTGCGCGCTAGAGTACGGCTCTTAGAAAAACTGCCTCCCTATAATCAGCGCTGGTCACTGGAAGAATATGAACGCGTGTTGAGTCGGTTCTTGGAGCTTGTCCAGTACCTTGATCCGAACGACGTCGCCTCCGCTCTCCGAACCGCTACGCACACTGCGCTTAACACCGTTGAGGATCAGCAATAGGCCCCCTAGTACTACAGCGACAGATAGGGCATGAACCTGGTACCCTCCGGTACGACGTCACAGGAGGGTACCATGACGACAGTCGAGGAGATCGAGAACTGGCGCGCGGGACTTGATGTCCTGCATGGACGGATTGCTGGCCGGTTCCGGCGGTCGGAGGCACGCGACCGAGCCAAGCGGTATCTCGCAGGACTACTGGCGTGGGTGGAGCGCAAGAATGGCTGGCAGCTCGCGGAGCACCTCGGTGAGTCCGGTCCACAGGGAGTGCAGCGGCTGCTCAACGCCGCAGGCTGGGATGAGGACGCGGTGCGCGACGACCTGCAGGCCTATATGGTCGAGCACCTGGGCGATCCGCAGGGGGTCCTGATCGTGGATGAGACCGGCTTTCTGAAGAAGGGACGCAAGTCGGTCGGGGTGCAGCGGCAGTACAGCGGGACTGCAGGGCGTCGCGAGAACTGTCAGATCGGCGTGTTCCTGAGCTACGCGAGTCCCAAAGGGCGCACCTTTCTGGATCGCGAATTGTATCTACCCCAGGACTGGGCGAACGATCCCGAGCGACGGCGCGAAGCAGGCGTCCCCGAGGCGGTGACCTTAGCGACCAAGCCGGCACTGGCGACCCGGATGCTGCAGCGAGCGTTTGCGGCAGCGGTGCCGGCCGCCTGGGTCACGGGAGACGAGATCTACGGGGATGTGCCCGACCTGCGGCGATGGCTGGAGCGGGATCACCATCCCTATGTGCTTGCGGTCTCCTGCAGCCATCCGGTGTGGCGCGATGGGACGCAGATACGCGCCGATGCGCTCGTCGCCGACCTCTCGCAGGAGGCGTGGGGCACGCTCTCGTGTGGGGCGGGGAGTCAAGGGGAGCGCGTGTACGATTGGGCCTGCCTCCAGCTGCCCGCTGCAACCACCGCCGGCATGGCGCACTGGCTGCTCGTGCGGCGCAAGCGGAGCAATCCCACCGAGCTGGCCTACTTCCGGGCCTGGGGACCCGAGGCGACCCAGCTTCCTGAACTGGTGCGGGTCGCTGGAATGCGGTGGGCCACCCAGGAGAGCTTTGAAGATGCTAAGGGGAGTGTGGGGCTCGATCAGTATGAGGTGCGCAAATGGACGGCCTGGTATCGCCACATCACGCTCGCGCTGGTGGCGCACGCCTATCTCGAAGTGACTCGTCGGCAGGGCAATGCGGAGGAAAAGGGGGGCCTGCAGCCCGCCTCCCACTGACCGTGCCGGAGGTGCGTCGATTACTCCTCGCCCTCGAGGAACCGCCTGAGCGCTTCAGCTTCCGGCTGGACTGGTCAACCTTTCGCCGCCGCCACCAAGCGGTGGCCAAGGCCTGTCATAGCCGGCGACGAGCACAGCAGCAGGCTGCGCATCTCGGTGCTCCCACCATTCAGCACGTGGACGTGAGCGATCTCGAACTCACCGATGAACGCTGGGAACGTATCGCGCACCTCCTTCCCCCGCAGAAACCCCACACGGGTCGCCCGAATCACGACCACCGCATGATCCTCTCTGGGATGCTCTGGATCGCACGGACCGGCGCCTCCTGGCGCGACCTGCCCGAGCAGTTCGGTCCCTGGCAGACCATCCGCAGTCGCTATGACCGGTGGCGCCGTGGTGGCATCTGGCAGCAGATCCTCGACGCACTCAAGCAGGACCCTTCCGACCATGTCTCATAACTGTCGCTGTAGTACTAGGACATGGAGTCGGGGTCAACCAGATCTCCACGGTGAAGAAGTCGGCCGCCAGGATCTGGTCGGCGTGCTTGAGCCGGTGCCCGTCGCGGCCGCTTTTATCCCGAGCCGTTGCGCCCGCCGGTCTGAGTGCCGCGGCTGAGCGATGCCAGTCCGGTCTCCAGCAGTTCCGCGGCTTGGCGTATGTCGCCGGCGATCGCGTCGCGCAGCGGAGCGCCGCGCCGGCCGGCGCGGATGTGACGCACCCGCGAGTCCATGTCGACCTGGACCAAGCCGACAAGCGCCCAGCCGGCGACCGTCGGCTCGGGATCGGTGGGCTCGATCCCCGCCTGTAGGGCCAGCTGTTCGGCGGCCACGCGGGCGAGGCGGTCTTGGATCTCCAGCCAGTGCGCGTGCAGCGCCGGCGTCTCCTTGATCAGGGCCTCAAACGTCGTGGCAACGTAGTCAGCGATCTCATCGTCGAGCAGGTCGAATCCGTCCATGAAGGCTTCGAGCGCGCCGACGAAGGCATCGGTGATCGACATCCCGGCCGGCCGGTCGCGCAGCGCGGTCGCCAGGCCCTCGATGAGCTCGTCAGCGCCGTCGAGCACCATCGATTCCTTGGTCGGGAAATAGTTGTAGAGCGTCTTCATCGAGACGTTGGCGCGGTCGGCGATTTCCGACACCTTCACTGCGTCGAAGCCGCGACTGGCGAACATCGCGGTTGCGGCGTCGGAGATGAGATGGCGGGTGAGCCGACGCTTGCGCTCGCGCAGCCCTTCGTCGGGATGCTCAGCGCGGTAGCGCGTCTCTTCGGCGTGGCGCACGCGGCGCAGGCTGTCGATGATCTCCTCGCCCAACTCCTCGGCGATGACGCCGTCAAGGACGCGCTCGTCGCGCTTCTCGGGATTGATGACGCGGGAGACCGCCTCGCTCATAGGTCAATGATACTCCAAAGCTTCACGTTGACCTATTTTTATAATGTATGGTATTTTTACAGCAGTTGTATGAATCACCATCCAGATTGGAGAAGCTCACCGATGATTAAGACCCTCACCGCCCCTCCCCCCGACATTGCTACGCCGCCTGCCGCCCGCAACCCGCTGCGCTGGTTCGTGCTCGCGGTCGTGCTCGCCGGCAACATCCTGGATCTCATGGACGCGACGATCGTCAACGTCGCCGGCCCGTCGATCCGTCACGATCTGGGTGGCAGCGCCTCCACGCTGCTGTGGCTGAGCGCCGGCTACACGCTCGCGTTCGCGGTGTTCCTGATCACCGGCGCGCGGCTCGGGGACATGTTCGGCCGCCGCCGGTTGTTCCTGATCGGCTCGGCTGGCTTCACGGTGATGTCCGCTGCCTGCTCGGCCGCGCCGTCACCGGCAGTGCTGATCGCCTTCCGGGTGCTGCAGGGCTCTTTCGGGGCGCTGATGATCCCCCAGGGGTTCGGGATGCTCAAAGAGGTCTTCGCCGAGGACGAGATAAGCAAGGTGTACGGCGTCTTCGGGCCGATGCTGGGCCTCTCAGCGCTTGCCGCGCCGATCTTGTCGGGCGCGTTGGTGCAGGCCAACCTATGGGGGATCGGGTGGCGCCTGGTGTTCCTGATCAACGTGCCGGTCGGCATCGCCGCATTCGCCGGCGCGGTCCGGGTGCTGCCGCGCACCGTCGCGCATCCAGGGATCCGCCTCGACATGGGCGGGATGGTGCTCATCGGTGCCGCGTTGACCGCGATCATCTACCCCCTGATCCAGGGTCGCACGGCCGGCTGGCCGGCCTGGACCTTCGTTTCACTCGCCGCCGGAGCGGTCCTACTCGGCGCGTTCGTGCTGTGGGAGCGCCGCCGACGCAGCGATCCCTTGATCGAGCCGGGACTTCTGGCCAATCGCACCTATACCAGCGGCATCCTGGTCGCGCTCGCGTTCTTCGGCGCGTTCGGTGGCCTGCTGCTCTGTGTCTCACTGTTCGCTCAGCTCGGCGAGCACTTCTCACCCATCCACGCTGGACTGACGCTGACGCCAATGGTCTTCGGAATGATCGTCGGCATGGGCGCCGGGTTCGCGCTCGTCGACCGCCTCGGCCGTCACCTGCTGCACCTCGGCGTCGTGTTCCTCGCCGTCGGCATGGTCACCCTAGCGCTCACCGTGACCGGCGAGCGGACCGCCTCCACCCTGGATCTGGCGCCCGCGCTGTTCCTGGCCGGAATCGGTGCCGGCGCGAGCTTCGGCCAGCTGTTCGACTTCATCCTGGCCGGAGTCTCGATGGGCGAGATCGGCTCCGCCACCGGCGTGCTCCAGGCCGTTCAGCAGCTCTCCAACGCGATCGGCGTTGCCGTGCTCGGGACGATCTTCTTCTCAGCGTTCGACGGACATCTCCCGACCCACGGGCTGGCGATCACCGCATGGGCCTGCCTGGTACCGCTGGCCATCACCTCCCTGCTCGTGTTCAAACTGCCGATGCATGCCCGCGAGAAGCGGGCCTGACGAGGCAATGGGAAGGGGTCAACGGCGGTCGTCGGCGACTATTGCCCGGACGCGGCGCACGAACAATCACACCGCCCTCACCGTGGCAGCATCGGCCGGCGCGGCCTTCAGATCCCGGACAACAACGGCGCACAACGTTGCGTCAGAAATGAGGAACATGATGAAAGCAGCGCAATTCAGCCGCTACGGCGGTCCCGAGGTCCTCGAGATCGTTGATCTTCCCGAGCCGCACCCCGGTCCCGGCCAGATCCGGATCGCCGTGCACGCAGCCGGCATCAATGCGACCGAGTGGAAGCTGCGCAAAGGCCTGTTGAGCTTCGGCGCGGGGCTGCCGCAGACGACGGGTCGCGACGTGGCGGGAATCGTCGACGAGGTCGGAGAAGGTGTTACAGATGTCACTGTCGGCGACCGAGTATTCGGTGTCTCCGACGATGGCGCCGGAGCGGCCGAACTCGCGCTGCTGACCTATCGGGCGCCGATCCCGCCGTCCCTCGGTTTCATTGACGCCGCCGGCCTCCCTGTCGCGTTCGAAACCGCCACTCGCAGCCTGGACGAACTCAGCGTCGGCTCTGGAATCACCCTACTCATCAACGGCGCCGCGGGTGGGATCGGCAGCACCGCCGTTCAGCTCGCCGTCACCCGCGGCGCGCGCGTGATCGGCACCGCCAGGACCGCCAACCACGACTACCTTCGACTCCTCGGCGCAGAGCCCGTCACCTACGGAGACGGCATGGCCGAACGCGTCCGCACCCTTGCCCCCGATGGCGTCGACGCCGCGCTCGACGTCGTCGGAAGCGGCGTACTACCCGAATTGATCGATCTCGCCGGCGGCCCGCAGAACGTAGTGACCCTCGCCGACATCGACGGAGCGAAACAGCACGAGGTGCGCTTCAGCAACGGCTATCAAGGCCACGCCTTCCACGCCCTCAATGAAATAGGAGCACTCATCGAAGACGGACGCTTCTGGCTACCCGTCGATCGAACCGACCCACTGAACGAAATCTCAGAAGCGCACCGCGCCAGCGAGCACGGGCACGTCCGAGGCAGGCTGGTGCTGGTAATCGGCTAAAGGCCGCGTCCCGGTCTCGTGGCCGAAGAAACCATTCCAGAGTCGACGACCACGTACTCGACGACATGATTGGGACCTCAACGGCGGGGACGATCCGCCGAGCGACGCACGAGAACCGCGCCGCGCCCGTGCCCCTCAGCAGGACCAGGAGCAATCAGGCTCGACGCCAAGCGGACCCGTCGCTCGCGACGGGTCCGACGAGGCTCCGGGAACTGGACAACGACATCTCGGCTCGAAGCCGCAACGACGCAGCAGTCGCATCGACGGCATGGGAGCCGATGAGACGGAACTCTATGCGATAGCCGCGGTCCAGTTCCAGCTCGAGTTCCCACGAACGCAGATGGGGCTCGATGCCAGCCGTGGCGGCCGCCTCCGTAGCATGCGCCCCCCGCGGCATGGCAGTGAGGACCGTGCCCACGAGGACGCAGTCGAAGTTGCCGAGGCGCAGCTCCAGCCGTGGTGCTTTCTAAGAGGCGCAAACCATCATCGCTACTTGCTCCAGATCCTCGCCAGCTGACTTAGATGCGATTGCCCCGGTCCGCAATGTAGGAGCACTGTGGGGCGCCGTGTAGTTGCTCGACTTGGATCAGACCGCCGGCGTCCGGGATCCAAGCCGGGTAGTCGATCGGGCCGGCACTCGTGTCGAGACGAAAGGTCACCTCGTGGGCGCCTTTACAAGTTGGTCTTCGTGGGCGCCGGCAACGCCACTTAGCAACGCGAATGGAGCGCCATGTAGCGCTGCGATTCACAGACCACGACACACCGGTTCGATGGTCTAGTAGCAAGCGTGTTCCATGGGCGGTCGTTCACGGCGATGGCATCGGTCGGTTCGATGGTGCTACGAGAGTCGCCGCAACCCCGACCAGCGTTACTGCGGTTCCCGTCCAGAAGGCGATCGTGAATCCGTCGTTGGTGGGGATAGCGTGCGAGCAACTGTGGGACGCCAGTAGGGCGGCGATCACAGCGGTGCCGATGCTGCTTCCAATAGTTCGGGCGATGGCGTTGGCGCTAATGGCTTCGCCGGTCTGGTCAGCGGGTACGACGTCGATGATGGCGTTGGCGGTTGATGCCCAAGAACGGCTCTTCCGAGACAACGATCTGCCAGAGGTGGTGATGCGCGATTGCCGGAAGTGCGAAAGCGGTGGAGAGAAGGATGCCGCCCAGCAACATAGGCAGTTTCGCTCCCTGAATTCGCACCAACATGCCACCGACGGGTCCCAGAGCGACCATCGCTATGACAATCGGCAGCAGTAACAGGCCCGCCTCGGTGACGGTTGTACCGAATCCGTAGCCTGTGCTTGCCGGCAGTTCGAGTAGAGGTGGGATGAGCACGAACACACCGAACATGGCGAAGCCCACGATGAGGGAGACGACGTGCGCGGTCCACACGCCGCGAATGCTGAACAACCTGACGTCGATAAGGGGCCCCTGGGAATCGCGCAACCAAAGGTCGAGTGCAGTCACATCCCGTTTGGTGATCACCTCCCGAAACCGCTGCAAGAGGCGATAGCCAGCCGCCAGGTCGACATCATCGTCCAAGATCTGTTGGAGAGCCGTCTGTTCCTCGGGCTTTAGCTGGTCCGGTGGCCGCAGGCACAGCCACCGAACACTGAACTGTCGTCGTTTCTGGCGTCGCCGTTGCTCGGGTGGGGGACGGGGTCCGCGCCAGGCGTGCAATGCGGTATAGAGGAGGGATCGGCTTCCACTGTAGCCCTGCTCGACGATCTCTCGAAACAGCTGGGTAATGTTGTGACAGCCGTCCTGCCACCGATCCTGAAGGTAGCTGACGTACGGTTGGAGCAAGGGAGAGGACAAGCCACCGGGGCGGGGATGCACGATGTGATTGCAAGGTGGGATCGGGGTATCGATCAAGCGACGGACAGTCACCCGACTCATACCCATCTCCCGCGCAATGTGTCGGAGCCCTTCTCCCTCCCGATGCCGGCGCTGCACCTCTTCCCACCGCGCAACCCCAGCGGCCCGAAGAGCAGTCATCCGTTGTTGTCGCGCACTCGGCGGTTTCGACGACGGTGTCGGTGGAGGTGGATCGGGAACGGCCACCGTGATCTGGCGCCGTCGCCCCTGAAGCATCTCGTCCATAGCGTTACTCGCGTTCTTGACCAAATGGAATCGATCGGCCACCTGGATTGCTTCCGGGGCTCCAGCTCTGGCCCCTTCGGCGTAGGCTTCAGCCCGATCCCGCACGATCACCTCCACGCCGGGATGCTCTCGAAGCCACTGAGCTAAGGACTCGGCCTCTCGGCCCGTCAGGAGATCAATCGGCTCGCTGGTTTCCAGATTGACCAGGATCGTCGCATAGGTCTGACCACGGCGCAGCGTCAGATCATCGACCCCGAGTACCCGCGGTGTAGCCACATCGCCGTGCTCGCTCCGCCGCAGCAGTCGGAGTAGGGTATCCGGACTGATGGACAGACCAGCCGTGAGGGCCAGGCGCGCTCCCGCTTCGCCTCCTATCATCCAGGCCAACTGAACCAGGAATGAGTCGGCATCACCGGTGCGCTGAGCGCGCAGCGGTAGGGTGTGACCGAAGTCTTCCGCAAAGGTCGCACGCTCACACTGCTGGTTCCTACAGCGAAAACGGCGGACACGTAGGATCAGGCGAACTGGATAACCGCGCCAGGGGAGATCGGTTGGATGGCGATCATAGCGATCGTGAATCTGCTGCGACATGACGCCACAGGCGGGACAGGGAGCAGCAGCAGCGGTCGCTTCCGCTTCTAACATCACAACCGTGCCAGCGAGAACGATGCGGCGGATGGCGAATGAGGAGGGGAGGCAGGGAAGCATGGGCATGTCCTTGGTGGAAGGATCTACCTTTATCTATACGCCCGCTCCTCTCGTCCCACAACCTGCGGGAGAACCACTTCTCCACCGGCGTTTACAACCCGGAAGCCCTCGGCAGAACCCATGGGTTGAAAGCTCCAACAGCCGCGTCCGCGACGAGCTATTCGCCCGCGAGATCTTCACCAGCATTATGGAGGCCAAGGTTCTCGACAACGACTGGCGCCACATCTACAATCATGACCGGCCGCACAGTGCGCTCGGCTACCAACCGCCTGCCGTATTCGAGGCAGGGCTCAACCACCCGAAACTCTCATAGTCGGTGGACCAACAAATGGGGTCCGGCCAGGTTCACAACGTTCTGCTCCGAAGCACGACGACGATCCGGATCACGGATACGACCGTGACACATCGCCCGACGGCGGCCATGACCACGGCGGCAACTGAACCTTCTCTAGCGATCCTCCGTACTTGAAACAAGATCTACAGAACAGTCGAGATCAAGCATTCTAGTGGGCAGTCACAGTTGAGTTGACGGGAGATGATGGGGGAGGTTACCATTGACGTATTCCACCTCCTGGAGCGTCTCCCCATGGTCAAGATGTATACCGTCTCCCTGACTGAAGCCGAGCGGCTGCTCTTGCAGCACACCGTGTCGCGAGGCAAGGCGTCAGCCCGCACCATCACGCGTGCCCGCATCCTGTTAAAAGCCGATGAGAGCGAGGATGGACCGGCCCAGAGCGATACGGTGATCGCTAGCACCCTTGATGTCGGCCGGCGCACGGTGGAACGGCTCCGCCAGCGCAGCGTGACCGAGGGCGTGGAGACCGCACTCCATGATCGTCCGCCGAGCGCGCACAAGCCCTGTACCCTCGATGGCGCCGACGAAGCACGGCTCACGGCGCTTGCCTGCAGCCAGCCGCCATCCGGCCAAGGGCGATGGTCGCTCCGCTTACTGGCGGCTGAGTTCAGCAAGCGCGAGGATGGCACTCCTGTGTCCCATGAACTGGTGCGACGGACGCTAAAAAAAACATCCTCAAGCCCCATCTGAAAGAGCAGTGGTGCATTCCGCCCGAACAGAATGCCGACTTCGTAGCCCGGATGGAGGATGTCCTTGATCTCTATGCCGAACCGTTTGATCCCGCTCGTCCGGTCATCTGCCTGGATGAGCTGCCCAAACAGCTCCTGGCCGAGGTGCGTGAGCCGCTGCCGGTCCGTCCCGGGACGCCGGCCCGCGAAGACTATGAGTACGAGCGGAACGGCGTCAAGAACGTGTTCCTGTGGTGCGAGCCCCTGCGCGGCACCCGCCACATCGACGTGACCGACCGCCGGACGATGCGCGATTGGGCCCACTGTGTCAAAGACCTGGTCGATGGTCCGTATGCCACAGCGACGGTGATTCGGCTGGTCAGCGACAACCTGAACACCCACCGGCTGGCCTCGTTCTACTGTGCCTTCCCGCCGGCAGAGGCGCGGCGAATCGCCCGCAAGCTGGAGCTGCATCACACTCCCAAGCATGGGAGCTGGCTCAACATGGCAGAAATCGAACTGGCCGTCCTGAGCACCCAATGCTTGGACCGGCGCATTCCGGATATCGAGACGCTGCGGACCGAGACGGCTGCCTGGGAAGCCGAACGCAACGAGCGGTGTGTGACCGTGGACTGGCACTTCACCACCGACAACGCCCGCCATAAGCTCAAGTATCTTTACCCGTCATACGCATCGTGACAGACCACTAGTAGCCCACTGTGAATCGAGCGTTTGGGTGTTTCGGATTTTCAATCTCATCCAAGACTGCAATTGCGAAGTCCTCATACGAAATGCCCATGCCACCGCTGGCATCGCGGACTGGAGATTCACCATCTGTTTTATATGTTCCGGTGCGCTCCCCGGGAGCGAAGTTCCCCGGCGGAGGTGAGAGATACGTCCATGGGACACCCGTGACAGTTCGATAGAAGTCGAGTGCCGCAGCTTGGCCGAGGACTTCTTCACGCAGCGACTCAGGAATAGCCGGAGTATCAACGAATCTCACACCATCGTTATTGAGCAAGCTCCCACCTCCTCCGCAGTGAAAGATTCGTGGCGCATTATCATCAAGTTCTTTCGCAGTAGCTACTAGGGTCTGCGCCGCACGTAGATAGACCGATTTATCTGGACCACCAACCGCGGCTACCAATATGTCAGCGTCGTTCGCTAGTGCCCGGACCGATTCGGCATCAGTCGCATCTCCAATCGCTGAGTCGACGCGACGGTTTTCGCTGGGCGACGCACCGCTGGATCGAACGACTGCGCGAACCGTATGCCCACGGTTGGATGCTTCGGTTACGATGCGCGACCCAATCTTGCCACCAGCTCCGAAAACGATGATGTTCGCCATATCAGTCGACCAGGTTTTCCTTTGGATGACGTTCGGCGAAATCCCAGATCAGGTCGAGCAGTTTCTCCGGCGTTTCAATCTGCGGCAAGTGTCCCGTTGCGGTAAGTAGTTGAAAGGAGGCGCCTGGGATCGCATTGGCAAACGCGCGACCATAGTCGGGATCAGCAATCTGGTCGGCTTCGCCCCATACAACCAGTGTGGGAACCGTGGTGCCAGCAAGGCGACCCGCGAGAGTGGGATCCGTCATCAACGTGCCTGCATACGTCGCCAAAGACGCTCGATTGCCTGGCATAGCCGCCTGAACTGAGGGGGGCAGCGTTGTCGGATCGATACGAAACTTGATCGGGTCGTGATAGCTCAACTGGGCCACTTGATCCAGAGTGAGGGAGAAGAAGTCGGCAACGGGATGGTCGGGAACGTCGATGCCGACGGCGTCAACGACCACGACACTGCTGACTCGCGGCGAAGCGAGTAGGCCAATCTCTGCGGCGATCCACCCACCAATCGAGTTGCCTACGACCGTGACATGAGATAGGTCCAGATCATCAAGTAGTGCAACATAGAGTACGGCTAGCTCCTTGACACTGTTGAGCGCGTCGGGTCTGTGCGTTCCGCCAAAACCTGGGTGGGTCGGGACAATCACGCGGGCGTGCTTTTGGTTAGAGAGCAATTCAGCGAAGCCTGTCATTGTTTGCGGTCCGCCGCCGCCATGGAGGAGTAGGAACAGGTTGCCTTCGCCACGGTCTGTAGCGGTTACTTCGACTGAGCCAGCACCACTGGTCGTGAGTCTGAAAGTCAGTGAACGTATCTCGGTGGTGGTCATGCCTTCTCCTTGGAGCTTCCGGTGTATATCAAGTCATACTAGATAAACATACTGATATAAGCAAGCTTACCAAAATTTGGTCTAGGATTGTCAGCATGGACGACAGGTCGTTACTGGCTATGGGTCTGGCGGTGAAGCGTCTCCAGGTGCGTCACCATCGGGCAGCCGACCGGGCTCTGGCGGAACTGGGAATCAGTCTGGTGCAGTGGGATGCGCTACGTCACATTAGCCAGAACCCTGTCGCATCCCTGCACGATCTCGCTCAACTCACATTTCAGACTGACCAGTCGTTCGGGGCGCTTGCTCAGCGTATGGAGGCTCGAGGACTCATCGAGAGGGTGCCTGGGCCTGGCAGAGCCGTGCGGCACCGTCTGACCGAGAAGGGGTCAAAACTCCAGGAGTCCGGAGGGGAGATACTCGACCGAGTTCTTGCCGCTTCATTCAAGCCTCTCACAGCGACTCAGCGGGATACGTTTGGCCAGCTTCTGCGACGACTTGTCTCTGAACCTGTAGACGACTAACAGCGGGCGACGCGGTTGGGACACGTCGATCACGCCAACGGTAAGGTTGACGGCCGCGCGTCTACCGAATCTTGACTTGTGCCCACCGCACAGGACTTCACCTCTCCTTCGTCAGGCCCGCTGGGGGGACATGAGTCATCCCGAATTTCCGAGGATCGGGAAGTGGGGTGGCGCAGTGTAGGCCAGCCAGAGGCGGCTGAGAGCTGAACGCAGGCGATAGAGCGGAGTCGAGATGTCCCGGCTCCGCTTTCCTGTACGGTGGCACCAGTGCTGAAGCAGCCACGCACGGAGCGGCTCGACGGTCGGATCAAGGAGAGAGATGAGAAAGGCGTAGGCCAGGGTAGCGAGGAGTAAGAGCTTTTTGCGACGTTCCCAGTCCAGAGGCGGCGTGAGACCAGTGGGCGAGCCTCGAAGTTCCATCGAAGTCGAGAGACAGCCACAGGCGGCGGGAGGTCTCGTCAGGTCTACGGCTGCATTGCATACCCAGGACATGCTGGTGCGCATGGATCTTTAGTCGCGGCGTGGCAGCAGCGGTCAAACGGGCAGACCACTACAGACGTCCTTCTCGTTCTTCACGTTCACGAAGGTCAGCAGCCGGCTCGAACACCGAGTGGTTCAATAGCTGCGGGATGACGGCGGGGTCAGCTACGTCCAGTTCCAGATCCTTCCGCCACTCAACGAGGCGTCGAACGATCAGAAACGGATGACTGAGCTAGCCGGCTCTTCGCATCCAGCGCAGCGGGTAGCCGAACTCGCAGAGCCATTCGCGAACTGCGCGAAGCTTGCCCGCACCCCTCAAGACCGATTCGACGGCACGTACTCGAACTGGTTATCAGTCGTGTCAACACCGGTACCGCCGCCCGTTTCAAGAGACTATGACGTGTACGTTTTGATCGAAGTCCGCTTTTTCAACCGGCGCTCCCGGTTTGGTGGTCATCAATCCGATACGTGTCGCCTACCGCCTGCCGCCGACGCCCTGATCGCGCATGCTCCTCTAGCAGTCGGTCGTCGTATTGGTCAGGCGCCGGGCAGCTTCGACGACCGTGGCGCGCCGGTGATCGTGCTCGTCTCGGGTGTGCCCTGTGGATCCGGTAATCATGCGGGCAACCTGAGGAACCGCGAACCACCACTGCGCCACGGCGAGGACGAGCGCGAAGAGGTGTGCGGCATCGGGCTGACCGTCGGATGCGCGTCCGTTCCGCATGACTGCGAATGCATCGACTTTCTCCCGATTATGCGCGGTCCGACCCTCCTCATCGGGGACCTCGTCTTTGCCGTATGCGAGCGCCTCCCACTGCAGCAGGCGCAGCAACTCCAGGTTGGCAGCGAGATAGTCGAAGCACCGCCCAGCGTACTCGCCGACATCTTCGTTGCGTAGCCCATCAATCGGCACGGCCGCGGCAATCTTACGCAATTCTTAGGAGGGCACCATGGCGAACAGGCGCTGCCTGGGTGACGTTCTCCCCCCCTGGGTGGGCCTCACGCTCAGCGAGCAGAGCATGTCCGGGAAGGCTTCGGTCGACCCGTCTGCACTCACCTTCGAAGGGTTAACGATTCGGGTGCCCGACTATCTCGCCGGTGCGGACCCCACAGAACCGCTCGCCAGCCCGATCTTTGCGGATTTGAGCGGCTTTCCGCCGCTCCTCGTCCAGGCGGGTTCGTATGAGTTCCTGCTTGACGACGCCGTGCGGCTCGCTGGCCAGGCAGCCGCGCATGACGTGGAGGTGACGCTGCACATCACTCCCGAGGTGCCGCACGTCTTCCAGGCATTCTCCGCAATCCTGGACGAGTCCGAGACGGCACTATGCAGCGCAGGTGTGTTCCTTCGCACTCACTTCGAGCAAGTTCCAGCACCCCTACTCACGGAGCCGGACCTTACTCAGCCGGCGCTCGATGATGTTGGTGGAAAGACCCTGCTAGGTTCAAGATGAACGGGAGCCAGACGCTCTCAAGAGGAGACACGATGGGACGAGCAGTCCGTTTCGACCACTATGGAGACCGCGATGTCCTGTACATCGCCGACGTTGAGTTTCCGGTGCCGGCGGCCAGTGAGGTCGTTGTCGAGGTCCGTGCGGCCGGGATCAACCCCGGCGAGGCGGCGATCCGCACAGGCGCGCTTGCGGAGCGATTCCCGGCGACGTTCCCCTCGGGTGAGGGCAGTGATCTCGCCGGCGTCGTCAGTGCCGTCGGCGAGGGGGTGACAGCGTTCGCGGTCGGCGACGAGGTACTGGGCTGGTCGTGGCAACGATCGAGCCACGCCGAGTATGTTGCGGTGCCGGTCACCCAGCTGATCCACAAACCAGCGGCACTGAGTTGGGAGGTTGCCGGCTCCCTCTATGTGGTTGGCTGCACCGCGTATGCAGCCGTGCGGGCTGTCAATGCCGGTCCAGGCGATACGGTCGCGGTATCGGCCGCAGCGGGCGGCGTGGGCAGCGTCGTCGTCCAGCTGCTCCGGCCGAAGGGATCGACCGTACTCGGCATCGCATCAGCGTCCAATCACGACTGGCTTGTCGCGCACGGCGTCATTCCGATCTCATATGGCACCGGACTTGCCGACCGTCTCAAAGCTGCAGCGCCGGACGGCATCGACGCCTTCATAGATCTCTTTGGGCCGGAGTACGTACAACTGGCCGTCGACCTTGGGATCAAACCCGACCGCATCGAAACCATCATTGCACGCGAGAAGGCACAGGAGGTGGGGGCAAAGGCAGAGGGAAGCACGGACGCGTCCACGACCGAGGTGCTATTGGAGATGGCGGAACTGGTTGCGTCAGGGCAAATCGAGATTCCGATCGCGGCGACCTACCCGCTGGAGCAGGTCCGCGATGCCTTCGCCGAGCTCGAGGAGCGGCACACCCACGGCAAGATCGTCCTGATACCCTACAGCGGGTTGCAGTGAGCACACATGCGTGACATAGGGGCGTTGGCCTCTTTGCCCGCCCTCCCGCGTGGAGGGCGTACCAGTTCTCCCGCTCCGCGACGCTCCTGTGGCAGCCTCTCATCTCTCGTCGATACCCCCACTCAAAAGCAAGAGGACAGCAACCATGCATCGATCCACTCTCGTGGACGGGTTCTCACTGGCATTCTCAGATCACCGCTCCCACCCGGACCACAGTTCGCGGCCCGTGGTCGTGCTCTTACACGGTTGGCCGGGAGACTCCCACGATTTTCGAGACGTGGTCCCGCTGCTTGCGGGCCGATTCCGCGTGGTCGTGCCCGACCTGCGCGGCTTCGGCGAGTCGGACCGGCACCTGCTCGATCCGGATACGTACTACAGCGCGTCAGCACAGGCGCGCAGTGTCGCTGCCCTCATTGACCAACTCGACCTCGATCGGCCGACGCTCGGGGGCTACGACATCGGCAGCCGGGTCGCTCAGACCCTCGCCAGGGAACACCCCGCGTCGGTCGGCGCCCTGGCCCTATCGCCGCCAGTACCCGGGGCTGGACGTCGGGTGCTTGACGAGCACGTCGTGCCAGAACTGTGGTACCAGTACTTCCACCGGTTACCGATGAGCGTACAATTGCTGGACGGACAGCGTGACCAAGTACGCGCCTACCTGCATCATTTCTGGCAACACTGGTCCGGGCCACACTTCGTGGTCGATACGACAGCGTTCGAGGAGCTGGTCGATCGCTATGCGCGACCGGGGGCCTTCGAATCGTCGAGCAACTGGTACCGCGTCGGACCCGGCGCCCTCGCCGGCGCGCTGAAGGAACAGGCGCCGAAGCCGTCGGACCGCATGAGCGTGCCGGTCCACGTGCTCTGGCAGGAACAGGATCCGTTATTTCCTCCCTCGTGGTCCGACCGACTGAACGAGTTCTTCTCCGATGTCACCCTGCACCGCGTTGAGGGCATCGGCCACTTCACCCCGCTCGAAGCGCCTGAGAGGTTTGCGGAGATGATTGAAGCCGCAGTGACCTCATCGCAGTCGGGAGGCAATGGTTCAGTTGGCCTTGGTCGGCAGTCTTGTCCTTGAGTTGTCGGAGAACGGGATCGGTCTGGTGGGCGAGTTCCGGAACACGGGCAAAGACGTCTTCAAAGGGATAGCGATCGACGAGCATCGGAGCGCCATGAGGAGGGGAACACGGCGAATCCCGCTTAATTCTTACCCCCGTGCTGCGATTGGTTCAGTTCATATATTCCCGTTGTTTCGCAACAGCAACTAGAACTAAGTACTAGGGGGCGAGGTCAAGACCAACAGGAGCCGCTTCATCGCAATCTCGACGTGGCCAGCGGCGACGGTAACGGCACCGATGTGTCGATACAATTCGGATCGAAATTGGAGGTCCTGTTGACTCGGCCCACCGTGACGACCGATTCGAACGGTCAGGAGGAGGACATCCTTGGCCATGCCACGGGGTTCTTGTCGATCGCCTGTTCAATCGAGGAGGAGGACGGCCTCGGCGATGACGTGGGTGGTTGGAGCTAACGCGTAAATCGGGCCTTGAACTGGGACGACGTCCATGGTCGCTGAGTTGAGCCAGGGTTCGAGCTGACGGCTGCGGTGATTTGAACCTCCGACGGCTGTCACACAACACGTCGGCTGCCCATTTGACCGCCGAGGTTCATCTGAAGCCACAGTCACATGTGATAGCGAACGTCGCTCCTAATTAGAGGTCCAACGCTCGCCGACGAGGTGCTCCACCCGATCACACGCCCACTCGGGACAAAGCGATGACGGGGATGATGCGTTCGGTCTGGCGTTGGTAACCGGCGAAGCCAGGGTAGAGCGCTGCTTGGCGTTCGAAGAGTTCGTCGTGTTCGGATCCGTAGAGTTCCTCGGCGTGAACGTCGAGAGTTCCATCGCCGACCTCGATCCTGACGTCAGGATGCGCTTTGAGGTTGTGATACCAGTCGGGGTGGGTGTCGGCACCGGCCTTCGAGGCGAACACCAGGTAGCGGTCTCCGTCTTGGAGGTACATCATCGGATTGATGCGAGGCTGTCCGCTTCGCGCACCGATGGTGTGGAGAAGCAGTAAGGGCGCCCCTTCAAAGCCGCCGCCGACCTTTCCGTGGTTGCGACGGAACTCGGTGATGGTGTTGGCGTTGAAGTCGTCGGTTTGGCTCATGAGGGTGGCTCCTTTTCCAGGCGGGTCAGACTCCAAGGGCCGAGCTGTTGGGTTTAGGGAATCAGGAGTTCGGTCCGGTACTGCGGGGCGAGGGTCTTCGATTTGGCGATGAATGCCGCTTGACTGGCCTCGTCGAGTTCGGGAGGCGGCTCCGTACGGGAGGCGACCGGAGTGCCGACAGCGGCAAAGAACGTCTCCTGGCCTGCCGGAGAGCAAAGGCAGAGCAGGCGCACCGCCGAGCCGGAGGCGTTGTAGAAGCTGTGCGGTGCGTTGGCCGGCACATTGACGGTCTCTCCCGCACGGGCCACGAGATGCTCACCGCGAAAGGTCAGTTCGACCTCGCCGTCGAGAATGGTGAACATCTCTTCGAAGTCGTGACGGTGGGGAGGTGGGCCCCCACCGGGGGGAACGTGCATGTCGATGAGGGTGTACCGACCGGCGGTGTCCTCGCCGCTCAGCAGAACGGTGTAGGTGTCGCCGACGAGCCCAAAGTGCGGTAGGTGCTCATCTGTGTCAGGCCGCGCCACGGCGAGGGAGCGCTCGCCGTCGTCGGGAGGCAGGTTTGCGTCCTCGGGAGTATGCGTATGCGCCATTGGATGCCTTTCTCGGGATCGTTCTCGACGGGCAACGGATGTTCAGATTTCCTTCGCATGGGTTAGATGGCCTTAAGCACGCGCAGGCGGTCCGCTACGGAGCGGCGGGCGACATCAGTGTCGAACGCGAACGTCTCGAATTCGTGCGGTACACCCCGGCGTAGGTGGAACTCGACATCGATGCCGGCGTGGCTCAGCCGCTGCGCATAGGTCATGTCCTCATCGCGAAAGATGTCGAGCTGTCCGACCTCGATGTAGGCCGGTGGCAGCCCGGCGAGGTCGGTGGCGCGAGCCGGGGACGCGTAGGCGGGCACGTCTCGATCGCCGATGGCGTCACCGAGCAGCGCGCCCCACGCAGTCAGGTTGTCGTCGTAGGTCCACACCGCGAACGGGGCGATCTCGGGATCGGGAGTGGTGTTGTGGTCGTCGAGCATCGGATAGATCAGCAGCTGGTAGGCAAGGACCGGACCTCCCCGGTCCCTTGACAGCAGGGCTACTGCGGCGGCCAGGCCGCCGCCGCCGCTGTCGCCCATGACCGCCAGCCGGCTCCGATCGACACCCAACTCCTCGGCGTGCGCGGCCAGCCACTGCAGCCCGGCGTAGGCGTCTTCGACAGGCGTGGGGTGGGGGTGCTCGGGCGCCAGTCGGTAGTCGACCGCGAGCATCGGCACCCCGCTGTCGGACACATAGCGCGACACCGGTCCGTCGTAGACGGCAACGCTGCCACTGATCATCCCGCCGCCATGCAGATAGAGGACGGCCGATCCCGGCGCAGCCGCTTCTTTGGCGTACCAGCGCAGCAGGATCTCCGCGCCGTCAGCCACAGCCACCTGGTGGTCGGTGACCGCCACGTCGGTAGGTGTCGGTTGCAGAGCGGCAGTTTGGGCCATGAGGGCTTCGAGCATCGGGCGACGCCCCAGCACGTCACCAACCGGCGGGGGCACAACGTCAGCCATGGCGGCAGCCATCGGCTCCATGGCCGCAGCCACTTCGGGGTCAAGAGTGAACGGCAAGAAGGCTCCTCACATACCGGGGCGGTTTCGACTAGAAGCGAGTGGGCTGGTGAGCCCGAGCTGCGCGCTCATCGGACCAGGAATATGTTGAACTCAGGGGTTTGAAGCGACTGCATGAGGGCTGCGAACATCAAGAAGTAGTGCTCGGGCCCGCGAGCTGAGCGGATCCCTCCGAGGTCGACGATCGACTCGTCCGTCCACCCGAAATCCTTGAGCAAAGACTTGACCGTTGACTTGGCGTCCGGATCGTCGCCAGACACGAACACGCTGCTCACAGGCAGCACAATCGGATTGGTCATGACCGTCATGGCTGCGGTGTTCATCGTCTTGACGACCTTCGTCTCGGGCAGCGCAGCTTGGAGCTGCTCCGCCAGGCTGGAGTTCGGGTAGACAAGCTCGAAGCCCGGCATGCCAGCGTTGGCGACATCGACCAGGACGCGGCCGGCGAAGACGGCGGCACCGATCTCGGTGACGAGTGCCAGCGAGGCGGCACCGGGGGTGGCGTTGATCACGACCTCGTTGTCCGCGACCACCTTGGCCGGCCTGGCGACTGGAGCCTCCAAGGAGCCCTTCGAGGCCGGGTCCCGTGAACCGAACGTGATTTGGTGCCCAGCCTCGGCCCAGCGTCGCCCGAGAGTCTGTCCCACGTTCCCCGTGCCCAGAATCCCGATTTGCATCCGACTCTCCCTCAACCCTGTTCCGGAGCTTTTCGTCCGCTTATGATAAGGATAGCACCAAACCCCTGGCGCCTGCCACCGGTAAGCGGACAGTTTCGTCCGGTAGCGACCAAAGTGTGTCATCATAAGTCCGTGGACAATGCGGCAAGGACGTCCGAAGGCGGACGCCGACCCCGGAGCGACGGGCTGGCGAACCGGGAACGCCTTCTCGCAGTCGCCGCCGGTCTGATCAGACGCGAAGGTGCGGGCGTGCCCCTGGCGGCCATCGCGGCCGAAGCCGGCGTTGGCGTCGGCACCCTCTACCGGCACTATCCATCGCGAGACGCGCTACTCGCCGCACTGACGGACCGGTCGTTCCGGCTGGTCCTCGCCGCTGCCCACCTTGCGGCCGACAGTGATGAGCCTCCGATCGAGGCGCTCCGCCACTTTCTCAACCAGACCATCGAGCATGGCGCCGAGCTCGTGCTCCCCATGCACGGCGGACCCGTGCTTCTCGACCAGGACACGGTCGCACTCCGGGCTGAAGTCCGCCGGACGTTGGGCGAAATCTTGCACCAGGGCCAGGATGACGGCACGATTCGATCCGACCTCATGCCAGTCGACGTCATCATGTTCGGGGCGATGATCGCGCAACCCCTCCCGCACGCCACTAACTGGAAACGGATCGCCCGTCGGCAGGCGACCATCTTTCTCGACGGAGTCGCCCCGCCCCGTGCAGAGCCGCTTCCGGATCGGGAAGTCGATCGGTAAACCCATCTCACAGGTCGCATGGCTTGGGCCACCGAGCCCGAAGGTGCAGTCGTAGTGATTGACTCCGATTTGAACCTACGACCACCGATAACTGCGTCCCACAGGGCTTGGCGCGGGACCCTACTTGCATCGCACCTGACGTCCTTCCAACACCACGATCATCACCGCCCATGTCGTCCGAGACCCCGAGCTTCGGGGTGCATCCCGAGGGCCCGTTCCCGCCCAAAGGGCGGTACTTGCCAGGCCCGATACAGGTCTCGGTATTCCCCAACATCCGGCCGAGTGCGTCGGACCAGGTCAAGCGGCGCTTCCGTCGTCCAGCCAGAGCACGGCGCTTACCGAAACCAGGACTGGTTCGGTCGTAGCTAACGCGTAAATCGGGCCGCCGCCACCAACTCCCATGGTTTGAAGACGCCAAATATAGCATGTTCCCGAGGGCCGAAACTTCTCAGGCTTGCGCCACGACGGCCATTTTTTTAAGACCATTCGCACTCCCTAATATCCGTGACACGCCCAAAATAGCTGTCGCGTTCTTCTCCCGTGAAGACGCTTTTTACCCGGGAAGGGCATTTGTCCCTCCGATTGACAATTGGCACACTCACACGATGGGCTCCTACACCAGTCCCGTAGTCCGTAGAGCCCTTGACGAAGGCGTGAGAGCTCGATCACAGCGACTGAAACTCGACTGCGCCAGGGCAAAATTTGCATCAACTTGTTGGTGCTAAATGACTGCCTGGCCGGTGTTCCGCTCGATCCGGTCGTGAGCCTGCGATGAGCAGCTCGACCAGGCGACGTGCGTCGTAGCGGGGGGCGTTGTCGGCACCGATGCAGAGATTGCCGACGCCGCGCATGAGTTCGTGGGCATCCATGTTGGGGGAATCTCGCCGGCCTCAACCGCGGCGCCGAGCAGTTGCGCACACACAGGCACGAGGCGGTCGACGAAGTAGGCGTGCAGCGCGTCGAATCCGGCGAAGTCCGACTGCAGCACGGCAGCGAGTTCGTGCTTGGTGACCAGGAAATCAACAAAGAGGTCGAGTAAGGATGGGAGCGCATACTCAAAGTTCGGTGGGCTGTTGGCCACGGCAGGGTGACCTTGAGCCGGTTGGCGTTCCGAGGTTTGCGCGTTCGAGTGAGGCTTGCGACGGCGGCGACGATCTGGTCGAGCCGCATCTCGACCGTCGCGTCGGCGGCGCGGACAATGGCACGACCTGCGCCGGTCAGCGCGAGTATCGCGCCACGGCGATCGTTCGGATTGGGCCGCCGGGTGACCCATCCGCGATCTTCCATGCGGTCGGCCCGAGGGCGTCGAAGAACGCCGCGACACTGTCTTGCTACGTGGTCGCCCAGAGCTCGCCGGTTGCCGCTGCGCGGTCCGATCAGGTCGCTCAGGGCGAGAGCGCCGACTCGTCGTTAGCGGATTGCTCGGGGAAGGGTTCCTCGGCGAGGTAACGCATGACTCGTTCATTGAGGGTGGCCAGGGTGTCGAGTTCGGCGGGGGTGAACAGGTCGATGAAATGCTGGCGGACGTTGTGCACGTGCTGGGGCGCTGCGTCCTCAATCGCTCGGCGTCCGGCGGGCAGCAGGCAGATCATGACGCTGCGGCCATCAGCGGGGTTGGGTTCGCGGACGATCAGCCCTTGCTCCTGCATGCGCCGGACCTGGTGGGAGAGTCGGCTCTTCTCCCACTGCAGCAGGCTGCACAGTTCCTGCGCAGGCATGCGGCCAGCGGGGTTCGCCGAGAGCACCGCCAGGATCTCGTAGTCGGCCCCGGTCAGTCCGGAGTCCTGGAGCAGGTGCTGGTTCAGACGTATGGCGAGTTGGTGGTGCGCGTGCTTGAAGCTCCGCCAGGCGTGGTCTTCGCGGGGCTTGAGCCAGTTCGGTTCCCTCGGCATGCACCCATAGTACCTCGTGGTTGATTATTCAACCACCCGAGTGTTATGGTTGAGGCATCAACCTATTACCTGCACGAGGAGAACCATGATCACTCACCCCGACACGACCCCACGGGCACTGGACAGGCTCGATGACGCTGGCCGCTCAGTGCTTTTCACCGACGCCCGTACCGCGAACACATTCGCGGCAACGCCGGTAAGCGACGCCGAGTTGTCTGAGATCTGGGAATTAGCCAAATGGGCGCCCACCTCGGCCAACACCCAGCCACTACGTATCCTTTATTTGCGCCCCGGTAAGGGGCGGGACAGGCTGGTCCAGCACATGAACGACGCCAACAAGGCCAAGACGGCGTCTGCTCCCGGCGTGGCCGTCCTCGCGGTTGACACGCGATTCCACGAGTACATCCCCACCGTGCTGCCATTCCGGCCTGAGTTGAAAGACGTCTTTGATGCGAACGAGGAGATGAGAACGGGCACAGGGACGTTTAATGCGACCTTGCAGGCTGGGTATTTCATCCTCTCGATCCGTGCTCACGGCCTAGCCGCCGGACCGATGGCCGGTTTCGACGCCGCGGGGGTCGATGCCGATTTCTTCCCGGACGGCCGCTGGCGTTGCATACTCGTCGTGAATATCGGTCACCCCGGTCTCAACCCCTGGCTCAAACGGCTTCCGCGTCTCGACCACGAGGACGTGATCCGCTGGGCATGAACACTCACGTGGCTCGTGGCCTCTGTCCCCGCGTGGCAAACCAGGTCCACCGAGATCCACCGGCTCGACGATCTCGAAATTGCCAGCGAAGGAAATTCGTCGTGGCCTACCTGGCCGGCACCGTCGCGGCGGCAGCGTGGCCGAGTTCACGTCGATTCGCACACTCTCGAAGCATGTTTCAGCTCCGATTCACAGAAAGTAGGCGCACATCATGAGCAGCATCAGCATCATCGGTCTGGGAACCATGGCCCGCATCCTGGGTACCCGCGCGCTCGTTGGCGGCAACACCGTCGAGGTCATGGGCCGTGACGCGAACAAAGCCGCCGCCCTGGCCAGTGCGCTCGGCGGCAGCACCACAGCGGGAACAATTGGCAGCGCCCCGGCCGGAGACATCGTCATCCTCGCCGTGCCATACGCCAGCGCCGTACCGATCGTCAGCCAGTATGGGAACGCACTGACCGGCAAGGTTATCGTCGACATCACCAACCCTTTCGATCGCACCGATTTCACGCAGCTCGTTACCCCTGACGACGGCTCCGCCGCACAAGAGATCGCCAAGGCCGCCCCCGCAGGCGCACACGTCGTCAAGGCATTCAACACCCTCTTCGGCCACGTCCTGGCCGCCGGTCAGGTGGAGGACCACCCGCTGGACGTGTTCATCGCAGGCGACGACGCCGAGGCCAAAGCACGAGTGTCATCGTTCATCGAGAGCCTCGCCCTGCGCCCGCGCGACACTGGCGACCTGAAGATGGCTCACTGGCTGGAGGGAGCGGGCCTGCTGATGGTCGCCCTAGCCAACCAAGCCGTCAAGCACAACAACTTCGCACTCAGCATCAACATGCTCGGCTGAGCACATCCGCCCTCCTCTCTCGCACCATAACCACCGGGACGAACATTTGCCCGATCTCATTAGATTGAGTCACGGCGCGGCCCTGACCCCACCTCGACGCCGGACATCCGGCAACACGGACGCCATCCGCCGAGAGGCGGCCCTTCGCCCGCCGGGCAGCCCGGATAGAGATCGCTCGCACGAGCTCCTGGAGTCGCATGGTGTCACTGTCTCTGGCATCGAGGACGACAGTACTCAATTGGAGCGCAGTCTGAATACCACCCTCGTGCGACCGGAAGTGCGGGAGTGCTTCGGAGAGGACTTGATCTTCGATCTTCGAGGGCTGCTGGTTGAGAAGGTGGGCTCGGACTTGCATCACGACGTCGCGCACGGACTGCTCGATGGAGCCGCCTTCCAGACCACCGAAGCCATCTACGTCTGGCGGATTACTCTCCGCGTCTGCGTGCTGGCAGCGGCCACGCTTGCTACCCACGATGCGACGGACAACAGAGGTGCTTCGGACGGGTGATCGTGCCGTGACGCCCTGCCAGCATCGCGCAGCGCGACTCGCTACCCGGTTTGACTGTCAGCGAGATAGAGACGGTTAACCTTCGCCAGCAGACGCAAGAGTTGTTCTTGCTCAGCCTTCGGGAGGCGGCGAAATGGCGACTGACTTGCAGCCGCGCTTAGGAGTCGATTCCGTAGTTCCACTCCGGCCGGCGTGAGGGCCAGAACCGTCACGCGGCGATCGGTCGAGTCCCTTCGTCGCTCAAGAAGTCCTCGCTTCTCGAGGCGATCAGCCAGGAAGGTGACATTCGTTGGGTCACATACCAGATCCTCTGCCAGGCGCCGCATCGACATCGGGGGAGCTTCGGGTGCGAGCCGCCATAGGAGGCCAGCCAGCGCCTCGGTCAACTCAAGCTCGGTTAACGTCCGAGCCACCTGAGCATTAATCGTCGACTCGAGCCGAAACGTCTCATTGATCAAGTGATGAATGGTGCTGTCGTCATCACGGTAGGCTTCGTTCATAGCTCCATTTTACATGAAGACCTCAATACTTGCAATGTTAATTCACTTATGCTTTAATGCAGATGAAGTATTCATCCATCTAACCGTCCATGTAATTAGTTCCGTCCCAGCGTCACTCTCAATCGGCTCGTTAGCACCAATCATAGGAGACATCCCATCATGTCCCATCTACCTGCTAGGCTCGACCCGACACTCTCGATCAAATCAAGCCAGTCCCAATCGCCACTAGCCCAGAGACGTTCCGGACTCGCCCTGTTCGTGGTGGCTGCAGCCCAGCTCATGGTGGTGCTCGACGTCACCATCGTGAACGTTGGGCTTCCGTCGATCCAGGGCAGTCTCGGCTTCTCTCGGGCGGATTTGGTGTGGGTAATCGACGCGTACTCTCTGGTCTTTGCTTCCTTATTACTACTCGGCGGACGACTCGGTGACCTGCTTGGTCGGCGCCGCGTCTTCATGGCAGGGGTGGGGCTCTTCACCGTCGCATCCTTGTTTGGCGGGTTTGCGCAGGGAACTACGTGGCTGCTGGCGACGCGTGGCTTGCAGGGTGCTGGTGCAGCGGTGGGGGCCGCCACCGCACTCTCACTCATCAGTAGCACCTTCTCAGAAGGTCCTGCTCGGAACCGTGCACTTGGCGTTTATTCCGCAATGGAGGGTGGCGGCGCCTCGATCGGTCTGCTACTCGGCGGCGTTCTGGTCAATGCGATTTCCTGGCGAGCGGTCTTCTTCGTGAATGTCCCCATAGGTTTGTTAATTCTCGTGCTCGCCCCTAGAGTCTTTGACGAGACCCCCCGTCAGTTTGGACGGTTCGACGTCCTCGGCGCGGTGACCGCCATTGCGGGCATGGGCCTGGGTATTTACGGCTTGACCGGGGCCGCAACCAGGGGCTGGACGAATGGTGTTACCGTGATTACCCTTGGATCTGCTCTCGCCCTTCTGGCCACCTTCGTTGTCGTCGAACGGAGAAGCGAGCAACCGTTGATGCCTCTTTCGATCTTTGGGGACCGGGACCGGTCCGGTTCGTACGCAACCGTGCTCTTCGTTGCCGCCGCCCTGTACGGCATGTTCTTCTTTTTGACGCAATTCTTCCAGGACGTTCTCCACTACAGCCCCTTGCAGTCGGGATTGGCATTCCTCCCGGTCAGTGTCGGGATTCTGGTTGCAGCCGTGGTGGTCTCTCTACTGGTGGCCAGGATAGGAATCCGGATTTTAGCCAGTAGTGGTGCGGCAATCAGCGCGATCGGGCTCTGGTGGCTATCAACATTGGATGCGAGCAGTGCCTACACGAGTTCAGTTCTTCCAGCTTTCCTCGTACTCAGCATCGGGCTTGGGCTCACATTTGTCCCCATCACGGTTGCTGGTGTGTCCGGCGTCTCAGAGCGCGACGCAGGACTAGCATCCGGTGTGCTGAACACAGCCCAGCAGGCAGGTGGCTCTCTCGGAGTCGCCATACTCTCCACGGTCTTCGCATCGACTGTCAACAACCATGTACATGCGTTCCAACGCTCCTTGTCAATTTCAGGCGCGCACAGCAGGGGGGCCGTACCGCCCCATGTCCTCTCCGATGCATTGACCGCCGGACTGTCAGCGGGCTTAAAGGTCGCCGCCGGCTCAGCCCTCGCCGCCGCAGTCATTAGCGTGGCGATGTTACGTGCGCACCGGCGCACGGTTGAGAGCACGCCAGTCAATACTGACGACTCCATACCGAACGTAGTGCCGTCGCCCGAAGGAACTCATGGGTTCGCGTCGGAACTGGAGGCTTCTACTCAGTGATTTTCCTCGCACTACTGCGGAGCGAGCGCCAGAATTCAACCGTTTCGGCCCGAGCAGCCGTCGCATTTCTAAAACCGCCAAGACCGGACAAAGGAGGTCATCATGAGTGACAGTAGCGCTCAACAGCCCGGCATCGATTCCAACGCCCCGCCGCCGATTGTTCACGGAAATCCACTCGAAATCGCTGACGGCGTGTTCATAGTTCCCGATGGCCGGGTGCCGCTCGTTCCGAACATCGGGATCATCGTCGGTGATCGCGCCGCGCTTGTCGTCGATTGTGGCTTGGGGCCCAAAAACGGCTCCATCGCCCTTGGTATCGCCAAGGAACTCGCGCGGGACCGTCCGCTGTTTCTGACACTTACCCACTTTCATCCCGAGCACGGCTTCGGCGCTCAGACATTCCACGATTCGACAATCATATACAACCGTACTCAGCGCGACGAGTTCCGCCAGAAGGGTAAGGGCTATCTCGATCAGTTCCGCGGTTTCGGCGGGGCGGTAGCAGAGCAACTCGAAGGCGTCGACTTCGTCGATCCGCATGTGGTCTACGACGGTGCCGCTGACTTTGACCTCGGCGCCAGGGTGGTGCACCTGCGGACGTGGGGTCGTGCGCACTCGCGCGGGGACCAGGTCGCCTTCCTGCCGGTCGAACGGGTCCTGTTCACCGGCGATCTCGTCGAGAACCGCTTCTATCCGATCTTCCCGTTTTTCCCGCCATATGACGTGGACGTCGATGGCCACAACTGGATCACCGTGATCGAGGAACTCCAACGCCTCGATCCGAAAATTGTCGTTCCGGGCCAAGGTGAACTCGACGATACTGACCTCCTCGTGACCACGCACAAGTATCTGACGCTGTTGCAGTTCGAGGTGAAGCGGCTTGCCGGTGAAGGTTACGACGCGGAGGAGATCGTCGCGACTCTTGGCCCAAAACTCGAAGCGAGATACCCCGACTGGGACACGTCCGAGCCGTGGAGAATCGTGACCGGCGTGCAGACCTTCCTCGCACAATAACGTTGCCTGACCGATCTTCTATCCCGGCATCCGTGGGTTTGAACGTGCCGGCACCCAAGATCCGCGACGGCCAAAGCGTCGCCGCGCTGTACGCCTGCTTGAGAACGGCGATCCAGCGCGGCGAGCTTGAGCCCGGCGGCAGCGTCTCCCAGGCACACCTGGCACGCACGTTCGGCGCTGGGCGCACCCCGCTCAGGGAGGCCCTGCGGATGCTGCAACCCCAATGGCTCGTGATCGCCGCGGATCGCTGGGTGCGGCCGACACTCCATGACGCGCGCTCCACGGTACACCCCACTATGCCGATCGACGCTGTGACTTGAGCGATCACAACCCCCACCCACACGGCATTTTGTCGTAGTGAATGCTCGGCCGGTATCACCACGTTAGCGAGTCCGGATCGACGTAAGTAGGCACTGACGGTCCCTCCAAGTGGCCGGCAGTACCTGATAGGGATCAGTGCGCTCTCACGAATTGGCGACGACTCCTTCGAGCACGGTACGGATCGATTGCGCTGGGCGGCCGAGCATCTGCTCGAGCGCTGGGCCGGCCACCGCGAATTCTCCGCGGCGGGACGCGAGGTATAGGCCCAACATCATGCGTGCCACCCCTTCTGACATGCCGTTTCCAATGAGGCTCTGTGTGAAGTCGTCGTCATCGATCACGGTCCGGTGGATGGTGCGTCCCGTGAGTTCGGAGAGGATGCGGGCGATGTCGTCGAGGTCGTATGCCGCCGGTGCAGTCAGCGGCGGGGTGATCCCATCGAGCTGTCCGTCGTTAACCAGGATCGTCGCTGCGGCGGCAGCGAGGTCGGCGTGCGTGGTCCACGACACCGGGCCGTCGGCCGGCGCGAGAATGTCACCCGTCGTGAATGCATGACCGAGGAGGAAGGGGATGGTGCTGGCGTAGAACCCGTTTCGGAGGGACGTGAAGGGAACCCCGAGCCTGGCAAGGTTGTCTTCGGTGGCAGCATGGTCGGGCATCGGCGCGAAGAGGGAATCGGCGCTGGCACCCTGGTGGCTGGTGTAAAGCACTCGCACGGCACCGGCGTCACGCGCCGCGTTCATCGCCGTGGTGTGTTGTGCGACGGCCTGATCCCCGTGGGCGTTGGAAGAGACGATGAGAACCTGGGTGGCGCCCTCGAACGAGTTGGCGAGCGTTGGAGGGTCGGTGAAGTCGCCGTGACGAACGCGGACGCCGAGTGATGCGAGGTCTGCTGCTCCCTCGGTGTCGCGGACGCTCACACCGATTTGTTCTGCAGGGACGCGATCGAGTAGCTGCTGGACGATCTTGGAGCCCAGTTGTCCTGTAGCTCCGGTGACGATGATCATGAGTTGGTCCTTTCTATTTCCAATGATACCTAAAGGACGTTAGCATAGATAACATAGAGGTAACAAACGTGCGTTAGCATTGATTCATGGAGATGACCGAAGAGACCACCCGTGTCACCAGGGACCGGACGAAGACGGCAATCATTGAGGTTGCGGCTGACCTTCTTACCACCGGTGGCTCCGCCGCAGTGACGACCCGCGCCGTGGCAGCCGCTGCGGGTGTGCAGGCGCCGACGATCTACCGGCTGTTCGGTGACAAGGAAGGCATGCTCGACGCCGTGGCCGAGCATGCCTTCGCCGCGTACGTCAAAGGGAAAACGCTCAGCGAGAAGACGGACGACGCGGTCGCCGACCTCGACGACGGCTGGGACACACACATCGGGTTCGGCCTTGCCAACCCTGCACTCTTCGCGCTCCTGTCTGATCCCCAGCGCGGAACCCGCCTAGTGGCCCGGGTTGGAGGCGGGGACATCCTTCTCGATCGCATCCATCGGGTGGCCCTCACGGGAAGGCTCAAGGTCACGGAGCGACGCGCCGTCGAGATGATCCGTGCTGCCGGTACAGGCGTCGTGCTCACGCTGCTGACCATGCCACCGGCCGATCGCGATCTAGCGCTGGTGGATTCCGTCTACGCCGCTATGAAGCACGCAATCATCTCGGACGTGCCGATGATTCCCCTCGACGGTGCACCTCCCGCAGCGGTCGCTCTGCGCGCGAATCTCTCCGACGTGACCGTTCTCAGCACCGCCGAGCACTCCCTCATGACCGAATGGCTAGACCGCATCGCCAGCTCCTGATCCGTGTCAGGACTAGCTAAGAAGATCTTTGGAGCACTGTGTTGTTCGAGGGCAGCGAAGAGTATCCAAAGGGGGGCATGTCCAGCGGATGCGCACTCGCCTAAGATGCGCGTGATCTGGCTCGAACACTAGCGCGATCAGTGTCGTCAGCGCGACGATCAGCGCACCACCTGCAGCATCGAGCAGGTAGTGGTTCGAATCGACGAGCACCGTGAAGAGCATGACGAACGGATACACTGCAGCCACGAGACGAAGCGGGGGGCTGCGTGCCAGGAGCATGATGCAACCGGAAATGATGAATGCCGTCGCCATGTGCAGGCTAGGCATGGCGGAATAGGCGTTGTATCCGAGCGGGACGCTAGTCAGCCTGCCATTCCCGATAACCTGCTGCACCGTGTTTTGGAATGAGAAGGCATGGCCGCCATAGGTCAATCCCGTCGTCAGTCGGGGAGGAGCCAAGGGATAGAGTTCATACCCGATCACTGCCAGAACGACCGTCAACCCGACCACGTTGCGCACCAACGGAAAGTGGGAGCGATGAAGGCGGAACAGCCAGACGGCAAATGACAGAGGCACGAGGGTCTGGCCGACCGCGTAGATCACGTTCGTACTGCCGACGATAGCGATGTCTAAGGGGAGCCCGAAGAAGGCGTGTACCTGTCGCGCCCAGAGCTGTAGTGCCGGTTCGACAAAGAGTCCATGAGCCTGTTCAAAGAACGCTACCTGTTGGGCGTGACGGATTGCCTCGGTCGCGTTGGGGGAATCGATATTGCCCCGGAAGACGTCGTCTCCGAACTGGAGTGCCACGACTGCCAGGAGTTGCAGGACAAACCAGAACCAGGTGATGATCGAGGATGTGGTCGCACCCGGCCCAACGCGCGACGTGCTCCTCTTCATTGAGCCGAAGTGAGAGTGCACGTTGACGTGTGCCAGATTATTACTGCAAGTGGTCATACTCATACCCCTCTACGTCCTGGGGTGACGCCATGTGGGTTTTGTCAACCAGCGGAGCCCGCGCGGTTTTGAGACTCCCGCGCGGGCCCCATGTTGCCAATCTGCTCAGGCGCTCACCGCCGACACGGACGAACGTATCTCGTGTTCAGCAGTGGGAATCGTCTCCGTCCGGCCGACGTCCCGCGAGATCGTGAGTAGGGTTACGATCGCTGCAGCAACGGCGAACGCGGCGCCAACGGCGATGCCCCGTTCAAACCCAGCAACGAGTGCATGCGGGAGTCCGGCATGCGGGTTGCTGGCCAGCACGCTGGCGGTCCGCGAGGTGGCGATGGTCGACAGTAGGGCCAGCCCCACGGCGCCTCCCACCTGCTGCGAGGTGTTCAGCAGCGCAGAGGCAAGTCCGGCATCATCCGCGCTGGCACCCGAGACCGCAGCGTTGGTCATGGGCAGGAACACCATCCCGGCTCCCAGGGCGGTGACGATGAACGCGGGGAGGATATCGGTGGCGTAGCTCCCATGATCAGGCAGACGAGCCAGCAGGATCAGCCCGGCGCTCATGAGCAGCAGACCGGCGGTCAGCAGCCACTTCACGCCGATACGTCCCACCAAGACCGAGCCCAGACCGGAGGACACGATAATCCCGGCGGTGAAGGGCACGTAGGCAAAGCCGGCCTGCATGGGACTGAAGTGCAGCACCTGCTGCATGTAGAGCGTCAGGAAGAAGAAGACGGCGAAGATAGTCAGGCCCACCAGCATCGCCACCACGTTCGCTCCGGAGAGGGTTCGTGAGCGGAAGATGCGGAGGGGGACCAGTGGGTTAGCGGCAAAACGCGCCTCGATCGCGATAAATGCCAGGAGCAGGACGGCCGCGCCAGCCAGCTCACCGACCGTCCGCGCCGAACTCCAGCCGTACTGGTTGGTATTGACCATGGCATAGACCAGCAAGACCAGCCCGGCTGTGACACTGAGCGCGCCCAGCACGTCGTAGGAGCGGCCGCGACCTTCATCTCGGCTCTCGGCCAGGAGGCGAGGGGCCAGCAGCGCGGCCACGATGCCGATTGGGAGGTTCACGAAGAACACCCAGCGCCAGCCAGGCCCCTGAGAGAGCACCCCACCGAGGATGACCCCCAGCGCGATCCCTCCACCGGCCACCGCGCCCCAGACACCGAGCGCGCGATTTCGTTCCCCACCCTCAGGAAAGGTGACGGTCAAAATCGAGAGTGCGGCGGGAGAGATAATCGCCCCACCCAGCCCCTGTATCGCTCGGGCACCGATGAGCATGCCGGACGACTGAGCCAATCCACAGGCCAGCGACCCGGCTGTAAAGAGCAGTAGGCCGCCAATCAGCACGGCGCGACGACCGAGGAGATCCGCCGCGCGCCCGCCCAGCAGCAGAAACCCAGCGAAGACGAGGGTATAGGCGTTGACGATCCACTGCAAGTTCTGCGCTGAGAAGTGGAGGGCGGTCTGCATCGAAGGCAGCGCCACATTCACGATGGAGACGTCGATGACCACCATCAACTGCGCCAGACACACCAGAATCAGGGCCGCCGTTTTGTTCACCACCCGGCCGTCCCCTGCGGAGGTTCTCTCCAAGACGTTGGAGACGTTGCTTCCTATCATGTCTACCTGTCCTTTCACTTGGCCATTGCCAGGTCCGTCAGTGCATCGGCCGGCGTTGACAGTTCAGAAATCACCCTCTACACTGAAAGCGGACAACTCTCCGTCTAAGACCATCTTAGCGGACAACTGTCCGTTTGTCAAAATGTATAGAGAGTTCGTGTGAGCACTTTCGAGGACAGGGTAGAGGTGAGTCGATACCCGAATCAGGCAAAAGGCGTTGAAACGTCCCCTGCGCAGACAGACGGCGTGACGCCTTCGCGCCGTGATGCGGTAGAAAACCGCGAGCGCATTCTCGAAGCGGCGCGCTGCCTCTTTGCGAAATCGGGAATCGAGGCGGTCAGTATGCACCGTATCGCACAGGCAGCGGGAGTGGGGCAGGGCACGCTCTATCGTCACTACACCCATAAGGGCGATCTCTGCCGTGATCTCATGCACGAAAGCGCTGAGCGTGCCAGGGAAGAGTTCGACATCTATTGGGTGGAGACCGAGGGCCGGCCGGCGCTGGAACGTCTCGATGGGATGATCGGACGTTTGGTGGTTTTATTCGAGGAGAAGTTGCCCTATCTCGCCGCTATCGATGACGCCTGTGCCGGTGAGTACAGGACCTCGAAGTTCAAGCTTCCTTTACACCGCTGGATCCACGGCATCATCGCGGGGTTCTTGAACGATGCACAAGCGGAGGGTTCGATCCCGCCTGCCGACGCAGACTTCACCGCCGATGCGGTCCTCGCTACGCTCAGCCCGGACATGTACCAGTATCAGCGGCAGGAACGGGGCCTGAGCCAGGAACAGATCGTCCAGGGTGTGCGACGCCTCTACACGTAGGAGGCATGCTTTAGTCTCCTGCCAGTGATCTCGGCCAGGCACTCCGTCTCCTGTTCGCTGTACTCGGCGACGGCACAGGCGATGTCCTCGGCGATCAGATCCATATTGACTGCGGCGGCGGCAAACGATCCGTCACCGATCGACATGGGCACGTTGGCTTACATATTGGCTACGTTTCCCACGGCCCACACCCCTTCAACACTCGTCTTGCCCGTCGGGTCGGTTGCTACGAACGGGCCGAAGACGTTTCATGATCCCTAATGCTCGTGGACATTCAGGAGGGGAAGGTTGCGACTCCCCCACTACCTTGGCCCGCGGGCATCGTCCAACGCCTCAGCGCACTGCTGCAGGTGCTCGATGAGCTGCTGTCGCTCTTTCTCTCTGAGACGGCTTACCATACGCTCTTCGATCACAGCGACCATGTGGTCACAGATCTGCACCAGCCGGCGCCCTTCCGGCGTGAGGTACGCCCGCAGCACGCGTGCATCGTCGCTGCGATGTCGCTCGATTAACCCGGTCCGCTCGAGATGCGCCACCATTTCGTTTGCCGTCTGCGCCGCGACGAAGCACCGCCGCGCCAGTGCCGCTCCTGATAGGCCGGGATCTTCTTCTAGAACTTGCAAGACCGAGTACTGGGGCGTCGAGAGTCCGTGCTGGCGCAACGCTCCGTCCATCGCCGTGCGCAATGCCTGCTGGACCTGTTTGAGCACGTAGCCTATCCGTTCTTCCAGCGGCAATTGTCGGGTCATACCATCAGCCCCTCTTGCATAATCATCAGGTTCCTGTTAATCTATAAATATCAGGAACCTGATAATTATATGACGTTCTCAGTGCACGTAGGAGGTACGATACCATGGCAAAGATCCTCGGACCCGATTTTGTGGCGCTCCAGGTACGCGACCTGGAGGCATCCCGTCGCTTCTACACCGAACACCTCGGCCTGCAACCGGCTCCCCAGAGCCCGCCGGGTGCCGTCGTCTTCGCTACGGCACCCATCCCCTTCGCCATCCGCGAGCCGGCCGTCGATCTGGACGCCGCCAACCGCCTTGGTTGGGGCGTGGCGCTCTGGTTGAACAGTGATGATGCGGATGCGCTGTGTGCGTCTCTCCGGGAGAGCGGCACCACGATCACACAGGAGCTGTTCGACGGTCCCTTCGGCCGCACCTTCAGCTTCGTCGACCCCGACGGCTACCCGCTGACTGCCCACAGTGGCGGACGGTAGGCGTGTGGATCGCTTCGCGCTGAAGCCGCTTGGGCCCTACTCGCTGGCGGCGAGTGTGCGCTTCCTTGAGGGCTTTGTCCCTGCTGCGTACACCAGGGCGGAGGCCGGTCATTTCCATCTGGCCTTCGTTGCCGATGGGAGATTCGCGGTCGCGGGTGTGTGTATTCGTGATGAGGGCGGCACCATAGTCGTCGAGGTCGTCGGCGATGCGGAGCCGGAGGTGGTGCGCGACCAGGTGGCCCGTATCCTCTCACTCGATATCGACGGACGCGGTTTCCCGGTAGTGGGGGAACGTGACCTGGTGATTGGAAGTCTTCAGCGTCGCTACCCGGGCCTCCGCCCGGTGCTCCTCTATTCTCCCTACGAGGCCGCCGCGTGGGCGGTCATCGGCCAGCGCATCCGCATCACCCAGGCCGCACGGATCAAGGCGCGAATGGCGGAGGAATTGGGCCTAACGGTCACGATCCATGGCGAGACGCTGCACGCCTTTCCGGGGCCGACGCGTCTCGCTGATCTCGACACGTACCCTGGGCTCCCGGCAGTGAAACTGGAGCGCCTGCGTGCGCTGGGGCACGCCGCAGTGACCGGGCTGCTCGACGCCAGTCGCTTGCGGGCGTCACCTCCGGCCACAGCGCTCGCGCAGCTGAAGGAGCTTCCCGGCGTGGGCGACTTCTCGGCGGAGCTCATCCTGATGCGTGGGGTCGGCGAGCCGGATTACCTCCCGGCAGCCGAGCCACGTCTGGCCAATGCCACCATGCGTGCCTACAGTCTCGATCGCCCTCCCTCAGCGACCGACCTTGGCGAGCTCGCCTCCGCGTGGCGCCCGTACCGCACCTGGGTGGTGCTGCTGCTACGGACGATGCTGGAGGACGAGACGATCCCGAAAACAAGGGACCGATCACCTGGGAGGGGTTGAAGCGCTTCCAGCTCACCGGGATGGGTCGTTTCAACTTGGAGTTCACGAGCCTCAACATGGACGAGCAGCCGTCTCTAGGCCTCTCTACATGCTGGCCGACGGCCGAACCGAGACGACGCTGAAACAGATCGTAGCAAGGGACGAAAGTACTCGGCCTCGAGATGGAGGGCTTTTCCGGGTACTACGGCCATTTCTATGGCCATTCACGCCTGTTCGCGGTGAGCCGCTCTCGGTCGCAGGAATCCGGTCGCCCTCATTTTCGGCTTGTAGATGGGAAACACCGGCCGACCGCGGATAGCCGGGAACGGCTATGAACCCCACGCCAGAGAACTCATAATCCCTTGGTTGGCGACTACCCCCAGAACGCTCGCCTGGCCGCTTCCCCAGCGATCATGACGACGATGTCTCTCAGCGCCTCAACCACTTCTTTCCCCGCCTCTGCAGCGAGGTGTTTGACGCGTGTTGAGACTCCACGCCTCTGCCCGGTGCCCTCGCAGTTCTCCTGCACTGCCCCATATACGGGTCCGATCCAGATGGGACAGAGCTCCAACTGATGGCCCATAGAAGGACGTCCAATGGCAACAGTTTTGGCAACAGTGGGAGCGAATACGAGCGAACGGTAGCGGACGAGGGCGGAAGATTTCCCGGATTCTCCGGGAAAAACGAACATCGGCGGACGGCCACGAACCCCTTTTACGCTAGGGTTGATGTCATGACTATGATCCGCTGCCGTCCGTCACTGTCCTCGTAAGTTCGCCAAAAACCGGGGAGTCGGGTCGGCTACAACCATGACACTCGGGGTGTCATGGCAACAGTTCCGGCACCAGTTTGGCCCCTTGACGTGCTGGAGCCGATTGCGAGGCTAACTGCGCTAAAGCGAAGCAGACGAGCCCATGGCGAGATGGCGGCTAGCAACCTCGACTGAACATCCACGCCTGCATTCTTAGTGACGGGAACGACTAGCATGCAGGGTGTCTCGTGTCTCCCGATTTACCAGCACCAGCACAGTCGATGACACAGTTACGGCCCCTTCGGTTCACTGCCAGAAATGTCCCGTGCGGGGATTGTCTTCGGAGTCTGGAAAACACGGACGATGGGCGAGCGCAACTGCCAGCCAGGCTCCTCGTCCGGAAGGGCGGTTACCGCCTCCGCGACTAGCGTCCGGTCCGCGGCCTCGCGCATTCGCGCGAGCGATGCATTGGCGGCATCCTTCGCTTTCGCTACTAGGGCAGCACCCGTTATGCCGAACAGTGCCAGTACCGTGAGCGCTCCCGAGACCGCTCCGCTACCTTTATAAAGAGTCAAGACTATCACGGCCGCGATCGCGGCCAGCAGACCGAGAATCGCGAACAGAGCCGAGGCTCCGAACGCTTGCACGATCCTCCACGTACTGCCCCTGCTCAGTAGGAGCCGGTGAACGGTGACGAAGCTTTCCGGTGGAACGCCCTCAACGAGGAGCATGTGCCAGTTCCCGACCTGCTCGCGCAGCGCGCTCAACGCATCCGGATTCCTTCGGCGCACCGGTGCCTCCGAGGTCTCCTTCCAGGTCTCCAGAGAGGCATGGACCGCAGCGCCGGTCATGGTGCCGTAGGTGGGCGTTAGCTGCACCGTGAAGCGTTGGAGTGCTTCGCATCGAGCGCCACCGAGCAGACTCGGCCAGCTCCGCGCGTCGCCATCCTCGATGTCAGGATCTAGCGACCAGTACGCCTCGGCAAGGCCGCGGCCGAGCTGATAGGCAGCCGCCTCCGTGGCCGACGCCGACGCCAACGTGTCCTGCAGCACCGTGTCCCACTCGTGGAAGACATTGGCAATCTTCATCCATGCATCGTGCCGTGCCTTGTCTCCCTCTGCTGTGCCGGCGTCCTTGCAAAGCGCTCGGAGCTGCTCAACGACGGTCCCAGTGAAGGACGACGGCGGATGTGGGAGTCGGGCTACGGCGAAGTCGAGTCCGAGCTGTGTCGCTAGACCAGCAAGTTCCTCCTCCGCTTGGATGGCTAGCTCTGCGGCAGACCGTTCGTGGTTTAGCGGCAGTGTGTACTCATGCCGTTCCTTGGGCTCACCGGGCGGTGCTTCGGGGTGACCAGTCAAGATCTGCCGATGACGCCCCCGGACCTCGGCGCAGGCCCACCCGAAGTGGATGAGAGTACGCGCATCTCGAGCAGGCGTCTCCGGTGTCGCTCCTGCACCCGGCACATCAGTCATACCCCGACGTACCCTACGGCGTGGCTCCGGTATCGGTCAACCGCGAGACACGCAGCCATCATTGTTCGACCAACGACTCGTCGCGCAACTCGCGTAGCTCCTCTCGGTCCAACTCCGTGTCATGAGGCGCCATCTGCTCATCAGGGAGGTTCCGTTTGGCCATCCATGGGTACGACCACGACATCGTCAAGAATCTCTGAATACACGGACCATGCTTCGTCGAAGGGTGGGAGTTCGCTCACGAAGCCCTGAAGGCGTGGGGTCCATTGCTCGAGATACAGCCGCTCTACCCGCTCATCCCGGAAATCATCGGCTGAGTCCCAACGTATATTCCGGGCTCTCGTCTTCGCCGGCAGGATACGCCGGACCAGGGCCCAATCCAATTCGGCAGCGGCGTTGGTTCGAAGGAACCAGAGGTCGTACACGTCTCGGACTCGGTGTGCATATCCCCTCCTGCCCTGTTCCTCGAATCGATTCAGCCTGTCGCGCACCTGGAGCCCCGCCCGCACTTTTTCGACTGCAATCTCCTCGAGTGCATAGCAGCGGATCGCTGCATCGAAGTCTTCTTCGGGGAACGAATGCAGCACGTGGCGCTCATCCGTCGGTAACAGAACCGGCTCATCAGTGCCCGTAATCTCCACCTTGATCGTGACAACTGCGCCCGATGGGGCCTTGCCGACCAGCCGAAGGTTGGCCTGCCCGAACGGATGCGGTTCCCGAGGCACGTTCAGCCTGACATCAAAGCGGTATCGCGCCCCATAGTCAGGTACCAGCTGAATGGCTCGCTCGCTGGCACTCTTCATGAGGCCAACGAGTTCATCGGTCTCGATGGGCGCGCCATCGATGAGCGTGAAGTCGAGATCCTCGGAGTAGCGATACCGTGGGAACCAGCATTTTCGAAGCGCGGTTCCGCCCTTGAATGCCAGGCGATCGCCGAGACCGGGAGTGGCCGCGATTCCGGCCAGAAGGTAGCTGAGGATGTGGTCCTTGATAACGGTGTCGTGAAGAAGTCCGCCTCTTCCTCGGGCTCTGTCGATGATTTGTTTGTACGTCAGAGGCTTGGTCGGCACGCATCTATCCCTTATTGCAGGGCCTGAGTGATACGAGCGACGACGCGTGGCTTGCCAGATCTCTCCGCGTATCGCTTGAGCTTCTCAAAGTCCAGGTCATCGCGATGCTCTTCGATCAGCAAGTCTCCAAAGCGCTCCGGGCCTTCGCCTCTTGGATGGAGAAATGTGTCGAGCACAGCCCGTTCACGGTCAAACATGGGGACCTGGGTGTCAGTGTCCAGCCACACGTCGCTGATGCCGAACATCTCGGCCTCGGGGATCCTTCGATACACGTAGGTGATTCCCTCGATCACCCAACCATGGCGTCCCGATTGCGCCTGCTGGGTCTCCGAGCGACCACGGCTCATCGGTGGTAGTACGCTCTTGGGTGTCGAGGCCGTGACGATATGAAGTGGCATCTGGTCGATGAGACTCCAATGGCTCAAGACTGACGGGCCTGAAATCACCGAGGGACGAACGAGAGTTGCTGCTACCACGAACTCATGGACCTTCGCCGGTCCGAACGGCGGCTCAGCTCGATAGAGCCCTCCCTTGAGCCGACTGACGATTCCCGCTCTGGCCGCGAGTGAGAGAGCTTTGTAGGCTCCCTCTCTTGACATGCCTATTCGACCGGCGACGTCGAGGGCGGTGGCGCTGGTAAAGAGAGGCCCCTCCCCGAGGGTAACCTCGCGGACAAGGCGAAGAGCGGTACCTCTTATCCGGTCAGCGGGTACTTGTAGGGACATAATCGGAATCTGACGACTTCAAAACTGACGTATCCGTCAGATGCGTAGTCCACAGTAACAGATGCAGGACACTACTCGCTACATAATTGTCACATGCGTCAGAACTGTAGGCGCTATCCGGCCCTCTCAACTTCGTGCGACGCTACTGGCCCAAGCCCTGAGATGACCCGGCTCCGAGGGTCTGCTGCGTCTGACCAGCCAGGTAGGACACCACCCGTGAACGCGCTTGAGTATCGTACGTTTCTTTGCCATGGGGTCAACAGCTATGCCGCCCGTGACGGCCGCGACGGAGCTACTGCCATGTCCGACGTACCGCACCGTGCTAGCCGCCGATGGCGAATTCGTGCAAAGCGACCCATCGTGCTTGCGAATGTTCCTGTCGGTACATGCGAAGAATGTTGGCCTCGAACAGCGGGAACGGAGATAATGCGCGGGTTGCGCCGTCGATAAGTTCGTCCCTACGATCCGCCAGTTCCGGTTTCGCTCGCAGGATCGTCATGTGTGGAACCCATCCCTTTATCTCCCACGGATGCATCTCCGCTCCCGTTCTCACGGAGATCGTATCGAGCAGTGCTCGGTGAAGGCGCCACCATCCCAGAGACTCGACACCCAGATACCGGATCGGCTCTGCCACGAACAATGCCGGCGCGGTGAGTTGGATCGGGAACGGCGCTGTGCTTGAAGCGATCTCCCTGACCGTTGTCAGGATGTTCTGACCGTTATCGAGTCCAGCCGGACCTTTTATGGAAGTATGTGCGTCCGAGCGCATTGGTCTCAAAGCCCACTCGGTCGCGTCCGCTCGAAATTGGGCAACCAGTTGAGCATAGTGGGGTGGGAGCGGGATTCCCAAGCCGTACTGCATGCTGCATTATGTGCGTGGAAGATATCGCACAAGCGGTCACCTGACGGACAACGAGGAGTCTGTTTCCAGCTGTACCGCTCGCGACGCGAGTGATCGGGTACGGTCGCCCGCTACCCGCAGGTAGCGTGACTCCAATGCACGTCCCTGTAGGGGATCATAAAAAGTTTCCTGATTGTATACGGCGGTCTAAAGTGGGCTCTCCCGCAGGTTGTGGGGAGGCGGCTTGGGAGGTTTGACAGAAGTGCACACTGAGAGCATGGAGGTTCTCCCATGCTCACCCCATCTCTCCTCTTTCCTATCGCCATCCGCCTGATCCGTCTCGACCGTGGCTCGATCGTGCTGGACGCGCATGAGATGATCCATCGCGGGCGCTGTCCGACCTGCGGCATCACCAGCGCCCGGGTGCACGACCGCTATCAACGCCACCCGATTGACCTTCCCTGGCGGGCATGTTCCGTGCAGGTCGCGCTTACCGTTCGCCGCTTTTGCTGTGACAATCACGACTGTCAGCGCCACACCTTCGCCGAGAACTTCGGTCCTCCGCTGCTCCCCCGAGCTCGTCGCACGACGGACGCTGGCGCACTCCTGCTGGATCTGGCGGAGGCTGCGGGAGGAGAGGCTGGAGCGCGTCTGGCTCGCACCACGGGTCTGCCTGTCAGTCCGGATACCCGCTTGCGGGTGACACTACTGCGCCTGCTTCGACGCTCCGTGCTTCCTGTGGCATCAACCCCACGCGTCCTCGGTGTCGATGATCTCGCCCTCCGTCGCGGTCAGGTGTACGCCACGCTCCTGATCGATCTCGAGACCCATCAACCGGTCGATCTCCTCAAGGGGCGGACCGCCGAGACGTTGGCGACCTGGTTGCGCGCTCATCAGGGTATTGAGATCATCGTGCGAGACCGGGCAGAGGCGTATGCCGAAGGGGCACGGCACGGCGCTCCGGATGCCATGCAGGTCGCCGACCGGTTTCACCTGCTCCAGAATGCCAGCCAGGCCCTGGATCAGGTGTTGCGCACCCGGCGCCGGCGGATTACTGTCACAGTGGCTGAGCCGCTGGTAGCAGTCGACCCCGAGCGACCGCTCAGTCCTCAGCAGGAAGAAGCCCGAAACCGGCGTACGGCCAGGATTGCCCGGTGGGAGGAGGTCCAGCGTCGGCATGCTGAGGGCGAGCCGCTGCGAAGCATCGCTCGGGCCATGGGGATCAGCCGGCACACGGTCCGGCGACTGGTGGCCGAGGACCTGCCGCCCCAGAACTACATCGTCCATCCCCGTCCCGGCGGCCTCTCCTCCCCGACCCTGCAGCCCTATGTCAACTATCTCCAGGATCGCTGGCAGGCGGGCTGTCACAATGCGGCCCAGTTGTATCGCGAGATCACGACGCGTGGCTACCAGGGAAGCCACACGCTGCTCTCAGCGGCGGTCCGCGCCTGGCGTCCTCCCCGAACACCAGCGAAGGAACGGACCCGGACCCGGCACCTGAGCGTCCGGTGGCTGTGTCTGCGACCACCAGAGGCTCTGAAGCCGGATGAGCGACCAACCCTGGAGCAGGTCTTGGCGGAGGACGAGGGTCTGGCCACTGGGTATCAGCTCCTCCAGTGTTTCCGGACGCTCATTGCCGAGCGCGACGTGCCGGCGCTCATTGTCTGGCTGATCGATGCCGAGGCTAGTGAACTGCCCTCGTTCGTGACGCTGGCCCATGGCATTCGTGCGGACTCTGCCGCCGTCGAAGCGGCGCTGACCACCGAATGGGCCAATGGCCCTGTGGAGGGGCATGTGCATCGAGTGAAACTCATCAAGCGCTAGGGCTATGGGCGGGCGAACTTCGACCTGCTCCGCCGTCGAGTCCTGGCTGCGTAGGCCCAGCGATCGGAAGGAGCCCGACAACCGGCACCGCGCTCGGTGCCCTTCATCGTGCCGGTCGCTGCCGGCTCTGCTAACCGTCGGAACCCGGGCGTGGGTTCCTGTCTCGGGTCCCCACAACCTGCGGGAGAGCCAACATTCACACGGAATCAACACTCCGAGTGCGGACTACCGGCTTGCACACTTCACAAGCAGTTCCTTTGGATCGGTGGTGCTCGCACGGAGGAGCCCGAGATCCCCGACTCCCGTGATCGCCCGCTTCATGTCGAACAGGTTTGCGATGGTATCTATGGAATGGGGAAGTCCCTCTTCAACCACGTCGAAACAGATCTTGAGCACTGCTAGGTCGGCAATATCAACGAACTCAACAAAGGGAAAAAGTAGGTGCCCGAGGTGCTCCAGGTCGCAGAGGTCGCGCGCGTGTCGACGCCGGGAGAAAACGGCTAGCTTCTCTGCTGCAATCTCGCGGGGATCGATGTTCGGCAGCGGAGATCGCTTGAACTCCAGACCCTGATCCAAGGCTAGGAAGGTTTTGGGATCACGGAGTTGAATTGGTAGTCAGGGCAGCTGGCGTCCTACGCTTACCCGTGCCAACGCGCTTATCCCACGCGGTGTCTGAACGGTAAGGGCCGCCGTTGCGTTCTTCGGTCCTTCGAAAGGACAATGTCACGTCGGAGCCGCAGGTGACTTATCTGCCGGCGAGCTATTGGGTGATCGGCTTGGGCCACCTCGGGCAAGCATGTACCTGGACCATAGCTCTGCTTCCCTACGGCAGGTTTGACAATGTGCGCATCGTGTTGCAGGACACCGACACCATGACGGAGGCGAACGAAAGCATGGGCGTACTGTCACGGACATCGATGCGCGGGTGCAAGAAAACTCGCATGGTGACGAGGTGGCTTGAGCAAAAAGGATTCACCGGAGTTGACGATCTCGAATCCCGCCGCGTGCTCGAGCATCCCGGCATTGCCAGGATTGTCGAATCCGGCCCCGGGAACACGGTAGTTGCCGATGCTCTGAAGATTCGACTCCACTCATTTCCGGGCACCCGGGCAGTTCGTCTCGTGATCTCCAGAGCAGACGACTCGGACGCGATTGAGCGTCAGGTTCAGCGGAACCGGAGTCAACCGGCATACGAAGCCATGGAGACGCACCAGCAGCTTGATAATTGCGGCCTGGACCAGTTGGCAGGAGTGTCCGTCGGAATTCCGTTTGTGGACTCTGCGGCTTCCGCTTTGGTCATTGCTGAATCGATATGCATGGCCATAGGCGAACAACATCATGATGTGATCGATGTAAATCTCGTATTGCCCGAACGGACGCGAGCGGTCTTCGCCCCCCGGGACAGCCTCGGTGAACATAGGGCGAACCGCCGCGGTTCCATAGGTCGAAATGCTCGCGCAGCCATCCAAAACTGCATAGTGGCGCAGACTCTGTAGCGCACGACCGAACCTCGTCGTCGCGCCTTCATCTTTACTAGGGTCTTCGTTGCCAGTAGGAGCCAACTACTGGCCGTCCACTCCTGCACCGACTACTGAGGCAGCTGTGGTATAAGCTGGCCGTTCAGGGATAGAGGCGAACCAGGAATTCGGTAACTGCAGCGTAGGCGTCAGCTGCCAGTCGTGCCGGGTCTTCCTCAGGCTCACTGTCCACGGCCAAGCGTGCATAGGCTGTCGGGACGGCATCTGCTGGAGAACTGAAGCTCGCACCCACCTCGCGAAACATGCTGTGGAGAGATGGCAAGTCATCGCCAAACTTGGCCATGACTTCATCCGCCGCTGGGCCAGGGCCTCCTACGTCGTTGTGGATGAGCACGTATGCGAAGTCATACATGTCCTTTTCGAACCGGCGGTTGCGCAGCGCGTGGACCTTTGCCAACAAGTAGCCAGCGAGGGCGGCAAAGCGCACCTGAGCCGCCACGGGTCGATCGTGGATAGTGGCGCTCAGGGTGTGAATGGTCCAGTCGCGGGTCGCGTACCCGGTCCCTCGGAGGTTCACGGCTCCCAACGTTTTCGCTCCGCTGAACATCACAAGCGACTCCGCTGGCTCGTAGTCGAGATCGCAGAGAAACTCGACATTGACGACGGCGCCGTGTTCGTGATCCAACCATCTCCACATCTGTTCTGGATCGGCCGAGAATCCTGCGGCGAGCAACGCCTGCTCCAGTTCGAATGCGTGCTCACCGGCGAGCTCGACTTCGAGATTCATCTGGATATCCACGTCAGTCGTTCCTTGGTGGCGCGCTTCGGTTGTTGTGCATAGCATTTCTGGCACAAGCCCACCGAGGACAACCACGGGGATGTCAGTCGAACCAAAGTGGGCTGAAATGCGCACCAACGCCGCCTCGGCACGTGCGCGTGCACCCCTCGTCCTCGCTGGATCACCAGCCAAGGTTCGTCACCTCGCGTAAGTGTCCGCCGGCTTCCTCGTAGCGACCACCCAGCGCCAGCAGGTCGGCGTATACGCGCGGTAGGTCCGCAATCCGGATCCCGGAATCAGAGTCGGCTTTCGTAGAGCGGGAGAGTCGGAGAGTGGTTGGCGTCGCCAACCAGAACTCGAATCGGCCGCCTTGGTCAACGGGAATCAAACCACCAGTCCGCTGAAATCGCTGGAGGCGCTCAGGGAATCCAGAGTCGACGTACACATGGACGATGGGCACGGTGGTGAGGTATGGCGCCTCGAGTTGTGCAGCAGCTGGACCAGTGAGAGCCCAGGTTCCTGGTGGTCCGAGAAGGGGCGCCAGCTCCTTGCCGAAAAACTCCAGCGGATCCTGCCCTGCACGTGTCAGCATCCACTGCGTTCTCCGTTGCTTTCCCGCGGCTGGTACCCAGGAGCGGAGCAGAGATTCGCGGTCCGCGAGGGTACGGATGCTGTGGATCTGTCCTTCCGCTTGGTGTTTGTGCGTGAATCCCTCACTGTCGAATGCCTGTAGAATCCGTGAAATTCTTCCCAGGGATGCCCCGGTCGTCGCGCTCAGTGAGCGAACGTTGGTGTCCGGGAGCGTCAATAGCGCTTCGCCGACCGCGATCGCGGCCGGAGTCCAAGCGAATGCTGGGGGAGGCTGGGAGACGCGACTCCGCTGATCCGCGTAAACAGCGAGACCGCTGCTCAGGACTATTCGGGCAGCTCCCATCTCATCAACCCAGCCCATCCCTCGACGGGCAATCCGGTCAAGGGAGCCGGGCGAGAGGCGTCGCGCTGCGATCACGAGTGACTGTGGTTTGTCCTGAGCGGCTTGGCCTGCTAGCACCCGCGATACATCTTCCGGCCACCCCTCTGCGGCCCATAAAATGTTGGCCACATGCACTGCGCGGCCTACACGAATCCGCACTCTGAAATTGCCCGTCCGATTTCGGGACGATTGGACATCCACTTCGTCGGCGATCTCCGAGAGGACGGACCACAGGGCATTTCGGATCCTGTTGTTCACTTCATCCATGCTGTTCACTGTTACACAAAACTAAGCTAAAAAGTGAACAACATGCCACTGAGGTTCATGGCGGGTTCTCCTCCGCCCCGATCATCCTCACCGTACGCTCACTTTGATAGTCGATCCAACCCTGTCCAGACCCGAAGGGCGGCGCCTGGAACTGGGGCATAGGAGGTTTGGCCGCTGGCGCGGCGTGCATTGGTGCGCAATGAAGGCAACCTCGTCGCTATCTCTCACGGCACCGCTGGCGTTTCTGTCCTGCCCAGCAAGTCGGGATGTGACTCTCGCTCCAAGTGTCCCCGTCCTGATGGGCACCGTGCAAAGCCGCTCTTGTTGGGTAAGTGAAAGCCCCAGGAGTTGATGGTTGCAGTGGCACCGCCATGGTTTGCAGCCGTGACAATAAAAAGACGATCTCCCGCGCCCGTCACACTAACAGGGAAGCCGTTGGTGACCGTGACGCGCACCTTCGACCCCGATGCGCGCCACGTGTGGATCTGAGAGTAAATCTGCCACACAAGGCCCGGGAATCCCGACGCCCCGATAGCGCCAAGCAGTATACGATCTTGGAGATTGTGACTTTGCCCACTGTCCGCTACATGGGGTTCACTACACCCATGGACTCAGACCTGCTCATCTCAGCTTGGTGGAGACGTACTCCCGCACAGGCGGGCTGCAGTCCCGCACCGAAACGCCGTGGATATGGCGGGATGCTGGGCTGCGTGGCGACCCTCTCGCCCTTTCGCCGCACCATGGCGGCATTCGCATTCCGCTAACATGGCGTGGATAATGTCGGAATCAATGATCCCATGCAATGGGAACGATCGCTGGCCGGAACATCCATTGATGAAGCGAGCCGTGCTCTCCCTTCACACGAGGTATCGATGGGGAAACGACGGAGAAGTCAACAGGAAGAGCGAGCGGAACTACTACAATCTACCGTCCGTATTGGACACAATGGTTACTATCGTCATCGACGCCCGATAAATATTCACCGATCGAGTGTGCATATGGTCTACCAGCAACCGCGAACTCGGCAATGCCGGGATTTGCAGCTTGAGGATATGGGCCTCTGTGCTGATGCCTCCCCTGGCCCTCTTGAATCACGTCGTAGCTGTCGATAAAGTCTCCGGTTGACTACCGCTTTTATGTCAGCCCGCTAACTCACTTGGTCTGAATAGTTCGCGCGCACTCCCTGGGCGTGCGCGGCTGCCACCACGTGCTGAGCCGTCAATCCGAACTTCTCCAGAAGCGCATCGTTCGGACCACTCTCACCGAATACATCCCGTAAGCCGACGCGGCGAACCGGCACCGGGTATCGCTCTGAAAGGGTTTCAGCCACAGCGCCGCCGAGCCCCCCAATGATCGAGTGATCTTCCGCCGTCACGACTCGTCCCGTGCGCCGTGCCGCTTCCACAATAGCGTCCTCGTCAAGAGGCTTGATGCTGGGAACATGTAGCACGTAGGCGGAGACCCCTTCGGTCGCCAGCAGCTCCGCCGCTTCAAGCGTACGGATGGTTTGGACACCGGTCGAGATTAGGGAAACGTCCGTTCCTTCCCGCAAACAATAAGCGCGCCCGATCTCGAACGGGCGCGTGCGCGGCGTAACAGTGGGGACCGGATCGCGTGTCAGCCGCAGGTAAGCGGGACCGTCATGCTCCATCAGTGCAATCATGGCCGCGCGTACTTCGTTGGCGTCCGCAGGTACCACCACCGTCATGCGGGGCATCGCGCGAAAGATCGCGATGTCCTCGACACATTGATGAGTTTTGCCAGTAGATCCAGTCAAGATTCCGCTGTATCCGCCAGCAAACTTCACATTGAGACCAGGCTGCGCGACCACCACCCGGATCTGGTCGAGATCACGCGACGCAATAAACGCGGCAAATGAAGAGACCCACGGCACGTAGCCGACGGTGGCCAGACCAGCGGCCACTCCAACGAGGTTTTGCTCGGCGATCCCCATCTCAAGGAAACGATCGGGATAAGCGTTGTTGAGGATATCAGCGCGCGTAGAATTGGCGAGGTCGCCATCCAGCAGCAGGAGATCGGGATAGATACCTGCGAGCTCGACGAGCGTCTCGCCAAAGGCGACCCGTTGCGCAACGGTTGTCGGGTTCACATGGACGCTCCAAGCTCTTTCATCGCTCGCGCACACTCGTTTTCCGTAAGCGGCCGTGCATGCCAGGCAAACTGATTTTCCATAAAGGAGATTCCTTTTCCCTTGACCGTGCGAGCGATGACGACGGTGGGTTTTCCCTCCGTTCCTTCATGCGCGTGGCGGAGGGTATACACTACCTGCGGCATATCATGACCGTCCGTCTCCAGCACGCGCCAGCCAAATGCTTCCCAGCGGGATGCGATCTCCGGCTGGTGCAGCGGCACACCCTCTCCGCCCACCGCGGGCCAGGAGTACTGGGGCAGGCGGTTATGGTCCACGATCGCGACGAGGTTATCGAGACGATAGCGAGCGGCCACAAATGCCGCCTCCCAGACCTGACCCTCCTGCAATTCGCCGTCACCTAGCATGACGTAGGTCCGAAACCCGAGCTCACGACGCCGCGCACCGATTGCCATACCGATGCCGGGCGACAGTCCCTGTCCCAGTGATCCCGTGCTCATCTCCAGTCCAGGAAGAGCCCTCATATCAGGGTGCCCTTGCAGGCGCGAGTCGATCGCATCAAAGGTGATGAGCTCGTCGACCGGGAAGTAACCCCGCTGCGCCAGAACGGCGTAGAGCGCGATCGACGAGTGCCCTTTTGACAGAATGAAGCGGTCACGGTCCGGCCAATCGGGACGGTCAGGATCAATTCGGAGGACATCAAAGTACAGAGCAACCAGAATATCGGCAGCCGAGAGGGGCCCGCCAAGGTGCCCGGCCTGGGCGGTGAAGACGCTCTGCACAATCAGTCTTCGCGTCTCGCGTGCTGTGTCACGCAGCCTTCGTACATGCACGGTATCTACGCTCATCGTTCCCGTCTCTGCCGCTCAAACGCTTCACTTGATCTGCCTCGGTCTGCCCATTCGATCGAAATCACTCAAGCCACCTCCACGAGGTCAACCATGCCGATGCAGCGATTGCCCGGCGCCCCCCGCATTCAGTTGATCTTGCTCTAGATTTTCTCCCGAGCAAATCGGGGATTATCTGAAAAGCAAATGACACGGCTTGACTCGATGGAGATTTCCTTTTACAATATTAACACATGATTTCACACAGTGAAAGGCATTTCACGTGGTGGAATCTTGGCGGCCATAAAGCTTAATCCGTGATGCAGCCCGATGTCTTGCCTCTCTGTCGTCGAGACGATGGTGACTATGGAAGAGAAATCACACAGTCCGCAATGGGATAAGTCCGATCTTGGCACTTTGGATCATACTGTCGATAGACCGGCAGTGCGTGTTCTCGAACGGGCCGCCGGGATTCTTGCCGTTTTGCAGGAACATGACGGTCCGGTGACCCTTGGCACGTTGGCAATCGAAGCAGGACTGAGCAAGCCAACCACCCACCGGCTCGTTAACAGTCTCCTCCGACTCCACCTGGTAGAAGCAGGGCCTTTACCAGCGAGCTATCAACTCGGCATGTGGCTCTTTCGCTTGGGAGCCTCGGTCCAGAGGCGGCTCGACGTCCGCACACGGGCGGTTCCTCATCTTGCTTACCTTAATCATACAACCGAAGAAACGACGTATCTTTGTATTCGAGAAGACCTGTCCGTCGTTTGTGTTGAACGACTGGAAGGCAAGCACGTGTCGTCCTTATTGCTCAAATTGGGCGGCTCTCTTCCTCTCGGCGTTGGTGCGGCGTCGAGAGTGCTCCTCGCTTCTCTCTCGGACACTGAGTTGGAGGTCTTTCTCCAAGGGGATCGGGCACCCTTCACCGGTCATACTCTGCTGAGCCGCCAAGAGCTCCTCGACGACATTGCTAGGACTCGCACAAATGGATATGTGATTAGCGATGAAGATGTGACAGCCGGGGTTTGCGCTGTAGGAGCACCGGTATTCGATACGGATGGACGTGTGGTCGCCGCCGTCAGTATCAGCGGGGTAGCGCCGCGCTTCAGTGAGCCAAGATTGACCGAGCTTGTGAAGATGGTAAAGGACAGCGCGCTCGCCGTCTCAGTAGATCTCGGATACCACCGGGGATCCACGTTCCCGCCGCTGGAAAGTATCTCTAATGAAAGGTAGTCACCCTGCAGTTACCGTAGTGAAAATTCGAGAGAGGTAGAGGAGGTCTTGGCATGATTGGACGGTCTAGGTCCAGGCATCACGGGGGCGAGACGCACCCAACCTGCACAGTCGCGACGCTGTTGGGAGCTCCGCTGATTCTGTTGACGATCTTCGCCAGCGTGCTCTTGCAGAAGGTCTACGCAGCGTCCAGCCATGCGTTCCAGCGATCGCCAGTAACCATGAAGTGGGCTGACAGCGGCGAACCGGTCTCGATCGACCCGGCAATCGCAAACGTCGATTTTGATTTTAATGTTACCCGCAACACGTATGAAGGGCTGACGACCTACAGTACGAAAACCTTGCGCGTTCAACCGGCCCTTGCTACGACATGGTCGGTGGCAGGACGTACGTGGACCTTCCATCTTCGCCGAAACGTCCGGTTCGTCGATGGCAGCCGATTCACTGGCCAGGACGTGGCAGCCAGCCTCAAACGTACTCTCTCCATTAATCAGGGGGAAGCGTACCTCATCTCGGACGTCAAGAGAATTATCGTTGTTAACCCGTACCTGGTACGCATCACAACAGCTGCTCCCGATGTCTACTTACCTGCCAATCTCTCCCACAGCGGCATCGTCAGCCGGGCAGCGATCATCAAGCATGGGAATTTCCACAACTGGGCGAAGACGTGGTTTGCTTCGCACACCGATGGCACCGGCCCGTACACGCTGCAGAGTTGGTCGCACGGCTCGCAGTTGGTCCTCGTGCGCAACGCGAGTTATTGGCGGGGCTGGAAGACGGGACAGGTCGATCGATTCATCGACGTTTTCGTCAGCAATGTGAGCACGCGGGTGCAAGGTGTCCAGGGCGGGCAGTACACGATGGGCAATTACCTGCCCATCGCAGACGCTCTCCGCGTTGGACACTCACGTGGCTTCAAGATTGTGACCGGATTCGAGAACTTCTCCTTCCCGGCCATCTATTTGAACGATAGCGCAGCCCCGACAAACAACATCAAGGTACGCGAGGCGTTCGCGAAGGCGTTCGATTACCGCGCTATGATCAGCTACGATCACGGCCTGGCCGTAACTCCGCGGGGTCCGATACCATCCTTCCTGCCGTTGAGCCCTGAAAGCCAACTCCCACCGCGCACACAGGACCTGAACGCGGCCAAGGCGCTGGCCAACAGCTCAGGCAAGAAAGGCTCGACCATCACGTGTGGCGTGCCCACCGGGTTTGCCGAGTTCAGCGTGGCAGCAACCCTGTTTCAGGCCGCGGGTCAACAACTTGGCATTACGGTCAAGCTCAGCAATGAACCGTTTGCCCAGTTTATCGACGATGTCCACAATAACCACGTACAGTGTGCCATTCTCGGCGAAGCAAACCTGAGCCCCGATCCAACCGGTTTTTTTGCCTCGCACTACCTGACCGGTGCGTTCTACAACCTCGCGCATTACAGCAATCCAACGTTCAATGCCCTCGTCACCCAAATTCGAAAAAGCTTCAAGCCGGGACCGCGTTACGGCTTGCTCTATCGAGCTAGCAAGATGCTCGCCGACGACTACAGCACCATCTGGACAGTTCGACCCAAGCTCGTGTGGGATGTACCAAAGTACGTCACCGGCTTCAGCGTTGATCCGACCGATTACCACATCGTACGCCTTTACGACCTTCGATTCCTGGCGCACTGACGTACCGTAGCAGAGGGGCCGGCCTGCTCACGCCGGCCCCTCGCAGGAATACATCATGCTGCGAACTGCCGTCACACGTATCTCCTGGTCGATCGTCATCCTGCTCACGCTTGCGACTGTCACGTTCTTCCTCACCCATGTCGTTCCAGCCGATCCATCGGCGTACCTTGCGGGACAGAACGCCGGTACGGCGCAAGTTGAGGCGGTCCGCCATTCACTCGGACTCGACAAGCCGCTCATGGTTCAGTACAGCAACTATATGAAAGGGCTTGTGCAGGGTAACTTAGGCGATTCAATTCGCACCCACCGCGCAGTCGCCTTAGATGTTAGAGATGCACTGCCAGCCTCGCTCGAACTGATTTTTTACGGTTTCGTTCTCTATCTGATGTTGAGCTTCTTTCTCGGTGTGTCAGCCGCGTTGCGTCGTTCTGGGCCGATCGACGTCCTGATCCGAGGCTTCACGACGATCTCGACGGCGGTGCCTGTTTTCTGGCTGGCACTCGTCTTCCAGATTGTGTTTTACGGACATCTCGGGTGGTTTCCGCTCTCAGGTCGCTTGACGCTCGGTACCGCCCCACCGTCCACCGTTACTGGTTTCTATACGATCGATAGCCTCATCGCTGGAAAGCCATCCCTCTTCGTTGACGCCGTCCGCCATCTTGTTCTTCCCAGCGCCGCGGTCGCGATGAGCCTGTTGGCTGTTGGAACACGGGTCGTCCGAGTCAGTTTCATCGAGCAACTAAAGCAGGACTACGTCAGAACGGCGAAGGCTAAGGGCCTTGGTCCGGGCCGCATTCTGGCTCGACACGTGTTCCGCAATGTCATCAATTCGGTGATCACGATCACAGGCATCCAGCTCGGCTATACCGTTGGTTTTATCATCCTGGTCGAGGTCGTCTTCGATTGGCCAGGTATTGGCTTGTATGCCTTCGCCTCTTTCGATGCATTCGACTATGCAGCGGTGGTCGGCGTAACGCTGGTTACAGGAGCAGCCTTCGTTCTGATCAACCTGATCAGTGACATCATTTATCCCATGTTCGATCCCCGGTTGAGGACTTAATATGGTCCTCCATGAGGCTCCAGCAACTCTCGTAGGCGTGGATGAGCCACAGGACTACTTGGCGCGGCGCAGACGCCGGTGGGATGTTCCTCTCATAGTGGCCTCGGGACTGACGGCCCTTCTCATGCTGGTCATGGCGTTTCCGGGCTTCTTTGCTCACGGTGACCCCATAGCACTTGATCCAGCCAACGGGCTGCTGAGTCCGTCTTCGTCTCATCTCTTCGGCACCGACGAGGTCGGACGTGATCTATACACTCGGGTCATCTATGGGGCTCGCAACTCCTTGGGTGTCACCTTCGTTATAGTGCTCCCATCTGCTATCTTCGGGGTCGTCTACGGTGCCATCGCCGGATGGATAGGCCGGTGGGCCGACGCGATCATGATGCGGATCGTCGATATCGTTCTCGCCTTCCCGATCTTTATTCTTGCCATGGCTATCGCAGGGGTTCGGGGCCGAGGGCTCAGTAGCGTGGCCATATCCCTGGTTCTCATCTGGTGGCCGAGCTACGCGCGTTTGGTCCGGGGCAAGTTCCTTACATTGCGTACAACGACATACGTCGAGGCAGCCAGGGCGCTCGGTGTCAGCAATCGCTCGATCATTCGCCGGCATCTCCTACCGTTCGTGTTCGATGAACTCAATGTGCGGCTCACCAGCGATATTGGTTATGCCCTTGTCGCGGTGACCTCTTTGAGTTTCCTTGGCGTGGGCGCTCAATCGCCGACGGCGGAGTGGGGACTTCTCATTTCCGATTCACGAACGTACTCCTTGCAGGCATGGTGGTATCTGGTCTTTCCGGGTGTGACGCTTGTGGCGGCGACTCTTATCTTCACGTTCCTGGGAGACACCATAGCTGCTCGCAGGAAGGGACGGTAGTTGTGGGTGGATCGACAGCACTCTATGCAGGCGTTGCCAGAGCGGATATCACTCCGCCAGTGGGAATCGATCTCGGAGGCTTCTACACCCGGACCGGGCCCAGCACCCATGTCCTTGATCCACTCACCGCGACCGCGCTCCTGCTGCGTGTCGGTGAGACGAGCCTTCTTATCGTTGCCTGTGATGTACTCTCTTTTCGAGGGGAACTTGGTATTCAGGTACGGGAGTTTATCGCTCGTGCCGTGTCGATGGCTGCGATGCATGTGATGCCTGCCGCGTCCCACACGCATTCAGGCCCCGCCTTGGGGACGCATCTACGCACTTCGTTACATACTGGTCAGGCGCTGCCTTATGCGTACCGTGAGAATCTGCTTCACACCTTGGCGGGACTGGCGCTCGAGGCAAAGCACAATGTACAGCCTGCTCGCCTCGCCGTTGGTGAGGGAATGTCGACCATCGGAGTAAATCGGCGAGAGTGCGTTGCTGGCGGTCGCATTGTCATCGGCATGAATGAGGAGGGAGTGGCCGATCGGTCGGTGGGTGTGCTCCGCGTCGACGCCATCAGCGGCGGGACCCTGGCCATTGTTGTGAACTACACCTGCCACCCGATCGTTCTTGGCCCCAAGAGCCGAGCCATAAGCGCGGATTATCCCGGGGCGATGCGTCGGATTGTCGAGGACACCGCAGGCGCTCCTTGTCTTTTCGTTCAAGGCGCATGTGGCGATGCCGGACCGGTCTGTGGCGAAGATGCTGGTCCCCCAGGTGTGCGGCGCCTGGGATCGATCCTCGGTCATGAGGTGTCACGCGTGTTCTGGTCGCTGGATCCCCGGCCAGTCGACCGGCGCAAGGTCATCTTCGAGTCAGTAGCGCCGTTAACCAACCTGATTGAATCCTCGCTCCCAGAGCCTCCTCACATGCTTGACGTGGTGGAACGCTCAGTCGATCTCCCACTGCTTGAGCCGCCGAGTCTTGAGGAAGTGCGACGCTGGTCAGCGCAACTTTCGGGCACGGCGCGAAGTGATGTGGCGTCGAAATCGGATCAGATCGAGCTGGCGAAAATCGAGGTGCAGCAAGCTTGGTGTACCTATCTTATGGAGCTGTATGAGAACGGGGTTGTACCGCAATCCGTCGCCGTGACCGTTGTAGCTTTGCGAATTGACGACCTCGGCGTTGTCGCGCTACCACTCGAGCCGTTCGCGGGGATCGGCCTGGACATCAAGTTGGGTTCGCCGGCTGTGGCCACCTGGGTGGTGGGCTATGCCCACGGTTGCGCGGGCTACGTTCCGTCGCCTGGAGCATATGCGGAGGGAGGATATGAAGTTGAGACGAGCTACAAACTGTACCGGTTGCCGGCGCCTTTCGCCCCCAAATCGTATGAGTTACTGGTCGATACGGGCTGCGCACTGCTGGCCGAGTTGTTTCCTGAATCCCGACGAGAAGGAGTCAAAACATGAGCACCAGCGAATCGGCGGCGAGTCCCTGGATGGCGGCCATCAAAGCGGGCGAGCCACGCATCTTCGATCTTGGGCAACCGCTCCATATGCGTATGCCGCAGTGGCCTGCCCACCCGCCGTACATATTCTCCCTTATGCGGCGCCACGGCGACAGCGTTCACCAGGACGGCACGACAGGAGCCAACGAGTTGCTGGTGTTGTGCGGCCACACCGGCACGCACATCGATGGACTCGGTCACGTCTGCCAGAACGGGCTGGCGCACGGCGGATTGACCGCCGAGGAGATGCAGGCGGGAGGAACCGGAATGCGTTCCGTCGGTATCGAAACGGTGATTCCCATCGTGCGGCGAGGATGCCTGTTGGATATAGCACGTCTTCACCGCAAAGAGGAACTCGAGCCGGAGTATGAAGTGACCCCGGACGACCTCGAGGCCGCATGTCGCCGACAAAACGTCTCAGTGCAAGAGGGGGACGCGGTTCTTCTCCGCACCGGTTGGGGCAGGTTGTGGGGTAATCCATCTCGATATATTCGCGAGGGATGCGGTCTGCCGGGACCAAGTGTGGCAGCCGCTCGCTGGCTTGCCGATAGACACATCGCGCTGACTGGCTCCGATACGGCCGTATACGAGCTCTTTCCGCCCAATTCTGATGGCATGCCGGCACACGGTATACTCCTCGTCGATAACGGTATCTTCATCATAGAAAACATGTTGCTGGAAGATCTGGCTGCAGCCAGTGCCTGGACCTTCGTCTTCGTGGTCCTGCCGCTCAAGATTGTCGGCGGAACCGGGTCGCCAATCCGACCAGTCGCGATCGTCTAATGCTCATTCCACAATCCCTGGAGGCTCTGCATGACTGAAGCGCTCATGGTCGGGGCGGCCCGAACCGATGTGACACCGCCCATCGGAATCGATATCGCGGGCTTCTGTTTACGCGACCTTGCTCCTGGTATTCATGCCCCGCTCAGCATTCGAGCCGTCATATTTTCCTCCGGCGAGGATATGACGGTGCTTGTCAGCTGTGAAATGGTCGGTCATACAGCGGCCACGGCTGCAACCTTACGCCACCTGGTGGCCAATGCTCTTGGCATTGGTTCTGAGGCTGTCACCATCGGGTGCACGCACACCCACTCTGGACCAGTGTTACAGGGTGGACCGAAGATAGGCGGCCGGCAGGAGGAGTGGCTCGAGATCAACGAAGCGTACGACCGGAACTTTCGCTACCAACTTGTGAGCACGGTCAAGCAGGCGCAGGCAGCTCTCCGGCCGGCGCGGAGTTCGGCAGTCGTGGGAGGGTCCGTCAGCATCGGCGTCAATCGTCGCTTCCGTCTAGACGACGGCCGGATGATTATTGGGCGTAATTGGGCGGGACCGATGGATCGCTCGATCGGAGTTCTGAGGATTGATGATCTAGAGGGCCGTCCCATCTGCACCGTACTGAACTACGCCTGCCATCCCATCGTGCTCGGACCGGAGAATAACCTCGTAAGCCCGGATTACCCGGGAGCTGCCATGCGCGTCGTGGAGGAGGCGACCGGTGCTCCCTGCCTTTTCTTTCAGGGCTGCTGTGGGGACATCGCCCCGGCCGACGGCATGGGATACGACACCGGCATTGCAGATATGCTCGGTGCCCAGTTGGGCTATGCGGCGCTCTCGCTGTGGAGTGGAATCGAAACCCGCAACATTGAGCAGCGTGAGGTGATCGTGCAGTCGTACAACTGGCTGTTGAGCCTGGTGAAAGAGGAGCGGCCATTGCCTCCTCCGATTGTGCGCGCGCTTGAACGGACGGTTGAGCTGGAAACTCTGCCGTTGCCAACCAGGGAGGAGATCGACGCTATCGCGACTCGTGAATATGCACGTTACCATGAATTAGAGCGCGACGGCGCTGGTCATGGAGCATTGAACATTCAACGGATCGAACTCCGCTGGGTGCGTGCGATGCAGACGGCGCTCAAGGAAGGACGGCTGCACGAGCGAATCCCTGCACCGGTCACCGGTATCCGGGTCAATGACTGGGTCATGGTGTGCTTACCTGTCGAGCCCTTCGTCCGCATCGGTTTGGCGATAAAAGAACAATTGGCACCCCACCCTGTGTTCGTTGCCGGCTTCACGAACGGAACCATTGGCTACAGTCCGATGCCCGATGACTATCCTGAAGGTGGGTATGAAGTGGAACGCGCCCACCACGTCTATGGGCGTCCAACAGCCCTTGCTCCTTCTGCCGCAGGCGCTTTGGAGGCGTCCGGTATCTCTCTGGCGCGTGATTTGTACGGTCTGAAGTCGTGACTACAAACGCGGACGTGTGCATTGCACTCACGTTCGACTTTGATGCGCTCTCAACATGGATCGGTACCTTTCGAGCGACGTCGCCAAGCATGCTCTCCCGAGGAGAGTTCGGTCCAATCGGCGCCGAGCGGGTACTCGATCTACTCGACGAGTTCGACATACCCGCTACTTTCTTCACTCCGGGACATACGGCAGTTGCATATCCATCCATGGTGAAAAAAATGCATGCAGCGGGCCATGAAATCGCCCACCACGGCTGGGTACACGAGAACCCGACCGGTGTCACAAAGGAAGAGGAGCTCGCGGTGCTCCGGCATGGTACAGCGGAATTGCGACGGGTCACGGGCGAAGACCCCAGAGGCTACCGCTCACCTGCGTGGGACAACAGCCCGAACACCGTGTCCCTGTTGCTCGCAGAGGGATTCGAGTACGAGAGCAGCCTCATGGGCAACGATTTTGAGCCGTACTGGTGCCGGCTGAACGACGTCCCATCACCGACGGAACCGTATCGCTTCGGTCGGCCCGTCCCCCTGGTAGAGATTCCGGTTTCCTGGTACATGGACGACTGGGTGCACTTCGAATATGTCAACTCTGCATATGGCTTATTGCAGGGACAGAAGCCGCCCTCAGCGGTGCTCGAGATCTGGAAGTCCGAGCTCGACTTCCTCTGCATGCAGCCGGACGGCGGTCTTCTCACTATCACTATGCACCCGCAGGTCATTGGTCGCGGGCATCGGTTAATGATGCTGCGCAACTTCATTCAGTACTCCCGGGAGGTGTCGAATCCACGCTTTGTCCGGTGCCTGGATTATGCGCGCGAATGGCGTCAAGGCCGCCTTCCCGCACTTCCTCGACATGCAGCGCAGCCATGAGTTTGTTGACGCTTTGTGCGCATTCAAAGTGGACGGGTCCTCGCGCGAGTAAGACCTGGTTAGAAAGTGAGTTGTCAAATGAAGTCTGAGCCTTCCGTTTCGCGCTCGGACCATCTCCGTCGATACGAAGAGGGACGCATCGCACGTGCTGCCCAGGCCACGCCGACGCTCTGTTGGGATCGCGCCCTGGGAACGCGTGTGTGGGATGTAGACGGTCGAGAGTATATCGATTTTACGTCGGGTGTCCTCGTCATGGCGGCGGGGCATGGTCATCCCCGGATCACACAAGCCATCACAACGCAGGCACAGCGCCTTGTGAATTGCTACGCTTCTCCCCACCCGTTGCGGAGTCAACTGGCCGACGCCCTACTTGAGATCGCGGGTCATCCATTCGATCGAGCGATTTTTGTGACCACTGGCTCGGAAGCCATAGATACCTCATTGAAGATCGCCAGGCACATGACGGGACGACCTGGAGTCATTACTTTCTCCGGCGCGTTCCATGGGCGCACCCTGGGTGGTGTGTCTGTCTCGGGAACCGGCTCAACTCGGCGGGGTATTGGAACACCGGTATCCGACATCGTACGAGCTCCGTTCCCGTATCCCTACCGTTGGGAGTTCGGGGAGCCGGTGGCAGATACGGCGCTCGCATTGACCGAATGGGCCGCAGAAACCGTCGGCGTGGATCAGATCGGCGCTATCCTCATAGAACCTTTTCTTGGTGCTGGTGGTGTCTTACCTGCTCCCCCGTCGTTTGTAACCGGGCTACAGGCCCTCGCAGATAGAATCGGAGCGCTGCTGATCTTCGATGAAATTCAAAGTGGGCTCGGCCGTTGCGGGCACTGGTTTAACTATCAGGGCTTAGGCGTCATACCGGATATCGTCGTAGGCTCGAAGGCATTGGGTGGCGGCTTGCCGATTACCGCCGTGATGGGGCGTAGTGAACTGTTGGATCGGATGCCGCCAGGCTCCATGACGAGCACGTTTGGCGGTAATCCTCTTGCGTGTGCGGCCGGTCTCGCGACTCTGCAGGTTTTGAAAGACGAGAACCTGGTATCCAACGCGACGGAAGTGAGCCGTATCATGCTGAACGAGATGCGGGCGTGGGTCGGCACAGTGCCCGCCGTGGGAGACGTTCGTGGGGTAGGTCTTTCATTTGGAGTGGAGCTTGTGAGCGACCTGGAAACGAAAGTTCCCGACTCATCACGCGCCACCGCCGTCGTGAGCGCCGTGTGGGATGAAGGACTCGTCGTTCTTCCGCCGGCTGGGGAATACGGGAACGTGGTTCGTTTCGCACCGCCCTTGAGCATCAGTGCCGAAGAGGCCGTCGATGGACTCGGTCGACTACGCCGCGCGCTCGAATATACGTCAAGGGCCGCTGAAGACCGGCATGCGATTTACGCCGAGAGGTAATCTGCTGAAGATCTCGTGGAGACCGTTCTTTGTGAAAACCTCGATGCCTGAGCCCGGGAGAAAGTCCTGGTGAAGATACCTGCCCGAAGCATTCCGCTCCACGCCACCACCAGCCTCGCACCCATGGCGGGCATGCCATGGTTCTGCGCAGATTCATTCCCATCGTCGCTGTCTATGCTGAAAGAGCTAGGTTACAGCGGTATTGATTTGGCTCTTCGCGACCCGAGCGATGCGCGCAAAGCGGAGGTATCCGAACTCCTCGCTCATTTTGGGTTGTCCTTATGCAGCATCGTGACAGGACCTGCCCGTAAGATCGACGGACTGAGCTTATCCGACTCTCGCACGGCCCTGTTGGCGATTGCTCGGGTTCGACGCCATATTGAGTACGCGAGCCAATGCGGGGCCAAAGTGGTTCTCGGGTGGATCCTAGGGCAACTGCTGGACAACGAAGATCGTGCCGCGTCCGAATCTGTCCTCGCGTCATCACTGCGGGAGTGTTCCACGATCGCGACTGCGTTAAACGTCGCAATCCTTCTGGAGCCCATCAATCGCTACGAGTCCAACGTGGCGCGAAGTGCCGCTGAGGCGCTACGTCTCAATGAAATGTCCGGCGGCGGTTTCTCGCTATTGCTGGATACCTTTCACATGAACATCGAAGAAGCCGATCCGCTCGGGACTGCTCGCGCCGTTGGAACACTGACACGACACGTACATCTGGCCGATTCCAATCGATTGGTCCCGGGCAAAGGCCACTTCCCGTTCATCGAATTTTTGAATGAGATGGAGAAGGTAGGATTCGACGGCACCTTCTCAGTCGAAGCCCTGCCGATTCCAGACACGCATCGTGCTGCACATGCAGCCATATCGATGTGGCGCAGCTGGCGAATTAACTCATAACGATTGGGAACTCGCCAGAGGGGGTAGACGAATCTCTACGGAAGGTCAAATGTCTCTGTAAAGTGCTCGTCGGCCGACCCTGTCGAAGGCTTGCCCCGCTCCAGGTGGATTCCACATTGCAAAGAGTGACGGCTCGAAGCGTCCTCGGCTTTCCGCGTTCGCAAACTGTCTATCGGGACCTCTCGTGCTTCTCGGCCAAAACCATGGGGAGACGGTGGAGGCAGAGTAGGGAGCCAAACAGGAGTATGGGAATGGAGAGATCGCGGTAGGGCATACGCTATGCCTTCCGGCTGCCTGGTACCATCGGTTTCCCTCAGTATTTAGCCTCGATCGGTAATGCGGAATATAATGCAAAACGTGGTGAAATAATGCGAATTGAGGCGAACAGCAGCGGACGAAAATCCGTGTGCTCCCACCGGAAAAAAAGGCCATCTGCGGACGTCCGCGAGCGCCGTTGTTTACAGCATCATCGATTCGCTGGAGAGCCGACTCGACATGCACCTGATGCTACAGAGCGCGCCAGCCAACGGCGGGAATCAACTCTGTCAGCGGCACCTATCGGTAGTTTGTTGACGGTGGTCATGAGGATTCATAGAGATAGATGCCTCGGCCGTGCCAGAGCCACTCAAGCAACTGCTGCAACGCTGGTGGTGGAGGCTGCGTGGACCACGCTCTCCAGTAGCGCCACAGCATGATCCAGGGCTCCAGCCAACTCCTCACCTGACGGAGTGCAACGGGCCACGACACGCGTGGCCGATCGACCGGGCTGGCGCTGATTTTTTTCCCGCCCCGCCACCTCGTCGGTGGTGGGGGAGGAGCAGTGGGCCGGCGCCTCAGCTCCATCGACCGGCTGAACCGTCTCGCCGGCAGCATGACGCTGGTGGTACCAACAGAACGAGAAGGCGCAGCAGACCAGCTGCCAGTGCCGCCGGATGGCGATATCCGCGCGCACCTGGTACTGGCTCCAGCCCAAGGCATGTTTGGTTTGTTTGTAGCTCTGCTCCACCCAATTCCTTAACCCGTAGAGCCGCACGATCTCGGCCAGGTCAGCAGCCGGCAGCGCTCCATCCGCGTGTGCTTGCGCCGTCCCTGGGGCCGGCAGGTTGGTCACCAGATACCAGGTCGTGCGCTCCGGGAGCAGTGTGGGGTCGGTGGTGACCACCACGGCTCGCTGCATCCGCTCTCCTCCATAGGGCCCAGCTGCGATCTCCAACGCCCACCAGTCTTCGGTGTGACCGTCGCGGAACCGGCGGATCACCCGGACCCACCTCCCCGGCGTGGCGGCATCCGTCCATTCGACCGCACCTGCCGCCTCCCGGAGGCTCCCTCTGTCCCCCTTCCGGTGCCACCATGCATGCGACGGCTTGAGTGCCAGCACGTAGCCGAGTCCTCGCTCGCGGAGGCCGCGCTTGAGCTCCTCATCCTCGCCGTAGAAACAGTCGGCCACCACCGCCCGAAACGGTATCGTCGCCTGCACCGCGGCGTCCACCAGTTCCAGCGCCAGTGCCAGCTTGGTCCTGAATTCGGGATCGGCCTTGCCCTTGGCGAAGTGGTGTGCCTGCGTGTATGGCTTCACATGCAGCGGATAGTACACCTGCTCGTCGGCAAAGAGGCTGGTCACACTGACCACGCCGTTCTCGGTCTTGCCCAGGTTGGCCAGGTACTGCGTGCCGACATGGGCGGTCTTGTGCCCCCACTTCCGATCCCCATGCTCATCGATCACCAGCACGCCCTCCGCATGCGGGGCGGTCACGGGATCGGCACACAGGAGGTCCACACGCCGTGTGTTCACGATGTCCGGGTCCCAGGTCGATTCAGAGAGGAACCACTGGAGCGACTGCGCCTCCCGACGCTGCGCACCGATGATCGGCTCGGTATTGGCCAGGGCGGTCAACGTCTTGTTCCGCTCTGCCGGGAGAAGCACCCCTTCAAGGTACTGGCGAAAGGCGTGCCGTTGGTTGGCTCGGGTGAATAGGCCATCAAAGTGCAGTGCATACGTTTCCAATGGGCCGGGTGCGGCGGGAACGGCCTGACGCTGGGTCATCATCCACCTTCTCCGCGCCTTCTACCATTACTCCTCTGCTTCAGTCAACAAAATACCGCTAAGGAACCGTTAGATAATTATTTCCCGTTTTGCCCCGTAGGGTCGCTCCTCCGGAGTCAGGAAAGATACAGTGAGGCATCAGCAGATCCACCTCGCTGTAGGAGTACTCCATCATGCCCAGGGAAATCGCTCAATGCGAATGTGCGCACTGTCAGCACGGCGACGACCATCCGGATCGCGCCCTGCATGCACGGATGAACCTCTTACTCAGTCGGCTAGACGAAAACCAGCGACGCTGGTATGTGGCGCTGGAAGCGCAGCGCCTGGGCCACGGTGGCGATCGCCTGGTCGCGCAGATCACGGGATTGGACGAAAAGACCATCCGGCGAGGGCGTACAGAACTGGATGCCTCGTTGGCCGACTGTCCCGACGAACGGGTGCGGCGACCTGGCGCCGGGCGTCCTCCTACCGAAAAAAAGACCCAGCGATAGTCCCGGCGTTGGAGGCGTTGGTCGCGCCCGAAACGGCGGGCGATCCCATGCATGGGCGGAAGTGGATCCGCAGTAGTCTGCGGACCGTGAGTGAACGGTTGACGGCAGCAGGACACCCCGTGAGCCCCCCGACCGTGGGCCGCCTGTTGCAGATGCTCGACTACGCCCTTCGTGTCAACGCCAAGAAGATCGAAGCCAGTTCCGCCCATCCGGACCGGGCGGCGCAGTTCGACTACATCACGACCCAGCGTCAGGGGTTCACCGCAGCAGGGTGGCCCATCATCAGCGTGGACACCAAGAAGAAGGAGTTGATCGGCAACTTCAAGAACGCGGGGCGCGCCTGGAGCCAGGAGGCGGAGGCGGTCAACGTGCATGACTTCCGGCAGCAGGCGGTGGGACGAGCCGTACCGTATGGGATTTATGATGTGACCCACAATCGGGGCACGGTCTACGTCGGCTCCTCGGGAGACACTGCGGAGTTCGCCGTGGATGCGCTGACGCACTGGTGCCAGACCCACGGATACCCAGAGGCCCGGGCGGACCACCTGTTGATCTTGGCGGATGAAGGTGGCAGTAACGGCTGTCGCACGCGCCGCTGGAAGCAACAACTCCAGGAGCAGTTGTGCGACGGTCTCGGACTCACGGTTGTAAAAGCCGGTCTAAAAGTGGACACCGAGAACCGAAAAGCCGGGATAAAAGTGATACAGCAGCGGCTGCCGTAGTAGATAGAACCCAGTCAGATGGCTGGGAGGAAGGATGTTACGGCAGATGGAACGCAGCACAATTCACTTGATGGCCAAACGAGGCAAGACCATCCGGGAGATCGCCGAGGAGTTGGGACATAGCCCGACGACGGTCAGCCGGGTGTTACGGGAGCCGATGGATCAACCGCCGAAGAGACGGGAGCGCCACTCCCAGGTTGATCCCTATCGGGACCAGATCGAGCGATGGTTGGAGGAGGGACTCCCGGTGGTACGGATGCTGGAACTGGTACGGCGTGAATCCGAGCAGCCCTATACCGGGAGCCGGAGCCAGTTTGGCGAGATGGTCCGACGGATCCGGCAGGAACGCGACCAGGAGCAGGCAGCACGGGAGGTGCCGATCCGCTTTGAGGGTTTGCCAGGGGAGTACCTGCAAGTGGATTGGGGAGAGATCCGGCACTTCCCGTTTACCCAGCAGTCATCCGTGACGCGGTACTTCCTGGCCTGTCGCCTGAAGTACAGTCGCTGGTCCTGGATCACATGGACGAGTGACATGCGGCAGGAAACCCTTATCCGTGGCCTCGTGGACTGCTTCCTGGCGTTGGGCTTCGTCCCTTGGGTGCTGGTCTTCGACAACATGAAAACGGTCACCAGTGGTCGGGATGCCGCCAATCAACCCCTCTGGACGCCGGGATTGCTCCAGCTCGCCGCCGAGTTTGGCTTCCATCCCCAGGCCTGTGATCCGAGAGCCGGGAACCAGAAGGGCAGCGTGGAGTCGTTGGTCAAATGGGTGAAAGGGAACTTCCTCCCCGGCCGCATCTTCACCGACGATGGTGACCTGGCTATGCACACACACGAGTGGCTCACGATGGCGAATGGCAGGGCATCCTCCGCCACCGGCATTCCCCCGATGGACCGATTGGGCGAGGAAGCGATCAACGGTGGTCGCCTTCCCACCACCGCTGCTAACTACGGACTTCTCATTCCGGGTCAGGTTGCCGCCGATGCCACCGTTGCTGCTCTCGGCAATCGGTACTCGGTTCCCGTCGCCCATGTCCAGGCACCAGTCATCATCCGGCTCCATCGGGATCGGGTCCGCATCTTCCGGGATACGGCCCTGCTCGCCGATCACGAGCGAGCCGCGGATGGCGGGCGAGAGCGCATCATCGACCCGGCGCACTTCGCCCCGCTCTTCGACCGCAAACCCCGCGCCCAGGCGATGCTCTACCGCGATGTGCTCCTCGGGGTAGGTGATCCGGCTCCGGCCTTCCTCGCTGCCCTCTCACAGCGGCATCGTGCTCGGCTGCGTGAGGAGATCCTGGCCGTCTACGCCCTCTACGAGCAGTACGGGGCGGACGCGCTGCAGGCTGCAATGGTCCGTGCGGTGGCAGCCGGGACCTACGGGGCCGATGCCCTCACGCTGCTCTTGGCGGCCCCGTTCTCCCCCCTGCCAGTCCTGGTCCTTCCTGGCGTGCCGTCCCAGGAGGAGGTTGATCGCGCCCTCGGGATCTACGAGGCCTGGGTGCAGATCGACGTGGCGAGTGAGGTAGTCCTATGAGCGCCGATCTTGTTGCACTGCTGGGGCAGGTCCAGCTCGCCGCTGCCGCGGCCGTCCTGCCCGCCTGGCTCGATCGCGCCGCGCATGAGGAGTTGAGCTATGCTGACTTCCTCCACGGTCTCCTCGAGGAGGAACTCACCGTCCGCACCATGGCCGGCACCCAGCGCCGCTTGCGCGATGCCGCCTTCCCCTTTGCCGCCAGCATCGAGCAGTTCGACTTCCGCTTCCGTCCCGAGCTCAAACGGCAGGTCGTCTTGCGCTATCTCGACCCCACCTTCGTCGAGCAGGCCGGGACATTGACCCTGATCGGACCACCGGGGTTAGGGAAGACGATGTTGGCCATTTGCGTTGCCACCAAGCAGGTGCAACTGGGCGCGACTGCTCGCTTCATCACTGCCCAGTCCCTGGCCCATCAGGTCACCCGCACCGGCACCACCCTCGGCCGGCAACGGTTGCTCAAGCCACTGCTGACGTGCGACGTGCTGGTGCTGGATGAACTGGGCTATCTCCCTGCCGGGGCCGCCTTCGGGCCTGCCTTGTACGAGATCATCGCCGGTCGCTACGAACGTCGACCGACGATCATCACCTCCAATAAAAGTTTGACTGACTGGGCGCAGATCGTCCAGGATGTCTCGTTAGCGGCCGCCCTGGTCGATCGCCTCTTGCACCACGGACAGGTGTTCTACCTGAAAGGTCCGTCATGGAGAACAAAAGAGCATCCACTGCCATCGCAGACTGCAGACCCGTCCCAGCCGGTCGCTCTCCCACCAGCAGCGGAGGCGACACCATGATCCGGTCATACAGCATCATACAGAAGGCTGCCAGTGGTTGGCCCCCCGTCGCCCGTAAAAACCTGCGAATGTGTCCGTCTGCTGGTGCCTCCGTGAAACAGAAGGGCCGCCGTGTGGCGCCCCCCCGTCGATCCATCGATGGAACCTGCGAGAAACCATCGACGGACAGGATCAGCCTACCACGATGCTCGCCAGAGCAACCCGTGCCAGTACCGGTACCAGCAGAGGCAGCCGCCGCAAGCGTACCACTTTTATCCCGGCAGACTCTCCATTTGCAAACCGGCGCTTACAACGGTCACGGTCTGCCATTATCCAACCGGCTGGTCGAAGTGGAACCCGATCGAGCATCGCCTCTTCGGCCCCATCAGCCTCACCTGGGCGGGCTACCCGCTGCGTACCTGGGAGCTGATGCTTGCCTACCTTCGTGCCACTACCACGACAACAGGCCTCGAGGTGCAGGCGATCCGTCTCGACGGTGACTATCAGACCGGCCTGCGCGTCTCCGACCTGGAGATGGCGGCGCTCAATCTCACCGCGCATGCTGTGTGTCCTGCCTGGAACTACACACTTCGTCCTCGCGCCGATGCCTCACCTGCCCTACCCGTCGGGACACTAGAGCGACTTGCGGAGTGATTGGCCTATTTGACATACTGGAGAATGAAAGCATATTCCCCCGACTTGCGGTCCAAGATCGTGACCGCGGTTGAAGCTGGCAGATCCAAGGCCGAGGTCGCCCG
>JAABUJ010000564.1_pt1 | contig 70283 bp, 69 predicted proteins | sample 5559131 | NCBI WGS metagenome assembly JAABUJ01 (sample SAMN10711875, study PRJNA513366) | rock metagenome | isolation source: Antarctica rocks | place: Antarctica: Victoria Land, Mt New Zealand nord | collected 2016-01-07 | reverse complement strand
CCCCCCCAACAAACAACAAAACACGTAAATCTGCACAAGACGTGTTGACTGATCAGCATGAGCCGCGCCGCGCGCAGCTGGCGTCCTACAAGCACGCCGCGCAGCCCGCGCTCGACTTCCTGGAGGACCACGCGTGGGCGCCCATCGCGCTGCTGGCCGCGCCCGTCGCGCTGCTGCTGGCCGCGCTCGCGTCGCTCTTCGCGGGCGGCAGGGTGCGCGGCCCTCGGAGCGGGCCCTGTTGATGCATGTCTGTGCGCTGCAGGCCGCCGGCCGTACAGACCGCGAGGTCGGGCAGGTTTTTGGCTGCGCAATGCGCGCCCACGCGCTGCAGCCTGCGCAGCCGGGACGTTGCTGGTTGTGGCTGGGCGCCTGCCTGCGCAGCCTGATGCGGTTGCGGGTTGTGCGGAGATGCAGCAGCAGTTGGCTTATGTCAGACATCCATCAAGTAAATCGGAGGGGCCGCTCATGTAGACCAACGTGCGGAGAAGGGACGGCAGCACAGCGCACATGCAGGGGGGACACAGTCAAACATGTGAATACATGCGCCCGGCATGCTTGGGGCAGCCGCCATCTGCCAGCAGCTGGGCGCCCACCGCCGGTCGGGCGCGCTCACGCCCGGGCCTGCGGCGGCTGACGTAGGGTGTGCGCCGCGCGCGCAGCGCACGCCGCCGGTCGGCCCCAGCGTGCGCGTGCAGAAGAAGACTGATGTGACGCTGGCTGATGATGTGGCGCCGGCCGCCGTGCCGGCCAACATGCCGGGGCCGGCGGGGTTGCCCGTGCCTGCCGTGGCGCCGGTCCCTGTGCCGGCCGCGGCAGCGGTCCCCGCCGTCGCGGTGCCCAGGGTCGTGCCCGTCGGCGAGGCGCGCCCCCGCGGGCGTCCCTGCCTGGCGTGCTGCAGCCAGGCATGGGCAGGTGGCCGGCAGCACATACACCCTATGCAGGACAGGGGCCCTGGTCTGGAGAGGGCTTGCTCAGGGACACCAGGAGCAGCAGATGCGCGCGCTGTCAGGCCCCACCTCACAGCCAGCTGCGCCCTGCTCTGACACGCTTGCGACCCGCGCCGTGGCGCTCCCAAGTGCACTCGGGGGTGCCCCGCGCAGGCCGCGGGCGGCAGGCGAGAGCGGCAGTGGCGAGATCTGCTCCTTGCGACTGCTTCATCGCCTGGCATCTGCGGGCATCTGCTCCTTGGGCGTCAAGGAGCAGGTGTTCATCCACCGGCATCCGCTCCTTGCCCAATCCTGAGGGGCGCGCGGCGGCCGCGCAGGTGGACGGGACGGTGGCGGACGTGGACGATGACGACGACACGATCAAGCTGCGCTCGCGCGCGCGCCGCGCCGACTAGGCGGCCGCGCCCGCCGCACCGTCCGGCGCGCGGGACGCGCGCCGCCGCGCGCCACAGCGGGCTGTGCGGCGGCCTGCGCTGCCGCGCCGCGCGCGCGACCTGCCCAGGCGCCTTTGAGCCCTGGCCTTTCAAGCATTGCGCGGGTCGCGCAGCGCGCGGGTTGCGCGGCGCGCCCGCGGCTTGTGCCCTGTGCGCGTGGTTGGCTGGCCGCGCCGCTTGGGAGCATGGCCATGCGCGAGGGCGCCAGGGGGGGCCGCACTGGCTTCGTACGCTGGCCTGCCGCCTTGCTGTCCTGGCGATGATTGTCCGGGACGGGTGAGGGAGGCGCCATCGGTCATGCAGGGTTGGCGAAGGTCAGACACAGCCTGTTGAGGCGTTGGGGAGGGGAGTTGCAGGGCATGTGCGGCGCTCGCCCAGCGTCAAGAGCTCAAGAGAGCGGGCGCCGGCCCGCATACGTTCTGCATGTCGGTTCTGCTTGGTATGCGCTCCGAGGTGTACGGCGGGGAGCGGCCTGCGTGGCTGCTGCTTGACCCCCACAGCGCACACGCGACGGCGGCTGTGTCCTGCAGGTGGTGCCAGCACAAAGCCCTGTTTTGGCTCTCCCGGGCGACGCTGCCCAGAACCCGGCGCAGCTTCTGAAGGCCCCAGCCTGGTGGAGCCCTAAGTGCCGGGGGAGGCCGCTGCACGCCAGTTGAGCGGAGCCCTGCGCTGCGACTGGGTTGTCAACACCTGTGCTGGTAGCGCGGGTGCGTTCAGTGCAAAATGCGGCTGCAGGAGCGCTGTTGCATGGAAGCAGCCGCATTGACATTGTGCAGGCGCCGGTGCATTGAGCAGCAGGCAGCTGAGAGGCGAAGCTCGCTGTGGCAGTGTAAAGGCATGTTGTTGCATGGCTGCCACAAAGGCCAGCGCAGTCTATGCCTGCAACCCTTCACTATGCCTGCATGCAAAGGGCAAGCACTGCGCGCGGAGCGCGCTGGACCACAACAAAACGAGACTCCTCGGGCGTGTCTGGAGATGCGCTGGCTGCCAGAGCGCGCACACCCGCAGCAGACCTCGAGGCTCGGACATGACAGCACCCACGCCCACCCGGCCGCCCCATGCAGGGCCGTCGCCAGCCGAAAGCTGCCCAAAATAGGCCGGCAATGCAGGGCCCCGCCCCGCTGCCGAGCCGCCGCACCAAGATAATACACGGGCTGGGGCGCAGCAGGGCGCGTAGCGGCCCCCCGGACCCCCACCGCTCACCCGCCTGTGTCCACACGCTGTGCAGGGCCGCGGGTGCGCTGGCCGCAATGCGAGCACCGCGCTGGCCGCCCTGCCCTGGCTGCGCAGCCCCGGCTCTGTGCGCCGCCCCCACGCCCGACCACCACGCCGTAAACAGCCCGCCTCGCCAACAACGGCACATAGCTTGGCTGGTGGCACAAAACTGTGTCGCCGCCTCTGTTGCTGCGCCGGCCTGAACCAAGCCACTGCCACGCCTTCCCCGCCGCCCGACTCCGCCAGACCCCCTGTGCAGCTTGGTGCACGGCGCCAACCCGCGCCTGTCCTGGCACTGCCTGCCCAGATGCCAGCCGCAGCCGCCCCAAGGGTCTGCCCAGGCTGTTGCGCGCTACCGCGCAACCCTGCCTCCAGCACGCCACTGTGGTGCCGCTAGAGCGCATTGCCCCACAACACGCCCAAGCAGCCCCCTTGCCTCAAGCCTGCCCCCCTCAAGACACCAGCGCGGCCCCTGCACTCTCCGCAGCACAGAGCGCTCACTGCCTGCGAAACCCTGGCAGGTGCAGGTCTCCCACACCCCCCTCCCTGGCCCCCACGCATCCCTAGCTACAGTGGCCAACCAGGCGGGGGCGGGCAGGGCGTAGCCACGCTGGTGTGCCCCGAGCACAGCATGAGCTCTGGGTGCAGTGGTAAACCAGAGTACGCCTGGGGTTGTGTCACGCCCGCGGTACTCTGCGCCTGGCCCCTTGCCAGCCCCCCGGAAAGAAAAGGTCCCCGGGCCCCATGCAGCTCTGAATCCCTCCCTAGCTAAGTGTCCCAGCCCAACACCCCCTCACACCTCTCGTTCTGCATCTCAGCTCTAGAAACCCGCCCCAGCAGATGCCTTATAGCGCCTTTGCCCTCCCCTGCCACTTGCACCACAATACGCTGGCCGCAGCACTGCCAATACCCCGCTGCATTGGCAGCACTGCGGCCGGCGAGGCGGTGGGGCGTAGCACCAGACCCCACAACTTGCCCCCTCCCGCATGGCACTCACTCATGACATTCGACTGCTCCACACTACGTGCCTCCCAGCGTGGCTCCCCCCAGCCGGCTGCGTCCCTTGGCACACACCAGCGCACTACGCTTCTTGCGGCTGCCAACAACAGCGAGCGACCCTCACACTGATCCGGCACCCATCCCGGCCGGCAGACTGCCCACGGCTATTCTGTTGCACTTGGCACGGGGTGATATGCTTGCAGACGGGCTGACACACTGAACATCTGCACACCCCGCGGCACGCTGCTGCTCCTAGTCGTTGCTAATGGCTGCTCATCCCATCGAACGTGTCAGTGTCTGCGTAAACTCCCAGCACAGCTCACCCCACGCACATGAGCTCCCCCCGCTGCACTTTGCAGCCCCATGTCCAAAAAAAACCCAGCTGCCTGCTGTCAAGGAGGGGTGTACACTGTCTACGCTCCCATGTCAGTTGCAAGTCCTCCCAGAGCCACATCCCCCTCTGTGAGCCTGCCCCGTCCATGCCTCCCGCCCCTTGCACACTACTCAGCAGACCGAAAAGGGTTGGCAAGCCACGCTGCGCTCCTCGCCGCAGCAAAGCGCTCCTCATGGCACAAGTACCGAGACTCCTGCTCCTCTCGCCCTACAGTCTCAGCGCTACCAGCACACACACAGCCACAGCCAGCAGCGGACCCTACCGCTGCAGCGCCCAGGGCCAGCACTGCCGCTCGGGCTCCTCTGGGCAATCCCTCAGCACGCCCTGCCCCTGCCCGCTCCCGTCTGCGCAACCGCTACGCCTAGGCGTGTCCATGCATGGCTCTGCGCGGCGCGCCTTTTGGCCACGTGACTCCCAGGCTCCGCGGCGCCGCAGGCAGCCCCAGCACCGCCCCGCCCCGCCCCGCCTCGGCGCGACTGGCCTGAACATGCGGGACCCCGGCCGCACCCGGCTTCCCGCTCAGGCCGCCGCGACCGGCCGGGGCGCAAGCGCGTCCGCGCGCGGCTCCGCGCCGCGCGGCTCCGGCGCGGCGCGCGGCTCCGGCGCGGGGCGGCCGTTGGGCGCGCTGCCGCGGCGGTCGCCCATGTTGCCGGGGCCGCCGCCGGGGCCGCCGCCGCGCCCGCCGCGGCGCGGCGCGCCGTTGCCGCGCTCGCCGGCCGGCGGCGTGCGGTCGCCGCGGTCACCCCCGCGGTCCCCCCCGCGGTCCATGCTGCCCGGCGGCGGCCCGCCGCGCTCGCCCGGGGGCCCCCCGCCGGGGGGGCCACGCTCGCCCATGTAGGGGCCCCCGCGCCCGCCGGCGCGCCCGCCGCGGTCCATGCCGCCGCGGCCGCGGTAGCCGCCGCGGTCGCCGCGCGTGGGCGCCGGGCGCCCCGGCCCGCGCCCGGCCGCGCTCTTGATGAACAGCGGGCGCTTCTCCACCACGCTCGACTGCGCGGACCCCGCCGCGCGCTATCAGGTGCTCGCTTCTTGACACGCATTCAGGTCAAGGCAAACAATAGTGGTTTGTGCGGCACTTACTGCACAGCTGCCACAATTCGCACTGCATACGTAGCAGGCCGGCTGTCGCACCCAAATACGCAATAGCAGACAAAAGCACGCTCACGTCATGTAGTCAAGACATGAGGAAGCAGTGAATTGTGCGCCAGCTTAGCTACGCAGGTACTGCGCACCCAGTTTCCGCAACGCCCACCACGGACGGCCACCGTGCAGGGTGCGTGCACGTTGGCACACGCACGCGCGCACACAGCCAGCACACATTGCTTCTGGCGCCCACCCATTCACCCCTGTCTCCGGCAGCGGGGGTGCGCGCCTGCACGCCGCCGATGACAGGCGGGCGCTCGATGGCCGCGGACGCGGCCTCGGTCGACTCGAACGTCACAAACGCGAAGCTGTCCTTGCCCTTCTGCGTCTTGAGGTTGACATGGCGCACGGGCCCGAACGCGGCGAACGCGCCGCCCAGCTTGTCTGCCGTGATGTCCAGCGGCAGCTCGCGCACGAAGATCGCCAGCCCCGGCACCTCGTCCACATAGTACCTGCGCCGGAGGTGACTGCCTTGCGGCATGCTCTGTGCGCTCCGAGCCAACCACTATCACGTGTGATGAAACTTACCATGCTCCGACTCCATACTGCCATGCGCAGCTCCTTGCACTTAACCAGGACCGGTACTGCTGCCTCTCAATTCTCAGCGTGTTAGCAACAGCGCTCCTCCATGGCGCGAGAGCCGCGCGGCGCACCCGTTGCCGTTGCCGTTGGCGCTGGCGCCCTGGTACCCCGACGGCCGCGGCGGCGGCGCGTGCTCGGGCGCGCGCGGCGCGGCCAGCGGCGCGGCCGGCGCATCGCCGCCAGGCTGCGCTGGCGCGGCCGGGGTCGGCGCAGGCGCGGGCGCAGGCGCAGGCGTCGGCGCGGGCGTCGGCGCGGGCGTCGGCGCGGGCGCGGGCTTGGGCAGCTGCGGCTTGCCGGCCAGCAGGCGCTGCGCGTACGTCAGCGGCGCGGCCGGCGTCTCGGGCTGCGGGGTGCGCTGAAGGAGTGTCAACTGCTTTTGCAATCAGTGCAGTGCACATGTCCGACACAGCATCATAGCTGGCCAGGTCGCCAGTGAACCTGAAGAGGGGGTGTCTCTGACATCCATTGCCAAGAGCAGCGGCTATATATGGTACACTGTGAACAGCGGTCGGCCACCAGAACGCTCAGCTGTCATCTGCTGTAAACAGAACGCAGCTGGGGTACAAGGGTGCAGTTATGCTGCTCGAGCAGCCACAGTGCCATACAATTCTCGCCTCAACCCTTGCTACCGCAAAGCTAGTTGTTGAGCTGTGCGAACAGAGACACGAAGTCGGCAAACACAAGTGCGACAGCCACGCTGCCGACGAGGCGCGCCTTGGGCTTGGCGTCAGGCTCCGCTTTCGGCTCCGCCGCAGGCTTGGGCGGCGGCTTGGGCGCGGCCGGCTTGTCCGCCGCCGGCTTGGCGGGCTCCGGCGCCGGCGCAGGCTCGGCCGGCGGCGCAGGCTCCGCCTGCATAACAAGCAAATCATTCCAGTGAGACCGTGTGCTCCTTCCGGCCTAGTGCATGCTTTGGGGCCCTCAGCAGACGTCGCCAGCACGCCCCAGCAGCGGCAGCAGGAGCTTTCAGCGTAGCTGCAGCGGGTCAGCGGTGGTGAAGGCCCTGCGTGGTACATACGCCGCCTCTGACCACCGTACTCAGACTAGCAGCTTCCCTCGCCATACAAATGCTGACAGCAAAGAAGTCAGCGTGCGGACACCCTGTGCATACCCTTGTCGGTCTTTCCTGCACCGCCATACCTACTGTGTCTACAGACTTACAGGCACACCAACAGGCGGGCTACCTTGAGTGCGGGCGTCACCGGCGCCGTGGGCGCCGCAGGCGCCGCCGCCTCCTGGTCGGCCGCCGCCTCCGGCGCTGCGCCGCCGCCCGCGCCCGCCCCGGGCGCCTCGCCCGGCGCCCCAGGCGCCGCGTGCGCCGCGCTCGGAGGCGTCGCCGCGGCCGCCGCCGGCGCTGCCACGGCGGGCTCCGGCGCGGCAGACGCAGGCGCCTGCGTAGGGTATGCAGGGTCTTGCGCCGCGGCGGGCGGCGCGGCGGCCGCCGGCGGCGGCGCAGCGGCCGCTTGCGGCGGCGCATGCGGCGGCGGCACGGGCGCCGCTGGCAGCGGCAGCTGCGGCGGCGCCGCGTGCGCGGCCGGCGGCGCGGGCGGCGCCGGCGCCGACTGCGCGCCCACCGCGCCCGCGCCATACGCCGGCCCGTTGGCCTGCGCGACCTTGCATGTCAGAGCCTACCGGCGACAGCCATGGCTATGGCCTTGCCTGCTGCTCTCGCAGGGCGCCAGCCCCTGGTGGCGCCAGCACGCCAGCACGCCATCTGCATCTGAACATCCCTGTCCAGGCACACTGCTCGACCATGCCTCTGTAGCGCCTCCTTGCGGGCCCTTGAACCTACCGCGGGACTTTCCAATACACTAGACCTGCAACCCGGGCGCGTGGGTTTACAGACAGCCCCTGGGGCGTGGGCGGGCCTGCAGGTGCGGCGCCTGCAGCGGCGCGCCGCCGGCCGGCGCGTCAAACCCGTAGCCCTCGGCGGCCGCGGGCGGCGCGGGCGCGGCGGCCTGCGCCGGCGGCTGCGCGGCCTGCGGCTCCGGCAGGTAGCGGAAGAGGTCGTTGAGCACGAAGAAGCCCTTGTCCTGGGTCGCCAGGAAGAACGTCTGCACAAAGCTGCGCCGCGGCTTGTCCTGCGGCGCGCGGGCCGCGCGCGCGCCCGTCAGCCCCCGCCGGCCGCCCCCTCCTACGCCTGCCCTGGCCGAGGCGCTGCGGCGGTGCGCTGGGGCAGACGGGGCTGAGCGGTGGGTGCAGAAGACGCCTGGCTGGCGTCGGAGGCCCGGGCTGCAGGATGGGCCAGGGCGCGCCTTGCACTGCTGGCACCCGGTGACCTGCACGATGACGCCGTTCTCCGCAGAGTACTGGCTGTCCACGCTCCAGATCTCCGTCACCGCCTCCTCAAAGCCCAGCTCGAGCACCTTCTCGTTGATGCTCTGCGGCCCGTTACAGAAGCGTCGGGCGGTGCGTTGGCGCCTGGGAAATAGGCCACAAGCCGCCGTGCAGGCACGCACGCCTCGACAGCGACGGTGGGGGCTGGCATCCTCGGCCGCACACACTCCCGACTTGTCGCAGCCACCTTACCCGGGGCCCACCTTCTGCGAGAACACCGTGAACTCCACCGGATCCCCGCCGTCGTGGCCCGCGTCCGCATGCGTCAGCGTCGACTCCTCGGTGTAGAAGCGGTGCAGGTACTTGGGCGAGGAGTGCAGCACAGTGTAAAACTGCTGCACGAACTGGCTGCCCACCTGCGCGCGGGCGACCCGCCTCAGCTCCACGCCGCCGCCGCCGCGCCAGCGCACCGCAACACAGTGCCGCCGGCACGCGCGCAACGGGCCACGGGATTGCAGGATGCGCCTGTGGCGATCACGCACGCGCTCTCCCAGGCAGGCGTGACAGCCTGTCGCTGCTGACACGCACAGCGGGCACACAGGCTGTCGCGACTCCGCGGGGCGCAGCCTGTCGCGCGACACTCGCCGCCCCGGCGCGCCGCAGCAGCCAGGCGTGCGCTGCGACGGGCGCGCCGGTAGACCGCGCCCCAGGCGGTGAGCGCACTGCATGGGCCGGCGTGGTGGGCGGCTGCGCGGCGTGGCTGCTGGCGTATGCATGACCGGCGTGCGGCTGCGACCTCATCTCCGCGTAGCGGCACTGCTCCCCAAGCGGCGCCCTCGCACGACCTGCGCTGCGGCAGGCGCCCGCCTCAGTGCCAAGCCACAGGCAGCGTGCTGGCCGCTTGTGGGCACTGCACGGCGCATGCCCACCGGTTGGGGAGGCGCACACACCTGCACCGTGGCCCCGCGACGGCGATGCTGGTGAGCACGCTTGTTATCTCCTCTATGGGGATGGGAAACTGGAGGGCAGCGGAGCGCGCATATCAGAGGCTTGGAAGGTGAGGGTTCCGTCAGCCGGCAGGGGTTTGGCTTCTGATGGAAGCAAGCAAGCTGGACTGCACACCATGGGACTCGCTCGGGTCCGCATGTCACACATCAGGCCTTCACGCGTCTCCTGCTGGCACCCTTGGCCTGGCCACGTGGCCCCTGCAGCGCGGGCGCCGCCGCGGCAGCCCTGCCGCGCCCTCGCCCTCCTCCAGGCAGCCCCTTCCGGCCGCCGCCGCCCTGCCCACGCCCGTCGCCAAGACCCACCGCACCCTGCAGCCCCAAACGCGACCCCAGGCCCTTGGCAGCTCCCTTCCTCCCTGCAGGCGACCCCTCACCAGCGAGCCCGATCGAGTTCGGCACGGCGGCCGCCCGCTTCCTCTTCCCCGGCCCCCCGCCCAGCACACCCACGGCAGCGGGCCCCGCTGCGTCGGGCACAGCAGAGTGTGCCTTCTTCTGTCCTGCTGGCTCCCCCCAGGCAGCCAACCCCGCCGCCCCGGGCAGCGCGCTCGCCCGCCTCTTCTTCGTCATCCGGTCAGCTGCCGCCGCCTCGCCAGGCAGCCCCTCTCCGGCCTCCGCCAGCTCCCTCACGCCCGCCTCACTGCCGGCAGCCTGCCGCCGCTTCTTCCGCGGGTCAGCCGCGCGCAGCGGCCCCGCGGCCTGCGCGCCCAGCTGCCGCCCGGCGACAGGCGCCTCGGCGGGCTCCAGTCGCCGCTTCTTCTTCGTGCCCGCAGCTGGGGCGCGCAGCCGCACATCCCCTGCGAGCGGCTGGCGCGACGCCGGCGCTTGGGCAGGCTCGGCGCGGCGCGGCATGCCGCCCTTTCCGGTGCGCTTGCCGGCCGGCGCAGACGCCGGATCCGCCGCCCACTGCGAGCGGAGCGCCTGCCGCTGCCGCTTGCCCGGCCGCGGCCGCGGCGCCTTCGCGGCATCGCCCCGCTCGCGCTTCTTCTGCGCGAGCGCATGCGCCTCGGTCAGCACACACATGGGCGCGGCGCTCTCTGGGGACGTGCAGGTCTGGGCGCGCATGCTGCGCCATGCATGGTGCCTTGTCAGGCTCTACAGGTCCGTGTTCGTTCAACACGCTCTGCATGCTTATACAGGGATGTGCTTTTGACACGTACCCTCTGCCTGCCTGCTGGCCCCGCTTGGCGCATGTTTCGAGCGCGTCACAGCAGGCCAGATCGAGCAGGTTCCTACCAAACAGGCTGCTCACCCCGTTCGCCACGCTGCATCGCATGTGCCCACTGAGCGCTCTGTGTGTCCTGGCCTCAACAGTCCAGCAATGCCGCCAATGGGGCGAATTGTGGCCTGCGACCAAGCACCGCGTGCGGCAAGGCTGCGCACCTTGGCGGCCGGCCCCGCTTCGCCCTGGGCGGCGGCGCTGCGCAGCGCGGCCACCTCCGCGTCCAGCCGCCGCAGCCGCTCCGCATGCGTCTCGCCCTCGTCGCCTGCGGCCGGGGCACACCGCGCCGTGAGCAGCGCAGCCGCGGGCGCTGCGCCGCCCCCACCGTCCACACAAGCAGGCTGCATGCGTCGCGCCCTCGCTGCCCGCCGGCGCGGCGAGCGAGCTTTGCCGGTGCAGGCGCAGGCTCGGTGCAGCCGGCTAGCCTAGGCCGCACAGACAGAGGGAATGTGCGGACGCCACTGCGCATGCTGCGTGAGCGCCAGCACTGTGTGGAGCAAATGCCCGCGGCGAGCGGCTGCGTCGGCTGAAAGTCGTCAGGCACATGTCCGATGCGCAGCACGAGCCGCACAGGCAGCACTGACGTGCGCAGCAACACGGCGGCGCCATCAGAGCGTGGCAGGGCGCCATAGCGCTGCCGAGTGATGGCGCACCAGAGTCTGCAGGGACGTCCTCGGCGAAGCAGACGGGGTCCGGCGCGTCCGGCGTTAGCGCGGCGGTCGCGCGGCGGTGGCGGCGCGAGGCCACGTGGCTGCGCAACGACGCCGCGTTCAGGATGAGCACGCCCGCGCAGCGCCGGCAGCGCAGCGGCCGCCCCGGCAGCTGCTCGTCCTTGGGTGCCTCCAGCCAGTTGCTGCGCGCCAAGGTGAGTGCGCTCAGCCAACGGTGTGCATGGCCGTCCACCACTGTCTTACTGCAAAGTGCTGCCTTACCTGCCACGACAACGCAGCATCGGGGCAGGGCCTCGGACCACAACGCGGCTTCAAAAAAAGCCCCAAGCGCTCGTCTGCGAGGCCGCTGTGGGTTTGAGGCGCAGGTGCAGACAGCTGTGCGCTCGGCAAGGGGGCGCACGTCTTCAAGGCAATAAGCTCAGGGTCGTCAGCAGGGTCGTCATAGTCGTCCTCGGATATGTCCTCCAGGCGCGCGAGCGGCAGCGCATACCCCTCCTCGTCCTCCGCGCTACCTGCGTGTCTGCTGTACATATCAAAACAGGCTCTAACAGCCTGCTGTTTCGTGCCACGCCAGAGCGACCTGTGCAGAGCGACTGCCACACCTGTGCCCTCAGAACAGGCCTTCCCTTCTGAACTGAGCCGCTACAAACTTCAGAGCACTTTGCACAGGCAGACGTCTCCACCAGGACATTCTTGCAGCAAACTACAGCGCAAAGCAGTGCGGCGGCAGGCCTGAGTCCGCATCCTCCTGGTCGTCGCCGCTGCTGCCGGCGTCTTGGCCGCCGCTGCTGCTGGAGCCGCCTGTGCCAGTGCCTGCAGCTGGGCCCGCTAGCGCTCCCGCCTGCTCGCCGCTGCTGACGGAGTCTGCCTCCGTGTCTGTGGCGCACCCGTGCGTACCACATTGTTACATGTCGTTTTGAAGAAACCTTGCCTGCAGCACCATGTACAGCATGAAGCCGCAAGAGCAGGCACACCAGACTCCTCTGAGGAGCTGCTGTCTCCGCCATCGGCGCCGCGGTCTTGCATCCAGTCCTTGCGCTTCAACATTGTGCGCGTATGTCACAAGCACGGGCCCCAGGCTGCGACTGTAGAGTAGCGGTTGCTCAGGCTGCAGCTGCGCTCTGCAGCGCCGTGTGTATGTGTGTTCGGCCTGCCAGGGCTGATGCTAGGGTTACCACCAGCCTGACGACCCTCTTTATCCTGTAGCTCGATTCAGTAGGCGATTTGCAATTATTGGTGGCTTGTAGGCACGTTTGGCTTTGTCAACGGCAAGAGCAAGCGCAAACTACACTTTAGTCCGAAGGTACTTACTTGCACTACCTGCTGCCGCTAAATTTTACAGTGCGCCCCTCCACTGTATGAGGTTGCCTGCATGAGCATAGACGCAACGGACTTGTGTGAGCCCAGTGTGTCTGAGCAGGAACTATGCCCCATCCAGCACAGAAACAAGTGCACGTGCTCTATATTAAGTGCCTGCTTGTAGCGCTTGAGTTGCTTGTGTTTATAGCAACACAGCAGGCACAGTGTTGTGCGTTGTGAGCACCAAGCTTGCCACGTGGGTGGGTCATTCTGCCGCCGCCTCCCAACCAAGCCTGCGGCGCGTCGCAGATGAAGGTGCTGTGCCAGACCCCCGTGCGCTGCCTGGCCAGCCCTTCGTCCGCGCGGCCGTCCACGTCGGCGCCAGCGCCGCGCGCCGCGCCCCTCACGTCGCGCCCGGCCGCGCCAGCAGCGTTCGCGGCGCCGGCGCCGGCGGCCGCGGCTGCGGCCGCGGCAGCGCCGCGCGCCGTGCGCGCCTCGGCGACCGCGACGATGGAGGCGCCGCCGGCGGCGGGCGCGGCGGCGGGCTCGGCGGCGGGGCCGCCGGCGACGCAGAAGCCGACGGTGGTCATCACCGGCGCCAGCTCCGGCCTGGGACTGGCCGCAGCAAAGGCGCGCCCTGCGCAGAAGACCGTGCTCTGAGAGCCTCGAGCTCTGCCGAGAACCAAGCTGCGCGTCTGGCCAGGCAAGGGCCGGCCGCGGTGCAGGGGCGCGGCTTGTGCCTCATCTCGAAGGTGACATGCTGGTCACGAGGGTGACGGGCGGGCCGCGCGCAGGCGCTGGCGAACGGCGGGCAGTGGCACGTCGTGATGGCCTGCCGCGACTTCTCCAAGGCCGAGGCGGCCGCGCGGCGGCTCAACATCCCCAAGGACGCGTACACGGTGCGCGCGCAGTGAGACAACGGTCGGGGCCGCATGGCATGGTTGTCTGGTGACGGATGCCGCTCAGCAGCTAGCGTTCAATGTGCGACCTTGACATCCCTAGTGATGCAGTCATGCTCGTACTTTCGAGCAGCGCCGGCTGAAGGAGACCCCGCTCACAGCAGGGCTACCAGGCCTTGCAGCCAGTGCAGTGACCAGGGAAGCGAGCAAAGCAGGTGTGCGTGGCCGACGGCCGCGCGCCACCGCGCAGCGCAGCGTGCATGCATGCATGCAGCCAGCAGCTGTGGAGCCAGGCAGAGGACGCCCGCCCTCCGCCACGCGTCCTTCCCCGAAATCTCTGCCAACTCACAAACCCTACCCTGACCCTACCCTAGCCTACATTCTGACATAGTGCCGACTGGCGGCGCAGGTGATGCACCTGGACCTGGCGGCGCTGGACTCGGTGCGCGCGTTCGTGGGCGCCTTCCGGTCGAGCGGGCGGCGGCTGGACGCGCTGGTCTGCAACGCGGCCGTGTACCTGCCCACCGCCAAGCAGCCGCGCTTCACCGCCGACGGCTTTGAGCTCAGCACGGGTGCGCGTGCTGGGGTCGCGGCGGGGCTGCGCGGGACCCTGTGTCGCATCGGAGCGCCCATTGAGTGGCGACTGGAGCAGGGCGGTGACAGAGGGGTCTCTGAGTTTGCTGGGCTGCGCTTGGCCTGAGGATGCTGAAGCGTACGTGTGGGGCCGGGCAGGCACAAACCACCTGGGCCACTTCCTGCTGGCCAACCTGCTGCTGGAGGACATCCAGAAGGCGCCGGAGGGGTCGCTCAAGCGCGTCATCATCGTCGGCTCCATCACAGGTGGCCCCCGCGGCCTCGTCTTAAAGAAGATGCAGGCCGCGCGCCAAGGGGCATGCAGGGACCCGGCCCCTGCATGCAGTGAACGAGCCGCGGCGGCAGGCGCCCATCAGCTGAGACTCCGTCCGTCGTCCACTTGTGCAACACAGGCGTCCCACGGCGCGCGCCGGTGCATGCGAGCGAGCTGCCCACAGCAGCAGCACTGGAGCATGCGCCCGCGCGCAGGCAACACCAACACGCTGGCAGGCAACGTCCCGCCCAAGGCCAGCCTGGGCGACATGAGCGGCCTGGCCAGCGGCCTGGGCGAGGGCACGACCGCCATGATTGACGGCCTGGACTTTGACGGCGCCAAGGCGAGCCGCCCTGCTCGTGGGGAGCCGTGTGTACTCAGGGACAGTGAACTTGCCGCGAGACCCTTGCGCGTGCAGTCTTACAGACAGCAGCGCCCCGGCGAGCCCCTGGCGAAGGTCTCAAAACGTCGTCCCCAGTGAGCCGGCTGCCAACAGACACGCAGCTCCGTGTCATGCGGGCGGTGCATGCACAGGCCGCGCAGGCCTGGCTGGCGCCGCAAGCCCGTAGCACGGAGAGACCCGAACGAGAGCCTGCGTGAGAGGGCTGACGCTGCGTGCGCGCGCGCGCACAGGCGTACAAGGACAGCAAGGTGTGCAACATGCTGACCATGCGCGAGATGCACCGCCGCTTCCACGAGAGCACCGGCGTGACGTTCGCGTCGCTGTACCCGGGCTGCATCGCGGAGACCGGGCTGTTCCGCGAGCACTACCAGCTGTTCAAGACGCTCTTCCCCCTGTTCCAGAAGCACATCACCAAGGTCCCGCCCCGCCCTGCCCTGCGCGCCTCCCTTGCAACCGGGGGCGCCTGCATGCAGCACTCATGGGGGGGGGATGCATGCGGTCCACCCGAGGCTTGCCACTGCATCCCGCGAGCGCGCATGTCGCCTGTGATTCTCTGAATGCAGAGTCGTTCAAACGCACCTCATGCATGGTGCCTGGCCCGGCGCGGTCGGCGCCGCGCAGCGCGCGTCCCGGGCCGCGCCTGCGCATGCGGCGCCCGGCGGCCTTGCGCACGGCGCCCGCCGTGCCGGAACACATGAGCTCGCCCCGGCACGCGAGCGGCGCGCGTGACCCTAGCCCGGCGGCGCGCAGGGCTACGTGTCGGAGGCGGAGGCCGGCCGGCGGCTGGCGCAGGTGGTGAGCGACCCGGCCATGGACAAGTCGGGCACGTACTGGAGCTGGAGCAATGAGAAGGGCTCCTTCGAGAACCAGGTGTCGGAGGAGGTGTCCGACGGCGCCAAGGGCCAGCGCCTGTGGGAGGTCAGCGAGCAGCTGGTCGGCCTGGCCTAGGCCGCCGGCCGCCCACAGAGCAGGCGCCGTCGCCTGTCAAGCGCGCGTGCCGGCCGGGTCGTGGAGCTGGACGGCCCTGGGGAGCGAGGTTAGGAGGTTTGCACATGGGTGGTGCTCCCTGCATGAGAGAGGGGCAGCTTACAGCATTACCTGCATGGCGCGGCCCAGTCACCTGATGGGCAACCTGGGCAGAAGCCTGTGCAGAAGCCTGTGCAGGCAGCCTGTGCAGGCACATCCTCCCTGGGCATTGCAATTGTGGTGCATTTCGCGCACGCCAGCCTAAATGTGGGTCATATGTGTAGCTAGTTGCCAGGGCTGCCTGGTAGAAATCCTTGTTTATGTGGCAGCCGGGGCTATGCCGGGGCTTAGCAAGGACAGCGGTCCAGGGCATCATGTCAGCTTCTACCAAGCTACTGGCCATCCTCGATGGTCCACTTTCTGACAATCAATGCATGGGCGCAGTTAAACAATGTTTTGACGCAGAAACACCTGCATGCTAGGTGTTGTCTTTGCTTTTTGCGGCACGTCCTCACCAGTTTTGGTTGAACGGCCACAGCGTTTAATGATACAAGAAAAATCATCACGCGAGCCCGCTTCTCTTCAAACGTCGCACGTCAGCACTGCCACACTGTTCCCCGTCTGAAGTCTCCGCACGCTCTAGCTCCTACTCTCTGATGCAGTTCCAGACACGCAGCACGCAACCCTTGTTCACCCTTGTTCACTCCCTTGCAGCAAGCAAGAGTGCAAGCAGGCTCCGCGTCCGCCAGACACTAACGCAGCTCCTATGCACACTCACCGTCCCTGTTACAGTTACGTTTGCATAGCCTGCACCGGGTGTCAAGCTGGGAGGCGAGGCTCACAGCCCAGCGCTTGAAGGCTTGTTCCTCTGGCGGCGTTCTGGACATCATGGCTTCGCCTCGCCCGGCGCTTGTACAAGTGCTGCGCGCAGGCGCCACAAATGTCAAATAAAGTATTCACCGTCCCTGACATGCAATGAGATAACTGTCCCCCTGCGTGCATGACCTAAAGTTCACACCGACAGGGCGTGCTGCTGAGCAATGCAGGAAGAGCACAGATGCTGTGCAACATGGTCGCATGCGATCAGGGCCGGGCCCCCATCCGCTGCTGCAGAGCAGGGCAGGGGCAGCCAGCCCGGACAACCCCCGGCTCATCAGGCTGTGAAAGGGGCTGCCAGATGTCACTCATCAAAGCACCAAAAAAATGAGATCTCCATCGGAAACGCAGGCTGCCGTGACGCGCGAGCCGCAGAGCGGGTGCTACAGGGGATGGCAGGGTCTCCTTCAGGGATGGTGTCATGCAGCATGCATGCATGGTTGTACCTGGCAAGCCGTCCCCTGCAAGGAGCAAGGGGCGCACGGATGCCGGGCGACTCTGGCGAGCCGGCCAGCGCGGACGCGGGCTGGACGGGCCCGCAGCCCTCCACCTCGGGCGGCGGGTGCGCAAAGGTCGGCCCTGCAACGCAGCGCCACAGGTACACTGACTCACAAGGTTCCCTGCTTCTCATGGTCGAAGCGAGGACCCTGTCCTTTGCTGGAACAGATGTGCGCTGCGCCTGGCGATGGAAGGGGCAGAGGGCATTCCACGCACCAAAGTTGAAGGTGACCGTGGCGCCCTCCGTCTGCTCCGGCAGGGTGAACAGCGAGGCCGCGGGGTAGTACGTGCCCTCCTGGATATCCCTGCACGATTGCGCGGCACAGCCTGTCAGCAGCCCCTCCCTGCATCTGCCTGCATTGCCCGCATGCAGCCGTGCGGGGCGTAGAACCCGCGCGCCTGAAGGCCACGCCCTGCAGCTCCCCGTTGTGAGAGAAGGCGACCAGGCTGCCCGGCAGCACGGGCGGCTCCGTCTCGGGCTTGTCCTCAAAAAAGAGCTGGCCCTTCCAGGTCACCACCTCCTGGCGCGCCCGACGGAAAGCACACTTGTGGAGGGAATGTCATAGAGTAGACCTGTCGAAGATGGTGCCTACCTGCCTGATGGAGCGCTCCGGCACGTCGGCCCAGAACACGGCCGGCAGTCTGGCCCATCAGCTGTCACCTCTTGAGTTTTTGCCCGTGTGTGCGCATGGCAGCGGGCATGCTTGGCCTTTCAACATGAGCTGCTTGCATACATCCCTTCTAGCACTTGTGTAGCACTTTCTCAGGGTGCGGGAAAACAAGCTGTACTGAAGAGTGGGCAGGCCTTACAGGCATGGCTGCATGCGCCTGCCTGTGAGCATGCGAGCAGCCGCGCAGGTCGCCCGCACACAGCATGCGCCGTGTTAGCTGGAAGGCAGGCAGCTGGCGCGTGAGAAGCGTGCAGCCATGGCGCTCGCAGTCAGCACTGTGGGTGGACCCGAGGGCCAGGACATGAGCAGCGCACCGAGATGTCGCGCTCATGCGGCTGGCCGCCCTCTGGCATGTGCAGCAGGCATCCAATCACATCCCCCTGCGTCGCATAAAGAACGCATGGAGACTTTTGCTTGCAGCGCATGCGCACTTGCACAGGTGCCAAGGCATAACCCTTTGCAGCAACGTGTAATAATTCTGACGCAGTCACCCAGGCCTGCCAGGCAGCGGCACTGCAGCCCAGCACGTGTTGACGCGTGATGGTGTGAGGCCTGTGTGCGGCGCTGCAGCCGCCGACGAGGCGCAACAGCGGTCGCAGCACACGCCTACTGCTTTTTGGGAAAAGGATCGAGCGAGGCCGCCCGGCGTGCCCCACCTCAGCCCAGGCCGCTCCATAGCTCTCGCGGAGCGCGCAGTGCACCTTGCTTCCGTCCACGTCCCGGTACCCGTAGCTGCGGGCGGGCGCGCATCTCACGCCAGGCGGTCCGCACCCACTGCTTCCAAAACGTGGCAGCACACAGGCATGCCTGTCGCCATGCACACTCTTACAGTAACACATGCGGCAGGCCGCGCGCCTGAACATGTCGTAGCCGACAGGCCCCTGCAGCTCGCCCTTGCGCGTGGACCAGCCCAGGCGGCAGTGCCCGGTCGCCCCCAGGTGCGCCACGCGCACCTCAAAGTACCAGGCGCCGTGCCACGCGCCGTGCGTCGCGCGCGCCTGCGCGCAGGCCCGGGTCCGCCACGGCCGTGCTGCTGGCACACACGCCCGAGACATGCGCAGGCTGCCCTGCCAGGCCTTGGCAGCCTCACATGCATACCTGACCAGCGTGCACATGCGAGGTGAGTGCCGAGCAAGTGAAGTGCTCCCACCCAGCCTAGACGCAAGGCACACATGCGCCTGGCTTGCGCGCCCCGAGCCTCTCAAGCTGTCGGCTCAGCTTCCAGAGCGCGATCGACCTGATGCGCAGGCCTCACAAGGCGGTGCGGGCGGGGGGCGGGCGCGCCATGCGGAAGCCCTTGGCGGACGTGACGGACAGGCGGTCGTCGCTGAGCGCGGCCTGCGGCGCGCGGTCCGCCTTGCTGAGCGCGATGGGCCGCCAGCCCTCCTGCGCCAGCAGCAGCTCCGCGCGCCGCGGCACCGGCACGACCCGCACCTGGCCACGTAACGCGCGTCCATTAGTAGTGCCAGGGCCAGCCGTGCAGCTCGGCAGTGCAGTTAGCACATGGTTTGCAAGCTCCAGTGACTGCGCCTCAGGAGGTGGTACACCTTGCACGGGCAGGACATACCACAGGTCGCACAAGCCATACGCGGAAACCACACGCACCAGCTCCGCAGCAGTCAGCTCGCCCGTGGCGCCCGTCCGCGCGCGCTTGCGGCCCTTCTTGCTGCGACGGCCGGGCGCGGCCGGAGCGGGCGCAGGCGGTGGTGGCATTGCGCTGGGCTGCTCGGCAGGCTGCACCATCACTGCCTCGCGGGGTCCTGCATCGGTTGTTGCTGCGCCGTGACTTGGTCGTGACTGTTGCATAGCACTGCAACACTGCGCCAAGAAGTGCTTTCAACGCAGGCGCAATGCAGGCGCACTGAACTGACGTCAAGCAGATTACTGCACTGGCACTGTGCCGCAACGCACAACATCAGTTTGCAAGTGAGCTTCTGCGAGGTGAATAAGGAAGAGATGCCGCGCGCCTGCGTCCACCGCGCCTGCCTCCATGTCACCTCTTATTGTACACAGCTGAGTGATGACAAACACTTAGCAACGCCATGCTGCCAGTCAGTGCACCACTTGGTGCTGGTGCACACTCAGGTTTGAAACGCCGGAGCAACAGAGGTTGGCGCTGTAGTATTGCTGACACTTTGCAAACGCGGAGGTGTAGCGGCGCTACACCTATAGCGCCGCTATCGTAGCGGAGCTCTTTGAAACAGCTGCTTGCAAGCTCAAGCCCTCTATGCAGCCCTTAACCACTCTCCCTCGATATATACTGCACTGCAGGCACTGAGGGCAGGACTCTGCTTGGGGGTAGAAAGCAAAGCAGCTCATCCTACTCTGCACACACGACTGGTGTACCAGCACAAGCATTTGCGCATCTGGCAGTCTGCGACAGCGACAGCCCGCTCATACCCACGCTTCGCCCTTCCTGTGTCTCCGGGCTTGTTTGGGATCACCCCCGCGACTTTTGTATCGCCGGGCGCAAAAGCGCGTGCGGCGCCTCTGCCCGCTGGTCGCCCAAGCACACGCAGCCGCAATGGCCGATGCAGCGGAGCCAAAGGCTCAGCCAGGCACTGCTGCGGCGGGCATGGGTGTCGCCAAGGGCGGCTGGTTCACAGAGCTCAGCACAATGTGGCCCGGTCAGGGCCTGTCGCTGAAGGTGGACGAGGTCCTTTACCAGGACCGCTCAAAGTTCCAGGCGCGGAGGCTGCTGCACGCTGGCTGTGCTCCTGCGTGGAGTTGCTGTCGCCGCATGGCCCAAGAGCGTCCTGTTGGAGCGACGCTGCTCAGCATAAGGATACGTGTTGCTTAGGCTTGGGCGGCACGCTGCGCAGGACGTGTGCGTGGTGAAGACTGGAGCTTTTGGCACGGTGCTGCTCTTGGACGGTGCGCGGAGCCTGCGCGGCCTACCATGCTGAACGTTTGAGTCTGTATGAGGCGGCGAGCTGTGGCAGTGTATTGGCTGCTGGGGAAGGTAGGCGTGCACAGCAGTGCCACTGCTCTGTCGACGCCTGGTGTCTGTACGCAGGTGTCATCCAGTGCACCGAGCGTGACGAGTTTTCTTACCAGGAGATGATTGCGCACCTGCCGCTCTGCGCACTGGAGGTGCGGGTGCCTGAACGGATCGGTGCTGCAAAACTTGGCACACCTCTAGACTGAACAGGTTGTCCTACCTTGTAAGCGGATGTTCGGGGGGCGGTACCGCCTGGCAACGCTGTTGCCAATACCTGCGTGACCCATGTGCATTCGCACCTTCTGACAGCCTGGTGATCGGCAAAAGAGCTTAAGACCTGCACTGCCCAGCGCGTCCGGATGCCTCACTCACGGGAGACGGCCCGGCCGGCAGCGCGAGCCCAAGGCGGTGCTGGTTGTGGGTGGCGGCGACGGCGGCGTGCTGCGCGAGGTGGCGCGCCACCGCTGCATAGAGCGCATCCACATCGCGGAGATCGATGCGTGCGCGCGCGCCAGTGCCTGCATGGCACCTGCCAGCAGCGGCTCGAGCGCGGGAGTGCACGCATGGCTTGACCCGGGAAGGCCCGACCTGGGAAGGCAGCCAGGGCAGGCAGGGGACTGAAGCTGGGGTGGCGGGCGCGCGTGCGGCGCCTGCTCAGGATCTTGAGAACACCAGAGCATATCGGCATCCGCCAGCTGACCAGCGCCTTGAGGCAGGTGGCAACAGCTGGCAGGGCTGGGTGCTCGAGATACATGACGGCCGCCGACATAGAAGCCGCCGCACCGCGCCCACAAGTGCTTGCTGGGGTTGTCGTGCTTCCGAGCTGAACACATCGTTGTTGAGACCGAGGCAGGCAGTAAGGGGATCAGGCTGCGCGCGCAGCATGGTGCCGGAGGTCGCGAAGAAGTTCTTCCCGCAGGCGCGCGGCCCGCAGCCGCGCCGAAGGCAACCGCCCTGCGATGCAGATGCTTGTGCCGGCTGTGTGCACCTCTCTAGCGCAGCCGAGCCTGCACATGCACACTGCCTGCATCAACCTGTGCTTGTGGAAAGCTTTGTGTTGCGAGCGCCCCGTGGCAACAGCGCACCCGCTGGTTTACGATGCGGCCGCACTCGAGCGTGCACGCTTGGCCGCCCCGCTCACACCGGCATCCAACATTGTTGCTGACTAGGTGTCAAACCCGCAAGCGGCTGCACAGGCCCCAGGAGCAGGGGACTCCGGCTGCATCATGCGCTGCCGCGCACGAGCCTGCAGCCAGGGGCGCGCCGCGGCGCGCAGATGGCGCTCGGCTTCGAGGACGCGCGCGTGCAGGTGGAGATCACCGACGGCATCAAGTGGGTGGAGGCCGCCGCGGAGGGCACGTACGACGCCATCATCGTCGACTCGTCCGACCCGGTCGGCCCGGCTGAAGTGCTGTTCCAGAAGGCGCGCGACGCGGGCGCCAGGCCCATGCCGAGCCCGGCGTAGCGCTTTGCGGCAGCTCGTGCTGACCGCCAAAGCCCTGGCTTGTCTCGGTATCCCCTCTGACAGGCGCCTCTCGCGCGAGCTGCATCGTGATGTGCGGTGGGGCGAACTGTGCGCGCGGTAGGAGCTGCTCAGTGTGCCGGGCCGGTGGGCTCTGGGTACGCGTTGCAGCATGACGCCCGTCTGCTCACCCTCGTGCGGCAGCAGTGTGTGTGGACCAGTGCAGAACTGGTGTGTGCCGGGCGGGCTGTGGTGGCATAGCGACGATGCGGTACGATGCAACTAGGTTAGGGTGTTACGCCCGTGCCCTGGGCACGGGCGCGCGCTTGCCTGTGAAGCAGGCGGGCCTGTGAAGCAGGCGGGTTGGGCCGTGCGAGCAGGCTGGCTCTAGCACGCAGGGCGCGCAGCGCCAGCTGCTGAGCGGCGCGCCCGGGTGCGCGCGCAGCCGTTCTTCCAGGCGATGCACCGCGCGCTGAAGCCGGGCGGCGTCATCTGCACCCAGGCGCGCGCGCACCGCCTGAAGCCTGCCGGGCCGACCACCCCGCAGCCCAGGGCAAGCGCGGAGTTACCCTCACCCTGTACCCCACTCTTACAGCCGTCCGAGCTCGCTCTGGGTGCCCGTGCGCCCGCCGCTGCTGGTAACGGAGCATGACAGGAGCTGGGCGGCGCCTGGCCCCTCCGTCTCTCGTTGCGGCGCGCACGGGTGGCGGGCCTGCATGCGCGCGCTGGCGCCTGCGCTGCGAGCGGCAGCGTGGGGCCGCTGACGGCCGTGCCGGCGCGTCCAGGGCGAGAGCCTGTGGCTGCACCTGCCCATCATCAAGGAGCTGGCGGCCATGTGCCACGAGGTCTTTTCGGGCGGTAGCGTGTCATACGCATTCACGACCATTCCCACGTACCCCAGGTGGGTCGGCACCCTACCCCAAAAACCCAGCGCCCGCCGCAGCGCGCCAGGCCGCTCCGCACAGCCCTGGCCCCGCCGCGGCGCTGCGATGGCTCGCCCTCCACCACGCGTGGGGTACATCATACGGCTACCTTTTGTGCGGCAGCTCTGAAGCTTCATCATTTTCCGTGCATGGCTTGCCTGGCGGGCCGGACCAGACGGGCGTGCTGTGCAAGACCGCACAACAGCAAAGCCACGCGTGCGTGCATGTCTTCCCGCCGTTGTGGCACACTGGCTGCATGTGCGGCGCGCGGACGGGCCAGGCTGGGGCCGTCCCGTGCGTCTGGGTTGTCATCTGGCCGAGGCCCGCCCTTTGAATACACTGACGCGACTTTATGCACGCCAAGCGCCGTCCGACGCTCGAAGCTGCACGCCCCGACCTCGCGAAGCACGGTCCTCTCCGCCATGCACTGCACGCACGCCAGCCCGGATGTAATCGACGTTACGCGCACGCCGCGCGCAGCGGCCAGATCGGGTTCATGATCTGCGCCAAGGCCGGCGAGGGCGGCGCGCAGCTCGACCCGCGCACGCCGCGCCGCGCGCCGCCGGACGCCGCGCGCCCAGGCTATCCTCCCGTGCGGTGCGCTGCATGCTGCGACCCGTGTTTAATGTGCTGGGCGCCTGGCGCGGTGAGGGGCGCCACACCGCCGTCCAGGGAGGGCCTGCAGTGCGCTGCACATGCGGCTGATGCACTGGCAGAACTCTGCGCAAGCCATGACATGGCAAGTGCTGCATGCGGTCCTGCTGTGGGATCACGCATGCAGCGCTTCTTTGCATTGGGCTGGGCCTGATGAGCTTGTTAGCATCCGCAGCAGCAGCAGCAGCTGATGTATTCAGCCTTGTGTGACCAAGCCAGCGCCCGTGTTGCTGCCGCCTCGCCGGCATGACCCGCGCCGCCTCCACGTGCGCAGGTACTACAGCTCGGAGGTGCACAGCGCCGCGTTCGTGCTGCCCACGTTCGCGCGGAAGGAGCTGGGCGACAGCCTGACGTTCTAGGCGGGTGTGCTCGTGTGTGTGCGTGTGTAGGGGGGTAGGAGGGGGCATTGGTTGACTGCCTTTGCCTGCTGTTCTGTTATTTCAAGGGTTAAGCTGCATGCATAAGCACTGTCCGCTGTGGCCACGAATGGCGTCGAGGCGCATGTCCTGCAAGCACGTCGGGCGGCGCGGACGATGTGCAGTGAGACTGATGCTCCGGCGATGATGCTCTGTACAGAAGAAAGGTGGTAAAAAACGGCCTCCCAATTGTGTGAAAAGCCACCATTGTTGTACACACATGTGGGCTGCAGGCTCGCAACAAGTGCGGATAAGACCGGCTGCCGCCCGCTCTTGCAGCAATTGGGCACGACCGCCTAGGATCCCGCTGCGGCCCGCCCCCTCTGCAGTCGCGCGGCCGCGCCTGGCGGCGCGGGCCAGACGCGCTCATCGTCGAGCAGGTCGTCCGCATCAGGCGCCGCCGATAGCACTTGCACGAGGTCGCGTGCGCTCAGCAGGCCCTGGCACAGCAAAACGACTCGGTGAGATCACTCTTTGAAGCCCGGCGTCGATATTCCCAATAAGAAATCAGTGGCAGCGTGCGCTTGATGCTGCGCTCATGCTCGCCCTCTATAATATGCGGCTCACATACATGAGCCACTGACATCACATCCTAGTCAGCCGTCCATGGTCAAGCAGGTCTGGCTGTGCAGCACAGGCACTCTTGTCCACCCCAGTCAGAGTGAGTCTGTGAGCATGGTATCTGGTGGTGCTGGTGATTCGGCACGCGCACCTTTATACATGCTCTACAGGACTCAGCATGCCGACCCAGGGCCGTCACCGGAATGAAGCCCGCAATGAATGGCATATGCCTTCATGCGGGCATACGGACCTCCTACTCAGACGGCCACGGGGTGGGTGGGGGTGTGGGCACCGGGGCGCCCGCGAGCGCGGCGACCTGCTCCGCAGCAGGCAGCGCCTCCGCGCCGGGCGCGCGCGCGAGCGCTGACAGCAGCGCCACGCGACCCCCCTGCCATGGAAGCGCCGATGGTGCGAGTGAAGCTCCGGCGTGCAGTTCTGCACTCGCTGACTGCATGACCGTAGCATCAGCATGGCAAGGCCGCACTGCTGTGCAGCAAGCCCGCAACCAAGGGTGATCGATGCATGCAATTCGCACTCCTGTGCGGCTTTGAGACCTTGGTGAGGCACATGCACTCAGGTGCACCAGATAACGAGGCACGCGGCTGATCTTGAGAGAATTATCGGCATGGGTGCCAGAGCATGCGCTTGGCCTCTGCCCAGCACACCATGGCATGAGCTGGCAGAGAGGACTTGCGGGGTCCGCAGGCAATGCTCACCTCAGGCGTGCACATGAGCTGGCGCCCAAGATGTAGCAGCTGGTTGTTCAGCAGCGAAGCGGCGTTGACGGCCCTGGCCATCCAGGTGTCAGAGCTCAGCAGTGCATGGAGACAGGCACTTCCCATATGCAGTGCATAAGAAGGCACATCCACACATGCATGTGTTCAAGCCAAACACAGCAGGTGCGCCAATCACTTTGCAAGTGTGCAGCAGAGCACGCGGCGCACGCGGCGCTGTCAGGAAGCTGCTCCGGGCCGCCGTCAGCGAGCGCAGCCGGCATGAACGTCGCCAGCCAGGAGCTGTGGCAGCGCTCTCTAACTCCCTCTGTGTACGAGACCACCTGGAGCGAGGCCGCCGCCGAGGGTCCAGCCAGGCAGCTTTGCAGGCAAACACGCAGTTGCAACACAGGTGCCTGAGACGCTTGGCCGCTCACCGTGGGTGCGAGCAGCTTGCCTGACGCGCACACTGTGCTGAGGTATGCCAAGGCCACGTCCTCTGAGGCCTGGAGCACTTGTTACCTCCGGAGCGTTGCAAGCGCCCTAACAAGCAGCGCTCGGCTGCCAGCGCAAGCATGCTAGCAAGCAGCGCTTGGCTGCCAGCGCATACCTCAAGCTGGTGTACAACGCAGCCGCTGTACACCAGGAGCACTCCAGTGTGCGCAGGCGACTGCTGCAGCAGAGTCTCATGGTAGTCTGCAAGCCCAAGCTCATGTCACATGAGCGCGAAAGTCTGGTTTAGTGCACCTAGATCAAGTACAAAGGGCGTCGTGTGAGGGGCGCACCTCGTTGACTGATGGCACTGGTCGCGTGCTCGGCTAGCTTAGCCACTACCGTCAGCTTGTCTGTGCGGCTCGCCATGTGCGCAGCGACGGCTGTCCTGTGATGTGTATATAGAACTCGAGGAGAGAGCTCGATCAGGCGTTGCAGGGAAACTCACCAGCAAGGGCAAGGGCACGGCGATGCCTGCGCAACACCATCGGGAGCTGCCGGCATTCTGAAGGCTCTGCAGAGCTGTGCACTTGTCCAAAACCGTAGAAAGGCTGTAAGAGGTTGCTTGGTGGAGTTGTGATTGGTTGACACACGCTGGCAGAAGATGCGGGGGCCCCTCGCGCGCGCTGGCGCGTCGCTCGTGCAGCCGCTGCGCAGCGCCGCACCCTGGCGCGCATTCAGCCTGGGAGACACGATACCACACAAGCATGACCCCCAGGCGGAGGTTGAGCACCACGAGGCCGTAGCCGACATGGCTAACCCGGAGGGACACACCGGCGACGACAACGCCTGGGGCGAGGTGGCAGTGGTTGCGGAGCTGCCAGAGTTTGTGCGGAAGCGCCGGGTGCGCGGCCCCTCTGCTCACAGGGTGCGCGCATGCTTGCTGCACCCTTTGTGCGAGCTGGCAGGGGCTCTCCTGTTGCGCTTGGCGGTAGTGACCTGCGGGCAGGGCCAATGCATGCATGTCCGACCTGTATCTGCGGGACTGTTTATTTGCTTCAGCTGTGGCGGTCGGCAGCGCAGGCCCTCATCTACCCGCCCAGCCGAGCCGCGGCGCAGCAGGGCAACTCGCTGTCGCCCGGCGGGCAGCGCGCGGCCTGGAAGGTCGCCTTTGGCGTGCAGCCCAAGTGCGCTCCTGCTCACTGCTCTCCCGCCCCAGCTGCTGCTGCTGGTTTGAGGCATGCGCCCGCGTCTGCCTGGTCCGCAGTGTCCTCTGCAGGCAGGCTCAGGCGCGCACCGCTTTGGCGCTCGCCTGCCCGCTGTGCTGCTGCAGCCCGCAGCCTGCAAGCGCGTCTGTGTGCGCTAGGCATGTTCCGGCCTGCCACTCTTGGGGCTTTACATGGCCCCGGGAGGGCAGCGCAGGCGCTGGCCAGTGAAAGCAGGTAGGGGTTGAGCAGCTGGGGCGCGCTCACCTTGCTACAGAGCGGGGCGTGCTGGGAGCCTGGGAGCAGGGCGTGCTGGGAGCCTGGGAGCAGGGCGTGCTGGGAGCAGCGGCCCGTGGCCTGCAGGGCGCCGAGCGCGGCGGCGCAGGTGGGAGAACGGGCTGATGGGCTGGACCTCGTCGGCGGACTCGCTGGAGCAGGCGGCGGAGGCGCACCTGCTGTTCCAGTCGCGCGACGCGGCCGCGGCGTTCTGCCGGCGCAACGGCTGGGGCTACGAGGTCGCGGAGGAGAAGCCCACGCGCAAGGAGCGCCCCAAGCGCTTCCTGGGCTACGGCGACAACTTCAGGCGCGCCGCTGCTGCCGCCGCGTAGGTTTAAAGTCAAGACGTTGGCTGTCCCAGCCTGGGACAGCCTGGGACTCCCCAGCAGGAGAGATCAGCCTACGTGGGCCTGCAGTGGTTGAGGTTTGACAACCGCTGTGTGTGTGTGTGCAGCGTGAAGCGCAACGGCACGCCGGTTGGCGGGCTGCGCTCGGAAGCAGAGCTGTCGGAGGCTGCGGCCAAGAAGGCGCTGAAGAAGGACAAGAAGTGAGGCGCTGATGGGGCGCTAGTGGGGAGTCTGGGAGTTTCCACTTGTGTGTATGTGTCTGTAGGGCTCTATTGTCTGTGGTTGAGCGTCGGACTCGGGACATGGGCGTGTTTGTTGCCTGGTCAGCCAGCATGCTACGTGCCTGGGATACGTATCCGAGCAACTGGCAGTGGCAGGTAAAGGCTGTCTAGGGAGATGAAGACACCCTGGTCCTCAACTGCGAATGGCCTGCATACCGGAGCTGGATCGATGCAGTCCAGGGCTTGAAGGAGCTCAGAGAACGAGCTTCAAGTACAGAAAGGCAAAGTGGGAGAAGGTGCTGCGCGGCATGGAAAGAAGGAGACTGTTTGCCCCCCAGGAGGCTGTGCTCCCCACTGCCGTGCAGAGCCGAGCAGCCCAGGGCACGCCTGCAGCGCGCCTGCTCTTCTGGAACGGCACACTCCTGGTGGCCCTTGGTGCAAACGCGTGTCCAACCCCCGAGTCACAGCTCCTCAGGTGCTCGCCCAGCGCTTCAGGCGCATTGTACAAAGGGCAACGGGCTCGCGCAGGCACTCTGGTGTTTGCCTTCCCGCATGCAGTCGAGGCTGTGCACCCGCACCGCAAGGGCGAGGCAGACATTCAGGAGTCCATCAAGATATGTGGAACGGTCTTGATGGGCGTGGGCGCACTGTACTCGTGTGTCGGCGGTCAGAACCTACAGGCGCGCGCCTGCCTCTCTGCCACAGCCAAGCCTGCGCCCCTTTGCAGATGCAGGAGTGACCCGCAAGAGCCCACGGCCGCTCACGGTGCTCCTCCTTGCGCAGGAATACATGTTCGGCCTGCTCATGCACCGTCTCGTGGCGGTGCCCCTGCTGGGCTTCTGCGTGCACTTTGGCAAGATTTCCGCCATGGAGCTTTCCGTGCTGCTCAGTGTGGACACCGTGGGCGCGGTCGCAGCGCTGGCGCTCCACCGGCGCGATCTGCGGCGCGCGCGTGTTGGCAAGAGCCTGTAACAGCTGGAAGCGAGCCGTCTGGTCTCTTCCTGGCCTCAGTAGGAAAGGCTCCGAGTGCGCTAAGGGAGGCTCCTGCTCCGAAGCCCCGCGCAAGACCTGAGAGGCCAACTTTGAATCATCCAAGACCAGGTCCGACATAGCTGGCCCACCTGGCCAGACCGATTGGAATGAAGGCCGTGCTGAGCCCGCCAGGCAGCGGCTGCCTGCCGGGCGTGCCGGGCCTGGCGCCCCCTGCGCAGCAGGGTGTCCTGGCGCTGCGCGCATCATGCCTGTCACTGCTGATCTGCGACGCGCGTGCGGGGCTCACGCTCGCCGAGGAGGCGTGCGACCTGGAGGAGCTGCACATAGACATCCTGTCCCCGCAGCAGGCTGAGACTGCACTGCTGGCGCGCTCGCTGCCCGGACCTTGGCCGGCTGCACCGTCTCGTACCTTGCTGCGCAGCTTGCGTAGGACTGCGCCTGCCTGCTCCCCTTGTAAACCGTCCCCTTGTAAACCGCCCGACCAAGGCCTTGCTTGCAGCGTTGCGCTCACATGCTTGCACCTTGTGCCGGCTTCGGCGCTTGGTGAAGCGGCTCCGCGGTGCGAGCTGGCACACGCACGCTCTGCGCCGCCGGCCTGGTCGCTCTCGCGAGCTTTATACGCCGCTGCAGCTCTCCGAGGGCGTGCAGCGCCTGCGCACTTCAGGAAGCTGCATGCGCCAATCACCGCCACGCTGCTGAGCCAGGCCGGCAGGCCGCCAGCAGCAACCCGCCACGGTCAGCGGGCGCTTCTAGCGGTTATTCATGTAGGCACAGCGCATGCGCGCAGGCCGGGAAGGGGCCGGCGGTGTTGCTGTGGCTGGAGGAGGCCGCGGTGTGCGCCGGCCACGGCCACTTGCACCTATCCTACAGGTGCGGGGTGCGGCCGGGTGTGCGAGCGCGAGTTGCCTTTAAGTGAGGCCTTACCTCATGATCACACTGCGCCATCCAAGGACCCCGGGGCGGCGCAAGAGCGGCCTGCGTGCACTCAACCCCTTGCGACTCACGGCACGCAATGCGCTCACACAACCGAAATTCACAACCTTCATCACCCTCTGCCGCCCTGCATCCTCATCGTCCAAGCCAAAAAAACCTGCCCTGCACAAGGGCGTCTTGTCGGGATGCAAATCGCGCAACCGGCAGCCCGCCAAGGCCGCAGCCGCCGGCACGGCGGGCGGGTGCCCCCTGCCGCTCTGCGCCCACTGCCGTTGCGCCCGCCGCCCATTCGTCCTTTACTTAGCATCACACCGCCACGGACAGGGGGCGACCTCGCGCGCGCAGGCTTGCTGGCGAGGTGCGCAGCGTGCAGCTGCCGGGCCCGCCGGCGCGCGTACGCCGCCTGGGGAGCGGCGCGGCGGGGCGCGACGGCGCCGCCTGCCGCGTGCTGTTCCCGCCGCGGCAGTGCCGCGCGGTGCTGCGCGCCGCGCGCCAGCTGGTGCCGCAGCTCGCGGCCGCGCTCGCGCACGCGGAGGCCGCGCCGCCGGGCGCGCCGGGCGCGCTGCTCGCGCCCGCGCACCAGGCGCGCCGCTGTGCTCATCGTGGGGCCGATGTGCCAGCACTACAAGGCTGGCGGGCGCACCGATGTGGCCTCAGGCAGAGAGCGGCTTGCATGTCATGTTCGCAGTTGCCTGTGCCTGCACGGGGGCATGGAAAGGCCAGTGGGGCCCTGAGCACGCTGCTCATCCTCGGACACCAGGCGCGCCGCTGCGGCCGCTCCAGCACTGCCTTGAGGAGGCTGCTGGCCCGGGCCCCTGGACCATTCCTCGCTGCGCACTGCCCACGCGGCCCTGAGCGCACCCCCCGTGCAGGGCTTCATCGTGAGCGCGCCCGCGGCCGCCGATTTGGGCGCGCCGCCGCGGCGCGCGCTCGTGGCGGTCGACGCCGCGCACGGCCGCCTGACGCTCGCGCCGCTTGCGCCGGACGGCTGCCTGCTCGCCTCGCCCGCGCCGTTCGCGTCGCTTCCCGCGGCGCTGGCTGCGCTGGCCGGGGCGGAGGTGGCGCGCCGCGGCGAGGAGGACAGGAGGAAGCGTAAGCGGTCCAGCGTGGTCCCGCTGCCGGCCGAGCTCGCAGCGGCCGCAAGCGGCTGCTCGGGCGGCGAGCCAGCGCGCGGTGGCGCCCTCGGCGCGCATGCGGGCGTCCTGGCCGCCCCGGCGGCGCCCGACGATGCAGGTGCCGCTCTGCGCCGCCAACACGCTCTTGCTGCCCGGCGGTTGCCTGGCTGCACACCGATGCTCGCCTGGTCCTGGACGCGTGTCACTGGCCTGCAAGGGCTCCTACAACCAGAATGGCAGTCTGCTCAGTTGTGTGGTGGGTGGCATGGGTACTCTCAGGGCGCACCATGCGGCGAAGCATTGCCGGAAGAGCGTCTGTCTCTGCGTGCACATGCGGCCACGTGCGGCAGCCTCAGCAGGCCCTGGCTGGCGCAGGCGCGGCGGGCGCTGCGCGCGCGCCCGCTGGCGCGGCCGCCGCCGTCGCGGCCGTCCGCAGCGGCAGCGCGCCGGAGCGGGCGGCCGCGCTGGGCGCGCTGCAGGCCGCGGCCGAGCGCGGCGACGGCGGCGACTGGGCGGCCGAGTGGCTCGAGCGCGGCTGCATGGAGGCAATTGTGGACGCGGCTGGCGCGGCCGACGCCCGCACCGCGGCGGCCGCGGCCGCCGGCGCCCGCCCCGGCAGCGCAGCGGCGCACGAGGTGCAGGCGCTGTGCGACGCGGCGGGCGCGCTGCTCGCGGCGGCGCCCGCCGGCGGCGGCGCGCCGCGACGCGCGGTTGCGATGCTGCGCGACGCGCTGGAGCGGGGCGGCCCGCGCTGCGGCGCGGCCACGCTGCGCCTGCTCCTGGCCGCGCTGGACGCCCCAGCCGTGTGCCGCGCGGCCATCCTGGCAGGCCTGGGCGCGGCGCTGGCCGCGCACCTGCGGCGCCTCTGGCCGGCCGCGGCGGCCGCGGCGGCGCGGCGGCCACCGCCGCACGCACCGCAGGCGGCGCCGCTGCCGGGCGCCGCCGAGCGCGGCGGCTCGCCCGTCAGCGCGGCCATGGCGGGCATACCTGAGGCGGCGCACGCCCTGGTCGTCCCTGGTCATTGTGGGCACCCAATTGCGCGCTCGGTGTCCCTGGGCACATATGCTCATGAGGGCCACGCGCAGCGGGTGCCTCCGCCCTCGCCGCCGCGCGCGCCGACAGCGCTGCTCGCTTCCCCGGCGGCCACTCGGCTCGGGGGTCCAGGCCAAACCGGGTCCCCGCTGCCGGCGGGCAGCCGGCCGCGCTCCGCGAGCACGCCAATGCGCGCGGCGGCCGTGCCGCGGCTGCCACTCGCTGCCTGCGGCTCGCCCGGGACCCTGGCCCTGACCCTGACGCGCGCGACGCGGCGCGACGCCGCCGCGCGCGGCGGCGGCGCGCCGCTTCTGCCGGGCGCGCTGCCTCATGAGACGCCGCAACGGTGGGGCGGCGCTGGCGCCAGCGCGAGCAAGCCTGTGCGCTCGCGGGGAGCACGCCTGACAGCAGCAATCATTGCTCTTGAAGCCCGCCACTTGTATGGGCTGCGAGCATTTGACAACACACTGGCGGCATGGATTGCACTGGAGTGGCATGCGACCACCATGTAGCTCACACCCGCCTGTTCCACAGGTCAGGCTGCTCGGCTGAGGCACATAACCTTCAAGTGTTGCTATTCTTGATGTTTTGCTTGTTAACCACAGCGGCGCCGCACTCGAGCACCACGCCGCCGGCACGACGGCCCCAGCCGGCCCAGTCGAGGCGGCACGCCCGGCGCAGGCCGGCGCGCTGGCGGAGGTCCGCGCGCTCGGCGCCGCGCTGGGCGAGTGCGCGGCGGCGGCCGACCTAGCGGTGCTGGCGGCGCAGCGGCGCAAAGTGGCCGCGGCCGCCGCGCGCCCCGCGTCCGGCCGGGCGGGCAGCGGCGGCGCCTGGCGCGCCGGCCACTCGCGCAGCCCGTCGCTGGACGCGCACCGGCTGCAGCTGAGCCCGGGCAGCATGGATGGCGCGACGCCGCGGCGGGCCGCAGACCCTGCGGACAGGGTCTCGCCCGGCGCTGGCGGGCGCGCGCCCTCGCGCATGGCCGCCCTCCGCGGCCTGAGCCCCGCCCCGCCGGCCGTGGGCGATGCCGGCGCTGCATGCGACCCGCTCGCAAGCATGCGCTTGGGGCCCAGCGCGGGGCCTGCGGCAGAGCAGGGCTCTGTGAGCGGCGGTTCTGCACGCGGCGCGGACCAGGAGTACGGAGGGCTGAAAACCCTGGAGACCGCCTCCGAGGCGGAGCTCGTCCTGCACGCGCTGCTCGCAGTGGCGCCGCTGGCCGCCCCGGACCCTGCTGCCAGCCCTGGCGCATCCGCTGCGCCGCTGCTCGCCGCGCTGCTGGCCGCCCAGCTGGTCGCGTGCGCGGAGGGGCAGGTGCGTGCACCACAAGATTTGTAAAAGTCGCTTGTCTCTCGAGCAAACACTGGCATGGCGCCGATGCGCATGGGCAGCGAGCGCACATGCTTTCCGCCCTGTCGCCCTGGCTACTGACGCTCGCGGCCACAGGCGCACCGTGTGCCTCGTGCCCGGCGCCGATGGTACTTACAGTGCTGCGACCATGCCGGGGGTCGCCGTGAGTCCACCTGTCGACAGCGGCGCCTGCGCGGGGCGGGCGTGCAGGCGCAGGAGGACTCCGCCGCCCGCAGCGCCGCCATCATGCTGCTGCACTGCTGCGCCGCGCCGCTGCAGCCTGCGGCAGCCCTGCTGCTGCTGGCCCCGGGCCCGGACCTGGCAGGGCCCGCGCCGACTGCCGAGGCGCCCGCCGCACCGCGGGACCCATCTGGCTTAGCGGGAGAGTGGCAGGGCGGGCCAGGGTTGGGGCTGCAGGCAGCCGCCGCGTGCCCGCCAGCCGCACAGCGGCACGTGCTGGCGGCGGCCGCGGCGCGCGCGCTGGACGCCGCGCTGAGCGACTGCGGCGACTGGGCCGCCTGCCAGGTGCGCGCGCACGCGCTGCCCGGCCCTGCGGCAGTGCCCCACGGTACCCAGTCTGGCTCCCTGAGTCCAGGCATCCATGAGACGGCGCCGTACGCTGCCTGCATGATGCTGCTGGCAGGTGGTGCATTCGTGCATCAATACCAGGCCGCGCTTAACCGACTCCTGCGGGCGTGCGGCTGCCCGCGCGGCCGGCCGCCTCTGCGGTTTCAGTGCGCACGCTGGAAGCTGCCACCATTGCACACCGCCAACCCCGCGCCCCACCCGCTGATCGTGCAGGGCCCGCGCCGCGCCGCCGCGCTGCTGGAGCTGCTGGCGGACTACACGGCCGCCGCGCCGGCCGCCTCGGCCGCCGCCGCCGTCGCCGCCGCCTGCGCGCCCGCGCTGCGCCGCGCGGCGGCGGCCCTGGCGCGCGCCGGCCCGCCGGCCGGCTGGACGGCGCCGGCCGCCGCGCTGCTGGCCGCCTGGCTGCGCCTGCTCGCCGTGCTGGGCGACCGCTGCCAGGCGCGCCGCCCCGCAGTGACGAGGTGTAAGCAGGTGTGAGCAGGAATGGCAGGCTCGGGCTGGGTCAGTCCTGGGCCGCAGGCCACAGTGACGGCGCCGCTGCCTGGCTGGCTGCGGCGGCCGACGCCGCAGGTGCGCGGCTGCCATGTGGCGACCACGCGCGCGCATCCAGCGTCACACACAAGGGAGTCGTGCGTGCGGGCGCGGCAGGACCCCGCGTCCGGGCGCGTGCTGCTCGCGCTGCAACTGGCCGACACCGAGGCCGCGAGCATGCTGGAGGCCTGCGCGCGCGCGGCGCTGCAGCCGGGCACCGCTGCCGCGCCGGCCGCGGAGCCCGACGCGGCGCCGGCCGGCCCGGGGCCGGCGATCCGCGCGCCGGGCGCGCGCCTGGCGCTGCTGCATGCGTATGCCGCGGCCGCGCGGCTGGCGGCGCGGCTGCCCGACACCCGCGAGCGCCCCGCGCGCATGCCGCTGGAGCCGTGCGGCCCGAGCGCGGCGCGCGGCGGCGACGTCATCATGGCCGCCGCAGACCGGGGCGGCGGCGCCGACGGCGCCGGCGGCGCCGCGGCGGGCGGCGCGCGCGCGGAGGCTGCGGCGGGGCTGACGCGGCGCGGCGCGCTCGCCAGGCTGGCCTTCCTCGTGGACCCGCCGCGCGGCCTTGTCGGGCGCCTGCTGGAGGCGGTGCGGGCGGCGCAGGGTTTGGCCGAGGCAGGGTTTGGCCTGGACAGGGTCTGGCCAGGCCGGGATGCGCTGCACAGCCGGCGGCGTGTCTGGAGGAGCCCGCCATGCTCCCAGCTCCTCATACCCGACTCGTCGGCCCATGCGCACGCTGTGCCGCAGGGGCGCGCGCTGACGCCAGCGGCGCCGGCAGGGCGGCGGCGCGCCGGGCGAGACGAGCGCGCTTGCGGCGGGCGCGCTGGCACTGCTGGCCGCGGCCGCGGGCGCGCCGGGCAGCCCGTGCGCGGACGGCGCGCCCGCCGAGCAGCTGGTGACCATTCACTTCCTGGCGTTCGCGCGCCTGCTGGCCGCGCCGGCGGCCGGGCCGCCGCCCGCGCAGTGCCGCCTGCACCTGCAGGCGCGCGCCGCACCCCGGCTCAGGAGCCTGCAGGGCCTGGGCCGGCCCGCTGCCCATGCGCCAGCACGCGGCCTGGCCGCGCGGCCCGCGTCCGCGCAAGTACTGTGGGCTCGCTATGCACGCCCTGCAGCTGCCTCTGCCTGCGACTGGCAGGAGCACGCCGGCTGGGTGCTCAGGCTGCCTCCTTAACTGCATACTGCATGCTGCGATGTCGTCTGGCGGCAGAAACAGCCCTCTGGTTATCGTCATCCCGTCTTTGCACTGACTGCACTGCGTTCCTTCCGTTTCATATCCTTAAAGCTATCATACCCTACTCTTCCCATACACCCTGTCTACATGTGCGCAAGCAGATTGCCGGCGGGCGCAGGTGCTGCGCGCGCTGGCGCGCTCCCGCGCGCCGCGCATCCGCCGGCGCTTCCTGCAGCTTGCTGTCGCCGATTTTCTGGGCCGCGAGATCGCGCTGGAGCACGACGCGTGCGCGGGCGCCGCGCGCGGGCCCGCCCGCCTCGCACACTCCGGCAGCGCCGACTGTATGGCCGCCTCGCCCGACCGCACACCCCGCCACCGCAGCCGCGGCAGTGGCGGCGGTACCCAGGGCGCCCGCGGACCCTCTGATGCGGCTTCCGGGAACCCTGACGCGGCGGCAGACGCATGGCCTAGGTCAGGCCGCGCGTCCGCGGCGTCCGCCTCGCCACTGGCCGCCGCCGCGGCCGGCGGAGCGGCGGCGGGCGCGACAGACCCAGGCCAGGGCGCACGGTCTGGGCCGCGGCGGGGCGCGTCGGGCGGGCGCGCGCCGCGCCCGCCGGTTGCGCCGCCGCGGCCGCCTGCCGCGGCGGGCACCGGCCGGGTCCCGCCGGGCTGCTCAGAGGCGCCGGATGCGGGCGCGCTGTCGCAGGCCACCTCGGACGCTGACTCATGCAGCACAGACCCCGACTCGGACTCAGACTCAGACGCTGGCTTGGCGCCGAGCCGGCACTGCCTGGTGCGGGACGTGCGGCCCGGGACGGGTGCGGCGCCGGCGCGGCCGTTGCGCGTGCCGGCCATCGTGTGCCCGCAGCCGTGCAGCAGCAGCTGCTCGGAGGCGGGCAGCGAGGCGGGGATCGGGCGCAGCGCCGACGCCACGGAGCCGGCGCCCGGCAAGGCCGCCCTGTTCCCGGCGCGCTCAGCGCGCAAGTTCGCGGACGCCGGCATCGGCGCGCGGCCCACGATCGCCGTGGCGGCGAGCAGCGCAACGGCCGCGCTCGGCGCGGGCGCCGGCGGCGCACCGGCGCTCGTCATCCCGGCCGGCTTCTGCTTCACCGGCGACGTGGACGAGGACATCGCGGCGCTGGAGGCGCTCGAGGGCGACCTGTCCGCGCCGCCCAGCCCGCGCAGCACGCCGCGCGAAGCCCTACCCTTTGGCCCCCCCAGCGCCCTGGACTGGGACCCGGACCGCGCGCTCAGGGCCCCGGTGCCGCGGCTGGGCGGCCTGGCGCGCGCGGGGTCCGAGCCCTGGGGCAGGGCCGGCAGCGGGGACGGGCCGGGCGGCGCGGCGCCGGCGCCGGCGCGCGCCGCGACCGCGCTCGACCGCGTCCCGCGGCTGGCGCTGCAAGGGTCGCTGCTGGGCACGCCGCCGCCGCGCCAGCCGAGCCCCTGGGCGCAGGCGCGCCCGCCCGCGCGCGCCCATGCGTGGCCACGCACCAGCCCGCCCGGCTGCTTTTGCCTGACCATGAAACCCAAGCTTGACATCAATCCACTCCCAGCGAGACCCACAGAACAATCGTACGTGCGCTTGCATACTTGGGTGGCCACAATGCATGCTGTGACGCGGCTGGAATAGGGGAGTGCATGTCGTGGCGCGCATGCACCCTTACCCTATCCCGAGCTGATCGCAGTGGAGCTCAATGGCCTAACGCTGGGCAGGATGCAGGTTGCGCTCTGCGCGTGCACCCAAGGTGCCCTCAAGCATACCCTAGGTGCCCCAATGCTGCGCAAGAGCGCGGCGGCGCGCTGACCGCGCTGGAGCGCACCGGCCGCGCGCTGGGCAGCATGCAGGTTGCGTCCTGCGCATGCCACCTGGCCCTACATCACATGCACCAATGCTGCGCAGGAGCGCGCCGGCGCGCTGACCGCGCTTGAGCGCGCCGGCCGCGCGCTGGGCAGCATGCAGGCCGCGCTGGAGGAGCGCGGCGCGGCGGCCACCGACGCGGGCGGCGGCTGGGGCCCGGGCTGCGCGGCGCCGGACTTCGAGTCGGAGCGCGCCGCGCGGCCGCTGTACAGGGACCCCGTCCTGCACCTCACGGCGCGCGCCACGCTCAGAGAGCGCTGCTCTAGTCTGGCGGGTGGCGGGCGAGCGAATCGGTCGCAGCCGCGGCCAGTCTTGATGCTCAGCTGCCAAAATCTGACAAGGTCGTACGAAGCTCATTGCGCGGCTGCACTGGGGGGCAGCCATCACCCCCCGTCGACCGCTGTCGCAGCTGAGCGCCGCGCCGGGGCGCGCGGCCCAGGCCTGCCGCGCCCGCGCGCCGCGCACACGCCCCGGCGCCGCACGCAGTCGCCGGGCCCGGCTGCCTGCAACGGTTGTAGGGTACAGTTAAGCACCTAGGTACCCTACCCTAGCCCTGCCCTACCTCGCACGCGCAGGCGCTCGAGCTGCTGCTGGAGCTGCTGCTCGCCGGCGCCGACCGGCTAGACCCCGCGTACGCGCCGCCGGCGGCCGCCGCGGCGGAGCGGGCCGCCGGCGCGCGCGCGCCCGGCCTGCCGCGCCTGCTGGCCGCGCACCTGAGCCACGGCGCCAACGCGGCGCTGCTGCCGCCGCTGCGCGCCGCCGCGGCGCGCATCGGCCCCGGCGCCGAGCGGCTGCTGCGCCTGACCTGCCGGCTGCTGTTCCCGGGCGGCCTGTACGCGCAGCGCGCGCGCATCGCGCGCGGCGCCTATGCGCAGGCGCGGCCCGCGCCGCGACAAGCGCGCTTGCTGCAACGCATGCTCAAACCGGGCGATGTAGTGTGAAATGGCTGCTGCTTGCGCCGTGACAGCACAGCGCCGCCTTGCCCGAGCGTGCTCGAAGCTTCTCCGCGCTGCACTAAGCACTCGATTGCATGCGACTTTGGTCGTGCGCGCATGATCGTAGCCGCTTGGCAGACGGCACGGGGACGCGCAGGTCTTTGGCTGCCGCGTGGCGGGCGGCCGCGCGGGCGACGGCGAGGTCGCGCTCGAGCTCCGCAACTTGCATGAGCGAGCTCGGCTTCACCAGGAGCTGCGGGCGGGCGCGCAGGTGTTTGGCTGCCGCGTGGCGGGCGGCTGCGCAGGCGACGGCGAGGTCGCACTCAAGGTCCTCGACCTGCCCGCGGCCGCGCACGACCCCTGCCTCTACGTGCGCGCGCCCAGCCCGCCTGCTCTATGCATGCATGCATCGGCAGCGGGCTCTCCTGCACAGCCCCGCCCGCGATACACCCCTGCCAGCATGCACGCGCACAGCTCTGTTACGTGCAGGGCCGTTGCAGGGTGTCTGCATGCACCAAGCACGTCACATAGGTCAGGCCGCCGCGAGCCTGCAGCCTCGGCATTTCTTCACGCCGGTAGTCCTGCAAGCTGCGCAGCCCGGCCGGATGGCGTGACGGGCCGCGCTGCGCTCATGCAGCAAAGCGGGGGCGTGTCACGCAGGGGACCTGTTCTCTGAGGCAGCTGTCCTGGAGCGCCTGCGGTCTTGCCCTACGTGAACCTATCCAGTGAGACACACCGGAGCATGTCGCGCAGGCGGACCTCTTCTCCGAGGTGGCCATCCTGGAGCGCCTGCGGCCCAGCCCCAGCGTTAGCCGCCTGCTGAGCTACGGCGTGGAGGCCGACTCCGCGGTGCGGCCCGCAGCGGCCGCTGCTCTATAGCAGCTTATGCTCAATTTGCCTGTTATAGCACTTGTGTGAGGGTGCGGCCCGCGACACCGCATGCCTGTCCTGCATTCCATTGCAGTGCGTTTTAATGCATCACTGGCGGCCTGGCGCGGCGCGCAGCCAGCTGGCGCAGTGAAGCCCTTGCGCCCACCCCGCGAGCTGCCTGCTGCCCAGAGTGCAGGCTCATGCACTGCGCGGCCGGGCCCGGCGGCGGCGCCTGGTGCAGCAGGTGCTGGTCGGTGCGTGGGCATCTGGCCGATGACTGGGCACGTCCATCGTGCCCCTGCGGGCGGCGGCGACGCCCGGCGTCGCGCGAGAGCGCGCAGGTGCTGGTCATGCGCCGGTACCCGGCCTCGCTGGCGGCCTGGCGCGCGGCGCTGCCGGCCGACCCGGCGCCGCAGCTGCGCCTGTACCTGCGCGTGTTCGCCGCGGTGCTCGCCGCCATGCAGGCGCGCCGCGCACGGCGCATGCCAGATGACAACCAACCACTGCCCTGGATATGTATATATAACCCCGAGACATACACAGAGCACAGAACGGCGACGAAGCCGCCAGAGGGCATGTGCGGCGAGCAGCAACGGCACGTCATCCTACCACGGGCATCTTACCACGATTAAGCATGCCTTGCATCTCGAGCAGTGCTGCGCAACAAGATATGTGCAGGCTAGCGCTGACATGATGGTGAGGCAATGCTGTCACAGGGGACTCGACCCTGGCTGCGTGCAGCAGACGCGGCGCTGCTTGCGCCTCACCTCTCCAACGCCAATACCACTAGCTTTACCCTGTGTGCAGGGCCTGGCGGCCGCGCGCGTGGTGCACTACGACCTCAAGGCCGACAACGTGCTGCTGGAGCCGCTGGGCGCGGGGCCCGGCGGCGCGGCCGTGCTGTGGGCGCCGCCGGCCGAGGCGCCCGCCTTTCGCGTCGTGCTCGCCGACTTTGGCGAGAGCCGTATGTTCGAGCCGGCGGAGGCGCCGCTGACGCTGCGGTGCGCCGCCGGACCCACTCCTGCCCTGCCGCGGCGGCCTGACAGGGTCGTGTTGGGCGGGCGCGCGCCGGCCACGCCGCGAGCAAGCCGGCGAGGGCCTGCGCGCGAGCCGCGCTGTGGGCTGAGTTGTTCGGGTTGGCCTGCCAAGGGCCCGCCCTGGTAATTCGGCAGGCTCTGCACACCCTCCCTCGTGCCTCTCACTCAACCCTACATTGTCCATCCCTACTTCGGCAGGTGCTGCACGCCCTGCTGGGGCGTCAGACCCTGACTCTGGTGCTCCGAACAGAGAGTTGTTGAGTACCCCTGGGCGCCGCTGACGCTGCCGGCGCCGCGCGCAGCAACCGCGGCACCGAGTTTGTGAAGAGCCCGGAGATGCTGCTGGTCGCCGGCGCGGGCCGCCGCGACCGCGCCAGCTTCGACCGGCGGCGGCGCGAGGGCGCAGGGCCGCCGGCCGACGCCTGGGCTGCCGGCTGCCTGCTGTTTGAGCTGCTCGCGCGGTCGCTGCTGTTCCAGGACGCCGACTGGATTCGCTTCTTCATGCGCGTCACGCAGCACGGGCAGGCGCGCCCCTGGGAACCTGACCCTGACCCTAGACAGGGTGCGCCATCCTGACAGGTCTGTGCTCACATGCGCGGCCGGCACGCCGCTGGCTGCATGCGTAGCAGGCCCACAAGCTCAAAGTGGTGGCTCGTGCTGACTGTTCCGCCGCCATGCATCATCGAAACAGGCTTCACACGGCCGCAAGATCCGGCCGCCACCGCCGCGGCTGGGTGCGCCGGCGCCGCCGCATATACAGAGCCGCCGGCGCCTGCTGGGGCAAGCACGTGTCGCGTCGGGCGGTCGAGGACCCGGGCCGTGACCGCGCGCGCAGGAGCTGCTGGCGCCCGAGCGGCGCGCGGCGGTGGCGCACCTGCCGGGCGTGCCGGAGCTGCTCGAGTTCATGCTTGTGCGCGACCCGGCGCGCCGGCCGACGCTCGGCGACGCGCTCGCGCGGTGCGCCCGCCGTCAATTGCTGTACAAATGTGCCTTGCCAGGCCCACAGGACCTGACGTAACCATTGCTAGCACTTGCTGTTGCGCTCTTTTGGGCGCGTTTGCGGTGCTGAATCTTCCTTGAATCTGCATGTCCCTTGGACAAGCTTCAGCGGGACGAGCATGCTGAGACCTTGCTCAGTCAGAGCTCACCTCCACATGTCGCTATGTCGCCCCGGTCAAGGCACATTGCTGCGTCGCCAACACGGGGCCCCGCAGGGTCAATGCCATGCTGGAGGGACGCTGGGGGCCGCTGCCGGCGTACGTGCCGCCGCCCGCGCCCGCGCACGCCGCGCGCACGCCGAGCGCCAGCGGCTCCGCCGCGTCCCCGGCGGCCTGCGCGCCCGACGAGGCGCGGACGCCGCCCAGCCCGGCGTCCGATGCAGCGCCGGCGCCGGCGCCGCCGCCCGGCGCGCCGCCCGGCGCGCCGTGGGCGGCGCCATGGGCAGCGCCCGACCAGGCGTGGGACGCCGCGCGGATGCCGCATGATGTGCTGCTGACGCCGGGGCCGCCGAGCGACGGCGGGAGCAGCGCGGCGGGATCCGGGGCGCTGTACGGCGTCGCGGAGGCGTACCTGCGCGCGCTGACGCTGGTGGGCGCCGGCCTCGCGCTGGGCGGCCTGGACGCGCTGGCCGAGCCGGGGCCGCTGCGCGCGTGCGGCGCGGCGCACGTCGTCCTGCTCTGCGGCGAGGCGCGCTCGCGGGCCCCGCAGCAGCGCGCCGCCGATGCGTACGCGCGTGCAGCTCATGTCAGCTGTAGATCAGAGTTGCTCTGCACGCTCTGTCATACTGGCACGCTCTGCACCCACACTTGCCCGCTTCACAGGCACATACAGGTACAGGCACATGAGCACCAATGGTGCAGCCGCGCTCAGCATGCATGAAAGCCGCAAGCAAGGCCGCCGGCCGTCCGTGCGCAGCTGGAGGCGCCGGCGGACGGCGGCGCCGGCGCGCCCGAGCGCCTGCTGGCGGGCGTGCTGCCGCACGCGCCGCTGCTGCGCGCGCTCGCGACCTGCACGGCCGCGGAGGCCACGTGCCGCATCGTCCCGCTCGGGCCCTTGCCCGCCGGGCCGGTGCGCCCGCCTAGGCCCTCCGCGCTGAGCCGCTCTTGCGGGTCCGCTCGGGCGCCCGGGTGGACGTGCGCGCGCAGCTGGTCGTGTCCCAGCTGCCAGGTCAGCGAGGGCTGCTCACTGGGCCCGCCCTGCGCTTGGCGCCGCCTGCGCCTCTGTCCCACACACCCAGGCCGGGACCTTGCTGACAGCAGGCTGGCATATTGTGAGAATCAAAGCTTCACCTGCTGCGCGACGACAGGGCGCCGCGGCGGAGGCCGCGGTGGCGTGCTTCGTCGCGGCGCTGCCGGCGCTGCTGCGGCACATCTCCGCCGCATGCAGGCCGGCTGTGCCCGCCTATACGCGAGGGGCGCTCCACGGCTCGTTGCATGAGGGGCTGCGCGCCCAAGCGCGGCCCACCGCCGCCCTCAGCGCGGGCGGCGGCGAGCACGCCGGGCCCGGCAGCGACTGCGGGGCGGCGGATGTCTCCCACGGCGACGCCCGTGGCCAGCGGCCCAGCGGCGGCGCAGAGCCTGCGCAGGGCGCCGCCGCTCCGGCGCAGCGGCAGCCGTCCGCGGGCGGCTGGTCGGTGCGGCACGGCGTGGCGCGCGTGCTGGCGGCCGTCGGCGAGGCCGGCAGGGCCGGCGCCAGCAGGGTGGGGCGGCGCGCGCGCCGCGCGCTCGCGCGCCGCCCGGAATCTGGTGCGGGCCCGGCAGCGCCAGAGGCCGTAGCGCCCGAGGACCTGGGTCAGGGCGGCCGCAGCACGGCCGCCGAACAAGCGGGCAGCGCGCGAGCGGAGGAGGCCGGCACCGCGCTCCCGGAGGGTGGAGTCTCCACCGGGTCCGGGCTGGAGGGGCTGCACGAGGCGGCGGCGCCGGATGACCGGGGGGAGACGAGCGGGGGCGGCTGGGAGCAGGAAGCAGGGTCAGGGCTAGCGCCGAGCGCGCTGCGCGTGGTGCTCGCGGCCGCGGCCGGGTACGAGGGCGAGGCGGCGGCGGTCGCGGCCGCGGCGCTGATGCTGCTGACGCGCTGCGCGCCGCACGAGGCGCTGGCCGAGCTCGCGCACCGCCACAACGCGCTGCAGGCGCGCCCTGGCTGCATGCCGGGCGCCTGGGCTGCGCTCTCAGGGCGCCGATCAGGGCGCTGGCCCGGCGCCTGCGCAGCCCTGTGCTGCACGTGCATGCGCCTGCATGCCTGCACATGAGGTTTGCGGCGATGCTAGGCCAGTCCTGTCAGGCGCCGGCTCGCACCCGTGGCGCCCGTGTGCCATTCGTCTGCTCAACGCATGCACGCCTTCGCGCGCGCGCAGGTGAAGGACCACAACCGCGCGCAGCTGGCGGCCTGGGCGGCCGTGCGCGCGGCGCAGCTCGGCGCCCTCGCCGGCCGGCCGCTGCTGCGCTGCCGCTGCGGCGCGTGCGCGTACGCCGGCGCGGCGCCCACGGCGCAGGGCGCGGCCGTGCGCTCGCCGGAGCCTGCTTCGGGGCAGGGCCCTCCGGAGGAGCTGCGCGCCGCTGTGCAGGCCGCCGCCGCCCACGCCGCCGCCGGCGCGGAGGCCCTGACCTGGGCGCCCGTGCCAGAGGTGATGCCCCACATGGCGCTGTCACTCCTCTCTGTCTTGGCGCATGCCTGCTGATGATTGGCTTGCCGGAGTGCTGCAGGCCATGCGCGAGGGTGGCAAGGCATGCTTTTGCTCGCACGGCTACAGATGCTCATGTCATGTCAACACGAAGCTGTCACTGGGCGCTTCCCGGATTGCTTAGGACACATACTTTGCCCGCTCCTCGTCCTGCAAGGCCCTGGTTTCGCTTGCCATACTGTTCATGCGGGGAATGGGGTTCGATGCATGCCAACCCGGCCAGTCGTGCTGAAACAGGAGCCGCGCGGCAGGGCGCGCTGGCGGTCGACCCGCTGTCGCCGCTGGTGCCGCTGCGGCAGGGGCCCCCGTCCGCCTGCCACCCATCGGCCTGCCCGGCTGTGCCTGCCGCCGAGGCATACGCATGCGCGGCCTGCGGCTGCCCGACGCATGCGGTGGCCGGCAGCGCCGCCTGGGTGGTCACGAGCTGGGGCGTGGCAGGGGCGTAGCCTCGCGCAAGGCGCGCGTGCGCGGCGCAGCTCGGCTCGCGTGTGCATGAAGCCCGCTGTGTGACATGGCCTGCTGCGCCGCGCGCGCAGTGGGGTTGCGCATGGTAGCGTAGATGGGGGATGCATGTGTAGCAGCATGCTTTCAGGGGCCATGTCAGGGGGTAGCCATGCTTGTCAGAAACATGACGAGGCATTTGAAACTGCCTTGCTCTGCAGCTTCAGTTTGCTTCGTCCAGCTCCGTTGTAGTGGAATGTCTGCAGGTAGACCGTAGGTGCATTGTCCCCTTCTGTTGGGCTTTCTGGGTAGTGTTCTGCTTGCGTGCTGAGGTGGGTGTTAAAGAGTAGCCAAGGCGTGCTTGTTTAGGAATGCCTGTACCGTCCCAGCTTCACAAAGTGCAGTGTGGAGTGTAGGTACGCTTTTGCGAGCGACCATAAACTGCATGCTTGCAATGCGCAAGCAAAGACGCCAGGCGCGTTTCCTGCTGATGAGCCTTCTCGCACAGCGGTCACAGCTTGAAATTATAGCGCATAGCTTCATTCTTACTCGCATCCTTGCTGTCACCTCACTCTCCATACTCCTCTCTGAACATGTCATCATGTAGAGGCATGCGCGTCTGAAGCAGACAACCCATAGACCAAAGCAGGCTGGCAGTGTGGCAGCTAACTTTATTGTCAGAGGCAATTTGAAGACACGATGCTTTACCAATGTTGCTCGACAACAGTGCTGTGTCACACTTCGCTTTAGCACCTCCGCTTCAATGCATGCAAGCAGTGCCCCGACAGCCTATGCAATGGGGACCACTTTTGCGTGCGCGTGTGACTCCTTCGCTGAGGCTGAAGACGTGCCTGCAAACGCCCCGCGCGCCACTCATAAAACCCCGCTGACACGGACTGAGTGCCCCGTTACATAATGAGCACGAAGGGGGACAGGGGCAAAAGCAGGCTGCACCGACACGGCGTCGCTCAGGTGACACGCGAGGCCGACCAGCGTAATCATGGACTTGCCAGGATGCTTGCTCTTACCTGGCTTGTCGAACAGGCGGATGCCCTGGCCGGACTCGTCCACAGACACCACCTGATGCACGCGGCGCCCGTCAGGCGTCAGAAGCCAGAGAGGACACGAGCGGAAGGCCGAAGGCAGCACATGCGTCTGGGCCCCCCAGTGGCCCATGCCCTGACCGGCCCTGCTCGAAGGGGCCTGCACAGAGCAGGTCCCTCACTCTGCGTCGTGGCCTTGCAATCGCGCGGCTGTGCGCGCGCGTGCGCGCACTCGCGGCGTCGCAGCCCCCTGTCAGCATGCTTCTCTCCCGCAAAACAGCTCCAGGACCTGGAGACCCTGCAAGCCGCGCGCCTGCAGCACGAGGTCGCCGCGGTAGGACATGACGGCCACGACGTGCGAACCGGGCGCCACGAGGCGCCGCGCGGACGCGGCCGCGACCGCCTGCGCCAGCAGCGCCTCCGTGCCCGCGCCGCCGCCCGTCAGCGGCACGCCCAGCATCGGGATCAGGCCTGCCGCCGCCGCAGCAGCCGCTGCTGGCACGCACCGAAAATAAAATAAACCAAATACAGCCCGTGGCGAGCACAGTGCGCTCATCTATGGTGGCGTCTGCTTGCACTGGCACACTTCGCACATAGGTTGTCACCTTATGCCAACCAGACAAGATATGAGATTGCTCCAGACATTGCGAGTGGCCTGCTGGGTGCCTGGCAGGCATCAGACGTTCATATTGCTCAAGTCCATTGTGCGCACCGCGCACGAGCAGGCACTGCCGCGCGAGCGTGAGCGCGTCGCGCAGGCCGGCCGCGCCGGCGGCCGCCGTCGCGGGCACGACCAGCGTCAGGACCGGCGACGCGGGCCGGTACTTGGCCACCAGGCTGGCCGTGCGGCCGGAGGACGCATACGCCACGATCAGGCCCGCCTGCGGAACTCAACAGCTCAGGGTAGGGTCGAATGGAAACTCCCTAAGCCCCAGTGGAAAACGAAGAAGAGCGCTCATCGGGGGCTGCAGCAATGGCCTGGGCTGCGCAACGGCACCAGGCGGCACCGCACTTATGTGCCCGCAGCGCAACGCCTGCCACAGCCGGCACGCTTGCAGCCCACCCCAACGCGCTTGCATCGGCTGTGAGCTGCCGGCCTGTGCTCTGCCCAGCGCAGCACTCATCCCCGCAGGCTCCAGGCTTTACGCGACGCCCGCAACCCGAGCGCGGCGCGCGCCAAGGAGTCCACTCAGTAAGTGCTGTCCGTACCAACGGACGGCCTCAACCTGGGCAGCGAGGCTCGTTGGTCGCCAGCTATTGGATGACAGTGTGCCCTAACCCTAACCCCTACGCTGCGCGCGGCGCGCCTGGATCTTCTCGGCGACGCGCACGGCCGAGGACGCGATGCTCTCCACCTTGGACATGGTCGAGCCCGCGCCGGCGGCGGCCATGCTGCCGCCGCTGCGCACGCGCGGCAGGCTCCCGAATGACGACACCTGCGCACACGTGATAGGCTGAGGGTTGAGGCAGCACGCCCACAGGCGCACACCCAGCCAATGGCGCTCCAGCAGCTGCGCAAGCTCGCCCGCCGATCTGCATGGCTGCCTGCCCTGCACGGCATGCCTGCGCCGGACCCGCGTGTGCACTGCTTGCACCACACCGCATGGTGGAGCGCGCCCGCTTTCACTGCACGGTAGCGCGGAGTATGCGGTGCGACCTGTCCGCACGTAGTGCGCCCACTGTGTGGCGCACAAGCCATGGCGCAGCGTGCTCATGGGCCCCACGCATCGCCCGGAAGCGCCACACAGATGTACCACGCGCCAGCGGTAGGCCAGAACACACTACGGAGATAACCTAGCCCTAGCAATGTAAAAATTGTGGCAAACCCAGCCAGCAACTCTAGCTGGCCTGCGGGCACGCCGCCGGGCGGGCGGCCGCACCGCGTGCATGCTGCCAAAGTGCGCCGCGCCGCCCTTGGCGGGCATGCCGCGCGCCCTGGGCGAGCCGCTCGCGGAGCCCGGCTGCGCGGCGCGCAGCGCGGCCGAGGGCCGCGCGGGGTGGATGGGCGGCAGGCCGAGGTGGGGGGCCGGCGCGCCAGGGCCGCCTGCATGTACCGTCGCACGGTCAATGGCCAGTTAGTTGGTTGCACTCAGCCCTTACAATACTACTGCAGTTTTGCAACCGCACGCTTTACATTGAATGGCTGACCCTCATGGTATCCTCAGCAGCGTGTTGGAGGGCTTGCCAAGGTGCAGCCGGGTGACAGCGAGCGCAGCAGAGTTGGTGCCCCTAACTTGTAGGTGATCCTGTCACAGTGTGGACCTGGGCGGATGTGTGCTGATGCACCCGCCCAGCTCCACGCCATGACACGCTAGGAGCGCCAATTTGTGCTGCTATCGCTGTCACCCGGCTGCTTCAGCAGACATATCTGTACCCAGAAAGAGAGTGTAACAAGAGTGCCACCAAGTGATTACCGGCTAGTCCAAGCGGTGTGCAGCCGCACCCGACGGCGCGCCCGCCCCGTTGCCGCGGCTGCCCTCGCTGTGCGCCGTGCCCGCGGCCGCGCCATCGCCGCCGCCGCCGTCCCGCGCGCCCGGCGCCTGCGCCTCGCCCGGCGGCCCCGTGATGCCCGCGATGCCCGCCGCGATGGCGCGCGCCGCGCCGGCCAGCGTGTCCGCAGTGGCCGCCCCCGCAGCGGCGCCCCGGTCGGCGCCCCCCACGGCCGCCGCCCTGCCCAGCGGCGGGCCCGGCGCGCCCGCGCCCCCGGGAGCGTCCCGCTCGCCGGCGTCCGCGCCCTGCGTGAGGTCGACAGCGCTGGCGCGCGGCGACTCGCCGGGCGGCGACCCGCCGAGCGAGCGCGCCTCGGCGCCCTCCAGCGCGAGCGCGGCCGAGTCCTCCTGAGCATCCTCCTGGGTGCGCGGCACACGCGGACTGGTCGCCCGGAGGTGCCCGCAGCTCTCGGGTGTGCCAAACCATGCCGACGTCGCCGTGCACAACAAGCACTTGGGTGTCCGCTGCACCGCCTGTGCATGTGTAAAGGTCCTGTGAGACAGTAGCAGCTCCCCTGGGGCTCCCTAGAGGCAGGGCTGCCGGCAAGACGTATGTCACCTGAGCGCATCATCCTATCAAGCAACATCCGTGCTTCGCCCGCGCGCCGCCTACCACGTGACAGCAGGCGTCAGCGCCCGCCTCACGCAGAGCAAGGAAAAACACACACAGGCTTTCGCTGCGGCGCGGCGCGCCTGCATTGCGGCCTGCAGCAGGTACTCGAAGTGGTGCGCGTGGTCGAACACCAGCTCGGCCTGCTGCGCGATGGCGAGCACGGTGCGCACGCACTCCAGCGGGTAGCTGCCGCGCAGCGTCTCGGCGCCCAGCAGCACGGCGTCGATGCCGTCCAGCACCGCGTTGGCCACATCGGTCGCCTCCGCCCTGCGCGCGGGCCGCCGCTCAGCTTGAGGGTCCAGGGCGGTGTCAATCTGACTTGGGGCCCGATGACAGAGCGCTCTGTCCCCGTCCGTCGCCTTCGCCCTGCGCATGGGTCGCCGCTCAGCATGGAAATCTAGGGCAGTGTCAACCTGATACGGGGCCCGATGACAACAGAGTACGTCAGTTACGCGCAGCGGCCTGGCGCCCAGGAGGCAGCCCGTCGGCAGTTGGCCAGCACTGCGCTGACCGCACTCATTGCCATCGTCCCATGCGGGATGGTTTTCACACAGTATTCAGTCCGAGAGGCCTGACATATCTCACATATGCGGTAATGTCAAGTCGTGGCACTGAAAGGGCTGGCTGGCTAGTGGTACGGTACGGAGAACCGCTGCTTCTTCGTAAACGAGCTTTGCGCGCCGGTGAGACATAGGCAAGCACCCCCATGGCTCTCTACCACCGCTTCCCTTCCCGTTCGAAACCCTACACCATGCCTTTGCGCCCCAGCCGCGCACCGAGTGCAGCGCGGCGCGGCGACCATGGTGTCCACAACGCGCGTGATCATGACCGGCTTGCCGAGGAGATTGCACGCGGTCGTCGCATGCTTCTGCACGAGCGCGGTCTTCTCCGGCGCCACGTCCAGGCCCAGGTTGCCGCGCGAGAGCACGACGCCGTCTGCGGCCGCCGCGATCGCCTCGAAGGCCGCCAGCGCCTGCCGGTTCTCCACCTGCACGCCCGCCCCGCAGCGCGGAGCTCGGTACTAATTCAGCTATGACGAGTGAATGTCAGATAGGAATACATATAAATGAACGACACATGTTTGGACATGTGAGAACTGTTGGTGTTACAAGCCTGCATCACGCCGCGAGAGCTGCCCAGGCCCTGCATGCTGCAGGCACGGCGGCGGTGGCCTGCATCGGCACGGCAAGCGATGCTCCAGCGGGAGGTTTCCGTGGCGCCAGCGCACCTGTGGCGGCGATGCATGTACGGGTCATTGTCCGGCAGGTTGCATGGGCAGCATGGACCCTGCACTGTCTGGTTGAGGCATGCGGGCGCATGCGACTGGCTGCGCGTCCACATGCCATTGGCTGCGCACTACCAAGGCGCGCGCTTCTACAATTCTAGAATCCTGGAGTTCTAGAATGTTAGAAATCTTCAATCTCCAAGACAGGCACGCGGCGGGCGCGCCTTGGCGAGGATCTTGACGCGCTGCAGGCCGGCGCCGTCGAGCAGCGCACGCATCTCGGCCACATCGCTTTCACCGCAGGTGTACGTGAGCGCCACATAGTCGATCTCCACCTCCGCAGCGAGCTCGCGGATGGACGCAGCATCGTACGCGGTGATCGCGGGCAGGTCCGTCTGCGCGCGCCGCAGCACGGATTGCTGACTCCGAGGCTGTCACCAATAATGCTGGCCATCAGCTGTGCGATAGACAATAACCATGTGCAGATGCATGCACCATGTCTGTGGCCTGCCGACTGCTGGCGCGTCACGGAAGAGCAGCCAGGCACCCAACAGCCTGGGAGCAGCTGCACTGGCGGCCTTTTCCAGAGGCCCCTGCAGCCGCCACATGGCCTGCAGCGGCGGGCAGCTTCTCGCTCCTGTGCAGGACTGTCAAGCGCCTTGCAGCCACCCAGCAACACCTCGCCATGTGCAAACCTGCCCCAATTCGCAGGCATGCACAGACGCGCCTGTGTACTGGACATGGCCAAGTAACTGGCTCGAGTGCATTCGCCGTCAGCGGGCTGCCAGCACCGCATTGTCCGAAACATGTTTCAAGGGCTCTGCGGGTCCCGGGGGCGCGCCTGAATGCTGGACATGCCGCGCTCGTCGAGCTCAGAGTGGATGACCGTCAGCAGGCCGCCCAGCAGCGCGTCATTCTGCGCCACGCACACCACCTCCTGCCCGCGCACCTCTCGCACCTGCGCGGCCCGCCGCGGGTATCGGTAGGCAGCGCGCCTCATGTAAGACCGGGTTGCTGCCGATGCATCACACCCGTAACATTGCTCAGCGTTGTGGAATGTAAGCATGTGGCTGCCCCGCACGCAGGGCGCTGCCCTTTGCGAGGCTGGCCCGCAGCCAAGCGTCCTATTTTTTGTCGCAAGAGCGCTGGAGAAGGAAGAGTGCAGAACAGTGGCCATGCAGGACGCCGCATTGAGCCTGGCCAGGCTCCACTGGCGGCTGCCCGGCGACGTCGATACCGCCCTCGCAGGTCACATGTACTGCGTCTTGAGCATGTTCAGGTCTTCTTTGACGCAAACCCCGCCTCGATGATGCCCGGGTCTGTGAGCCCTTCTCCGTTGCCAGGACCTCACGCGGCTGCGGACGCGAATGCATCACTGCGCATGCATGAGGTCTGGTAACAGAGCAGTCCTCACCGACTCGGGCATCCTCAAGGCGGGCGTTTGCGTCAAGTGAACATGCTGAAGGCGCAGTACTATGTGGCCTGCATGGGCGGCGTCGACGTCGCCGGGCCGGCGCAATTGGCAACCGCCAGTGGAGCCTGGCCAGGCTCACCAAGGCGTCCTGCAGGGCCACTTTCCTTCACCCTCCCTTACCTATCCTGCGCTATTGAAACCAAATGAATAGCAAGCTTGGCTGCATGCCAGCCTCGCGAAGCGCACTGCCCTTCGTGCGGGGCAGCCACCGTGCTTGCGGGTAACCGCCAAGCTCACCCAGTCTCTTGGAAACGAAAGAATGACAAGCTATGTGTTGTATGGCACGCAAACAGGATGCATGGCCTGCATGTCATGCAGCATGGCCTGGGCTGCGAACTAGGTCTGACAGCCATTGCGCTCGCGGTGGCAACTCTGAGGACTGGCTGCCGCACACGCGCCGGCGTGCTGCAATACTAAGACTGCGTCAAACTACTTGGGGGGCCGACGCACCTCTGCGTACAGCGACGAGGCCTCAGCACCGTTCGTCAGGTAGCGCCCGATGAAGAGCTGGTCGCCCGCGCTGCACATGTGGGACGCAAATTGCTGCGCGCCGCACGCCGCCGCGGCTCAGCAGGGAAGCGCGTGAGCTCCCACGCAGGCTGCACTGCACCTGACTGGTATGCATTACTCTTTATAGGGAGCATGCAAGCCAGGGCGCCCATGCAAGAAAAGCAGGCCAGAGCATGGTTCGGGTCCGTGAGGCAGGTGGTGCGTGCCGGGTGGTTGATGGGCAGCAGGGTGGCGGTGGCGGTCGCGCTCTGGTCGCTCGTCACCGTGATCTCCTGGCCCGCCTTGATTGGGAAGTCCTGCATGTGCTCCGGCCATCCCTGCATGCATTGTACTGTCCAGGTCAGGGTCCCAGCGCGAGAAGGCTAGGCTGGAAGGCCGGGCGAGAAGGCCTATGTGGCAACAGGCACAAACTCAGGCTCTTCAGCTGCCATGCCTAGCCCGTATGCCAGCAAGAGTTGTGCTGTAGCACACAAACATCTCACGAGAGCACAGGTGATATGGGTGTACGGAGACGACAGTCGCCGCTACAGCGCAGCCGCCCTCCTTGGGGGCTTGAAGCGAAAATGAACAGGTGCAAGGACGAAGCAGGACAGCGCGCCTCAGAGTCGAGGGTGAAGGGCCGGCGTATGACGAGCTCGCGGCCCACGGTGTCCACAATGACCGCGCACAGCTTGCCGGTGGCCTTGCACGCCTCCGCCACGTTGCGCAGCGACTGCTTGTGGTACGCGACCGGGCCCCAGGTGAGGTCCACGCGCACGGCCGTGCACCCGGCCTTCAGCAGCTCCACCAGCGTCGCCACGTCCCGGCAGGGCGGCCCGAGCGTCACACAGACTGCGCAAAAACAGATGTGTGCTGTTGACGAGCTGCGACGCAAGCAACCACCGATAGCAGAGTCTGCTGGTCTACATAAGTGGGTCCCTCACATGACAGGACCTTAAGCTGTGCTTTTTAAGAGAAAGCTGTGCGGTGGCACTGTCATTTAACAGCAGCGCATACGCATCAACAATACCTGCGCTTTTTGCAGCTGAATAACCAGCCACTGGCTGCAACATGCACCCCGATGTCAGAAAGCGTGCTGCTGGCAACAAAGCAGGCACAGGCGAGGACCAATGATCATTGCATGCCAAGCATCACCTTTGGTGCCCGCGACATGTGGCGCCGGGCCCGCTGGTTCTAGTATTGACGGCAGGCTGATGTTGTCCAGGATGTGTGTTTTGACCTTGTTCGCCATGGCCGCAATGCCGTCTCCAAAGACAGTCAAAACAGAGAGGACTTCTGCCCTTTCAGTTGTGCCAAGCGAGAGGTGTTGCCCACTGCAGACAGCGGGCTCCTACCAATCAGGAACGAAGGGCAGGAGAAAGCTTGAGAAAGGGGGTCAGCAAGACCCTACTCAGCCACAGGTGCCCTGCAACTAGTTTACAGCATGCTGAGATGGACGCCAAGCACAACACCCGCGTCTGATACACAGATAAAGACACAATGGCCACACGTCGTGTCCATGCAGACAAGACAACACGTCCAACACGCTGGCATGTCATCCTGCACACCAAGGCTCATCCAAACATGCTGTCAAAGTGGGAGCTTCCGCCAGGCCCCGGGGGCATGATGTCGGGGTGCACGCCGCGGCCGCCCGGACCAGGCCCGCGGCGGAAGTCGTCCGGATTGAAGCCCTGCGTAAGAAATCATTGTCACCATGCAGTCTCCTTCCATGGTCAGTCCTGCCTAGTAATTAGCCTGACAGCGGGTTGCGTAGGTCACGCAGCCCCGCTGTTTCCGCAAGCAAGCTTGCCTGGAGAGCGAGCATCATGACATGTACCAAGTAGGTGACCTGCTGTCACCCGCCCAAGTAGGAACAGTTTAGCCACTTCTGTTTAGGCAAGGGCGCAGCACATGCATTTAAGGCACAAGGCGCACGTAGCGACTAAGAACAATCATACACCATGAAGAATGTGCCGCACGGCCGCGTTAAAGCGCGGAGGACACGTGCAATGAGCCAAGAACGCTCCAGCAACAGGCGTCCCCAACCAAACAGAGCTTAGGGCGCGTGCCGGCATGCCAGGCGGGCCGATGGGGTCCCATCGTGCGCCGGGCGGCATGAGCCCGCCCCCGCGCCCGCGGCCGACGCCCATGCGGCCGGCGAAGAGCGGGTCGTCGGGGCCGACATGCATGCCGCCGCCGCCGACGCCCGGCAGGCCGCCGCCGCCGCCGAGGAAGCCGGGCGCGCCGGGGATGTCGGGCGCGCCGGGCGGGCGCATGCCGGGCGGCACCACGTCCGCGCCGCCGGGCGGGACGCTTGGGCGCCACGGCCGCGCCGCTGCAAGCCCCAGGGCGAGATCAGGCGCCTGGCAACGCGAGGCCGCGGGGCTGCGACAGGCGCAGCTGCTGCTGTGAGGTGCGCAGCCCTGTTACAATGGCATGGTCAGGCACGGCCGTGCAGAGCCTGCAGCGCAACCCGCCCGGCTCACCCCACCATGCATGCACGGGCAACACAGCGCAGAACAAGGCACCTGGCCCGCAGCAGTATTGCCTTGGACATGTCCTGGCCGTGTCGGGCAGGAGCACATGGCGGCATGCTTCAAGGGAGCCGGGAGTGCACACCCAGGCCATCATCGAACTCCTCGTACGCGGGCGGCGGCGGCGGGCGCGGCCCGGCCGCCTCCTCGCTCGCGTCGGCCCTCAGCCTGCCGGACTGCGCGGCCTCGGCCTGGCCGCCCTTTGCTGCGCCCGCGCCCGCGCCAGCGCCCGCGGTGGCGGCGCCCGTGTAGAAGCTGCTGCGCAGCTGCGCCAGCAGCTCGTCCAGATTCTTGTACGCCTTGGCCACGTCCGCGCTGGGAGCTGCTGTGCGGGCACAGGATCTCAGCACCGGGCGCGTGTTCCTGCGCTGCGGTGTGCGTGCCGATGTCCCATGCTTTGGCTGCATAGACGTGCATCCAACCATGTGCCAGGCATCATCTGCCCTCTGACGCGACCCGGCCAGGGCGTGCATGCAAAAAGCATGCCAGCCTTGTTGCTGGCCGACGCGGCTGCCTGACATGTCCTCAAAACTTGCAATGTGCAAGGCGCGGACTAGCTGCTCGCGGCGCGGATACAGCACCATGCTGGCGCCGTGTGTGGTGCGCGCAGTGCACTGGCAGCGCGCGGCTGTGTGCGGGCAGCAGGGCGCCAAGCACCAGGCTCGTCAGTGGTGAAGCGCCGCGCGTCCAGCTCCAGCACCTGCGGCTCGGACAGCTGCCCCAGCGCCAGCCAGGTCACCACCAGCTTGTCGCCCATCGGCAGCGCCTTGAGCAGCACGGGGCCGCGCTTGCCTGTCGGTTTCACCACTACAACATCAGAGCCGTGGTACGTGGGAGGGAGCGGCGACGCCCGAGAGCCAGGGTCAACTCACACTAAGCGCGGCGCTGGCACGGCGCTGGCCCTTGTTGGAGCAGAGCAGGACGTGCGCGCCTGTGGTGTCTGCGTATAGGAATGCGTAAGTGTCTGGCAGCTCGTCGTTCCAGCCCTCTGGGCTGACCTCCGTGGCGTCGCCGGGCGGCACTGCGAGCGGGGATGCACTGGTTTGACATTAGCTAACATGTTGCCGGCACTTTTCACTGCACTATATGACGTGAACGGCTCACCTTCGCTGACCTCGTCCGCCTTTTTGCCGGTGGCCACCAGCTTATAACCGTCCGCCAGCATGAAGGCATGCACCGCAAACGCAACCTGGTCATGCTTGTTCCTGCACAACACGTGAGCATTATCTCTTGCAATGGCGCCTCTAGTAGTTTCCAAAGTTCAAGGGTAGCTCCAAGGCCTGCAGCAGCTTGCGTGTGCGCGCGCCTGAACTTCGGCCGCGCCGCCCGGATGATGGCCAGTAGCGTCTGCGGTGTGGCCATCGCGCCTGCTCCGCTGCTCTGTGTGCCGCGCAGCTTGCTCTTCAGGTAGGAACCTGAAGGCCCAGACCCTGCAGGCCCCAGCTTCTGCGGCAGCAGGCTGAGTTCCGGCTAAGTGCGTTCGTCAAGACGCGAAGGCGCGAAGCCGGAAGGACTGCCGCTGGGATATGGAGCCTCTGACAGCCGCACTGGCACCCAAGGAGGCGCACGGCGAGCAGGCGCACCGGACCGCACCGTTGCAGTATGTGGGAAGCCCGAGCGCGCGCGCCAACGCAGCTGCCCCGTGCACGGGCTGTGCTGACCCGAGCAGGGCAGGTGGCGCAGACCGCACCCCTGATGCTGCGACCAAGGCCCTGATGGGCTCCGCCACGAATGCCAGTGCAGCGCACGCAGGTGATGACCGCAGCACCCCCCACTCTGCCTGCGCTTGCCTGTGAATACAACAGCAAGGACTGGCCGCCGCGCCTGCTGTGGGGGCAGATTAAGCGCGGCACCGATGCTTGGAGTGCGCGCGCAGCTGTAAACGCTCCAGCGCTCAAACACACAACGCCGCTGGACGGTGGCAAAGCACGTATGTCCATCAACCTGGGAAGGGGGTTGAAGGAAGACACAGCCATCATCACTGGTGGCATGGTGCGCGCGTGCACTCTTGTTGGTGCTCCTCCATCGCTTGCTGGCAGCTTGGTATGCATGGCGTGCCGCACCGACGTCTGCTGCCGTCACCTGCAATGCGCCGCGCAGGTAATTTGAATGTGGCCTGCTGTGCGCAGAACCCTGGTGGTGCTGATGGCGCCGCCGCGCGCGAGCTGCCTGCCCCGGCTGACGCGATACGCTCGGCGCGGGGGCCTGCCGGCGCCGGTGCGAGCGATAGCAGTGGCCGTGTCCAGGTCCAGGAGCGAGAGCACCACAGCCAGGTGGCGCGGGTGCGCGCCACAGCCCCACAGGCATCTGCCTGGGCAAGCGGCCCACAGGCGCACAAGCGGGTGGCTGAGATTGATTACGCAACTGCTCCCGGCTTCACCTGGCTTGCAGATGCCGCACAGGCGCAAGCGCGCTTGCAGTGCAGGCTCGGCGCTGTAAGGCTCAAGGGCTTGTACGCCAAAGCCTCCCAGTCATGTCCCATGGGCCAGTGAGCGCCGCAGCACCCAGGGCGCCGCCCGCAGTGCTCAGCTCGCACGGCCCGCGCAACCGGTGTGCTGCCCTCCGAATGAGCATTTGAGTATAGTACAACCGTGTATCAGCCAACATGGCTGCTTGCGGGCGCCGCAGGCGCCCAAGGCGCCGCCGCTGCAGCGGCTGGACCTGGCCAGCCGCCACCTGGCCAACCTGTACGTGCGCAACCTGGGCGCGCTCGCCAACGACCAGCTGCGCGCGCTGTTCCAGGCGCGCCGCCCCCCCGGGGCTCCCTCCCGGCTGCGGGTAGGGCTGGTCCCGAACCACCAGCTGCGCGCGCTGTTCCAGGCACGCGCCGCTCGCCCGCCCGGGGCGGCCTGCAGGGCTGGGGTTAGGGTTGGTCCCAGCTTGGTCTGCTCCTGGGCGCAGCGCGCGCAGCCGGCCAGCACGGTGCCCCTGGTCGGCGCGTCCCAGCCCCGGCCGCCCGGCAGCATGCCGGGCGAGTGGCCGGGCGACAGGGCGGCTCCTGCAGCCAGCCTGAGGTGCCTTGTGGCACATGCGGCGGGCGTGCAAACACCAAGCGGGGCTGGCGGCTTGCGCGTGCAGGACTTTGGTCCCGTCGAGACGGCGTCCGTGCTGAAGACCGCGGAAGGCGTGAGCCGCGGCGTGGGCTTTGTGCAATTCTACCGGCCTGAGGACGCTGCGCGCGCGCGCACCGCCATGAATAATAAGCAGGCACGCGCGTTTCGGCTGCTTCCTGTTTAACGAGTGTTTGATAAAGAGTGTTTGAAGAGTCTGAGGGCGGGTCACTCAGGTCCATGTCTGGAATATCACAGGTGGCAGCATGCTCATGCAGGTGGATGCTTTGATCAGTGCTACTGGCGCGTGCCACAGTTCGCGATTGACTAAGCTGAGGCCTTGCCTGCAAGAACACACATGGATTTGCTCGCCCGCTTCTGTTAGCAGCGGGAGGGAAGCACCTCTGTGTGTGCCAGGCCACTGACTGCCTCCTTTCAGACACTACCCTGAACTTACATGCCCTGTGAGGCGCTTTGCAAACATGCCCCGCAACAAAGCGTGCACCCTGCACGGCGAGCCGACAGCGCCGGGTGCGCCGGCAGGTGGGCGGCCGGGCGCTTGTGGTAGAGCCGGCGCGGAGGAAGGGCGAGTCGGGCGCCCTGCCAGGCTACCGGGAGCCGCACGGCCATGGCCGCGCCGCGCCGGGGCCGTACCCGCTGGTGGGCATGGCGCCCCAGGGCGCCCTGTACCCGCCCTACCTGGCCATGGGCGGCTACGTGCCGGGGATGCCTGCGGCCATGGCATACGCGCGGCCGCCGCCGCCGGCGGCGAGCGGCGGCCGGCCCGGCAGCAGCGACGGCGGCGGCCGCGGCGGCCATGGCAACCTGCCGTTTGGCATGTACGGCGCCTATGGCGCGTACGGGGGCTTCGGCATGCCTGTCTTCAGCGGCGGCGAGGGAGCGGCCTACGGAGGCTATGTGGCCGCGTCTGGAGGGGCGGGCTACGCTGGGGCGTATGCGGGTGCGTACGGCGATGGCGCGCACGGAGCTGCTTACGCCGGGGACGGCGGCTTCATGCCGGTGCCGGTGCCATACAGCGGGTTTTACGTGCCGCCAGCGGGCCCCTACGGGGGCATGTACGGCGGCGGCTCCTTCCGCGGCACGCGCCCGTATGGCCGCAGCGACCGCGCCCGCCGCGGCGGGGAGGGCGGCCGGGTTGCGCCCGGCCGCCAGAGCTCCGGCGCGAGCCAGGCAGCTGGGCGCGAGCCCGCCGCAGCGGCCTCAGCGCCCAACCGCGGGCCCCGCGCGGCCGTGGGGGGGTCGGAGGGCGCGCGCGGGTCCGCCGCACCGGCGCCCGTCACGCCAGCGGCGCATGGCACCGCGGCGGCGGCGGGCAGCTCGGAGACCAGCCCGGCGCCGGCGGCGGCGGCGACAGCGGCCGCTGCTGCGCCCGCGCCTGCCGCGGAGACGCCTGTCGCAGAGACGCCTGCAGCTGCGTCCGGACTCGCCGATGCCGTGGCGGCACCGACCGAGGTCAGCGCAGGCTCCAGCGCGAAGCCTGCTGTGGCTGGTGGGCTGGCAGCTGGCAGCCCCGCGATCCGCACGGCAGCGCCCTTGGGCCCGCTCGCCAACGGCACCACAGACAGCGCGGCGGGCGCCGGAGACCTGGGCTCTGGGCAGTCAGCGCGCGACGGGGCAGCAGCTGCAAGCTGCGCAGCAGCCGGCGGCGGCTCAGCTGGCGTGGCTGAAAGGCCAGGCTCCAGCCGCGACCCAGTATCTGGAGCGGGCGCGGAGGCAGGACGGGCCGCCGGGTGCCCGGCGCGCAGCGCAGCAGCCCCCGCCCCACACCCGCCCTCCAGCGGGACTGCGGGCCCTGCGGCCGCCGGCGCCCGGCCTGGAGCGCCTGCGGAGGGCGGCGCGGCCGCCCCGGACGGCGCGCCTGCCGCAGCTGACGCCGCCGCGATGGTGCACGCGCCCGGCGGCCCGCTTGGCGCGGAGCCCGGCAAACGCCAGACAACCGCCGACGGGCTGGCAGGGCCGGCCGCGCCGCGTGGCCCCGGCGCCGAGCGCTGCGACAAGGCACGCTGTCCACTCTTGAGTGCGTGCAGCACGCCTGGATGATGTCCCGGAGCATGTTGTTGGTGGGCATGCGCTTGACCACATATGGAATCAAGTCCTGGCACAGGCAGGGGTGCCATACCTGGCTCGTTGACTCAGCAGTTGCATGCCACAATGTTTAAATGGCCAAATGGCACGCCCATCAAGTGAGGCATTGGCCCCACAGAACAAAGTGCAACGTGGCGCGGCTGTGGGCGCAGGTGGGCAGCGGCGTGGCCGAGCACAAGCAGCTCCGTTCGGCGGAGCCTGTGCCGCCGTCTGCCGTCCTTGATGCAATCAACAGAAGCGCCGGGATCGCGTAGGGCCAAGGGAGGGCCGGGGGGCGTGCCGCATAGCTGCCTGCGGCGCCGCCGCCTCGCACGCTGAGGGTGCGTGACCTACACAGTACAGGGGCCGTCTGAGTGCGACCGTCTGGCGGGCGCGGATGCTGCGCCGCTCGTCCCATGACAGCACGCGCAGCTGTGGTCCTGCAGCCAGGCAGGACCAGGGGCACGAAGGACGCGCTTGGGGGGGTGCAGCAGGCCTCCTGCTATAGGGTCCACAGCAGGACCGCCTCCTGGGTTATACGGGGCTCAAGGGTCCACAATACAGCCCCGCATAGGTCACAGCGCATGGCATGTTCCAACCGGTCCATGGCCAAAGCATGCAGCGGCGACGTGTGCGCCCGGCAAAAACAATGTCATAGCACCACTGCTCAGCTCCATAGCGTGGCACTGTTCTATAGCGTGGCAAAGTATGCGTGCAGCTTGCATTGACGGCACCGTGCGGCCTGTGCAAGGGGTCGGCCCGCTGCTGCGGGGTTCACGCGCCAGCATGCGCGTGACTTCAGCGCTGTGCAGCTCATGGGTGCCGGGCGTTGCCATGTAGTAGAGCGGCGACCACACTTTGACCTGCGCCAGAGGGCTGGCGGTGGCTGTTTGTAGCACCTGCTGCAGGCGGATGTGCACCACCGCAATGCAGCGGTGGACCCGGCGAGCAGCTGCCGGCAGACAAAAACTGAATTTCTTTTTGGCACTGGCCCCTGCTGCATGCGCCAAGGCAGCCTCGACGCATGCATGCCGGGGCTGCACACCCAGAGAGTACACTGTACTTGGGTACCAGCACGCTGTGTTTTTCGCTTTCTGTGTGCCTGTTTTGGCCACGCAGCGGGGCACAGTGATGCCGCCCGCACCTGTGTGGTAGAGACCCTGCTTGCTCCCTGCGTGAGCCCGGGCATGTGCACGCTGCACATTAGCCCGGCCAAGTGTACACTGTTCCAGCTGACGCCTTTGAGGCATGGTGCTGGCATGGTCTGCGAAGGGGTGATGGGTTACGGTGTCGGCGTGGGCACGCTGCAATCTCCAGGTGTGCAAGTATGCCCTCACACTGGCATGCAGGGCATTTATAGCTCTCTAGAGGCTACAAGGTCCTACTGGCTGACTTTGGGAGAGGGCCCCGATCTCATCACGGTGAGCCATGCATGTGCTCTTCGGGCGATGCACGGGTGCCAGCAAGGCCGTGTGTCAGGTAGCATCCAGCCTTTGAGACCTGAGTGTGACCTGTGACGCGGGGGGGAGAGGAGACTGTGCCACTAAAGCAGCTCAGCTGCATGCTGTGCACTATTCTGGCTCTGGAGCTTGCTGCATGCGCGCTTGCTGGGCTCTGTCGAGCACGCACAGCAGCTCCTGTGCATTTGTGGGGCCTATCTGCGCATGGGCAGCGCATGGACTGGTTATCGCCTTGTGCTGATGAAATGCTCGTGTATACCAGAGGGAGGGGTCGGCTGGCTATGTCTTCAGCAGCCCAGGTCAGCGCGCTTTGTCTTGAACTCACACGAGGAACCTTGCGTGCAGACGCTGGCTGTTAGGTGGACATGCTGCCGCTTGTGCAGAGCGCAGTGTGTAGGCATGGGGGCGGGGAACGCTGTTCGAGCAGTGTCTGTAAGCATCGGGGCAGTCTTTCTCACATGCAATCATGCAAGGTACTTGGAGTCTGAGTCTCACAAGAACCTCAAGGAACCATAGCTACTGTTCACATGAGACTGTGCTTGCGTTCTGTCAGTGAGTTAACATAGCTATACACTAATACTACTTTCAGCACAAGTGCAGTACACAGAAAAGGCGCAAAACAGACTCGCCAGCCTTGTCTGTGACCAGACTCTGGTTCCACACTCTGCCCAAGAAGGAGGCCAAGGACAGAGTGCAGGCGGCGCCCGCGCGCGCCCACTTCGCGGAGAAGGTGATCAAGGTGAAGACGATGACGCAGGGCAGAGCTGCTCAAGCACGCGCCGGTGTGCGGCAACCTGCTCATCGTGCCGGAGCTGGACCTGGACGTCGAACGCATCCACAAGCGCCTGCCTTCCTCAAAGGCTTCACCTGACCCGCTTCGATGCTTTGATGCGCGAGGAAATACAGTGCTGGCCCCGCTCACGCGTCGCGCAGCACCAGCCCCAGCACTGCCCGCAGCGTGCACGCTCTTACGGGTCAGGTGAAGCCTGAGAGGAAAGCAGGCGTTTCTGAGTGTGCTCGATGAAGAGGTACAGCTGCGGCACGATGAGCAGAATGAAGTAAAGAAAGAATGAATGAATGATTGAGGGCACACCAGAGAACTGAGTAATTAGACCTGGCTAGACCCCACCCGGGGTGATTTAAATCGAAGAGGCGCAGGTGGGAGCAGCTGCACAACTTGCCGCTCGCCCTCGTAGGCTCTCTGGCTTCTCATGGAGGACGCTGATGCTTTCGACGAGAACTCCTGTCCCGCAGGCACACCAGTGCCCCCGCACGCGCCCCAGGCGAAGCCCGGCGTAGACAGCGCTGAGCAGACTCCCTGCGCACGCCCACTGCAGCCGCGCAACGCTGCCACGGTGTGCCGCTTTGTTTGACCGGCCAGGTCACACCTGCGCCACTGTGCGTAAACATGCAAGCGCTGACACGCCACGCGTGCAAGCGCAGCCCTGGTTCTCGCCGGCAAGCCTGCCTCTGGTTGCAGCAAGCCCGCTGCCCGGCGCGCGCAGCAGCCTGGGCAGCTCTGGCACGGTGCGCGCAGACGCGCCTGCACTCCTTGTTGCCGGCCTGCTTGCTACCAGCTTGAGGGACTGCAGTAACAACCTCCTGCGCCCCCAGTGCCACCATCGCATCTACTTACGACTGTGCGCGGGGCCACACAAGGGGCGCACGCCTGCCGCGCAAGCATGACAAGCCAGCCAGCAGTCAGCCCTGCACCATACGGTTGTACGACCTGACTACAAGGCGCGCGCTAAAGAGCGCTGGCTGCGCAGCCGGTGCTCTTCGCCGCGCGGCACAGTCATGACGGCGGCGCCTCGCCCGGCGGCGCCGGGAGCCCTACGCCGGCCGGCCCGGCGGACAACAGCGTCAAGGTGGTCGTCCGGATACGGCCCTTTGCGGACGCGGAGGCCGGCGAGCGCGGCGCGCTGCAGCAGCGCGGCGGCCAGGCGCTCGCGGTGCTGCCCGGCGGCGGCGCCGAGAAGGAGGCCGCGCCGCTGGCATTCACATTTGACTACGTGGCCGGCGAGCGCACGGGCCAGGACGCCTTCTTCCGCGCCGTCGGCCGCCCGATCGTGGACAACTGCCTGGCAGGCGCGGCGCGGGCGCGCAGCTGGGCCGCCTTCCATGCCGGGGCTCCCCTGGCAGCGCCGCGCGGTGCCTTGTTACATCGCCCCTCGCCTCACAGGCGTCGAACGTAGCTCGCCGCCCGCCGACGCCCTGCGCGCCGCGCCGCAGGCTACAACTCGTGCGTGTTCGCGTACGGGCAGAGCGGCTCCGGCAAGACGCACACGATGCTGGGCGACCTGCCGCGCGAGGCCGACAGCGCGCTGCCCGAGCAGGCCGGCCTCGTGCCGCGCATGTTCGTGCGCCTGTTCGAGCGCATCCGCGCCGCGGAGGCGGAGCCGCGCGAGGGCCGCGCACTCGCCTTCCTGTGCCGCATGTCCTGCCTGGAGATCCACCAGGAGGTGCTGACCGACCTGCTTGCGCCCGAGCGCCCGCGGCTGCAGGTGCGGCGCCTCGCGTCAGGCCCCGATGCTGGGCAGCTGCCAGCACCAGGGTTTGGAACGATGCCGCTTCTTCACCGTAGTGTGCTGCACTACAAGACAAGCGACCCGATGCACCATGCGGGAGAGCTTGCAAACTGCCAGTAGACCGCCGGGTTGCGCACACCGACCTGCTTGCGCCTGATTAATGCAGGTGCAGGCGCGTCCGCTTCAACGGCAAAAGTACGGAATTGCCTCTGTGTGGTGCACACCTGGCCGTGACGGATCTCGTCTAAGTCCAGGAGTGCGCATCGCACTGCATGATGGGCGGCCACCTGGGACGGCCTGCTGTGCCTGGCACGCAACAGAAGAGACGTTCAACCCCAGCAGTGCCGAGTGCCGGCTCCAGGGATAAGGTCAGCGGGGCGCGCGCGCGCAGCTGCGCGAGGACCTGCGCATCGGCGTGCACGTCGAGGGGCTTACTGAGGAGCCCATCGCGTGCGCGGCGGACGCCATGCGCGTGCTCGCCGCCGGCGCCGGCCGCCGCCAGGTGTGGGGACGGTGGTCGCGCACACGCGCTTGCATTCCTGGTAACGTGCCGCACGAGGGGGTACAGGGTATTTACTTGCGTAACGGCCAGTGCACGGGAGTTGAGCGGTGCTGCAACACATGAAAGGCCGGTATCTGGGACTGCTCGATCTGCGGGGCGCTCGTGTGCTGCTCACCTGTCGGCGGTGACGGACACATTGCACCAGGCAGGACAGACGTGCATGCGCAGCAGGCCCCACCAGTCTCTGGGTGTTCACCTACTGGGTGTTCACCTACCGGGTGTTCACCGGCCTTTCACCTGCCCGGGCCCGAGCGCGCCAGGTCGGCGGGACGCGCGGCAACGCGGCGTCCAGCCGCTCGCACTGCGTGTTCACGGCCGTGGTGGAGTCGCGCGTGGTCGAGGACGGCATCACATCTGTCCGCACGTCCCGCCTACACCTCGTGGACCTGGCAGGCGCGCTTTGGCAACCCTCTATGGTATACACCGTTAGATCAGGTTCGAGACAGTGACGAGCCTAAGTCCGCACAAGACCAGCGCCCAACACAGCGCTATGCTGCATTGGGGTGCGCGTGTCAAGTAACCATGCATGGGGGCCCCTCCCTGCTCCTGCAGGCAGCGGTGGGGCGGTGGGGTGCGGAGACAGCCTGTGGGGCCGCAAGCAGCACGCCTGCCGGGCCGCTCCAGTTAAACATGGCCACGGGAGCCTGCATTGCGCCGCGCAGGCAGCGAGCGGCAGAAGACGTCCGAGGCGGAGGGCGCGCGCCTGAAGGAGGCCGGCTCCATCAACCGCTCGCTGTCGGCGCTGGGCCTGGTCATCAAGCGCCTGGCGGCCGGCGGCGCGGCGCACGTCCCCTACCGCGACTCGCGCCTCACTTTCCTGCTGCAGGTGCGCCGCGGTGTGGGCAGCAGGGTAGGGTGGGGTAACTCAGGTACATTTCTTTTCGAGCGCAAGGGCGCATGCAAGCTTGGACTGGCATGCAGCGGCCGGGACTGCGGAGTATTAGGCAGATGTGGCGCACAAAGCCATGTCCCGCACTTCTGCTGAGACGGAGACGGGCCGTGCCAGGATGCGCTCGGCGGCAACAGCAAGACGGTGGTGGTCGCCAACGTAGCGCCGGGCGCGGCGTGCGTGCGCGAGACGCTGTCCACGCTCGGCTTCGCGCAGCGCGCCAAGCAGGCGCGCGCGCATGCACCACTTGGTCGCGGCGCGGTGTCTTGGCGTGGCATGGTGGGAGGAGCCGGCCTGCGCCTGCTGCACTGCGCTTTGCGCTACGAAGCCTTGCGGGCGTTTCCGGTGGTTGGTCCTTCGTGCCGACATGTTGAGGCAGACCCATGCCGTACCAGCACGTGCAATTTAATGAGCGCCCGGCGCGCGCTGCGCGCGCGGCGGCGCAGATCGTGACGCGCGCGGTGGTCAATGAGGAGGCCAGCGGCGAGGCCGCGCTGCTGGCCGCCGAGAACGCGCGCCTGCGCCGCGAGCTGGCCATGTTCCGCGCGGTGCAGCAGGCGCGGCCCTACTCTACTGCTAGTCTCCGCGCGCTCCAGCATGCGCATGCCTGCATCGATGCTATCAAGCAGGTGCGGCCGGACCATGTCGCGCTGGGCTGCGTCGCCGCGCGCCTCACAGTGCATGCACAGCGCGGCCCCAGCCGCGCCGCGTCGCGTCACGGGAGAGCTCCTGCAGCCCGCCAAGCGTGCTTACATCCCGCGCTGTGTCCGACAACTGAGGCGCGCGCCCTGCGCCGCAGGCGCAGACGCCCCCCGCCAAGCCGGCGGCGGCGCAGCCGCGCACAGCCCCTGCGATTGACAGCCCTCGCGCCGCCGAGGACGGCGCGGCGGGCCCGAAGGCAGAGCGCGCCGAGCGGGACGCCGCCTGGGCGGAGCGCCTGGCGGCCGCGCTGGACATCAATACCGCGCTTGAGGCCGGCCTGGCGGAGCTGCGGGCGCAGAACGTGCGCCTGCGCAGGTGCGCGCGCGGGCCATGAGGCGGCCCTCTGGTCCTGCGTCGCATGCGGTGTGAGGGGTGAGCATGTTGATGTCCCTTCTGTGGTCCTTGAGCATGCGGATGCGGCCTGCGCCGTTGAGCACGCCCTCCAGCAATTCCCTGCTTGCCACCCTTGATGCCATGCATCAAGCTGCCAAGCGCTCCATGGGCCCAGCTCGGGACACTGTTAGGTTTACAGAGTATTAGGGTTGCGGAAGCCCGCGCGCCGACCTGAGCGAGGCCTGCCGGCCAGCCAGGGAGCGGGACGGCCTGGACCTGGCCATGGCGCACCACACTGAGCAGATGCAGCAGCTGGTGGAGGCCGACATGGACGCCATGCAGGCGCGCCCGGCGCCGCTCGACTGACATGCCTGTGCCTCTGAGCGCGATAAGCGCACGGCTCCATGACCGGCGTCAATGCTCATGCGCAACCTGCCTTCCCAAGCTGCACCACCGCTCTATCGGCCGGCACCGTGCGGCCTGGGTGCCGCCGGCGCGTGTCTGCTCCAGCGCTCTCCGGCCACTCCCGCCGCCGGTCACGAGCGTGCCCGCATAGGGTAGGGTATGTGCCGCGCGCAGCGCGCGCAAGAGGCCGAGGCCGCGCTGGCGGGCTTCCATGCGTCGGCGGCCGCGCGCGACGCCGAGCTGGCGGCGCTGCGCTCCGAGCTGCGGGCCGCGCATGCGGCCGCGGACGCCGTGGCGGCCGAGCGCGCAGAGGCGGACGCACGCGCCGAGGCGCGGCGGCGCGCGAGCGCGGAGGCGGCCGCCGCGCAGGCGCAGGCGTGTGCAGTGTGCCCACATGGAGGGCTGATGCGAGCGACATGGGTGAATGTACTTCTCGGCACCGCCGCAGCGCGCGCACAACCAAGCTCTGTGCGCATGACGCTCGCCCCATACACTGCTAGGGCGTTGATTCGTCCTGCATGCTTGTAGCAATGTGCTGGCAGGCTGGTGCGGCGACGCGCACTTGCATCTGTCCGCACGCCTCCCACAGCCGCCCCCCGCTCGCCAGGAGCACGCAGCGGCCGCGGTGGAGTCTGCAGCGGCGCAGGGCGGCGCCGCGGCCGCGCTGCTGTCCGCGCGGCTGGAGGCCGCCGAGGCGCGCGCGGACGCGCGCGAGCACGCCGCCTGCGAGCTGACCCGGTGCGCTAGAGGCTTATGCCTGTTGCTGTCTCCTGCCTCCTGGCTCACAGCACAGAGAACAGGCCTGGCCTTTGCCATGCCTGCCGTGAGCATGCGTCGGACTGCTCTGGCGCCTCGCCCGGCGGCAGGCCACTGCGTGCATGCAGCACCGCTTGCCTGGAAAGTCAGCATACAACTGCATGCCTGCCTCTATTACATCGGTCCGTCGACACGGATGTCTGCATGCCTGCATCCATTATATTGGTCTGTTGTCATGCACGCCTGCATGCCTGCATCTGCTATCAACGAGCTGTCAGCATGAATGCTTCACGCCCCAGCGCTCATCCTACCCTATACCCGCGTGCAGGGCCAGGGAGCAGCTCATAGCAGAGGCCGCCGACCAGGCCCGGCGCGCGGCCGAGCTGGAGACGCGCCTGGCGAACATGGACACCGTGCTTGCGGACGCGCGCGCGCAGGCCGCCGCAGCCGCCCGGTGCGCCCGTGCAGGCGCTCTGCTCGGCTCAGAGCGACCTGCACGCAGGGCCTGTCCTTCTGTTCTTGTGTCTTCATGTCCTCGTTACGCCGCCATCCAGGGCGCAGTGCGCGGCTTGCGCTCATCATAGGCGCGCATGCGAAACTATCAAGCGCCTGTGAGTTCTTCTGACCGTGGCTGACAACCGGCACCCTGACGGCCCCAAGCAGCGGCGGCCCGGCTGCGCAGGCGCCAGGCGGCCCTGGAGGCCGCTGCGGGCGAGGCCGCCGCCGCGCTGGAGGCGCAGCGCGCGGAGGCGGCCGCCGCCGCGGGCCGCCAGCGCGAGCTGCAGACTGAGGCGGACAATCTGCGCAGAGCGGTGCCGCCTGCTCTGACCCCTCCGCCAGCGCCACGTGCAGGGGCGCACATGCACATCACACAACACAGGCCGACGCATGTGGGGCTTGATACAATAGCTGGAACATTCAGACATACCACCCAGCACAGGCCCAAGTGCTCGCCATTGTCCTGCGCCCGCTTGTGTGAGCAAATGCCATGGGGCAAGCAGCATGGTAGCAAGTGAGCAGAGCATATGACAAGAATATCATCATACTATGCGGAGCAAGCACATGCATGGCGCCTCATGCAAGCCTGTGACATGCAGGTCACCGCGCAGCGCGCGGAGCTGGATGCCAGCCGCGGCGCGCTGGCGCAGGCGCAGGCCGACGCGCTGCGCCTGGCAGAGGAGGCCGCGGCCGCGGCCGAGCGCGCCGCGGCTGCAGAGGCGGACGCGGCGCGTGCGCGCGGGGCCGCGCGCGACCGCAGCGAGCAGGCGCGTGCCCGGCGCCAGACAGGGCGCACCGGTAGCAGCTCGCGCGGTCACGCAGGTGCATACTCTTTTAGCAGCACTGCGCGTGCCCTGGAGAGCGCTCGCGCCTGAAAGGGCGCTGCCATGGCCACGCCGCAGGGTGCGGATGCCAAGAAGCTCGCGGCGGCGGTAGCCTCGCTCACCGCTGACCTGACCGCCGTGCGAGCCGCCGCAGAGGCCGCCGCGGCCGCGGCCGCCGACGAGCTGCTGGCCATGGAGGCGCAGGCGCGGCCCGCTCCGCTGTTCTGCTGAATAAGTTTAAGAATCACGCCAAACAATCAATTGCGTGCTCGACACATCCTCAGAGCAGACATGCTTTCCACGCGGCGGGTAAGTACCAAGGCCACAAGCTTTGGGGCGGCAAGGTACTTGCAGAGGCAACAGTGAATAAACAGGTATTAGCTTGATGCACCATGTCAGGCAAGTGTATACCTGGCAGTGTGGGAAAGCCGCTTCACTGATGTGCACTGCAATGCAGTGCACCACCGCGCGCGCACCAAAAGCAGCAGCGCACGCGCCCCGGCAGGTCGCGTACAAGGACAGGGCGCTCGCAGCGGCGGCCGTGCGCGCGGAGCGCGAGCGCGCGGCCGCGCGCCAGCGCGACGACGAGCTCGCCACCCGCGCTGCCGGTGTGCAGGCCGAGCTGCAGGCGCGCACGAAGACGGCCCCCAGTCCTCCGTGCTGCCAGCGGGCCGAGCGATGCGACAGGAGAGGGTGGCCAGGCGGCTCGACCGCCAGCATGATAGCAGTGAGGCGCAGCTGTCCGAGAAAGGCCTATGTGCTAGCTGCATGCGCTGCGTGGCGCGCGCGCCTTTGCGTGGCGTGCAGAGCGCGGCCGGGCGCGCAGGGGCAGCTGCAGGCGCTGCGAGCTGAGAACAAATGCCTCGCGGCGGAGGCCGCCGCCGCCGCAGCCGCCGGACTCGGCAGCACCGCCGCGCTGCGCAGCCGCCTGGGCGGCATGGAGGGCGCGCTCACCGAGACGCGCGCCCTGGCGCAGACCCTGAACAACGCCTTGCGCGACGCGCGCGCGGAGGCCGCCGCCCTAGGCGACGCGCGTGCAGAGGCCGCCGCCCTGCGCGACGCACGCGCGGAGGCCGCCGGCGCCCAGGCGGCCACGGAGGCGCGGCTGGCCGACGCGCAGGCGCGCTCCTGCCGGCGTCACCTCTCCGAATACCCTTTTAGCAACAGAGCCGAATGGCGGGCGCCTGCATCTGCTGATGTGGCCCTGAGGTCAGGATGGCTGCCGCATGCGCGCTGCGCATGGGGGGGCAGCCGATCTTGTCATGCGGCGAAGCCGGCTGGCGTTGCGCTGGAGGCGCGGCTGCATGCTTGGCGGCTACTCGCCGCGCATGTGCATCCTGTGAGCCATGCTCTTGCCACCTGCCGCAGGCCACCACGCTGCGCTTGTGTGCGCCGCTACAATCTGCACCTGTGTGGCCTGCAGGCGGAGGCAGGCGTGCTGCGGACGCGCCTGCAGGACGCCGAGGCGGCGGCCGCGGCGGCCGCGCACGAGCTTGCGGCTGAGCTGGCGGCCGCGCATGCAGAGGCAGACTCGCTGCGCGGCGCGGCGGCGGCCGCCGCGTCGGCAGCCGAGAGCGCGGCGGCGGAGCTCGGGGCGGCGCGCAGCGACGCGGGCCAGCTGCGCAGCAAGGCCGGAGCAGCTGCCGCTGCCGCTGCCCAGGGCGCCGCAGAGCTGGCGGCGATGCGCGGCGAGGCGGAGCGCCTGCGCGGCGAGGCGACCGCGGCGGCGGAGGCAGACGCGGCGGCGCGCGGCGCGGCGGAGCGGCAGCGCGCGTGTGCGGCGGCCGCGGAGCGCTCTGCGGCGGCGGCAGAGGCCCAGAGGCGCGTGCGCATGGCTGACCCGCACCTAATATTCGTATCTTGAAAGGAGTGCATCGTGAAGGGCAGAGCCACCGACGTGCTTGAGGTTGTCGTGCGTTGGCACATTAGGTTGCCTGCCAGGCGTGTGCGCTGCCAGGCTGAGCATGTACAGATTTAAATGCTGAGCATGCGGGCGCGCCCCGCGTGCAGGCGCGACGACAGTGCCGCGTTTGAGGCTGAGCTGGGCGCGCTCGGCACTGCGCTGGACCGCCTGGAGGCGCGCTGCGGCGCGCTCAACGCCGACCTGGCGGCCGAGCGCGGCGCGGCCGCCAGCGCGGCCGCCGCGGCCGCCGCCGCGCTCCAGGAGAGCGAGGCGCGCCGAGCGGCGCTGGCTGCTGAGCTGGCCGCGCAGCGCGAGGACAGCGCAGCCGCCGCCGCCGCTGCGGCCGCCGCGCTGCAGGAGAGCGGCGCGCGCCATGCGGCGCTGGCTATGGAGCTGGCC